>ENA-UEOM01000017-UEOM01000017.1-human-gut-metagenome-genome-assembly--contig:-NODE-17-length-76350-cov-17.974303_pt1 | contig 76350 bp, 47 predicted proteins | sample MGYA00242993_ERZ507994 | MGnify/ENA primary metagenome ERZ507994 (study PRJEB26167, sample SAMN06115536) | human gut metagenome | host: Homo sapiens | place: China:Neimenggu | collected 2014-11-07... | reverse complement strand
ACAATCATGTATCGTTTGGCAACATAGTTTTTGGGTTAGCATCTGCACAGCCCTCCACAGGGTTTGTCGGGTGCGCCCTTTTCTTGGAAAAATCTCTTGCGCCTGGTTTGCCGGTGCTGTAATGTGTGCAATCGGGTGGGGTGAATGTCCTCAAGCATGCGGGCAAGGCGGGTGTGGCAGCAGAGGCTTGTGTAAAAACGCAGTGCGCTGCATGTGACGATGCAGCGTGCTGTGACAGCCGATGCAGCGCGCTGCGATGGCTGATGCACCGCACTGCGTCTGAAGAGTGAAAATGTTGCCGTGCGTAGTGGGGTGCGGGAAGCCGGCCTGTGCTGCTGCCTGCCATTTCGCAGTCTAATACAATAGGTGTCCATGCTTACCCCCTTTGAAATGACAGATTAACTTCTTGCTTCCAGATACGGGATATCCTGATTCTCAGAAGCAAGTCTGTTGCTTCGTGACGCAGAGCCTTCTGTTTCACGGGAAGAGGTACCTTGTTTCTCATGGAAAATCCTCCTGGCCTTGCTTCTTCTCCCTCTTTCTTCTTGAAGGTCAGGCGGTAGGGATGGTGGGTGATTGCGTCTCTGCTTGCCTTCCCTGCTTCTTCCTCCTCAGAAGTCAGGGTCGAGGAAGGAGCGGGTAGGGCGCATAGTTTGCGGGCGTCCAGCAGGGTCTGTGGTGTAGGGTGACGAACCATGGTAGCGGGTGAGGCTCAATCCTATCTCCACTCTGGCCTTTTCGCCCACGTTGATGCCCAGCTGTGCGCCCACGGTGGTATGCGGCTGCTCCAGGAAGGGCAGTGCGGGCGAATGGGCATCACTGCCGCCTATTACCCCAAAGTCATGCATGACGAAACCGCTCAGGTCCAGCTTGTCGTTGAACCTGTAATCTACCAGGCCGCACAGTCCCACGCTGTTGACCTGTCTGCCCCACAGGCGGTAGTTGGAGAAGTAACCGCCCACTGCGGCGCTCCACTTGCCGTCCTTGCTCACCGGCATGCAGTACATGGCGGCGATGTCAGTGAAGAACGAGGCGCCGCGCCATGGGTTGTGCTTGCCCCAGCCTACGCGTACTCCTGCCCCCACCTGGGCGTTCAGTCCCTGGTGCAGGTCCCATCCGCCCATTCCGTAGCCCATCCACGGCATACTGGTCACGGTGGTGTCCTGGTAAGAGCAGGCTGGTTCCACGGGTATTGTCTCCGGCTCGTGGGTGCTTCTGATGCGCAGTGTGCGCATGCCCTCGTCGGTCTCGGGGGTACCGGCCAGACTGTCGGCCAGCTCCTGCGCCCCGATGCGTGAAGGGGCAAAGGCGAGTGCCAGCATGCTTGTCATTATGATGCAAATCCTTCTCATACGAGGCAAATTTACGATTAAATCCCCATTCGTTGTACGTGAGAGAATGTTTTGCAACAAATTTTTAACTTTTTTAAGCCTGTGCGTAGCCATGTGGATGGGGTATTGGCTTATCTTTGCAAAGAAAAAGGTGGTGCGCTCTGAGTGCGCCCTAATTATAATGTATTATGCAGAAGAGAGTGTTTCCCGTGGAGGGTATGAAGTGTGTGCACTGCCAGGGTGCGGTGCAAAAGGCTGTCAGTCAGTTGGATGGTGTGGTGAAGGCAGAGGTTTCGCTTTCGCCCGGCAGCCTCGAGGTGGAGTTTGACGAGAATGTGGTGACGATTGACGCATTGCGCTCCGCCGTGTCGGGCTGCGGCAGTTTCGTGTTAAAAGCATAGTTTTCTGTCAAAGAATAGAGCAAAATTGTATAATTGTCGAAAAGTGCGCGATTTATTTACGGAAAATGTTGCACGAATGAAATAATCGCTGTACCTTTGCAGTGCAATTAGGAAAGAAAAGATCGGTTTGACAGATAACGGAGATTGTTAGTTTTAGTTAGTTTTTAGGTTAATAAAGATTGTTAGTTGGAAGAAGCTGCCCGTGAGAGTCGCTTCTTTTTTGTTTCTTATAGACAAGGAACTAATGACATGATGTTTTAGGTGCGCTGGGTGTTGTCATTCGGCGCACCTTATTTTGTAGGGTTGCGATACTGCCGGGGAGAGCAGAGTAAGGCTTGTGGACGTGGCCGGTGCGATGGGGCGGGCGAGTGTGTCATGCTGCAGTGTGTCCGGGGCGGTCGTAAGCGGGCGCTTGCTTGTTTGTCCGAGACGGGCAGTAGAGGGCAGTTGTGGTTGGGCTTACCGCTTGCCCGGCAAAAGGTGCTGTTGCGGAACGGGGAAGGCAGTGCGGTGCGATGGCTGGTGCAGCGCGTTGCGTTGGGCGGTGCAACGTGCTGCGATGGCTGGTGCAGCGTGCTGTGTTTGTAGAGCGTCCGCCCAGGCAGGTTCCGCTTTGTGCGGTGGGTCGAGAGAAGGGATGCCGTGGAGTCGTGCAGCCCGCGTGCCGTCCTTGTCGGGCAAGCCAGGCTTCCTGCCTGTCGCGTCCTCTTGCATTGTACTGTATGCCATGGTCTTCAATCCGCCCTGCGGCTGCTTCTTGGTCAGAAAGCCCCATTTCGCGTTCCCCATCGCCTTATTGTGCACCCGATTTGCTGCGCGAAAGCGGAAATTGTTATACCTTTGTGACCGAATGCGCACGCATGTGCACACGCACACACAATAATGAGGATATTCAAGAAGCTCGATATATTCATACTGAAGGACTACCTCCTGCTCTTTGCAGGTACATTCTTCATTTGCCTCTTCATCTTCATGATGCAGTTCATGTGGCGTTATCTGGAAGAGCTCGTGGGACGCGGCCTCTCGATGGACGTGCTGATTAAGTTCTTCTATTACAGCGGTCTCACGCTGGTGCCCATGTCGCTTCCCATGGCGGTCCTGCTGGCAAGCCTTATCTCTTTCGGCAATATGGGCGAGCGCCTGGAGCTCTTGGCCATGAAAGCAAGCGGCGTGCCCCTGGTGCGCATCCTGCAACCCGTGTTCGTCTTTTCGCTCTGCGTGTGCGCAGGCAGCTTCTATTTCCAGAACAAGGTGGGGCCTGAGGCCACCAAGCAACTGGCTACCCTGGTGTGGAGCATGAAGCAGAAGTCGCCCGAGCTGGAGATTCCAGAGGGCGTCTTCTACAGTGACATTCCCGGATACAACCTGTATGTGCACCACAAGGATACGCGCACCGGCATGCTCTACGGCGTGATGATATACAGCAACAAGGAGGGCTACGAGGATGCCGAGATAGTGCTGGCCGACAGCGCGCGACTGCAGAGCACGGCCGACAAACGGCACCTCAAGCTCACACTCATGCACGGGGAACGCTTCCGCAACATGGATTCCCAGGGTGGAGGCAATATGCTCAGGGCCAGTGTGCCATACATGCGCGAGTCATTTGTTCGCGAGGTGGACTTGATTCCCTTCGACGCCAACTTCAACCTCATGGATGCCAACCTCTTTTCGGGCAATGCGCAGACCAAGGGCCTGCATGACATACGCCTGGGCATCGACTCGCTGCGCCATGTGTCTGACAGCACCGCCCATGCCATTGCTGCAAGCACCATGGGCAACTATCTGAACAAGTCTCTCCCCACAGGGATGAGCGATTCGGCACGTATCGTGAATGAGTGCGACAAGGCTCTTCCGCTGGACTCCGCCTACGCCCGCCTCACCGACGAGCAACGCACATCGGCATGGCGCACCGCACAGAACCGCGCCGAGAGCCTGCGCTCAGAGTATGACTTCCGTGCCATCATCACGGCCGACGTGAACATGTCACTGCGTCGCCACCGCATGGAGGAGCAGAAGAAGTTCACCCTGAGCCTCGCCTGCCTGCTCTTCTTCTTCATTGGAGCACCCCTGGGAGCCATCATCCGCAAGGGCGGACTGGGCTTGCCCGTAGTGGTCAGCGTGCTCATCTTCATCTGTTACTACGTGGTGAACGTGAGCGGAGAGAAGATGGCCAAGACCGGAGAGTGGAGCGTGCTGTCGGGCATCTGGCTCAGCAGCTGCGTCCTGTTGCCTGTGGGCATATTTCTCACCCAGCGCGCCAACAAGGACAGTGCGGTGTTCAATATCGAGGGCTACCGCGCATTTGTCCGCCACCTCTTTGGCCTGCGCGTCTCACGCGCCCTCAACCGCAAGGAAGTCATCATCAACGACCCGCAGTACCGCCGTCTGGCATCCGACCTGCAGCGTCTCTCGGCCGACTGTCAGGCATATAACCAGCAGGCACACCTTGTGCGCATGCCATCCTATCTGCGCATCTTCTTCCATTACAGGGAGGACCATGAGGTGGAGCAGCTTAGTGACAGGCTTGAGGCAATCATCGACGAGTTGCACAACAGCCGCGACAGTGTTATCCTCATGCGTATCAACGAATATCCCATACTGGAGACCGATGCCCACACCAGGCCGTTTCATTCGGCACGTCTGAACGTCTATACGGGCCTCTTCTTCCCGCTGGGACTGTTCTTCTGGCTGCGTATCTGGCGGTACCGCATGAGGCTGTGGAATGACATGAACTCCATCCAGAAGATAAATACACTCATTATAGACAGGATTAACAAGCAACAATATGAATGACAATGTGACACTGAGCACCATCGAGGAGGCTCTTGAGGACTTCAAGCAAGGCAAGTTTGTCATTGTGGTGGATGACGAAGACCGCGAGAACGAAGGCGACTTCATCACCCCTGCCGAGATGATTACACCCGAAAAGGTGAACTTCATGCTGCGCTACGGACGCGGCGTACTCTGTGCTCCCATCACCATGAGCCGTGCCAGGGAGCTGGAACTGCCGCATCAGGTACAGGAGAACACCAGCATGCTGGGCACGCCTTTCACCGTGACTGTTGACCTTCTGGACGGATGCACCACCGGCGTGAGCACCCACGACCGCGCCGCCACCATACGCGCTCTGGCCGACACCACGCGCAAGCCCACCGACTTCGGCAGGCCCGGCCACATCAATCCGCTCTATGCCCAAGACAAGGGCGTGCTCAAGCGCGCTGGACATACCGAGGCCGCCGTTGACCTTGCCCGCATGGCAGGACTGCAGCCCGCGGCTGCCCTCATCGAGATTCTCAACGAGGACGGAACCATGGCACGCATGCCCCAACTGCGCCAGGTGGCACAGGAGCACGGGCTCAAGATCATCTGCATACGCGACCTCATCGCCTACCGCCTCAAGCAGGAATCCCTGGTGGAGCGCGGTGTGGAGGCCGAGCTGCCCACTGAATACGGCGACTTCCGCATCATCCCCTTCCGTCAGAAGAGCAATGGACTGGAGCATGTGGCGCTCATCAAGGGCCACTGGAGCGCCGACGAACCGGTACTCGTGCGCATGCACAGCAGCTGCGTCACTGGCGACATCTTCGGCAGCAAGCGCTGTGACTGTGGCGAGCAGTTGCACCGCGCCATGCAGATGATAGACCAGGAAGGCAAGGGACTGGTGGTTTATCTCAACCAGGAAGGCCGCGGCATAGGACTGATGAACAAGATAGCAGCCTACAAACTGCAGGAAGAGGGCGACGATACAGTGGATGCCAACATCCACCTCGGCTTCCAGCCCGATGAGCGCGAGTACGGTGTGGGTGCACAGATACTGAGCGAGCTGGGCGTGGGCAAGATACGTCTCATCACCAACAACCCCGTCAAGCGTGTCGGTCTGGAGAGCTTCGGCCTCGAAATCGTAGAGAACGTACCCATCGTGGTGGAGCCTAACCCATACAACAAACGCTACCTCGAGACCAAGCGCATACGCATGGGCCACAAGCTCTGATGGGCTGAGGCAGGCAGGGCAGCGCTATGCGCCGCCCAAGAAATACAGTCAGAAACTATAAAACATACGAGAGATGGAGAACATTCTGTCAGATAGACTCAATCGTCTGTCACCCAGCGCGACACTGGCCATGAGCCAGCGCAGCAGTGAGCTTAAGGCTCAGGGAGTGGATATAATCAACTTGAGCGTGGGAGAACCCGACTTCAACACGCCTGACCACATCAAAGAGGCGGCCATCAAAGCGGTGCAGGACAACTGGACCCGCTATTCGCCCGTGCCCGGCTACCCCGATTTGAAGAAGGCCATAGTTGCCAAGTTGAAGAATGAGAACGGCCTGGACTACCTGCCCAGCCAGATTCTGTGCAGCAACGGAGCTAAGCAGAGCGTGTGCAATGCCATCATGGCTCTGGTAAATCCCGGTGATGAAGTCATCATCCCGGCGCCCTACTGGGTGAGCTATCCCCAGATGGTATTGCTGGCCGAGGGTACTCCTGTGGCCATCCCCACCACCATCGAGCAGGATTTCAAGGTGACTCCCGAGCAGCTCGAGCAGGCTATCACACCCCGCACACGCGCCATCATCCTCTGTTCGCCCAGCAACCCCACAGGCTCTGTCTATAGTGCAGCCGAGCTGGAGGCACTCAAGGACGTGCTCCTCAAGCATGAGCGTGTGATGGTGATAGCCGATGAGATATATGAGCATATCAACTATGTGGGCGCCCATGCCAGCATGGCACAGTTTGCCGACATCAAAGACCGCGTGGTGATAGTGAACGGCGTGAGCAAGGCCTATGCCATGACCGGATGGCGCATAGGCTTTATCGCTGCCCCCGAATGGGTGGTGAAGGGCTGCAACAAGCTGCAGGGTCAATATACGAGCGGTCCTTGCTCGGTGTCGCAAAAGGCGGCCGAGGCTGCCTACACCGGTTCGCAGGAGTGTGTGGAGACCATGCGCCAGGCCTTTGAGCGCCGCCGCGACCTCATCGTAAGCCTTGCCCGTGAGATTCCCGGACTGGAAGTCAACAATCCCCAGGGCGCCTTCTACCTCTTCCCCAAGTGCAGCAGCTTCTTCGGCAAGCGTGATGGCGACCGTGTGATAAACAACAGCACCGACCTGGCCATGTACCTCCTCGAGGTGGGTCACGTGGCCACTGTGGGCGGCGATGCCTTCGGTTCACCCGAGTGCTTCCGCATGAGCTACGCCACCAGCGAAGCCAACATCACCGAGGCTATGCGCCGCATAGCCGACACACTGGCACGTCTGAAGTAAGTGCTACAGCCCTGCGCGGGAGAGGCAGTTCCTTTCCTGGCGCGGGGCGGGAGTATGACAAATGATGGGGAGCGCCGCCGACACAGGTCGGTAGGCGCTCCCCATTGTCTTTCCATGCCGCTCATGTGGCAGGCCCATGCTACTCGAAGTAGAGCGTGAGCACTATCATCTTGGAACTGGCACCATCTACGCTGCGCGTGTATTTGAGCAGCGTGTTGTCGATAAGGTCCTTGCGGTTCTTCTTCAAGATGTCTGCCAGGCCGAAGCAAAACTTTAGCTCGGGGTTGAGCTTGAAGAAGGGAAGGTAGATGTCGCACCCCATGCCCACCTCCAGATAGCAGTCGAAGGGCTTGAGCATCAGCGCGCCATGCTTCTTTGTGGTAAGGTCTATCATCGGGTTTACGCCCGTTATCAGATAGGGGCGGAAGTTATTGTAGCGCGGTGCGGCGAACTTCAGGTCGAGTGGGATGGATATGTAGGTGCTCTTGATGTTCTGTGTGGTGTCGCGCCCACTGTTCTGCTCGTGGAAGAGGATATGCTTCTGTCCGAAGTGCATGGTGGGTGAGAGGCGCAGCGACAGATTGTTGTTGAGGCGCAGTTCCCCCAGTACGCCCACGCTGAAACCAGGGTTGTAGTTATCTACATCAGCGTACCACTGCTGCCCCGTAGCAGGGTCGATGTAGCCGTTGTTCTGCATTTCCATGTCCTGGATGTGCAGTCCGATGAGGAAGCCATAGTGCAGCTTCCGCATGTCCAGATAGGGGCGGTTCATCACCTTGCGCTTCTGCGCTCCCGCACCGATGGCGCATGTGAGGCAGAGCAACAGGCACAGAGTATGTGTGAGCAGGGATTTCATCTCTAAGAATAACGCGTGGGGAGGGCGCTTTATTGCCCCAATCGTTGTTTTTGATGAGGCTAAGGGAAAAAATAAAGGTTCACAGATGCCGTGTGTCACTAAAATCAATTATCTTTGCAAGCACAATAGGAACAGATATTCAATAAACATATAAAACTTAAAGATTATGGCATACGTAATTGGTGATGATTGTGTTGCATGCGGCACATGTATCGACGAGTGTCCCGTAGGAGCTATCTCTGAGGGCGAGAAGTACTCTATCAACCCCGAGCTGTGCACTGAGTGTGGCACATGCGCTGACGCTTGTCCCAGCGGCGCTATCTCTCTGTAATACGAGGGGAGGGCTGTAGGACAACCAGGAAAACTTCGTTTTAATATAATGGTAGGCCAGAATCCATGGCGGTGCATTCCGCTGGGTTCTGGCTTTTTCTGTACCCGGTGGGGTGGGGGTGCGCCCTCCTCGCCCCCGGGCTTCGTGGCGGGGCGCAAGATGCAGTACGCTGCATCGGCCATCGCAGCGTGCTGCATCGGTCATCGGAGCACGCTGCGTCGGCCACCGCACCGCAGTGCGTGAACAGGCGGTGCGGGACGGGGCAAAAGGAGAGGGACGCTGCACTGATGTCTGGTGCGGCGTCCCTCTGCATGGACTGTTGTGGTGTGTGGCCCTGCGTATGCGGCCTCGCGGTCATGGTTCCAGCGTGATATCCATGGTGCCGACGAAGCGCGCGTTCTTGCCCATGTGATCGACCATCACCTCGTGGCCTGCCTTGTCGAGCACGCGCTCGGGGTGGGACAGGTAGGTGTGCGTGTGTCCGCCCAGCAGGAGGTCCAGTCCGGTGGTGCGCGCAATGAAGTCCTGGTCGTAGCCGGGACCCTTGGCCCAGCCCAGGTGGCTCAGACAGATGACCAGGTCGCAGTGCTCGCGGTTGCGCAGGATGTCGATGACGGGCTGTGCGGCCTCGGCAGGGTCAATGAACTTCATGGGCTCGTAGTTCGACTTCGTAATCAGTCCGTCGGGCTGGGGAGCCACTCCCAGAATGCCTATACGCGCCCCCGCGCGTTCTATCACTATATAAGGCTTCACGAGCCCCTCGCATGGAGTATCCTTGAAATCGTAGTTGCAGCACACAAAGGGAAACTTGGCCATCTTGATGAGGCGTGCCAGGTTCTGGAGTCCATAGTCAAACTCGTGGTTGCCCAGCGTGCAGGCATCGTATCCCATCTCGTTCATCAGAGCCACCTCCACCTCGCCCCGGTAGAGGTTATAATAGGCCGACCCCTGGCTGAAATCGCCACAGTCGAGCAACAGAAGTTCGGGGCGCTGCTGTCTCAACTGCTTGACCAGTGTGGCGCGGCGCATGAAACCGCCCTTGTCGGCCTGTGCCGTGTCGCTGAAGTTCTTGGATACCGGCTCCACGCATGAGTGTGTGTCGCTCGTGTGGAGCACCAGCAGGTGTCGCTCCTGTGCTGTGCCCGCCAGGCAGAAGCAGGCTGCCAGGGCTATTGCGGAAAATATCTTCTTCATTTCTTGTACGTTGGTTTGTGGTGGGCCGGCGGCATGGAATGGCTGCGCCAGCCTCACGGTGGTGATGGGGCAGGACACCCCTTAGGGCTTCTGCAGCACTATTCGTCCCTCGATTTTGCTGTCTATCACGCGGCTCTTGATGATGCTCTCGGCCATCACGTCGCGTACGAGCATGTTCAGGCTGTGCCTCTTGGTGGCCTTCTTGAGTGCCGTCATGTAGTCGTTTCCCTCAGCCAGATAGTCGAGTGTGGCAATGCGGTAGGTGCGGTTGTCCTCTATCTCCTTGCCGCCGATGGTGGCTGACGCCACTTTCCTGTCGGGGCCGATGACCAGTCGCACGCTGCTGCTCACGCCCTCGCCGCCTCTTGATGCGATGTTCTCCATCAGTTCCTTCACGTCCTTGCCCTGCATCTCCAGCACCACCAGGCGGTTTTCAAAGGGCGAGATGAGCATCACGTCACCGCGTCGCACCACCCCCTCGGGCATGTTGTTGCGCAGTCCGCCCACGTTCATCAGTCCCATGTCGGCCCGCTCCAGTCCGGTGGCGGTGCTTCCCTCCACCAGTACGTCGGCCGCCCAGTTGCCCAGCAGACTCTCAGGTCGGCCTGCAGCCATGGCCACGCGGCTCAGTCCCAGCACGGGCATCATGGTGCTATCTACCCGGGCCTTGTAGGGTTTCACTATCTCCATGGCACGCTGGTCGGGGTTGGCATCGAGCGCCGATGTCACCTCCAGACGCTCCCACGCGATGCTGCGCACCTTGTACTTCTGTGCTGCCATCGAGCCTGACACGAGTGCCACGAGCAGCAGCAGGGTTGCTCTCTTTGAGTTCTTCATTCTTGAGGATAATGTTGTTTCTACATGCAAAGTTACATATTTTGCCCCAAGAAGTGCTCTGAATGAGCAACTTTTCCCCGTTCTTCTTTCTCGTTCGGCGAAAAAGGCCTACCTTTGCACCCGCTTTCCCATGGGTCGCTGGCAGGGAAGAAGAGTGTGACCTGTTATGCCCATGTGCGATCGACACACAATTTTTTAATATTCAAACCAAGATGGCTGATTTAATTAAAATTGCTGAAGAAGCATTTGCTACGGGCAAGATCGTCCCTGAGTTCAAGGCTGGTGACACAGTGACCGTGGCTTACCGTATTGTCGAGGGTAATAAGGAGCGCGTGCAGCTCTATCGTGGCGTGGTGATCAAGATCTCTGGCCACGGTGACAAGCGCCGTTTCACCGTTCGCAAGATGTCAGGAACTGTAGGCGTGGAGCGTATTTTCCCCGTTGAGTCTCCCAACATCGACAGCATCACAGTGAACAAGGTAGGTAAGGTACGTCGCGCTAAGCTGTACTACCTGCGCAACCTCACTGGTAAGAAGGCCCGCATCGCTGAAAAGCGTGTGGCTTCTCAGAAGGAGGCTTAATCTCACTGTAAGAGACAAGCAAGAGCATGGGGCGTGGCACCGGAGACGGAGCCGCGCCCTTTCTTTGTGTCTTGGGGCGGGCAGAGCGAACGGTTTCGCATGCTGTGCAGCCCCGATTCCCGTGGTGCATCATATCGCATGCCGGGCTTATGCTCCCGTATTCTCCTTGTCTGACCGTCGTCTTCTCCTTATATATAATACGCGCGCGAGGGATTCGGCAACAGACTGCTTGTTGTCTGTAATGGAAATGGCACGGAGACGTCATTTCGTTCCCCGTGGTTTGTCATTGGGGCGGCAGGGGGGAGCCAGATGCCTCCTGCTGGTACTGCCAATGCACTCCTTTTTGAAAATCAGAGTTTTCCAAAGTCCATGGCGGGCGTCTTGGAGGCATTTATGGTTGCCATGGGCGAATCTTACAATCGGGTTTCAGAAGGTATGCAAATCCGCTCGTATAAGGGCAGAATGGAGATGGAAGTGTGGACAAACGTCAATGAAAACGGTCGGTTTGTATATTTTCTTGGCTGTTGCAGAACATTTGTCAATGAAAAAGAGTATATTTGCGTATCGTTTGCAGAAATGTGGACATGTGTAGAGTGCTTGTTCCTAAGGATTGCTAACCTAACATATATGTCAAACAGATGAAGAAGATTCTCTTTACCATTCTCGCTCTGACTTCCATGACAATGGCGGCTCAGGAACTGAAGTTCCGCGTGGCAAAGTTCAAGATGGGCGATGACCCTTCGTTCAGTTCGGTGTCATTGGACGACAGCAAGTGGGAGACACTGAGCGTGTGCAAGACCTGGGACGCCCAGGGAAAGCATGTGGATGCAGCCACCGGCTGGTATCGTTTCCATGTGCTGCTCACCAAATCGATGATTGAAAGCTCCGACATGAAGGAAGTAGTGCAGTTCGCCTTGGGCGGCATCGACGATGCGGACGAGACTTATCTCAATGGCGAGCTCATAGGCAAGACGGGGCAGTTTCCCGAGGACAACGGTGGCTACCGCAGCCAATGGAGCAAGCCCCGCGTGTATAACGTGAAGCTCGACAGCAAGCACATCCGTTGGGAGCAGGACAATGTGCTGGCCGTGCGCTGCTACAGCGGCGGCCATCCCGGCGGCATGTTCCAAGGTCCGGTCATCGTAAAGGTCCCCTCTCGCGTGGACGGCCTCTCGCTCAGTACCACACAGCCCGATGCCAATACCATGCAGGTGCAGGTGGACAGCCGCTACCAGAGTACTCTCTCGGGCACTCTGACCCTCAAGCAGGTGGATACGGACAATGGTGAGGTGCTCTCCACAGTGAGCCGCAAGTTCACAGTGAGCGAGAAGAAGCCTGCCAAGTATCTGCTTCCGGTGGATAAGAGCAAGCGCGTGAAGGTGGTGGCAACCTTCACTGAGAAGAAGAGCGGACGCAGCATTACCAGCGAGAGCGTCAATAAGTACATCCTCACGCCTGCCGCTCCTGCCGTTCCCCGATTCAATACCACCGAGCTCTACGGCGTGCGTCCAGGCTCACCTGTAATCTTTCGCTTCGGTGTGAGTGGCGATAAGCCCATGAAGTTCAGCGCCGAGAATCTGCCCGAGGGACTCGCTCTGAATCCCGACAATGGCGCGTTGAGCGGAAGGATTGACAAGGTGGGAAGCTACACCTTCACCGTCAAGGCGCGTAATGCAAAGGGTGAAGCAGCCCAGAGGTTCACCCTGCGTGTGGGCAGCAAGATAGCTCTCACACCTCCCATGGGCTGGAACAGCTGGAACTGCTGGGGCTTGAGCGTCACCCAGGACAGGGTGATGAGCAGCGCCAAGGCTCTGTTGGAGAAGGGACTTGCCGACTATGGTTATGCCTATATCAACATTGACGATGCCTGGGAAGCAGCCGAGCGCAATGCCGACGGCACGATAGCTGTCAACGAGAAGTTCCCCGACATGAAGGGGCTGGGCGACTGGCTGCACAGCCAAGGCCTGAAGTTCGGCATCTACTCATCGCCTGGCGACCGCACCTGCGGCGGATATCTGGGCAGCCTGGACCACGAGATGCAGGATGCCCAAACCTATAACAGCTGGGGTATCGACTACCTGAAATATGATTGGTGCGGCTATGGACGTAAGCATGCCACCGAGAAGGACAACCAGACGGTGGCCAGTTACGTGCGTCCCTATCTGCACATGGAGGAGTGCCTTCGTGCACAGCCCCGTGACATCTTCTACAGTCTGTGCCAGTACGGAATGGCCGACGTGTGGAAGTGGGGCGAGGCGGTGGATGCCAACTCCTGGCGTACCACGGGTGACATAACAGATACCTGGGAGAGCATGTACGATATAGGTTTCCGCCGCAATGCCCCTCTGTTCCCCTATGCACAGCCCGGGCATTGGAATGATCCCGATATGCTCATCGTGGGCAAGGTGGGTTGGAGCTCCAACCTACGCGACAGCCGCCTTACACCCGACGAGCAATATACCCACATCTCACTGTGGACCCTCATGGCCAGCAATATGCTCATCGGTTGCGACATATCGCAGATGGACGACTTCACAGTGGGTCTCCTGTGCAACAACGAGGTGAATGCCGTCAACCAGGACATCCTTGGACGCCAGGCCGAACGCGTGGTGGAGGACGGAAGCATACATATCTTCAAGCGCCCGCTTGCCGATGGCAGCTATGCCGTGGGCATCTTCAATGTGGGTGACGAGGACGTGAACATCGATCTGCAGCGTTATCTGCAGCAGATAGGAGCGCAGAAGCTCACTGCTGTGCGTGACCTGTGGAGACAGAAGGACTTGAGTGCCACCGACCTCAGATACTTCTTGCCAAGCCATGGCGTCAAGTATCTGAAGGTGCGCTTCTAAGCTTTGTGCCGCCTGAAACAGCGCCTGCCGCATCGTCCCTCCCTGGTGAAAAGCCTGAGGCAGGACGATGCCGGCAGCAGCGCGGCACATTTCTCCAGACAGTACACCGTGTTGGACAATTCATCACAAACTATTATATTGTTAACTAAAAAACTTTCTTTTATGAGACGATGTTACTTTCTTGCGGCCATGATGATGGTTGCGTTGGGCCTGCAAGCCCAGAGAGAGAAGCCCGTTCCCGTGGGAACCACTGAGCTGCAGCCCAGTCAGGATACCGGCGGACAGATGTACTACCTGTACAGTAAAGCAGGTGACTTCTTCTACACATCGGGCAACGAATGGGGTACTCAGGCCTCTCAGGGAACCGAAGGACACCAGGTCTATTTCCGTCCTTACCTTGATGCCGACCAGACAGAGTGGGATGGCCAGCGCTACGTGATACGTAACTGGGCCAATGACACGAAGGGCTGGGACGACGTGTTCATCACTGGCGACTATCTGGTAAACGACTGCTCCGACCGTGGCAACAACGTGTGGTCGGCCGAATGGAAAGGTGACGAGGTGCGCTTCTACGCAGCGAAGTTTGCCACGAGCGCCTTTGACGAAGAGACTTATGGCCAGAAGGTGTACTTTGGCATCAAGCCTGACGATGGCACCACAACGCTTTGGCCCACAGGAGTCGTTCCCGAGGCAGTGCCCGTGGACTGGACTCTGGTGAAGAATGCAGACTATGAGAACTGGCTCGTGGAGCGCAAGCTCTATGCTCTGGCAGAGACCTTGAAGGCCGACATTGATGCAACGCAAGAGGCCTATCCCGACATTGACCTCAGCAAGGTGGAGGCTATCTACAATGATGCCACCAGCACCGAGGATGCCCTGAATGGCGCCAGAGAGGAAATCAAAGCCGTCATCAAGGCTTATCTTGCCAATAAGGCCGGCACGACAGAGCCCGTTGACGCAACTCTGCTGATAGCCAACCCCGACTATGCAAAGAGCAACAACAATGCCGGCTGGCAGGGAACTGCGATGACGGTGAGCGATGGCTGTGCCGAGGTATGGAACAAGCATGAGTTTGACAGCTACCAGAAGATAGGCGGTCTGCCCAAAGGAATCTACAAGCTGAACCTGCACGGACTCTTCCGCGTGGCACATCCCACCAACAAGGAGTACTATTCGGCCGATGGTGTGAACCTGCAGCCCCGCTCACGCGTAGGCTATCTGTATGGCGCGAGCGGTGATGTGACTTCCAAGGCACTGATGATGGATATCCTGGAGGGCGCTTCGAGCACCCAGCTGCACAGCACTGACAGAGAGTATGCAAAGGGCAAATGGTGTCCTGACAGACGTCCAGGTTTCACCGTATATAATAATGAGGACCTCTATTCAGAGAACACCCTGTACGTTCCCGTTATCGATGATACCCTGTGCATCGGCGTTATGGCCGAGAAGATAGTGCCCTCTGAGGCATGGTGCGTATTCAACAACTGGAGCCTGAGCTACTGTGGCACCACCTTTGCAGCCTACGACGCATGGCGCACCGACTTCCTCCAGAAGATGACTCTGGCAGATGATGCCCTGGCCCAAGCCACATTGCTGACTCCTTTCCGCGCAGCCGAAGAGGCAGCGAACAACGCCACCACAGCCGAGCAAGTGCTGGAGCAGTACCAGAAGATGTACGTGCTCTACCCCCAGGTATGCCTGAGCGCTGATGCTTATGAGGCATATCAGAAGGCGGCAGAGGCCGTAAGGGCAGCTCTCAAGGCAAAACCCATGGCTTCCAGCGAGCCTTTGGACCTGCTGGAGGACTATCTCAACGAATTCGTGGAACCAGGTGAGACTTACGTGCACGGCACTTATCAGTACATCATCGAGAACTGTCCCCTCAACGAGGAGGAGCTGCTGGCAGAGCAGACCTATATGGACAGCCTGCTGACACGAGCCCGCAAGCTGGACGTGAGGGAAGGCACTGACATCACCGACCTGCTGCAGAACCCCGATATGAAGAAGAAGAACTTCGAGGGCTGGACACGCACTGCGGATATCACTGACAACTTCAACTCTGGAATGGGCGAGGACGCTTTCCCCGTAGGACAAGCATTCAAGACCAAGTTCGACTTGAGCCAGAAGGTGAGCGACATACCCGATGGACTCTATAAGCTGGAGCTCAACGGACTGTTCCGCTTCCCTGATGCCGACGAGGACAAGACCGATGAGGCACCCGTGGTACTCTACATCAACGACTTCGAATCGCCTGTGAAGAACATCCATGCCGACGCTCAGCCCCAGGCTACAGCCGAGGACAGTGTGAACTGCTTCATCACCAACGTAGGCACATGGCCCTATGACAATATCGGTGAAAAGGGCTACGTACCCAATAGCGTGAATGGTTGCTCGTTCGCCTTCCGCGCTGGACGCTACAAGCAGACCGTGTATGGTCTGGTGACCGGAGGCGAGATGACCATCGGTCTGAAAGACCCCCGCGAGGCCAAGAACGCGCTTGGCTGGACCGTGTTCAGCAACTTCAAGCTGACCTACATGGCCAAGAACATGGACGCGATGGAGGAAGTGCTCGACAGTCTGAAGTCCCGCGTATTGACTATGGATGCCAAGGGGCAGTACTGCTCTAAGGATGCACGCGACAATGCGGTGCAGATCATCGAGAAGGGCAAGACAGCTACTGATGTGGAGGAGAAGTATGAAATCCTCAAGCAGGCCAACGAGTACATGAAGGTGCTTGCTGCCAGTGCACAGGTCTATGCCGAGCTCTCAAGCGTGCTCGACTATGTGTTCGACGCCTACTGGGCAGCTGTAGATAAGGCAGGAACCCTCTTGCCCGGTACGTCCGATATCAACGACCCCAACAACTGGACACCTGAGTACAAGGCCGCAGTGGAGTTTGAGACAGGTCTCTTCGCCACCATCGGCGACAACATGCGTGATGGAGCCTACAGCAATGACGAGGCCACAGCGCTCATCAAGCAGTTGCGACTGACTCCCATAGTGGATGTCATCTATGTGGTAGGCGACCTCAAGGACGCCAGCACATGGAATGTGAACAGCGGTCTGTATCCTCTCACACGCCAGGCCGACGGCACCTACCAGGGCACGTTCACCGGTCTGGACCGTCACGGAGACGGCGGCTATGGCAACCGCGACATGGTCTTCTTCTCCTATCAGGGCAAGCTGCTCGATGGCGCAAGCGAGCATCCCCGCTGGGTGGCTTCGGGCCGCAATGAGGTGGAGCTGCGTGAGGTGCCTGCCGCTGCCAACTATATGGCCGTGTATGGCGGCACCTGGAAGGTGACCATCAATGCAGACCGCACCAAGGCAACCTTTGAGCCTGTGGGTGAGGAGCTCCTGCCCGACTACTGCTACATCGTGGGCAACCTGAAGGGTGACAGCTGGACCATCAGCCGCAACCATCCTCTGGTGCACATGGGCCACGGCAAGTACTATGGCGAGATAGAGATAGACGAGGAGGGCAACCACGACATCACTCTCTTTGCAGGCGGCTGGGCCACGTACAACAGCAACTGGACAGAGGGCCGTGTAGGCACTGCCGTGGAGGCCGACACTATCCAGGCCGACCGCTACGGGCAGGTCATCGCAGGCTGCGACCGCTTCTATGGCGAGCCTCGCTGGATACTGGAGCCCGGACATTTCCAGGTTGAGTACGACGCGCTGGCCATGACCGTGAAGTTCACCAAGGTGGAGGACGTGGTAGAGCATGCCGGTACTGCCGAGGATCCATTCCATGTGGCATCACTCTTCGATATGGTGTATCTGCATCAGAGAATCCAGCCCGGACGCGTGAATTACGTTGTGATGGACAATGACATCGACATGAGCACCATCACCAACTGGACTCCTCTCAATCTGGCAGAGAATGTCGTGGGTGACAAGGGCTATATGAACTGGATTGACTTCGACGGTAAGAACCACGTGATATACAACCTCCGCAGCCAGGGCGGCTGGTATAACGGCATGTTCGGAGTTCTCTGTGGCGGTGTCCGCAACGTAGGCTTCTCGGACGTGGACGTTGATTGCACAGCTTCAGGAAGCGGTGTGCTGGCAGGATATGCCGGCCATGGCAACTTCAAGGTTGATGGTGTACAGCAGACCACAACGTTTGAGAACGTGTGGGTCGAGGGCAAGCTGCACGTTGGCTCGGGCTATTGCGGCGGCCTGATAGGCAATGTGGGTGGTCCTACCACTGTGAAGAACTGCTTTGCCAATGTGGCTATCTCTGTTGACAATGCGGAGACCATCACCGGTGGCATCGCAGGCCGCATCAGTTCCGACTTCTCTATGGAGAATGTCTATGCCGCAGGCAGCGTCACCGGCACAGCAGTCACGACTGGTGTGATAGGTGCCGTGAAGTCAAGCTACACCGGCCACAGCATATACAAGAACGTGTGTGTGTGGAACAACTCAGAGCAGATCTTCGGTGCCGGCAAGACGGAGGACGTGATGGAAGGCATCCTTTACTATGACGGCACAAACTTCAGCGACCTGCAGAAGGCTGTGGTGGCATGGGATCCCGAGGTGTGGTCATGCACCATGGAGGAAGGCTCCTATCCCGTGCTCAAGAACATCATAGGCACAGGCATCGGCAGTGTGAATGCAGGCACAGACCAGCTTCGCACCGATGGTACCATCTATAACCTCAGCGGTCAGCGTGTGGAGAAGATGCAGAAGGGCATCTACATCCAGAATGGCCGCAAGGTGCTGGTTAAGTGAGAGCGGAGGCCAAGCCCGCTTGGACTCGGCCGAACGTGAAGCAGCTCGCTCCTCTGCGAAGCCTTGGAGCAAGGTGCTGGTTAAGTGAGAGCGGAGCAGGTCAACGGCCTAAGGGCCTGGCTCTGGTCTGAATAGCCGGGAGGCGCACATTCCCCATTGCGGGAGCGTGCGCCTCTCATCTGTTTGTGCAGGTCGGGGCATTTCGCTCCTGTCCGGGAGAAGACCGCCTCACGGATGCTTTGCAGCGGTAAGGGCAGGGATGGCGACAGCGCAGGCCCCACGGATGACAGGCAGCCAAGGCAGGCTGAGGATGCGGGTGCGTGGCCCAACATTCTGTGCTCCTTCTTGTGCAGCTTGGTTCCTGGCCAGATGTTGCAGTGCGGTGCGATGGCGGATGCAACGTGCTGCGAAGGCAAATGCAACGCGCTGCGTTGGCCGATGCAGTGCACTGCGTTTTGCGGCCCGCTATGGCAGCACCGGCAGAGGGGCTTTTCCCGCAAGGCCGCTCATGCGGCCGTTCCGTCCCTCAGACGAAGGCGGAAGGGGTAGGAAAAAGGGCTGTTTTGCGAACTCCACTTGACAAAAAGACAAAAAAGAGTTAAATATGTGCGGTATTTCACCTTTTTCCTTGTCACAATGCTCAGAACTGCTAACTTTGTGTATGCGTAACAACAAACAAACAAGACTAACATACAACACTATGAAGACAGAGTTGATTCTACAACAGCTGGAGGCCAAGCATCCCGGCGAGGCCGAGTACCTGCAGGCCGTCAAGGAAGTGCTGCTCTCCATCGAGGGCGTTTACAACCAGCACCCGGAGTTTGAGCGTGCGCGGCTGATAGAGCGTCTGGTGGAGCCCGACCGCATCATCACCTTCCGTGTACCCTGGGTGGACGACCACGGTGAGGTGCATGTCAACCTGGGACACCGCGTGCAGTTCTGCAACGCCATCGGTCCCTACAAGGGCGGCATACGCTTCCATCCCTCGGTCAACCTCAGTATATTGAAATTCCTGGGCTTTGAGCAAACCTTCAAGAATGCGCTCACCACACTGCCCATGGGCGGTGGCAAGGGCGGTTCAGACTTCGGTCCGCGCGGGCGGAGCGAGGCGGAAATCATGCGCTTCTGCCAGTCCTTCATGCTCGAACTGTGGCGCAATCTGGGTCCCGACCAGGATGTGCCGGCAGGCGACATCGGTGTGGGCGGCCGCGAGGTGGGCTACATGTTCGGCATGTACAAGAAGCTCTCACGTGAGCACACCGGCACCTTCACCGGCAAAGGGCTGGAGTTCGGCGGTTCGCTCATGCGTCCCGAGGCCACGGGCTACGGTGCACTTTACTTCGTCAGGCAGATGCTGCATGACCTGGGGCAGGATATCGCAGGCCGCACGGTGGCCATCTCGGGCTTCGGCAACGTGGCTTGGGGTGCTGTGAAGAAGGCCAATGAGATGGGAGCCAAGGTGGTGACCCTGAGCGGCCCCGACGGTTATGTCTTCGACCCAAAGGGTGTGAGCGGCGACAAGATAGACTATATGCTGGAGCTCAGGCTCAGTGGCGAGGATATCGTGGCTCCCTATGCCGAGCGCTATCCCGAGGCCACTTTCTTCCCGGGGCGCAAACCTTGGGAGCATCCGGTGGATATCGCCCTGCCCTGCGCCACGCAGAACGAGCTCACACTGGCCGATGCCGAGGCCCTGCATGCGGGTGGCGTGAGCCTGGTGGCCGAGGTGAGCAATATGGGTTGCACCGCTCAGGCGGTGGATTACTTCGTGGAGCATCGCATCCCCTTCGCCCCTGGCAAGGCCGTCAATTCGGGTGGCGTGGCCACCAGCGGCCTGGAGATGACACAGAACGCAATGCACATCTCGTGGTCGGCAGCCGAGGTGGATAGCCGCCTGCAGCAGATCATGCATGCCGTGCATGACCAGTGCCTGCGCTACGGCCGCGGGGATGGCTACACCAACTATGTGCGTGGTGCCAACGTGGCAGGCTTCATGAAGGTGGCACGCGCCATGATGGCTCAGGGCATCGTGTAGGACGCGGTGCTCGGCAGACTTACGGCAGTGGGGAGCCACACTCTTGTGTCCGGACGGAGCGAGGGTGTGGCTCCCGTGCGTTTGGGGGTGTTCCCCCTTTGGCCGAAAGGGCGTTCTGCTTTTGCCGGAAGGCCATCCTCCTTGAATCCGAACCGTCCTTGGGCGACACCTTGAGGCCGTTTGTCCGCCCCGAGGAGACTTGTGGGCCGACATTTAGGGGCGTATCTCCCAAATAACGAGCGCCGATGCGATAGCCCTTGGATAAATTGTCGTAACTTTGCGCACAAGTTTAAGGAGAGATAATATATGCAGAATATCAGAAACATTGCCATCATTGCACACGTTGACCATGGCAAGACCACTCTGGTGGACAAGATGCTGCTTGCGGGAAACCTGTTCCGTGAGAACCAGCAGACAGACGATTTGATGTTGGACAACAACGAGCTGGAGCGGGAGCGCGGCATCACTATCCTGAGCAAGAATGTCTCCATCAATTACAAAGGCACCAAGATAAACATCATCGACACACCGGGTCACAGCGACTTCGGAGGCGAGGTGGAGCGCGTGCTCAATATGGCGGACGGCTGCATACTGCTGGTTGACGCGTTCGAAGGACCTATGCCCCAGACACGTTTCGTGCTGCAGAAGGCGCTGCAGATAGGCCTTAAGCCCATCGTGGTAGTGAACAAGGTGGATAAGCCCAACTGCCGTCCCGAGGAGGTGTACGAGATGGTGTTCGACCTCATGTGCGACCTCGATGCCACAGAAGAGCAGCTTGATTTCCCTGTCATCTACGGTTCGGCCAAGAACGGATGGATGAGCGAGGACTGGCAGAAGCCTACCGACAATATCTTCTACCTGCTTGACAGTATCGTGGAGAACATACCGGCTCCCGTTCAGCTCGAGGGTACACCCCAGATGCTGATAACGAGCCTGGACTACTCCAACTATACAGGACGTATCGCCGTAGGCCGTGTGCATCGCGGCACACTGCGCGAGGGCATGAACATCACCGTGGCACATCGCGACGGCAGCATGGAGAAGACACGCATCAAAGAGCTCCACACCTTCACGGGCATGGGACGTCAGCGCATCCAGGAGGTGGGTTCGGGCGACATCTGTGCCATCATCGGACTGGAACACTTCGAGATAGGCGACACCATCTGTGACGCCGAGAACCCCGAGCCACTGCCCACCATCAGCATTGACGAGCCCACGATGAGCATGCTCTTCACCATTAACGACAGCCCCTTCTTCGGCAAGGAAGGCAAGTACTGCACCAGCCGTCACATAGGCGAGCGCCTTGAGAAGGAACTGGAGAAGAACCTCGCCCTGCGTGTAAGGCTGATGGAAGGCTACACCGACCGCTGGATAGTGAGCGGCCGAGGCGTGCTGCACCTGTCAGTCCTTATCGAGACTATGCGCCGCGAGGGCTATGAGTTGCAGGTGGGACAGCCCCAGGTCATCTATAAGGAGATAGACGGACAGAAGTGCGAGCCCATTGAGGAACTCACCATAAACGTGCCCGAGGAGTTCTCGAGCCGAATGATTGATATGGTCACACGCCGTAAGGGCGAGCTCGTAAGCATGGAGTCACAGGGCGACAGGGTGAACATCGAGTTCATGATACCCAGTCGTGGCATCATCGGACTGCGCACCAACGTGCTCACGGCCAGCCAGGGCGAGGCCATCATGGCTCACCGCTTCCAGGAGTACCAGCCCTACAAGGGCGAGATAACGCGCCGCACCAACGGTTCGATGATTGCCCTCGAGACCGGCAACGCCTATGCCTACGCCATCGATCACCTGCAGGACCGCGGACGCTTCTTCATCGAGCCCCAGGAGCAGGTGTATGCCGGACAGGTGGTAGGCGAGCATGTGCACGACAACGACCTGGTCATCAACGTGTGCAAGGCCAAACAGCTGACCAACGTACGCGCCAGCGGTACCGATGAGAAGGCGCGTATCATACCTGCCACAATCTTCTCACTGGAGGAGGCATTGGAGTATATCAAGGCCGACGAGTACGTTGAGGTGACCCCCAAGAGCATGCGTATGCGCAAGGTCATCCTCGACCACTTGGAGCGCAAGCGCGCCGGCAAGGAGTAACCACACCGCCGGCCGTCTCCTCCGGGTGCTCTTGCAGCTCCTTCTGGGTGCGCTTGTTGTCGCCTCTGGGTGCTCTTGCAGTCCCCTCTGGGTACTCTTACAGATAATTATCAAGCAGGTGTCTGTTACCGTGGATGCCACAGGCCATGGAGCGGCACCTGCTTCCTTTTCACTTTCCGCAATATTTCAAACCATTTAACCTAAAGCTTCTCAGATGAACAGACTGCTCTTCTTGCTTGCCACCGGCCTGCTTGGCCTGGCCGGCCATGCGCAATCGACAGCCACATGGGTGGCTACCGACGGATTGGGACGCACCATGCCGTCGGCCCAGGAGGCTCCTCTCAAGCGCGACGGAAAGCCCCGTACCGTGGGCATCTTCTACATCACCTGGCACACGCAGGGGCTTCACAACGGCGCCGAATACAAGTGTGACGTGAGCCGCGTGCTGGACCAGGACCCCAACGCCCGCAATGAGTGGGACAACAAAGCGTGGACCGGAGCCTCATATCACTGGGGCGAACCCGAATACGGCTACTTCCTGAGCCGCGACAAGTACGTTGTCAGGCACGACCTTTCGATGTTGGCCGACGCTGGCGTCGATGTGCTCATCATGGATGTCACCAATGCGGTGTTCTACTGGGACGAGTGGGAGGTACTCTTCTCCACCATGCAGGAGATGAAGAAGCAGGGCAACCGTGTGCCCAAATTCTGCTTCTGGGCCTTTAACGGCAATGCCATCAGTGTGGTGCAGACGCTCTATGAGCGGTTCTACAAGACACCGCGCTACCAGGACTGCTGGTTTTACTGGGACGGCAAGCCGCTCTTGCTCTACAATGCCACTCCATCCTTTGACTCCACGCCCAACGGTGGCTCGAAGGACGTGGCCGACTACAGCGACGAGGTGAAGCAGTTCTTCACCCTGAGGAACATGTGGTGGGGCTACTACAAGTGGGGTGGCAAGCGCTACGTAGGGCAGGAGGACTGCTGGAGCTTCGGCTATGACCTGCATGAGGAGAATGTCAAGGCGCTCACACCAGAGCAGCTCTGCGCACCCCACCAGGGGCGCAAGGAGCAGATGGCAGTGACTCCCGCCCAGCATCCCTTGAGCATTGTGGGCAAGTGCTGGCGCCGTGACGTGGGTGAGCCAGAGCTGGACGACCACGATATGCCCGCCTCTGCCTATTGTCCCGCAGTAGATAGCGTGGTACAGAATCCCACGCAGTACGGCATCTACTTCCAGGATAGATGGAACGAGGCACTGCAGGTCGATCCCGAGTTCATCTACCTCAACGACTGGAACGAGTGGACTGCAGGACGTTACCGCAGCGGCAAGGACCCCTCGGGCCAGGCGGCCGGACCCGACGGTTTCTTGGGCAGAGTGAACCCCTTCTACTTCGTTGACCAGTACAACGCAGAGTTCAACCGCACCATTGCTCCCATGAAGGGCGGGTGGACCGACAACTATTACATGCAGATGGCAGAGAACATCCGCCGCTACAAGGGCGTGGATGAAATACCCGTGTTCCGCGGTCTGCAGACCGCCACAGTGGATGGCTCGCTTGCCGACTGGCCACTGCTCACCGAGGATTTCGCTGATACGCGGGGCGATGTGGTGCACCGCGACCACGATGGTTATGGCAATCTGCACTACACCGACCAGACCGGGCGCAACGACATAGTGCGCTCCCATGTGGCTGTAGATAAGCGTAACATCTACTTCGCAGTGGAGACCGACCAGAACATCACCGCCCATACCGACCCCAACTGGATGCTTCTCTTCATCAATGCCGACCAGCAGCAGAAGACAGGGTGGCAGGGCTATGACTACGTGATAAACCGCCAGGTGAAGGATGCCAGCACCACCACCCTCATGCGCTATGATGCTGCCAGGGGCGAGTGGACGCATGTGTGCAACCTGGCCTATGCCGTGAAGGGCAATGTGATGGAGCTTGCCATACCTCGCAAGGTGCTGGGCATGACAGCCAACAGCCTGTCGTTTGACTTCAAGTGGGCTGATAACCCCTCCGGTCTGACCGACATCATCTCGCTGTGTACCACAGGTGACACGGCACCCAACCGCAGATTTGCATACAGATTTATATGGAAGAAATGAGAAAGAAACTCCTTCTGACCTTCATGTTGCTGGGCTGCACTGCTGTGGCCCAGCACTTTCGTTTTGCCCAGTTGACCGATATCCATCTCAACTCCAAACTGCCCGAGCGCAAGGAGCAACTGGCTGAGAGCATCCAGAGAATCAACTCTCTGGACAGTCTTGACTTCGTGCTCATCACGGGAGACATCAGTGACGACGGTGACCGTCCCGCCATGATGGAGGTGAAGCGGTGCATCGACCGGTTGCGCGTACCTTATTATATAGTGATGGGCAACCACGAGACCAAGTGGAGCGACTCGGGTTGCATGGCCTGGAAAGACATCTTCGGATACGAGCGCTTCGAGTTTGAGTACCAGGGTGTACACTTCCTCGGCTTCAATACCGGCCCGCTCATGCGCATGGCCTATGGGCATGTGGTGGCACAGGACTTGGCGTGGCTCAAGGAGAGGCTCGACTCTTACCCCAAGGACGAACCCGTCATCATCGTCACCCACTATCCGCTGCTCAAGGGCGATGTGGACAATTGGTATGAGGTGACAGACCTCTTGCGACACTACAACGTGCGGCTCTGCATAGGCGGGCACTACCATTCGATGTGCAACCATTCCTACGACGGCATCCCCGGTGTGCTGCTCCGCTCCAATATCCGCGAGCATGACACGGGTACAGGCTTCGGGCTGTATGAGGTGACGCGGGACAGCATCAGCCTCACCGTGATGAACTCCCTCACGCCTCCCGCCCGCTTTGCCTCCTATGCCATGCGCGGCCCCATCCGTGACAAGGACGGACTGGTGCTGGACCCCGATGCGGGAGCCAGGGAATATCCAGACAGCAGCGACAATGTGACCTACAGCCAGGTGGAGCGTGTGTGGCTGCATCACTCGGGGGTGAGTGTGTATTCCTCGCCTGCCGTCGAGGGCAAGCGCGTGTTTGTGGGCGATGATGCCGGCTGCGTGACGGCCTATCGCCTCAGGGACGGCAAGAGCCTGTGGCGCTTCCAGACGGGTGCCCGCATCATAGGCACACCCGCTGCCAGCAATGGTGTGCTGGTGGTGCCCAGTGCCGACGGCTGCATTTATGGTCTGAAGACAAGCAGCGGGCGCCAGGTGTGGAAGGTGCAGACCGATGCCCCTGTGCTGGGTGCGGTGGCCATCAGAGACGGCATCGCCTATGTGGGCGGCAGCGACCATTGCATGAGGGCACTGGATGTGCGCTCGGGCCAGGTGCGCTGGACCTATTCGGGTATAGAGGGCTACATCGAGGCGCGGCCGCTTGTGACCGACAGGCATGTGGTGTTCGGCGCCTGGGATATGTACCTCTACAGCCTGCGCCTGCAGGATGGGTCGCTCGAATGGAAGTGGCGCGGCGTCGATAGGGACGACATGCACTACAGCCCGGCTGCGGTATGGCCGGTGGAGACGGGAGGCCGCATCTTCATTGCCGACCCCGAGCGTGCCCTCACTTGCATCGATGCCCAGACGGGCCGTACCGTGTGGCGCACCTACCAGTCGATGGTGCGCGAGACCGTGGGACTGAGTGCCGACCACGAGCGAATCTACAGCAAGACCATGCGCGACAGCATGGTGTGCTACAGCACCCAGGGTGACCAGCCCCGCGAACTCTATGCCACCAACGTGGGCTTCGGCTACGAGATAGCCCCCAACATGCCTCAGGAACAGGACGGAGTGGTGTATTGCAGCACCAAGGAGGGAATGATATTTGCAACAGAAGCCCACACAGGACGCTTGCTGTGGCGTCACCATGTGGGCTCCTCTTTGGTCAATACGGTGGTTCCGCTGCCTGGCCGCAGGGTGTTATTCACCACCAGCGGCGGTCACGTCGGGCTGCTCCTTTGGAAGGGTAACGTTTAACATCAGGCTACCCACCACTGCCGAGGCTATCGTACCCATCAGGATGCCCAGCTTGGCATCGTTGAGCAGGTCGGCATGCTCGGCAGGATAACTCAGGCCAGCCATGAACATGCTCACGGTGAAGCCTATGCCGCATATCATGCAGACGCTTGCGAAGGATGCCCAAGTGGCGCCTTCGGGCTTCTGTATGACGCGCAGCTTGATGAAGAGCCATGTTGCGCTGAACACTCCAACGAACTTGCCGACCAGCAGACCCAGGAACACAGCCAGGCCCACACCGCTGAAGAGGCTGGCGATGCTCATTCCTGCCAGGTTGACACCTGCATTGGCAAAGGCGAACAGGGGAATGACGAAGTAGTTGATAGGGTTCTTCAGCGAGTCCTCAAGGTCCTGCAGGGGGCTTATCAAGTGGTCACTGGCGCTCTCCACACTCTTGAGCATGTGTATTTCATCATCGCTGAGCACCACAGGCTTGTTGCGGTCGGCGATGGTGGTCTCCGTAGCGGGGAACTGAGCCAGGTTGTGTCGTATGCGTCCGATATAGTACTTGGTGCCCAGAGGCAGGTTGGCAGGGATGCAGAAGGCCAGCACCACTCCGGCTATGGTAGCGTGTATGCCGCTGTTGAGCATGCAGTACCACAGGGCCAGGCCTACGGTCATGTAGAGCGACTTACTGCGCACCTGACGCCAGTTGCACAGGGCCAGGATGATCAGGCACAAGGCTGCTCCGTCGAGGAATTGCCAGTTGAGATGGTCGGTATAGCGTATGGCTATCACGATGATACCGCCCAGGTCATCGGCCACAGCCAGCGCAGCCAGGAATATCTTGAGGCTTGTGGGGCACCGCTTGCTGAAGATGCTCAGCACACCCAACGAGAATGCGATGTCGGTGGCCATAGGTATCGCCATGCCTTGTTCCATGATGGGGTCCTTGGGGCATACCATATAAAACACGATGACAGGCACGAGCATGCCGCCGCATGCGCCGATGATGGGGGCGAGCGCCTTCTTTACCGACGACAACTCACCGCACAGCACCTCGCGCTTGATCTCCAGACCCACGCTCAGGAAGAAGATTGCCATGAGGAAGTCACTGATGAAATCGCCCAGCGACATGGCATGGCCGTCATGGCTGAACAGATTGAACCCGCCTACGCTCAGGCTTACGGGCATCTCCCAGATGTGGCGGTAGGTGTCCCCCCAGGGGCTGTTGGCCACGATAAGAGCCGCCACGGTGGCTATTACCAGCAACATGCTGCTGCTCACATACTTCTTCAACATACTAATAAATGCGTAGTTCTTACTCGTTTTCAGTTCCATACTCTACTCCTATTGCTATACTATACGATATTCTTCTGCTTTGTTCTCCGGTGACATCTGCCCCTTGTTGTGATATTCCTGTCCTTGTGGGTAAGCGGATTCCTCAGCGTCAGGTGGCCTGGCTGTGCCAGTCTGCCTTCCGGGTGTGTGCCGTTTGCTCAGCAACGGGGCAAGTATCTACCCGTCTCGGGTCTTGGTGCCTCTTCCATGCCACGCGGGCATGAATGTTGCTGCAAAGGTACGTCAAATGTCGCTAAAGTGTTCTCCTGTTTTGCCCTCAGAAGTGTTCCGATTAGGAATAATTAACCCTTGGAAAGGGCTAAATGTGCCTTCCTGTGGGTGCGTCGCCTTTCTGCATGGAAAAATGCAGTGCGCTGCATCGTCCATCGCAGTGCGCTGCATCGGTAATCGCAGCGCGCTACGATGGCACATGCAGCGCACTGTGTCTGGAGGGACACCGTATAGGGGTTTTCCCGGCTCCACCGTGTGTTGTCCCATAGGCCGTGTTGTCTTTTCCTGTATTCCGCTTTCTTCTGCCCTGGGAAAAGCCCTGTCCTTTCCAGGCATGTGGACTTGTAAAAAGAAGCAGCGCACTGCGAGGGGTGTCGCGGTGCGCTGCATGGGTTGGCTTATGGGCATCCGACGGATGCTTTATGCCATTTGTGCGGCAATGAAATCCTTCATCTCGTTGTAGTGGCTCTCGGCGCTCAGGAAGAGATGGAGCTGATTGTTGGCGCGGTCAAAGTTGTGGTCGGGGTACTTGCACTTCCAATACTTGTCTCCGCTGATGTAGTCCCACAGGAAGCGCACGCACTGCATGTAGGGGAAGAGGGCCGCTGCATAGGGCAGGTTCTCTATCTCCACGGGCAGGAGGAAGCTTCCGGCTCCCTTGAGGTAGCCCTCTGTGAAGGCCTTGAAGATGTCCATGTTGAAGCCCACCTTGCCCATGTCGGGGCAATCCTCGGCCACATAGTTGGCGCCTGTACGCAGGAAGTCGCCGTAGTCGGAGAAGATGAAGTTGGGCATGACAGTGTCAAGGTCGATGACGCAGAGCACGTTGTCCTGGTCGTCGAACATCATGTTGTTCACCTTCGTGTCGCAGTGGCACACACGCTTGGGCAGGATGCCCTCGCGTCCCATGCGCTCAGCCTTGCACATCTCTTCGGCGCGGTCGTCGATGATGGCGAGCATCTTCTGTACGCGCGGCTCCTTGGCACGGCCGATGGGGTCGGCTGCGAGCACCTCGCGAAGCTGCTTCAGGCGGAATTCCATATTGTGGAAGTCCTTGATGGTCTCGCCCAGCTGCACGGGCAGATCGGCGAGCATCGACTGGAACTGCCCGAAGGCCAGCCCGGCGGCGCGGCTACTGTCGGCATTCACGGCCTGCTTGGTGATGGCATTGGGGATGAAGACCATCATTCGCCAGTACTTCCCGTTGACCACGGCATACAGTTTCTCGCTGCCCTTGACGGGCAGGAAGCGCAGCACGCGGCGGTCCAGGTCGGGTGTTCCCTGCGCCTCCAGCTTGTGGCGGATGTGGGTGGTGACGGCCTGTATGTTGCGCATGACCATGTCCACATCGGGGAACACGTTCTCGTTCACGCGCTGCAGCACATAGTCGGGCTGGTCTGCTTCGGCGGTCTTTACCAGGTAGGTGTCATTGATGAGTCCCTCGCCCAGGGGCTTGATTTCGCTTACGTTGCCCTGTGTGGCAAAGTGCGACAGAATTTCTTTCAGTTCGTTTTGTTCCATTTATATAAGTGTTGTCGGTCTATTTCCTGTCTTCGGGCATCTCCAGTCCGCTCTGCAGCGTGCCGTCGGCGGCCATTCCCTCGGCGCTGATGCCCATTTGTGTCTGTCGGCCGTTGTTGTAGAAGTTGATGGTAGCCGTGCCGCTCTCGTCCAGTTGTACGTCTGGATTCCAGTAGAGTGTGCGCCTGTAGTCCTTGTGCTCGGGCAGTGGCTTGTTGGCGTATGAGGGCTGGTAGAACTCATAGGGCAGCGTGAATCCGGGCAGGCGGTAGTATCTGTCGCGGTAGGTAGTGCGCACCTGGTCGTTGTCCAGCTTCCTCAGGTCTATGATGACCGTGGGCTGGTTGCTTGCCTCATACTTCTTGCTTCCCTCCTGCCGCGGGCAGTAGTCGGTGTAGATATATACCTTGTCGAGCCTGGTGAGGTGGTTGAACTTCTCCCTCTCGCCGTCAGACATATGATAGGACGAGGTGTGGGTGTCGTGTCTGACCTCCAGCTCATACTGGCGCTCCTGGTTCATGTCGCCTATGTAGTATCGTGCCACGTTGTAGGCAAAGTCGTATCCGCCCGTGAAGTAGGCGCTTCCCAGCCCTGCGTCGGCCGCCATGTTGAATGCCTCGTAGGCATCCACCACGAAGGCAGGCTTCTTGGCATCGAAGCGTGTATAGGAGTTCTTCTTGGCTGTCACCGTCACGGCGTGCAGCATGCGGGCGCCATCGTAGAGCCAGTCTTCGTTGAGCGCCGACCCCTTTGGCGCCTCGGCCAGGTGGGTCTGGTACCATGTGTAGGGCTTCACAAAGCGCGGGTTGTACTGGTCGAGCTTGACGTAGAAGTCGGGATAGTTCACTTCTCCGTTCTGGTCTTCGCCTGAGGACACCCACATGTGCCTGTCAAACTTCTCCTGGCTCCACCTTGTGGTGTCGGCAGCAGCGAGGAAGAAGTTGCATCCCTCGAAGAAGCGCGGGCTCTGGATGCTGAATCGGCTGTTCTTGGTAGGCATGTCGCCGGTCACTCCCGACTCGGCGCCCACCTTGGTGAACTCGGCATGCACCAGCACCGGACGCTTGGGGCCTCGTGATGTGCTCCAGTATCGTCCGTGGATGCTCTGCTGTGTGGGGGCGTCGTTGGGGCGCTGCTGCTGTTCGCTCTCCTTGCCGAACTTGTCCATCTCCTCCCTCACGTCCTTTATCTCTTCGCCGTTGACGGTGGCTGCCACGTTGTTGCGGCTGCTCTTGTCAGGCTTCTGCGCCTCCTTTTCACCTTCGGTCTGGCTGTTCTTCTTGATGTCTGCATTGGTCTGTTTCTCGGCCTCGTTGAGCACGGCCGATGCCTCGTAGCGGTTCACGGTACCCGTCATGAGCGGTGTGCGCTCGGGCTGGTGCAGCAGTTCGAATGCGCCCGGAGTTGACATGGAACGCCAGTCGTAGCGCCGCCATCCCTGCACCATGAGCAGGAGGTCGAGGGCGCGCTGGTGTTCGCTGTCGTCTTTCTCGAAGAAGTAAGTGGGGTTCTCCACGAATCCCTTCACTTGGCTGCTGAGCAGCATCTCCGTCATGATGTTGTTGTTATCGTACAGGTATTCGGTGTGGGCCGCGTCTCTCACTGCCACGCTCAGGCTACTGCCGGGCACTCCGCCCTTTATCTCCACCTTGACCGGCGCATAGGGGTCGGTCTCCTTCTTGCTTAGACCACTGAAGGAGAGTGTGTTGCCTATGGCCGTCTGGCCGTTTCTTACGAAGAAGAGACGGTCGGCCCAGATGCGTCCCTTCGCATCGAAGACTGTCACCTGGTTGACTCCTGTGCGCAGCGTCTGGGCATCCATGTCGATGGTCTGCCCCTTGCCGGCCTCTGTCTGCACAAATCCTTGCTGCACTCCTTGGCACATCACCGTCACGCCCAGTGGCTCCTGTGCGGCCAGTCCGGCGCATGCCAGGCTTATGCTCACCTTGTTGCCGTCCTGTTCCACCTGTATGGCACAGCCGTCGGACTGCGCTTTGGGCAGTTTTACCTTGGCTGTCTGGTTGCCCGCAGTGAACTGGGCGGTGTAGGTCATCCCTTGCTGTGGGGTGAAGGAGAATGTTCCTCTGCCCCGGCTTTCGGTCTTCGAGGTGGCCACCTGCTGGCCGTTCTGGTCGGTGACAACCAGTGTGCCGTCCTTGTGAAGCCCCTCGTCGGTGTTTCCCTCCCAGGCCACTCGGCAGGGCAAGCCTGCCACAAGGTTGCCTCCTTCGGGATAGACAGCCAGTTCCAGGTCGGGGTCGGTGCCGTTGGAGCGTATTCTCTTCCTGAGCGGACGCAGTGTCATGTTGTGCTCGAATGTGCCCTCCTGCTTGGGTTTGTCATATACGGGGAAGGTGCGACTGTACAGCTTCTCATAATCTATATAGTAGTCCCGTGCATAGCTGCGCGTTATGAACCATTGCTCGGCCATCTTGGTGTGCGGATGGTCGGTGATGCCCCAGTTGAGCATCCAGCGTGTGTAGGCCCGCAGTTCGTAGTACCCACTATAGAGGGAGTCGGGTAGGAGGAACGAGCCATGCGCCTGTCCGTTCCTTAGCTCCACTTGCTGTCGCTCCACCAAGTAGCCATCCTGGTTGTAGAGGTCAGCATAGAGCACGCCGCTCACGCCGCTGGGCTTGCGTGTGTCGGAGCGTTGCACGTATGCTTTATAGTATATGGTGTCGCCCAGGAAGTAGCAGTTATTGTCCATGTGGACGAATATCTGCTCCTGTGGAATGGCTTTGCCGAAGCGTGCTGCCCTGTCGGCCCATCCTTCGATGCTGGTTGGCATGGGGGTGGTGGTGGTCTGCGCGATGGCAGCCACGCCGCTGCAGACGATGGCTGCAAGCAGTTGAGAGAGTCTTTTTCTCATGTTGGCTTGTGTGGTTTGGTGTGTTGTGTATCTCGCTCCGGTGGGCTGTGGCGGGCGTTGTGCTGTATCTCAGGAGTGCTGCTGGCGCAGTGCCGCCGGTTGTCCAGGGCTCCGGGCAGGGTGAGGGAGTGCCGTGCGTGGCTTCTGTCAGCGTCCTGCGTACATGCTCTCGTAGTACTTCTCGTACTCTCCCGACGTGATGTTGTCCAGCCACTCTTGGTGCTCCAGATACCATCTCACTGTCTTCTCTATGCCCTCCTCAAACTGCAGGCTGGGTTCCCAACCCAGTTCGCGTTGCAGCTTGGAGCTGTCTATGGCGTATCGTGCATCGTGTCCCGGACGGTCGGTCACGTAGGTGATGAGGCCGAGGTCTTCGCCTTCAGCGCGTCCCAGAAGGCGATCTACGGTATTGATGAGCACCTTGATGATGTCGATGTTCTTCCATTCGTTGAACCCGCCAATGTTGTAGGTCTCTGCCACCCTGCCTTTGTGGAAGATGGTGTCAATGGCCCGTGCGTGGTCTTCCACGTAGAGCCAGTCGCGTATGTTCTCCCCTTTGCCATATACGGGAAGCGGCTTGCGGTGGCGTATGTTGTTGATGAAGAGCGGTATCAACTTCTCTGGGAACTGGTAGGGACCGTAGTTGTTGGAGCAGTTGGTCACGATGGTGGGCATCCCGTAGGTGTCATGGTAGGCGCGTACGAAGTGGTCCGAGCTGGCTTTTGACGCCGAGTAGGGGCTGTGTGGGCGGTATGGGGTGTCCTCGTGAAAGAACTGGTCACCGTAGGCCAGATGGTGCTGTGTGCTGCTGGCCGCCGTTGCGTAGGGCGGCTTGATGCCCTCGGGGCGGTTCATCTCCAGCGCGCCATACACTTCGTCGGTGCTTATGTGGTAGAATCTCTTGCCCTCATATTTCTCTGGCAGCGACTCCCAGTACTCCTTGGCAGCCTGTAGCAGGGCCAACGTACCCATTACGTTGGTGCGTGCAAAGGTGAAGGGGTCCTTGATGCTCCTATCTACGTGGCTCTCGGCAGCCAGATGTATGATGCCATCTACGCGCGCTTCCTTCATGAGGCGGCTCACTCCCTCGTAGTCACAGATGTCCATCCTGACGAAGCGGTAGTTGGCTCGCTTCTCCACGTCAGCCAGGTTGGCCAGGTTGCCCGCGTAGGTGAGTTTGTCCAGGCAGATGATTTCGTAGTCGGGGTATTTGTTCACAAAGAGCCTTACCACATGACTTCCGATGAAACCGGCGCCGCCTGTGATGATGATGCTTCGCTTCATATCCGTGTCCTGTTATATGTTACCTTTCAAGTTGTTGACGCATTTCAGCAGCGACTCAGCCCAGTAGGGGATGCTCAGATGGAAGGTCTGCTTGAACTTGGACTTGTCCAGCACCGAGTAGGCAGGGCGCTTCACGGGCGACGGGTACTCGTTGCTGTGGCATGGGTTAATCTGGCACGCCTCGTGTCCTGCCATCTTGCGTATGGTCATGGCAAAGTCATACCAGCTGCACACGCCCTCGTTGCTGTAGTTGTAGATGCCGGTGTTGCCTCGCCACGATTCCCTTTCGAGGATGGTGGTGATGGCCTGTGCCAGGTCGAGAGCATAGGTGGGTGTGCCGGTCTGGTCGAATACCACGTTGACCTGAGGCTTCTCGGCTGTCAGCTTCATCATGGTGCGGCAGAAGTTCCTGCCGTATTCGCTGTAGAGCCATGAGGTGCGCAGGATGAGGTACTGCACGCCCGAGTTGCGTATGACCATCTCTCCGCGCAGCTTCGAATGGCCATATACTCCTGTGGGTGTGCCTTTCTGCTCCTCGTTGCAGGGCGTGTTGTAGGGTTCCAGACCGAAGACGTAATCGGTGCTGATGTGCACCAGCAGTCCGTTCACATCGCGCATCGCCTGGGCCAGTATGGCAGGTGCCAGGGCGTTGATGCGTTCTGCCTTGGCCGCCATGACCGAGTCTGTCTCGCATGCATCCACGTCGGTCCATGCCGCGCAGTTCACTATTGCCCCCACCTGCTCCTCGCTCACCATCTGTTCCACGGCGTTGCGGTCGGTGATGTCCAGCAGGATGGTCTCCAGGCCTTCAGCGGGTGCCACGTCGGTAAATATGTAATGATGGCTGCTTTCCTTGGCAGTCAGTCTCATCTCTCTACCCAGTTGGCCATTGGCCCCAGTAACCAGAATGTTCATTTTCTCCTCCCTCCTTTAGTTAGTTTAAAAGTCCTGGCTGTTCCTGCCATATCTCTTCACCTCCTCGATGACCTGCAGCAGGTACTGCCCATACTGGTTTTTGAGCATGGGTTGAGCCAGTTTTCTCATCTGTTCCTCGTCTATCCATCCGCTCCGGTAGGCTATTCCCTCCAGGCATCCTATCTTGATGCCCTGCCTCTTCTCCAGCACTTCGATGTATGTGCTGGCCTCTGAGAGCGAGTCGTGCGTGCCTGTGTCGAGCCAGGCGAAGCCGTGTCCCAGGGTCTGCACCTTCAGCTCTCCGTCCTCCAGGAAGCGCTGGTTCACGGTCGTTATCTCGTACTCCCCTCGTGCACTCGGTTCTATGCTCCGTGCCACGGAGACCACTTTGTTGGGGTAGAAATACAGCCCGACCACGGCATAGTTGCTGCGTGGGTGCTGTGGTTTCTCCTCGATGGATATGCAGTTGTTGTTGCTGTCAAACTCCGCCACACCGTATCGCTCGGGGTCCTTCACCCAGTATCCGAATACCGTGGCTTTGCTCTCCTCTTCGGCTGCCCTTACGGCTTCGGTGAGCATGCTGTGGAATCCGTTGCCCTGGAAGATGTTGTCGCCCAGCACCAGACACACGCAGTCATCGCCTATGAAGTCGGCTCCTATGGTGAATGCTTGCGCCAGTCCGTCGGGGCTTGGCTGCTCGGCATAGGTGAAGCTCACGCCTATGTCGCTTCCGTCACCCAGCAGGCGCTGGAATCCCGGCAGGTCAAATGGGGTACTGATAATGAGTATCTCCCTGATGCCTGCCTGCATGAGTACGCTCACGGGGTAATATATCATGGGCTTGTCATAGATGGGCATGAGCTGTTTGCTGATGCCCTTGGTGATAGGGTAGAGCCGTGTGCCGGACCCTCCAGCCAGTACGATACCTTTCATTGCCTGTGTTCTTTTTTCGGTTATGTATTCTGCAAAAATAAGGAAATTCCGCTGGAGTGCAAAATTTTTCCTGCTGATTTGTGTCCCAGACAGCCATTGTGCGGGCATGTGGGCCGCATGCGGGCTGCAGATAGGAGTCGTGCGCTCCTTTTTCTGCCCCTTTTCCGCTGTCGGGAGTGTCCGTTCCGCCTGTTTGCTCATTCCGCTTCGCCAAGTGTGGCAATATGGCAGTCCGTTCTCCCCGCAGCCCTCCCTGTTCCTGCCCCCAGTCCTGCCTTCTGTGGTGCAGTGCGGTGCGATGGCCTGTGCAGCGCGCTGCGATGCCGTGTGCAATGCGGTGCGATGGCCGATGCAGCGCGCTGCGTTTTCCGCCCCATTACGGGGACGGATGGCGGTGGGTGCACTTTGGCTGAGTAAAAAGCACGCTGAACTGGCCCTCATATCGCAGAAAAAGAGTAAATTTGCGAGGCATAGGGCATCTGCGGGTCGGTTTTGGGCCACCCACCGGAGCCTGTCAGCACGTACGAGCCTCAGGGCTTCTTGTCAATTTACAACCTAATGAATATGTTCTGGAAATCCTGTGCCCTCCTGGCCGCATTGCTTCTGGGCGGGGCGCACACAGCCTTCGGGCAGGGGGCAGAGCCCCTCCTGCAGGGCAGCATCATCAGCAGCGGGGACGAAGAGAGTGCCTCGCGGGCCTTCGACGGCGACATCAGCACCTGTTATTCGGCGGGCAGCCCCGACTTCCAGTGGGTGGGGCTTGACCTGGGCAAGCCCCATGTAATCACGCGCATAGCCTTCACCCCACGCCAGGGCAGTCCCACGGGGGCAGACCGCATGCTCCTTTCGCTCTTCGAGGGAGCCAACCGCCCCGACTTCATGGATGCCGTGCCCCTGTATCTGATAGGCGATACTCCCGCGCAGGGTAGCGCCACCGGTGTGGATGTCCACGTGAGCCGGGGCTTCCGCTATGTGCGCTACGTGGGCGCGGCCGGTTCCTTTTGCGAAGTGGCCGAACTGGCTTTCTACGGCCGCGAAGGCGCAGGCGACGACTCCCGCTTCTACCAGGTGACCGCCCTGCCAACGCTCAGCATACATGTGGCCGACGGTGCTGTACCCGAGCAGAAGGGGCAGGACTTCGAGTCACGCATCACCATCACCTATGAGGGCGGAACGCTCATCCAGGAGTATCCCATACTGACGCGTGTGCGCGGCAACTACTCTGCCACGCATGAGAACAAGCCTTACCGCATCAAGTTCAACGACGGCAGGAGCCATCATGTGCTGCACGGCTCGGCACGGGACGAGTCGCCGGCCAAGGCCAAGAAGTGGACCCTCATCAACAACTATGGCGACAAGACCCTCATACGCAACAATGTGGCCTACGAAGTGAGCCGCAGGGTGGGCATGCCCTTCACGCCCTGGTGCCGCTGCGTGGATGTCATCCTCAATGGCGACTATCGCGGTTGCTACCAGCTCACAGACTATGTGGGGCTGGACAAGAACCGCATCAACATAGCCGAGATGGACGATACCAGCACCGATTCGGTGAGCATCACAGGCGGTTACTTGCTGGAGATGAACGGCTATGCAGCGCAAGACCCTGTCAACTTCACCTCGCGCCACGGCAATCCCATCTCGGTGAACGACCCCGACGAGAAGGATATACAGCCCTGTCAATACAACTATATCCGCAATTACTTCAATGCGATGGAGGACCGCGTGTTCGCTCCTGACTATGCCGACAGGCACAGCGGCTACCGGCGCATGCTCGACCTCAATACCTTCCTGCGCTATTTTCTGGCCTGCGAGTACAATGGCAATACCGACATGCTGTGGCAGGTGTTCATGTACAAGCAGAGGGCCGACAGCCTCATCTACACTGGCCCCGTGTGGGACAACGACCTCGCGCTCGACAACGACCGTGCGGTCTATCCCGGCAACCAGCGTGAGGAGTGGACCTATAAGGTGCGGCAGGCGGGGCAGTGGGGCGTGCTGGTGAGCAGGGTGCTCTCTGACCCCAATGCCCTGGCACAGTTGCAGCTCATCTGGGCGCAACTCAGGCGCGACTCGCTCTTCACTGCCCAGGGGATGGGAGCGTATGTCGATTCGCTGCGCACACTCGTCAGGGAGAGCCAGAGGCTCAATTTCCTGCGCTGGCCATACCTCACCCAACTGCTCCACTGCAACCCTCGGGTGTGGGGCACGTGGGATGCCGAGGTGGATGTGGTGCGCAACTATGTGCAGGGCCGCGTGGCGTGGATGGACCACAAGCTCAATTACCGGTCGCTGCAGCAGCGTGACGGGGTGTATCAGATAGCCAGCCCATGGGATATGTGCAGTTTCAGCCGCCTGGTGGCAGGCGGTGAGACAGGCGCGCGGGCACAGTTGCTCTGCGACCTCGACATGACGGAGCTGGACACGCTCTTCGCTCCCATCGGCACCGCAGAGGCTCCCTTCACGGGAAGCTTTGCGGGAGGAGGTCACACCATCGACGGTCTGACGCTCACGGGAGAGTCGCAGGTGGCACTCTTTGCCCATGTGGCCGATGGCGCCCGCGTGGCCGACCTTTTCCTGGGAAGCCGCAGCCAGGTGCACGGCACCGACTATGTGGCTGCACTGGCAGGCATTGTGCATAGCGGCACATTCATCATGGAGCGCTGTGGCAACCAGGCGGCTGTGACGGCCGACGGGCACAATGCGGCAGCGCTGGTGGCACGGGTGTGTGCGGGAGCCGGCCTGGTGCTCAGGGACTGCTACAATGTGGGGGCTGTGAGTGCAGGCAGCAAGGCCAGTGCCATGGTGGCGTGGTCGGAGGGCGACGTGCTCATGCGCCGCTGCTACAACGCCGGGAGGCTGCGCGGAGAGGTGCCTGTGGCCGAGTTTGCCGTCACCGAAGGCAAGTTCCAGGTGACCGACTGCTACGACACATTTGCCTATCAGGTGACCCACATGCGTCCTGCCATGGTGCAGAGCGGCGCCCTGTGCCACCTGCTTGCGGGCAGCGACCCCGATTCTCCCTGGCGTCAGAATATAAATAATGTACGTGCGAGAGACCTCCATCCCGTCCCCATCGCCACTCACGGGAGGGTCTATCAGGACGGCGAACGCTATACCAACATACCGCCCACCGCCGCACGCTATCGGTATTACAAGTATGAGGTGACCGCCGTACAGGCTGGCACGCTCATACAGATGGCGGAGTTTGACCTCCTCGATGCCGACCTGCAGCCCATGCCGGCGCTCAGCATCTATGCCGGCACACCCAGTACCATCAGCCACGAGAACTGGAGCAACCTCACCGATGGCAGCATGGCGACCAAGTATTGTTCGGCCTTCTCGGGCAGGGCAAGCTTCTTCTTCGATGCGGGCAGCGAGGTGGAGCCCTTTGGCTATCGTATCGGCACGGCCAACGATGCCGCCTCAAACGCCGGGCGCAATCCGCTTTGCTGGACTCTGTGGGGCAGCAACACACGCTCCGAAGAGGCTGACGATGACTCGTGGGTGCTGATAGACGAGCAGACGGGCCTCACTCCGCTGCCGGCCACAAACCAGACGGCATGCGACTACACGTTGCTTCATGCCGTCACCGACCTGCAGATGGCGAGTGCCGAGGCCAGCGTGCCTCTGGGCAGCAGCGTGCAGCTGCAGGTGGAGGTCAGGCCTCGCAGCATGAGTGCGATACCCCTGCAGTGGAACAGCAGCAACGAGGCTGTGGCCACGGTGGATGCTTCGGGTAGGGTGACAGCCCGGTCGCTGGGACGCTGCGTGGTGACGGCCCAGGCTCCCGACTACACCAGCCTCACTGCCGAATGCGAATTGACGGTGGTGCGCGAGCAGCCGGGCTTCCGCTATTTCCTGCTTGCCATCGACGGTGTACAGGGTGGCAACTCGGTGCAGATAGCCGAGCTGGACCTGCTCGATGCGGCCGGTACGGAGCACGCACCGCTGAGCATGTATGCATCTGATGCCGAAGGCTATACCCATGAAGGCCCCGAGAATGTGGTAGATGGCAACCTTGACACCAAGTGGTGCGGCCCTCTCAAGCAGACCGCCTGCCTCTATCTCGATGCCGGCATGCCCCTGCGCCCGTCGGCCTACCGTTTCTGTACGGCCGGTGATGCACAGACCTACGCCATGCGCAATCCCTCGTCGTGGAGGCTCTATGGCAGCAACACGCCCCTGACCACGCCCGATGACGCGGGATGGGTGCTCCTTGACCAGCACATCGATGATGCCTCCATCGGGGCGGTCAACCAGGCTCCGTTTGACTTCCCGATAGACTACAGCCAGGTGCCCGACGGCATCAATGGCATCGCGGAGGACGCTCCTGATGGTGCAGGAAAACGCTTCCAGGGCGTGTATGACCTGTTGGGCAGACGCTGGCAGAGCAGCCAGGAGGCTCAAAAAGCGAACAGAATCATCCTCAGCGGCGGCAGAAAAGTGGTAAAGTAACGCATAAAAGCAGACAAAGTGTTAAACTGTGTTAACTGGCGCATAAAAGTGTATAGAGCATGAGAGTAAGGATATTTGAATTTGCTAACTTTGTGAGTGGAGATGTGCAATTCGCTTGAGAGGCATGTCATCCTGCATATAAGACAAGTCAGAATGGCGGACACAGCCCGATGAGGGGCAGTCGGTCATGCGTACAACCAGTGGTGCCAGGCGTGCACGATGTTGTGCTCGAAGCATTTGAGCAAGTCCATCGGGGTTGTCCGTGAAGTTCCCGCAGGCCGAGGAGGGTGCCGGGAGAGGCTAAGAAGAAGATATATTACCTACATATTCATATTTATAACGCAAAAATCAAAACAGAGATGAAGAGATCGTTTACTCTTTCACGCTTCCTTTCGGTAGCGGCCATCGCCATTGTGATGCTGCTTGCCGGACAGAGTGTGCGTGCTGCTGTGACCATCACAGCACTGAATGGTACGGGCGGAACCGGCGGCGAGGGCTATGCCAAGCTCGTCGATAGGAGTTCGCTGACCAAGTGGGGGCACTTTTGCTTCAATGATGACTATTCCTATGCATACGTCATCCTGAAGACATCCGAGCCCATCGTACCCGTCAATTACTTCCTTGTCATTGGCAACGACACAGAGCAGAACCCCACACGCAACTGGGAGGACTGGACCATCAGCGCCGCCAACTTCGACTCAGATGAGCAGGCCGTGGAGAATGCCAACTGGACGGTAGTGGATGAGCGCAAGGGTGAACTGCTCCCCACAAAGAACAAGGTGGGCGCCGACTTCGAGTTCAACAAGAGCGACAAGACCACTGCCTACCAGTACTACATGATAAAGGTCACGCGTGCGGTGAACGGTGTGACGAACATCTTTCTGCAGATGTCGGAGTTCGGCTTCGGCACGAGCGAGATGTTCTTCAACTCTGCACCTGTCACCTACAGCGTAATCGACGGCACACGCAACAACGCCGACAACGAGGCGCTGAACAAACTCTTCGACGGAAGAGTGGGCTCCAAGTGGGGAGTCGGCGGCGGTGAGGGTGTCAACTGGCAGGGTGAGAATACCGGCGCATTTGCCATCTTCAAGGCTACCCGCCCCATGTGCCCCACCTACTACAAGCTTGTGACAGGTAACGATACCGGCAGTAATCCCGGACGCAACTGGAAGGATTACAAGATATATGGCATGAACGCAGCCAAGGACAGCGATGCCAAGCGCGATGCCGAGGGCTGGGTGCTGCTCGACGAGAAGCATGTGACAGAGAAGGAACTGCCTGCCAAGAATCTCTTCTCGGTGTGTATGACGCTCTCGGAGCCTAATACCACCAAGTATCAGTACTTCAAGTTGGAGATCGAATCCATTCAGGGGGCTCCTTTCATGCAGATGGACGAGTTTGCCTTCGGCGATGAGGCTCAGTTCGTGAACGACCGCGAGGAGTTTTACCAGGCAGCCCTCTCGGCTGTGAATACAGATAAGGTGTTCCTCGCAACACTGAAGGAGGCTTACATGAGCGGCCTCTCCTCACTGAACACTGCCGCCGACATCTTCAGCGTAGTGGAAAGCAAGAATTCACTCGATGCGCTGATTGACTCTATCAACAGCAGCATCCTGGCCTATGCATCACTCGACGAGGCTGTGGCTGGCATTAAGGTTCACTATGACAACCACAATTGTCTGAGTGACGAAGGCAAGAGGGTGCTGGGTGCCTACCTCAATGAAACCATCGAACCAAACGCTACCTATCCCAACGGAACATACCCCTATATCGTGGCCAATGCAGTCCTCGGTGTGGACGAGCTGGCTGCTGAGGTCCGCAATGTGGGTGCCATGCTTGAGCTGTACGCTTCCGACATGACATCCGGTGCGCTGGATGTGACTTATAGAGCCATTGCAGGCAATGAGGACAGGCAGAGCGAAGGCTATGGCATGCTCTTCGACGGTGATGTGGAGAGCAAATGGTGTACAGGTACACCTGCCTGGGTGGTGTTCTCTGCCAGCGAGCCCATCGCCCCCACATACTATCGGTTGACCACAGGAAACGACACCGATAAGAATCCCGGCCGCAACTGGAAGAACTGGAAGGTGTATGCCGGAAACTTCGCATCGGACGGCGATGCCACCCGCGATGCCGAGGGATGGGTGCTCATCGACGAGAAGACCAACGTGGGAACCGACCAGCTGCCCGCCGGCAAGCAGGTGCAGGGATTCCTCCAGCTCTCAAAGCCTTCGGCCACAAAGTACCAGTACTTCAAGCTCGAAGTGGAGACTCTGGTGAGCGGAACCACTCAGCAGATGTCTGAATTCGCCTTCGGCAACGATGCCAACCGCATCCTCTACCGCAATGAGCAGTATGCCGAGATGGCTGCATTCAATACCGACATGCTGGCACAGCGCTCGCTGGTGAACGACTACCGGGCTGCTCTGGCCGAACTGAAGACCTGCACCAACGTGTCTGAGTTGGGAACACTGGTGAGACAGTTGGCTGACCTGCAGGGGAAAATCAACTCCAGCGCCGAACTCTATGCCAAGTATGACTCTGTCTATAACGAACTGGTGGCCAATGCAGCCCACTTCGCCGACTATGCCACACTGGGCACTCTGGTAAAGGGCTACGTAGAGAATAACGAGGCACCAGGCTCCACCTACCGCAACGGTACACATGCCTATATAGCCGAAAACTGCCAGCTCGACAATGCCGGCATCAAGGCAGAGACCACTTACCTCAGTACGTTGATTGCCTCAATACAGGACGAGAAGACTACACGCTTCATCATCCTGGATGGTAACGGCCAATGGAACGACAACGAAAGCTGGAGCAAGCTCCTCGACAATGACTATGAGACCAAGTGGGGATGCACTGTCAACAGCAGCAATCCGCCTTACGTCATCTTCCGCGCCGTCAAGCCCGTCAACCCCTACTTCTATACATTGAACACCGGAGGCGACACCGAGAGCTATACCGGCCGCAACTGGAGCACCTGGAAGATATATGCGGCCAACTTCGCAGGCGATGGAGAGGCTACCAAGGATGCCGCTGGATGGGTATTGGTTGACGAGAAGACCAACGTCGGTCAGAACCGTCTGAAGCCCACAAACAACACTGCCTCGTACTTCGGATTCAGCTCAGAGACCACTACGGAATACACTTACTACAAGCTTGTAGTGGAGAAGCCGTTCAATGGCGACGGCCAGCAGATGCAGGAGCTGCACTTTGGAACACCCAAAGAATTCGAGGACGTTCGCGAAGACTATAAGACGCAAGCCAATGACTTCAACACTGACGTGGTGTGCGAGCAGCGCTTGCTCGACCGTTACAGCGAGCAGATAGAGGGCATCGACGAGATTGTCAATATGGAGGTACTCTTCCGCACTTATGATGGCATCGTCAATCTGCAGGACAGCATCAAGGCTTCGGTTGCCTCTTATCAGAACTATATCGACGCTGTGGATGCACTGAAAGAGTATGTGAAGCAGAATCCCCAATTGGTAGGAGCCGCTCTCGACCGCATCAACAGCTATGTGGGCGATGAGGCCATCGAGCCTTCAGAGGACCTCTTTGCGCAGGGCTCTTATGCTTACATCATCGATGAGCGTGAGCTCAACGACTCTCTCCTGCGTGAGGAAATCTCCTTCATTGAGTCTATGAAGAGGGCTCTCGTGGCGGAGGGCTACGTTGCCGGCACCGAGATTACTCCGATGGTCATTGATCCCAGCCTGGCTAAGGGCGGTATGGGATGGAGCCAGTCCGCCTTCTCTTACGGCACTTACAATGGTATGTCAGCAGGTGAGTTCTGCAACGAAAAGCGCATCTTCGACATCAACCAGACACTCACCGGACTCAAGGATGGCTATTATGAGGTGCGTATCAACGCAGCCTTCCGTCCTGCGGGCGACACTACAAGTACCAACTATCGCGCCATCGTCTATGCCAACGACGCCCAAATCTATGCTCCCGCAGTGCTCGACGACAAGGTGAATGTTGCACAGGCCAAGGATGGAGAGAACTGTTATATCAGCGGTTCAATACCCGACAAGGCCATCCGCGACGGCGTGACAGGCGACACTCTGAGCTATGTCATCTGGGGTGTGAACGGAAGCTGTGTGGCTTTCAAGGCTGGCCGTTACGAGAATGTGCTCGTTGTCAAGGTGACTGATGGCCGTTTGACCTTCGGTATGAAGAACGAGGGAACCCCCGACAACGCCAATGGCAATGGTGACTGGAGTGCTATGGGCAACACCCGCATCTTCTATCTGGGCAATGAGGAGAACGATGAGGTGAATGCCGCATTCGACCGCGCTCTGGCTTGCCAGGCAAAGCGTGCCGCCGTGCTCAACGCTTATGTGGCCGACGATATCAATAACTTCAAGCATACACCCAACTTCAGTCAGGCTGAGCGCAACGCTGCCACCGAGGCCGCTGCCGCTGCCAAGACTGCCACCACTGTGGTTGCCAAGGCTGAGCTGCAGGCTACCTTCAGTGCCCTGTGCGACCAGATCAACGCTACCAAGGATGCCTATCTGGTGGCCAAGGACGGTATGCAGAAGGTATATGACAAGTGGATGAACAATACCGCTATGGTCAACCAGTCGGCGCTCGAGGCTGACATCTTCGACATGCAGGACAATCTGCTGGGTGGCATCTATGATGAAGCCGGTGCTCTTGCCGCCAAGGAGGCCATCTATGCCAAGTGGCCCGACTATCTGACTGTAACGAACGCTGCCGATATGGGCTATTTCGAGGACGAACCATTCTCCTACGTAATCACTGCCGCCAGCAGCCGTCCCTATGTGCTTGCTACTGGTGCCTACGAGGCACTCGACTCCACCAAGACAGTTCTCAAGTTTGAGTATAAGAGCGAGGCCAATCTGACAGGCAGCCGATTCTACTTCGGCACACCTTCTCCCGTGGCCACCCAGACTCTGGATGCCGATGGCTTTGCCGCTTCAAGCGACTGGAAGACCGTGTATTTCTACATTGCTCCTGCACTGGAGAAGTGGTCATTCGGTGACCTTGAGGATATCCTGCGCTTCGACCTGGGTTCTGACGTGGCCGAGGGAACACTCATCAGCCTGCGTCACATGCAGTACATCAGCAAGGAGCAGGCCGATGCCGAGAACGCAGAATACACCTGGCCCACAGGCATCAACAACGTGGAGGAGAAGACCGCTCCTGCTGTGAAGGGCATCTTCAACCTCTCTGGCCAGCGTGTAAGCCGCGCAGTGAAGGGAATCTACATCATCAACGGCCGCAAGGTACTGGTGAAGTAATCCCGTCCCAATAATATTCATCCTACCGGCCAACCCGTAAGGGGAGGCCGGTAGGATGATTTCATCAACTTATGCAACCATAATCATAACAACCATTATCCATGCGAAAGTATCTCTTCACAATAATGTCGGTGCTCCTCCTGCTCGCTTCATGCACCGAGCATATCGACACCTCGGCACGATACGTCTTCAAGCAGCACACCATGGCAAGCTATCTGGAGGCTCATGCAGTGTATTCCGAGTATCTGGCATTGACGAAGAAGGTGGCCATGAGCAGCGTTTCGTCCACCACCGTATATCAGATACTCACGGCCCGAGGCAACTATACATGCTTCGCCCCAACCAATGAGGCCATCCATGCCTACCTACAGACTCTGGTGGACGAGGGGCTTATCTCATCTCCCTCATGGGACTCCTTTACCGACAGCACCAAGCTCGATTCCATTCGCAAGGTGATAGTCAAGAACAGCATCATCGATGGGGGAGACATAGAAACGCAGCGCTACAGCATCGCACAATTCCCCACCGAGAACAACGCAGAGTTTCCCTTGCCCAACCTCAACGATAGGAGGCTCACCTATTACTCCCCCGAATCCTATCCCGACAGCATATATATCAACCGCGACTGCCCTATCGACGAGAAGAATCGCGACATCCTGGTCATCAACGGCGTGCTCTTCCAGATGCACAAGGTCATTGCGCCTACCGACATGACCTGTGCCGCCTACTTCCGCAACGTACTCGAAAAGGGTACCGACGGCTATCTTACCTTTGCCAAGTGCGTGCTCGCCTGTGGATTGATGGACACTCTGTCGGCGGTGAGAGACGAGACCTATGAGCGACTCTACCAGACAAATGCCATCCCCGACCTCCCTAAATATATGAGTGTAGGCTTCAGCGACAAGTCGGGCAACAGCAACTCTGATGCCTTGGCACCCGAACACCGCAAGTACGGATTCACTATCTTTGCCGAGACCGACGCCTTCTGGCGCCAGCAGGGCATCGATCCTACGGCCGATGATGTGCCCCGGCAGGTCATGCGCTGGGTGCTCGACCGTCACCAGTACTCCGATGAGGATGTATTCACCACCGATGCCAATTACAAGTCTGAGGGCAATCTGCTCAATCAGTGGGTCACCTATCACATACTCCCCATGCGCCTGCAGGCCAACAAGCTGGTGTATCACTGCAACGAGTTGGGCTACAGCCTCAGCAATCCCTACCGCTACACCCTGCCCGTGGTGGAGTGGTATGCCACCATGGGCAAGCCGCGTCTGCTGAAGATCATCGAGACCAAGGAGAGCAACGGAGTGTATCTCAACCGCTTCCCCAACCTCGACAACGGCATCAAGGGAACGGGCTTCGAACTCAGTTGTGACCCTGATAAGGAGGGAGCCTACGTAGATCGCTCGGGCGATCTCACCATTGTCAATGACGTAGAGAACGCCTGCATCTATCCTCTCGGCACACCCATCGCCTATGACGATGCGGTTCGCAACAACCTCCATCGCGAGCGCATCCGCTTCGACGGCATGGCACTCTTCCCCGAGGCAGCCACCAACGGCATACGCCGAGCCGAATCCACCGAGGACCGCTACCAGCATGTGTATATCCCCGCAGACAAGTACTACCGCTACTTCAGCAACATGCGCATCATGAGCGACGATACCAACTTCATCTACTTCAACGGCTACCGTGTCAACTGGGCCAACTATACCCAGGACGAGATGAAGGCCATCGGACACTACGACATCATGTTCAAGCTCCCGCCCGTGCCGCGCAGAGGAACCTATGAACTGCGCTACAAGACCCTCGCCACCGGGGCGCGTGGCATCGTGCAGATATACTTCGGCAGCAATCCCGACAACCTGCCTGTGGCAGGCATACCCATTGACATGACCAAGGGCATAGTGGATTCCTATGGTGAGGCAGCCACATGGGCCGACCTTACCGATGAGAACCGCGATGAGGAGGAGATAAGTGAGATAGACCACAATCTGCGCAACCATGGCCTGATGAAGAGCGCACGCCACGAGGTGCACGAGGGCAATCCGTCACTCACGGCACGCGACGACTCCCGCTGCTGCCGCCACATCATCGTGCGACAGACCCTTGACCCCAACGAGACATACTACGTGCGCTTCAAGAGCGTGCTGGATTCCGACAAGAAGGAGCTCTATATGGACTATATGGAGTGGTGCCCCAAGGATGTGTATGACAACCCCAGCAAGCCCGAGGATGTGTGGTAAGCACTCCCGCGCATAGCACCCATAGCCAGGCCGGACTCCACTGCGGAATCCGGCCTTTCTTTTTGCCCCGGCCGGTGCAGTGCGGTGCGATGGCTGGTGCAGCGCGGTGCGATGCCGTGTGCAATGCGGTGCGATGGCCTGTGCAGCGCGCTGCGTTTTCTGCCCCATTGTAGGGCAGAAGGGCTTGGGGCTTCGTCCATTTCCCTTGCGAGAGGCGCTTTTGAGCCAGAAGAATTTGCCAGAAAGGGAGAAAGAATGTATTTTTGCGGTCGGTGTACCACCATTCGGGGGCTGGAGAGACGGCTTAAGGCCTGTTTTCCGGTATGTTGGTGAGTGGCAGCAAGCAATCAAAGTGGGCATGGCAAACCTGGCAAATATCTTGAAGAGTGCCTTTATGTGGCTGATGGGAGCAGTGTTTTCGCTGCTGCTCCTCTACCTGCTGTGGCTCCTGGCACGCGTATTCCTGCTTGATGTCTTCGTCATCCCCACCAATTCCATGCTGCCTACCCTGCAGCCCGGCGACCGCCTGCTGGTGAGCAAGACCATCGTGGGGCCGCGCCTCTATCGCAATCTCGACATCCGTCCGGTGCCCACCCGGTTGCAGAGCATGCGCCTGAAGGGACTCCGCCAGGTGCGCAGGGGCGATGTGGTAGTATTCAATGGTCCGCAGCACGATGCGCACATCTCCTTCCTCATCAATCATGTCTATGCCAAGCGATGCCTGGCCGTTCCCGGTGACAGCATAGCGGTGGTGGACGGGCGGTATGTCAACAGCCGCCAGCCCGGTGCGCTGGGGCTTGTGGAGGAGCAGGCACGCCTGGCTGCCGCGCCCGACAGCGTCTTCACCCGCGAGGTGTTCTATGTGCATCCCTTTGACGCTCATGTGCCCTGGACAGTGAAGAACATGGGTTCTATCTATGTGCCTTGCTGTGGCGACGTGGTGCCTCTCACACCCCTCACGGCCACTTACCTGCGCCAGCCCATCGAGTGGGAACTGCAGCAGGAGCTGCGTATCGACTGGGAGCGTGGCGAGGTGCGTGACAGCTGCGGGAGGCTTCTGACCCATCATACATTCCGCCACAATTACTATTTCATGGCGGGTGACAATGTGTGCGACTCCAATGACTCGCGTTATTGGGGGCTTGTGCCCGAGCAATATATAATAGGTGTAGCGCAATGCGTGCTCTATGGGCGTGACTCGCAGACGGGCCGCTTGCGCCGACACAGGTTTATGAGGAGTTTGAGATGAACGGACAGCATGCTTTCCCCAGTGCCTCTGGCATGGCCCTTCGCCTGCCTCACCTGCTCTCGCTGGCAGGTGTGCTGGTAGTGGTGGGGCTGATGCTGTACCCGGTGCATACGGGTTTCGGGCGGGCCGATGTTGCCCTGCCCGTGGCGGCAGCCGTGCTGGCGGTGCTGGGCTTGTGTGCAAGGGTGGTTTCCCCAGTGCGTCCGCGCCTCAGAGGCATCGATTTCATCGTGGTCGTATGGCTGCTTTACGTGCTTCTGCGGGCTTGGTACACTCCTCAGGTGCCCTGCCTGCATGCTGTGGTCAGAGCCGTGTCGCTTGCCTCGCTTTATGCCGGCCTGCGCCTCCTGTTCTCGTGCTCGGCCCCATCGGCGCTGTTCACCGAAGGCTCGCTCACGCTTTTTGCACTCCTTCAGGCCTTGCTCTGCATCTTCCAACTGCTCACTGGCAGCAGCCGGCATGCCCTCTTCCCCTTTACGGGCACATTCCTCAATCCCGGTCCCTGCTCGGCTGCCCTCTTCATGGGAGCCTGCCTGGGGCTGTATCGCTTCTTTTCGCCCATTCCATCGCAGAATGTTCGTGTCAGGCAACTGGTCTTCTGGCTCACCGCAGGTACCCTGGTGCTATGCTCGCTGCTCTTGCCTGTGGGATGGAGCAGGGCGGCATTGGTGGCAGGGTTGTGCTGTCTGGTGGCCGCCGGATGGCGCCGTATGTCACTCCGTCTGCGCTGCTTGCTGGTGCTTTGCCTGCTGGCGGCGTTCCTGCTCCTGTATGCTCTCAAGCGTGGGTCAGCCGATGGACGTGTGCTGTTTTTCGCCGTTTCATCGTCGGCAGTGGCGCAGAGCCCGTTCTTCGGCAGCGGCATAGGCACCTTCTTCCATGCCTATGGCCAGCAGACGGCTGCGCTTCATTCCCATATGCCCTTGGCGCTGGCTGTCCATGCCGATACGCTCACCTATGCGCTGTCCGACGGCATGCGTGTGGCGGTGGAGCAGGGAGTGGCGGGACTTCTCATCGCCCTCACGCTTGTGCTGAACATACTCCACAGATTGCGCAGGCGCAGTTCGGCCCTTTGGCTGGTGCTCTTCGGCTTGCTTGTCTTCTCCCTTTTCTCCTATCCCTTCCAGCTCTTGCCCTTCCAGCTCATGCTGGTGCTGCTGGCAGCCTATACCGCTTCGCCACGCAGGAGGAGTGCCGTGCATCATGCTGCCAAGCCCCGCGGGAGAAGTCTGGGAAGGGCTTTCGTGCTGACGGTTTTCGCGGTGATATCGGCTTTTCTGGTGGTTCCATCGGTTCGCCAACGGGTGCTCGCCACCCGGCAGAGCCGTATGGTGATGGGTAGCAATGGCCCCCGTGTCATCGAACAATACCGCAGCCTGCTGCCCCTCATGCAGCATGATGCCCAGTTCCTGTTCCGTTGCGGTCAGGCGCTGGCCTCCTGTGGCAGATACAACGAGAGCAATCAGGTGCTCCGTCAGGGCACTCTGGTGAGCAACGATGCCATGTTCTATGTGCTCATCGGCCACAATTATCAGCATCTACAGGCCTTTGACCAGGCTTGCCAAGCCTATCGCCAGGCCCATGGCCAGAGTCCTGCGCGCCATTATCCGCTGCTCTGCCTCATGCGCCTCTACAGGCAGCAGGGGATGCGGGAGCAGGCCGTACGTATAGCCCATTGCCTGCTGCGCCTGCCTGTGAAGCAGGATTCATCGCTGGTGAGAGAGGCCAGGGAAGAGGCCCGAAGTTGCATTCTGGAATAATAAAAGCAGGCTTATGAGAGTTATAATGTTACTTATGAATAGATGTTCCAGAGCCATGCTGCTCCTCTTGCTGCTGCTTGTGGCAGCCGCCTGTGGCCGCCGCGATGACGACCCCAGGCTGGAGGAAGCCCTCCAGTTTGCGGGTGAAAACCGTGCGCAACTGGAGCAGGTGCTCTGTCACTATGCCCATGACTCGCTCAAGCTGGCGGCTGCGCGCTTCCTCATAGAGAACATGCCTGGCCATTACTCCTATACCGACACGGCCCAGGTACTGCGCTACTCGAGGCAGGTGGGCGAGCTGTGCCGGCGCATGCGGGGAGGTGACTTTGAGGAGCTGCGCGACTCCATCAATGCCGCTGCCGCACGATGCGGCATGCAGCAGGCCGACAAGACACTGGACAGCAGGGTGGTGACAGCCGACTATCTCATCGCCAACATCGACGAGGCATTCCGCCAGTGGAAGGAGGGCAGATGGGCGCGGCACCTGAGCTACGACGAATTCTGCGAGTACCTGTTGCCCTACAAGGTGGTGGAGATGCAGATGCTCGACGACTGGCGCAAGCGTATGCAGGGCTATCAATGCCAGGGACTGGAGCGACTCAGCTGGTGTGACCAGTATGCCCACTCTGCTCTGCAGGCAGCCAAAGTGGTCAATTGCAACCTGAACAGCCTGATGAAACCGGACCATGGAGCCAATATCGAGTTCCAGAACATGCGGCTGGAGGATGCCTTGCAGCTGCCTATGGGCACCTGTGACTTCTATGTCTTCATGGCCACCATACTGCTGCGCAGCCAGGGCATACCCGTGGTGATGGACTTCACACCGCACTGGGCCTACCGCAATATAGGGCACTCATGGAATGTGGTGCTCACCAACGAAGGGCGCGAAGTGCCCTTCACCGGCATCTGCACCCAGCCTGGCGAGGAACACAAGCCCGATGAGAAGATGCCCAAGGCCTACCGCTTCACCTATGCGCAGAACCTTGACTTGAAGCGGCTGAACCGCCGCGAGAAGTTTGTTCCCCGCTTCTTCCGTAATGTCTTCATGCGTGACGTCACCAGCCATTACGCCAAGTGTTGCGATGTCACCCTGCCCGTCAATGTGCGCCACGGCAGTTATGTCTATCTGGCAGTGTTCGACACCAAGGGCTGGACGCCCGTGGCCTATGCCGAGGTGAAGCAAGGCAAGGCCACCTTTACCGATATGGGACGCGATGTGCTGTACATGCCCCTGCGCTACAATGCCGATGGAACGGAGGAGTTCATAGGGCTGCCCTTTGTGTTGGAGTATGATGGAAGCATGCGCGTGGTGGGCTTCCGCACCCAGGGGAGCGAGCATGTGGTGGCACGCCGCCGCTATCCCACGCTCAGTTATGTGTATGACGTGCTGGGTAGGATAGAGGGTGGAGAGATACAGGCATCCAACTGCAGCGACTCTGCCAGCTTCCACACCGTGGCAGTCATCACCGATGGCCATGCCTTCGGACGCGAGTTGGTACTGCCCGACAGCCTACCGCCTTACCGCTACTGGCGCTATAAGCAGGACCAGCCATTAAGCTACTGCAACATGGCCGAGATGCAGTTCTTCGGCCGGGAGACGGGTGAGCGGCTCGCAGGAGAGGTGATAGGCACTCCGGGCTCCTTCATGGGCAGGGGTGGCCGGCGCGAAGCGGTGTTCGACGGAGATGCGCTCACCTTCTTCGATGCACCGCTGCCCCAGTCGTCGTGGGTGGGTATGGACTTCGGCAAACCTGTTCGCGTGGGACGCATCTACTACCTGTTCCGTGGTGACGGCAACACTATAGAGCCGGACGACACCTATCAGCTCTATTGCTGGAACGGCAAGAAGTGGCTTCTGCTCGATACTCGCAAGGCCCAGCATCCGTGGCTCAAGTATGACCACATCTCGCCCGACGGGCTTTATCTCCTGCGTAACAAGACCCGTGGAAGCGACACGCGGCCCTTCACCTGCGTGCAGGGAGAGCAGGTGTGGTGGTGAGCGATGACAGCGGTGAAACCGTGCAAAATCGTGTTCTTGCCTCTGCGGGATGGGACTAAATGGGACTCTTTAACCCTAAAATAAGGATATGATATGACAAGAAGCAAACTGATGTTGATGTTGTTGCTCGCCCTTCAGTGCGTGGTAGCGAGTGCCGGCCGTGTGCGCACCGATTCGGTCAAGAGCCAGGTGCTGGGTGCATGGGTGAAGTACAACGTGTATCTGCCCGATGGCTTCGGCAAGGCCGAGCGCATGTATCCCGTCGTGTATCTCCTGCATGGCCTGAGCGATGACTACACCGCCTGGCTGGACAAGGGCCGTATGAACCTTGTGGCCGACGAGCTGATAGCCTCGGGCGAGGCCGACGAGATGGTGATAGTGATGCCCAATGCGGGTAGCTCCGATGTGCACAATACGCCGTGCGGCTACTTCAATGTGGAAGGATGGAACTATGAGGACTTCTTCTTCAATGAGTTCATGCCTCAGGTGGAGGAGAAGTACCGCATCGTGTCGGAGAAAGGACACCGCGCCGTGATGGGACTCTCGATGGGAGGAGGCGGAAGTACCTCCTATTGCCAGCGTCATCCAGAGGTATTCTGTGCCTGCTTCGCGATGAGTGCCTGGCTTGCGTGCGACGATTTCAAGGAGGAGCCAAAGGACAAGCAGGACTGCCTCTACAGGACGCGTGAGTCGGTCAACCGCCTTTCTGCCATCAAGTTTATGCAGCAGGCCGATGAAGCCACGCTGGAGAAGCTGCGTAGCGTAAAGTGGTTCTTCGACTGTGGCGACGATGATTTCCTGTTCGATGTCAACGCCAGCATCCATCAGTTGATGCGCAACAAGGGTGTCCGCCACGAGTTCCGTGTGAGGAATGGCGTGCATAACTGGGAGTACTGGCACTACTCTCTGCGCCTGGCCTTGCCGTTCGTGTCGCGCTGCTTCGCGCCTCTGCCACCCCTTAGATAAGTCTGGCGCCCGTCAGTCGGTGCGCTTTCGCAGTTGCCAGAACGCTACTGCCGAGGCTGCGGCTACGTTTAGCGAATCCACTCCATGCTGCATGGGGATGCGCACCACGTAGTCGGCTCCCACGATGGCGTTCGCTGGCAGACCATCCCCTTCGGTGCCCATCACGATGGCCAGCCGCTCTTCGGTAGCCAGACAGGGTGCATCGAGGGGGATGCTTCTGTCGGTGAGTGCCATGGCCACCGTCTTGAAGCCCAGTTCGCTGAGTGTCTCGTAGGGCTGGTCGGCCCACGTCCAGGGCAGGAGAAACACGCTGCCCATCGACACGCGCACCGCTCGGCGGTTGAGCGGATCGCACGAATCGCGTGTCAGCAGTACGCTGTCGATGCCCAAGGCAGCTGCTGAGCGGAAAATGGCACCTATGTTGGTCGAATCTACCACGCCGTGGATGAGCACGATGCGGCTTGCTCCCTGGCACACCTCCTGCACGCTGCGCTCCTTGGGGCGACGCATGGCACACAGCACTCCACGGGTGAGCGTGTAGCCTGTGAGCTGGCTCAGCACCTCGCGGCTGCCTGTATATATGGGCTTGTCACCCATCTGCTCCACGATGTCGGCTGCGTCACCCTCGATGTGTTTGCGCTCACACAGCAGCGACACAGGTTCGTAGCCTGCCTCCATCGCCACTCTGATTACCTTGGGGCTTTCGGCTATGAAGATTCCCTTCTCGGGCTCCAACCGGTTGCGCAGCTGCGCCTCGGTGAGCGTGCAGTAGGCTGCCAGGCGTGGGTCGCTGGCGCTCTCTGTCTCTATGATATTCATGTCTTGTCTGTTTTGTCTTGTTCCGTTAAGATGAGGAAGATGCTCCTCCTCTTCCGTGGCCGTTGTCTTTCTTCTCTCTTGTCTTGTTCCGTTAAGATGGGGAGGGCGCTTTGCCATCTCCTCCTGCTGTCCTCTTCAGGTTCCAAAGCATTCTGGCGAGGACGGGCGGGTAGGGCAAGTGTGTCCAGGGAGGCAGATGCGCAGAAAGCGGCAGCCGGATGGCCCGTCTGGCGCAGTGCGCTGCATGTGCCCACGCAGCGTGCTGCGATAGCCGATGCAGCGCGCTGCGATGGTGGGTGCACCGCACTGCGTGGGATCAGGCTCCCTGCTTCTTGGAAGCATTCACAGATGTGCCCCTCCTGTGCAAAGGTACATCTATAATCCCTCTTCCGCACTCTTTTTGCTCCCATTTCGGCGTTTTTCGTGTTTTATTGCGGTATCTGTGCACTAATAGACCGATATGTGTCATCTGTTACATTAAAATATGTTACCTTTGCTAAAGGAATGTAATCGAAGTATGAGTTTTCTGGATTTATGCAAGCAGCGGTTTTCTGTGCGCAGCTATAGCGCAGAGCCCGTGAGTGAGAGTCAACTGGAGTATATCCTTGAGTGCGCCCGTCTGGCTCCGTCGGCGGTCAACCTTCAGCCATGGAGGTTTATCGTGGTGAAGTCGGAGACGGTTCGCCAGCAGGTGCAATCGTGCTACAAGCGCGAATGGATAGCCCAGGCTCCCCTGTATATAATATGTGTAGTGCGCCACCAGGAGGAGTGGGTGCGCCGTGACGGCAAGCGTCATGGCGACATCGACATCGCCATCGCTGCCGAGCACATCTGCATGGCAGCCACCGAGCAGGGACTTGGCTCGTGCTGGGTGTGCAACTTCGATGCCGCCCGCCTGCATGAGTTGCTGGGCCTGGAGCCCGATGAAGAGGCTTCGGTGATAGTGCCCATAGGCCATCCCGCTGCGGAGCTGGAGGTGCCGGAGAAGAAGCGCAAGGAGCGCGAAGCCATCATCAGCGAACTCTGAGGCTTGCTGGCCGGTGTTGCGGAGCGCTCTTCTTGTGCCCCGTCACACTGCCATCCCAGACTGGTCAGCCTGTAGCCTGATGCTGGGCTGCGGCTCAATGAAAATCCCTTGGCGCGCAGAAGGCCGGTATAAGACTGGCTCTGCGTGTCTGAACAATACTTATTATCAAACAACCCATCTCAAACCTCTATCAAAATGAGAAAACTGTTCCTGTGCGTACTGGCGCAAGTGATGGCTGTAGCAGCCTTCTCCCAGGTGAATGTCCAACTGCATTATGACCTCGGCAAGGCCACTAATCCCGACAGCGAAGACGGCCGTCAGCCCATCACCACTACTGTGGAGATGTTCAAGGCAGACAAGCTCGGAAGCACATTCTTCTTCGTGGATATGGATTATCGGAGCAAAAAGACGGGCAGCACAACGCGCGGTGTGGTGGGAGCCTACTGGGAGGTGAGCCGTGACTTCACCTTTGCCAAGGTGAAGGACAGCAACGTGAGTTTCACCGCGCACGGCGAATACAATGGCGGTCTGAACCAGACAGGTCCCTTCCAGCAGTGCATTCTGGTTGGTCCCGCACTCCAGTGGCACAACGATGACTTCCGCAAGACCTTCACCTTCCAGGCGCTTTACAAGCACATGCTCAAGGGCAATGGAGTGGATGGTCATGCCAGTTTCCAGACCACCGCAGTGTGGGGTATCACCTTTGCCAATGACCTGTTCACCTTCAGCGGATTTGCTGACCTGTGGTATGCACAGACTCCCAAGAACGTGTATAAGGGCAAGCAGGGCAGCGACCAGCGTGGTCTGATCTTCCTCACAGAGCCCCAGTTCTGGTTCAACATAGTGAACCGCCACAGCGCGAACAACAAACTGTCTATCGGTACAGAGTGGGAGCTGAGCAACAACTTCGTATGGTACAATGCTGCCAAGAGCAAGCGCTCCTTCTACTGGAACCCCACCATCGCGCTCAAGTGGAGCATTTGACAACCCCATCCAGCCAATTAACGAAAGAAGAGAAGTATGTTGCAGAAGTTATTCGGATTCGTTCCATCGTCGATGACGGTGAAGCGTGAGGTGATAGCAGGCATCACCACCTTCCTCACCATGGCCTATATCCTGGCCGTCAATCCCAGCATCCTTTCCGATGCCGGCATGGACAAAGGGGCCGTGTTTACCGCTACGGTCATCTCCTCAGTGCTTGCCACCCTGGTCATGGCCATGTATGCCAAGCTGCCCTTTGCCCTTGCTCCGGGCATGGGACTCAATGCCTTCTTTGCCTACACCGTGGTGCTCACCATGGGTTATAGCTGGCAGTTTGCCCTCACAGCCGTATTCATCGAGGGTATCATCTTCATCCTGCTCACTCTCACAGGCCTTCGCCAGAAGATAGTAGATTCCATGCCGCTGGTGCTCCGCCGTGCCATCTCGCCCGGCATAGGCTTTTTCATCGCCTTTATCGGACTGAAGAATGCCGGCATCGTATCGGCCAGCCCTGCCACCTTTGTCACTATGGGCAACCTGCATGACCCTGCTGTGCTGCTTGCCGCATTCGGCATCCTGCTCAGCGCCGTGCTGCTTATCAAGAAGGTGACAGGTGCTCTGCTCATCGGCATATTGGTGACCACCGTGATAGGCATTCCCTTGGGTGTGACCCATTTCAGCAGTGTGCTCGACGTGCCACCCAGCATCGCTCCCATAGTGATGAAGTTCGAGTGGCACAATGTGCTGAGTTTCGACATGGCCATATGCGTCCTCACGTTCCTCTTCATCGATATGTTCGACACCATCGGTACGCTTCTGGGCGTGAGCCATCGTGCCGGCATGGTGGATGAGAAGGGCAATATCCCCCATCTGACCGAGGCTTTCATGGCCGACGCTATCGGTACCGCAGCAGGTGCCATGCTGGGAACCAGCACTGTGACCACCTATGTGGAGAGTGCTTCGGGCGTGAATGCAGGAGGTCGCAGCGGTCTCACCTCTTTCACCACCGCCATTTGCTTTGTCCTGGCATTGTTCCTTGCACCCCTGTTCCTGGCTATTCCCGCCCAGGCTACAGCCCCTGCGCTGGTGCTCGTAGGCGTGATGATGATGACAGACGTATCGAAGCTCCACCTGGGTGACTTCGCTGATGCTGTGCCTGCATTCGTGTGCATCGCTCTGATGCCCCTCACCTACAGCATCTCCGACGGCATTCTCATGGGTCTGATAACCTATGTGCTGCTGCGCATCTTTGCGGGACGTTACCGCGAGCTGAAGCTTGGCATGATAGTGTTGGCTGTCCTCTTCGTGCTGAAGTACGCCTTCCTGTGATGCCCGCGTCCTTGTGACGGCACAATAGCATAACCGCGTATTTGCATTCCTGCCCATGTGCAGATGCAGATACGCGGTTTTTCGTGAAAGGGCGTATCCCGATGGGGTCGGTAAGGCAGTGCGCTGCATGTGCCATCGCAGTGCATTGCGTTGCCCGATGCAGCGCGCTGCGTTGCCCATCGCAGCGTGGTGAGAAATCGGGGATGTTGCAGCAGTAAAAACAAAAGACCGTGGTGTTTCTGTTGGAGCACCACGGTCTTTTATCTTAAGAATCAAGTTCCGGGCCTTGCATCAGCCCAATACTTATTTCTGAGTTCTATACTCCTGATTACCTCGGAGCGTTATTGTTCCAGTTCATCAATGTGCTTTGCCACCTCGCAGAGCGAGTCATACCACTCCTTGCCAAAGCGCCTCGTGAGCGGTCCCTCGAGGAAGCGGTATATGGGCAGACCCAGTTCGCGTCCCTTCTTCACAGCGGGCTGGCACACATCCCAGCGGTGATAGTTGAGCGCCACAGTGCCGTTGGCAAACTGCTTCTCGCGGATGGGGTAGAGAGCGCACGAGATAGGCTTCACAAAGTCGGTCTTGCCGGCTCGGTGGGCACGCTCCAGTGCGCACAGGCAGCAATCGTGCTCATAGCACGTGAACACGCAGTCCTTGCCGCCCACGATGCTTGTCACCAGGTCGCCGTCGGGGTCGTTGTAGGCCACGCCCTGCTTATCTACCACGGCTTGCGCCTGTGCTGTCATGTCGTTCCAAACGCTGTCGAGCGAGTCTTCTATGCCTGCTATCTCTTCCAGTGTGACTGGTGCTCCTGCATCCCCTTCCACGCAGCAGATGCCTTTGCATGCGTCAAGGTCGCAGCAGAAGTGCTCTGTGATGATGTCCGAAGAGACCAGTACGTCGTCGATGTCCAGTATCATTCCTACTTGAGAGAGTACTCGATGGTGTTCACCACGCGGATGTTCTTGATATAGGGAGTGTTTTGGTCACGGCTCTCAATGCTGAACTGGCCTTGCTGAGCGTTGCGTATGCCGCCCAGCGAGCAGTCGGAGTCGTCGGCGAACTTCTGTGCGGTGGCTCTTGCATTCTTGGTGGCTTCCTCCACCATAGCGGGTTTGATGTCGTTCAGACCCGTGAAACTGTAGGTTACCTGATCGCTGCCATATTCCTCGCTCACCAGTGCGATGCCCTGTCGCATGAGCTCGGCCTGCTTGGTGATGAGGCCGCGCACCAGATCCACATTGGTACTGGTGACCGTGATGACGCTCTTGGCCACATAACGGTAGGTCATCACCTCGTTGTTGTAGCTGTTTGCCTGGCGGTCCGAAATGGTGGGGGAGTTCACGCTTATCTCGTTGTCCTTCACTCCGCCTGCTTTCAGGAATGCCACCACTTGCTTGTTCTTGTGCTCGATGATATTGTACATCTCCGATGGGTTGTTGCCTATCTCCTTGTATGTAAGAGGCCACGACACCTTGTTGGCCTTCACTTCCCGTTCGGCCAAACCCTTTACCACCACGCAGCGGTCGCGGTCCTTGAAGGTTACGATGCCATTTCTGATGGCCACTCCGGCAGCTGTCATTCCCATTGCCACGATGATGGCAGAGAGGATAAGTCCTTTTGTGTTCATAATAGATCTTGTTTGTGAGTTAGACTTCAGTTCGTTTCTCTGTTCGAAGGTAGGTATAAAGCGGGGAAGCGCATGCCTGTTTTACCATCTTTAACACGCGCTTCCTCGCTTTTTTAACCTTTCTTTATGGTTTGCATGAGTGCAAAGCCCTTTTGCTTCAGAACTTCACCGTCTGCCCGGGCTTGGTGGTGACTTTGCGCACCAACTTGCCTCCGCGGCTCACCTTTACCAGCAGTTTGTTGGCACTCAGGCGCTTTACCTCGATGTCCATGGGCTGCTGTGAGCAGGCATGGATGTTCCTGAATGAGTAATGGTCCCATGCTGTGGGCATCTGCGGAGTGAGGTTGAAGGACTGGAATCCAGTGGCACGGAATCCCAGCAAACCCTCTGTGAAGATGCGGCAATAGAGTGCGCTCTCGGTGCTCAGGTGCCTTTGTCCGCCTTCGGGCCAAGCCTCCACCACGTAGGGGACGTGTTCGCCCAGCAGGCGTATGGCGCTGAACTTCTGCAAGAACTCCACTCCACGGTCGGCATAACCGGCTGCCATAGAGCCGCGCAGGCCGTAGAGGGTAGTGCGGTCCCAGAATATCTTGTCGCCGCTGACGCTCAGCATACCGTTCTCTGTCCATAGTTGCGGGCTGAACATAGCCTCTACCGTACCCTTGGCACGGTCGTAGATGCCCATGGTGAGCGGGATGCTTATCCAGGAGCGCAGTTTGTCGTTGCCCTCATAATATCGGTAGGTGTCATATCCCTCCACCTCGTGATGGAAGAAGAGGTCGATATTCCTTCTCAGTTCAGCTGCCTGCTTGCGGTAGGTGGAGGCCGTTGCAGCGGGTTTGCCTAAGGCTTGGGCCAGATAGGCTGCGCTGTTGAGTGCATCGTAATAGAGGCTGCTGGTGCACAGGTTGGCATCGCCCGCCGGCAGACGATGCTCCAATTCATCGGCATCGCTGGCCACCACCCCATGCTGGTTGAGCTTCCTGTGGCAGTACTCCAGGCACCATTCGATGAGCGGCCACACTTGCTCGGCCACCTGGCGGTCGCCCCTTTCCAGGCAGTAGCGGCTTGCTCCGTAGGCCAGCATAGCCTGGTCACCGCGGTCGAAGGGTCCGAAGGTGTCGCTGCCGTTGCATATTATGCTCCATGGCATAAACTTATACTCGGGGTTGGTCAGCTTCTTGTAGCAGTTCCAGGTGGTCATTGCGCTCTCGTTGCCAAGGTCGTAACCCAGGAAGGGGAAGAAGGGATTGATGTATTCCGCTTGGTCATTGCACCACATGGCACCGTAGTACGACTCTCCTCCCGGGCACTGCATCGGGCCCACGGGAGTGTCTGTGATGCTCTCGGCACCCCTTATCTTCGACATGGCAAACAGGGTGTTCAGGGTGTCGTTGGGGCAATGGAAGTCCAGATTGGCGGTCACCGTCTGCACAAACTGCGCTCTGCTGGCCGCTTCCTTGGCGAAATCCAGGGTCAGTTCATGTTCCTTGCCTTTCTTGTATGCCTCGATGGAAGCGTTGAAGATGAGGCTTTCGCCAGGCTTCAGAGTGGTTCGTATTTCCTCTTCCAGACTGTTCTTGGCCAGCAGGCAGTAAGGTCCGTCCAGATAGTTCTTGCTGTTGGTCACGCGCTCGTAGCGCACTGCCGGCATCCTCACTTGCTTCTCCTTGTCGCCAGTATTCTTGATGACATAGCGCTCGCACACCGCCTGCTGGGTGGTGCTGGGCCATAGCGTGCGCTCTATGGTGAAGGTGCATCCGTCACCGTTGGCTGTTGAGAGTACGGTCAGTTGGCCGTCCAGGCGCACCCGCTTCACGCTCTCCTGGTCCAGTGAGCGCCCGTTGACGGTGATTCCATCGAGGAAATCTATGTCGGAATGCGGCATCCAGCTGGCATGGGTGTTGTCTGGCAGGTTGCGCAGAAGCGGGAATACCAGGTGGCGGTCCACGCTGAATCGCCCCTCCTTATCCACGTTCCAGTAATACACTACCGCAGCGCGTCGGCCGCTCATCTCCACATGGTCGCCATGGGGCAGACCGCCTTGTTGGCCGTCCCACTCCACTGCATGATGGCCGGCAATGCTCCATCTTGGGCTTGCCATTGTGCTGGTGAGCACCATCAGGAGTGCTGCCAGCAGAAAGGTTCTCTTCATCTTCTTGGTTTTTATCGGTTTGGAAAATGTTGTTCAATGCCATGTCCGGTCTCCCGCATTCACATCTCCACATCCACAGAGAGCGGACAGTGGTCAGATGCAACGCTTCCCACAGTGATGTGCATGCCGGTGGCACGCGGCTGGTTGGTGCCTCGGCGGGTGATGACAAAGTCGATGACCTCGGTAGGCTTGTCGTTTGGGAAGGTGGGGGTGATGGTGCTCGACAGTATCTGGAAGTGCTTGCCCAGCTCGTTCATGAAGGCAGAGCCGGGTGAGTCATTGAAGTCACCCATGACGAACACCTTCTTGTGGCGGTACTTCTTCAGCACTTTCCGCAGGGTGGGAATGGAGTTCATGCGGTCTTCCTCGGTGAGTGAGAGGTGGGTGCAGCACACCACATACGGTCCGAAATCGGCCACCAGCAGCATGCGCTTCTCTTCTCTTCCTGGCAAGGGAATGCGTGTGACGGCCTTGGGAGCAGTCTTGCTCAGCAGCGCAATGCCGTATTTGCCGCCCTGGAAGGGGATTGCTCCAGCATAGGTAGCATGCATCCCCGTGTGTTGGGCAATGTCTCCGGCCACATAGTGCCCCTTTATCCTCTGGGTTGCACTATCTACTTCCTGCAGTGCCACCACTTCGGGAGCTTCGGCCAATATCATTTTGGCAATGCGCTCAGGTGCATACTGCCTGTCTGTTCCCTCACCGTGACGGATGTTGTAGGTCATCAGTTTCATGCGTCGAGCCTGCAGCGTGGGCACGCAAAGCAGTGCAGCCAGGATGACTAACAGCCATTTGGTGTATCTCATAATCTCTTGCTCTTATATATAGTAATGTATTGGTTCTTGTTCGGAAATGCCTTGGAACTTCGTTGGAAGCCTGTTTTATCGCTCGATGCGGCGCAGCCATTCGGCCAGTTCAGCCTTGTACAGGTCCTTCCACACGAACCATTCATGGTAGCACCAGCCGTGTCCGCCGTCGGGGTAGATGTGCATCACAGCCGATACACCCTTGTCGGTCAGAGCCTGGCAGTACTCCAGACTGTTGCGCAGAGGCACTATGTCATCGTTCGCACTGTGCATTATGAAGGCGGGAGGAGTCTGCTTGGTCACCTGCTTCTCGTTGCTGTAGAGATCCACCAACTGCTGTGAAGGGTTCTTGCCAAGCAGGTTCTCGCGGCTTCCCTGGTGCGTGAATGCCGCATCCATCGTTATTACGGGATAGAATAGAATCTGGAAGTCGGGACGGTTTTCTGCGTTGGTGAAGTGCGTGGCTGCTGTTGAAGCCAGGTGTCCACCGGCGCTGCAGCCCTGTATGCCCAGCTTGCTGAAGCCCCATTTCTGTGCATGCTGGCGCATCAGATGCATTGCCTGGTGCACATCCTCCAGCGGAACTTGGTGATGGGAGTTGGGCAGACGGTACTTCAGAACGGCATAGGTGATTCCTTGATTGAGATACCATTGTGCCATTGCACGCCCTTCGGGCTGGTACCAAACGTCGTAATAGGCTCCTCCAGGGCAGTCGAGGATGGCCAGACCGCAGGGTTTCTGCGGTACATATACCGTCAGCGTGGGCACTGTAACCTTGTTGGAGTGCTGCCCATCATCGTATTCCTGTTCGGTGATGCCGTTTGACGTGGGCGGCTGAGTGCCTTCCCAGATTTTCGTTTCCCAGGTGGGTTTCTGTGCTTGTGCTGCCACGAAGGCCAGAGCGGCCAGCAGCATGACTGCGAGTTTCTTCATAACGGGTCTTGTTTTGCGGTTTGCAAGGCAAAGTTAACAATAATCCGCCTTATCTTCCTCCCCGCAGGCTCGAAATGTGGAAGCTGATGCCCTTTTTGTTTCTCATTGCTCAGAAAACCAGTTTGGGAAGCTTCTTGAATGCAGGAAAATCGCTAACTTCGCAAGGTAAACGAACTAAAATCTTCCGTTGACAGCAATGAAGAGGACTCTTCATCCTGTCCGCCCGCTCTGTGCGGCAGCCTTTGTTCCATCGGTCTGCCCCGTGCAGATGTGCTTGAATGCGCTTGGCGTGAGGCAGAAATCAGTCCCATTTAGTCCCAAAAGCCGCATGATAAATTCATTTAACCGATAAGAAAGCACGATGAAAAGGATGTTTTTCGCACTTCAAGCTGCATTGCTCGGCCTCACCATGAGCGCTGCGGCTTCCGATTTCACGCTCAAGGCTTGGACTGAGCACCTCTCTTCTCCATTGGGTATAGACACTCCCCATCCGCGCTTCAGCTGGATGCCCGACAGCACTTGCCGGGCTGCACGGCAGCAGTCATGGCGGCTGGTGGTGGCACTCGACTCGCTTTCAGCACTCAGCATGCAGGGCAAATTGGTGAGCTCACAGTATGGCCAGGACGACCGCGTGCTGGTGCGCTATGAGGGACAGCCGCTTCAGCCCCGCACCCGATATTACTGGCGCGTGTTGGCCAACTATGGTGACCGGCAGGCCGACAGCGGTGTGCAGACCTTTGAGACGGGTTTGGGCAGCCGTGCCGAGTGGCATGGACACTGGATAGGAGACGGCAAGGGTCCCGATGCGCTTCCTGCTCCCTACTTCCGCAAGACGTTCTCGGTGGATAAGGAGATAGCGCATGCCCGCATCTATATGGCTGCTGCGGGACTCTACGAACTGAGCATCAATGGCCGGCGAGTGGGCAATCACATGCTCGATCCACTCTACACCCGCTTCGACCGCAGAGTGCTCTATGTCACCCACGATGTCACTTCACTCGTGCGCCGAGGGGTGAATGCAGCGGGTGTGGTGCTGGGTAACGGATGGTACAATCACCAGTCCATCGGCGTGTGGAACTTCGAGCGGGCACCCTGGAGAAACCGTCCCACCTTCTGCATGGACCTCGTTCTCACCTATACCGACGGCACTGAGCAGGTGGTGGCAACTGACCTTTCCTGGCGCACCAGCGAAGGGGAAATCGTGCAGGACAACATCTATACGGGCGAGCATCGCGACTTCACCCGCACACAGAAAGGCTGGGACTGTCCCGAGTTTGACGATAGCAAGTGGCGGGGAGTGGGCTTCCGTCCCTGTCCGTCCCAGCATGTGACGGCCCAGCAAGCCCGCCCCATACGCATCGATTGGGAGCGTAAGGCGGTGGAGTTGAAGCGCCTCTCCGACAAGGTATGGCTGTTTGACTTCGGCCAGAACATGGCTGGAGTGACCCGTCTGAGGCTACAGGGTGAGCGCGGAACTGTACTGCACTTGCGTCATGCAGAGCGCCTGGGCAAGGATGGAGCCATCGACCAATCCAACATCGACGTGTATTATAGGGGTGACCGGGAGCGTGATCCCTTCCAGACCGATGTGGTCACTTTGAGCGGTGAAACCGATGAATATTGCACGCAATTCAACTATAAAGGCTTCCGCTACGTGCAGGTGGAGAGTTCGAACCCCATTGAACTTACCAGTGACAACCTCACTGCCTGCTTCCTGCACAGCGATGTACCGCAGGTGGGCAGCATAACGGCTTCCGACCCCATCATAGGCAAACTGATGCATGCAAGCCGTATGTCGTATCTGTCCAACCTCATGGGGCTGCCCACCGACTGCCCTCAGCGCGAGAAGAACGGCTGGACCGGCGACGGACACTTGGCTATAGAGGCCGGACTCTACAACTATGACGGCATCACCATATACGAGAAGTGGATGCAGGATCATAGGGACGAACAGCAGCCCAACGGCGTTCTGCCCGACATCATACCCACATGCGGATGGGGCTACGGCACCGACAACGGCCTCGACTGGACCAGTACCATTGCCATCATACCTTGGACGCTCTACCTGTTCTATGGCGATGATCAGGCGCTGCGTGACTGCTACGAGAACATCCGACGCTACGTGGATTATGTGGATAGCCGCTTTCCGAAGCACCTCACAGACTGGGGCAGGGGCGACTGGGTGCCTGTGACTGTGGGCAGCAACAAGGAACTCACCTCCAGCGTATATTTCTATACCGATGCCCGCATACTGGCCAATGCAGCCCGTTTGTTCGGTAAAACGGCCGATGCAGAACGCTACGGACGTTTGGCAGACGATATCCGTCAGGCTATCAATGACCGCTATCTCAACCGCGAAACGGGCATCTATGCCAGCGGTACGCAGACTGAGCAGAGCGTTCCACTTTACTGGGGTGTGGTGCCGCACGAGTGTGAGGCGCTGGTGGCAAAGCGCCTCAACGAGCGGGTGCAGGCGGCTGACTATCACCTCGATGTGGGTGTGCTCGGCTGCAAAGCGTTGCTTGGTGCTCTCAGCCAGCATGGTTATTCCGAGACGGCCTATCGCGTGGCAGTGCAGGACAGCTACCCTTCGTGGGGCTGGTGGGTGCGCAACGGCAGCACTACCTTGCTGGAGAACTGGCGGTTGGATGCAGAGCGCGACATCTCGGACAACCATATGATGTTTGGTGAGATAGGCGCTTGGTTCTACAAGGGACTGGGCGGCATCTATCCCGATGAGCGCGAACCAGGCTTCCGCCATATTCGTCTTACGCCCTATTTCCCGGCCTTGCTCAGCTCGTTCAGTGCGTCTCACACCTCGCCCTATGGGCAGATAGTGTCCTCGTGGACCTGCAAGGGCCGCCTTGTGAACTATACCGTGAGCATTCCTGCAAACTCCCGCGCTACCCTCACCATCCCCGATGGATTCGTCGTGAAAGGGCATGAGGGAACCATCGAACTGCCCTCGGGTGTGCACGAGATAGAGATGAAGCGAATTAAGAATTAGACTTTGTGGTAATTATGAATGTAGAATTTTGAATTAAGAATTGGGCCTTGTGGTAATTATGAATGTAGAATTATGAATTAAGAATTGGGCTGGCGCAGGGATGGCAATATACCACACATCCCCGCGCCAGCCCTTTTCACTTTTCACTCCTCACTTTTCACTTCCCGCAAGGACACTTTTCACTTCTGTCATGCAGTGCGGTGCGTTGGCTCTCGCAGCGTGCTGCATTGGCTGTTGCAGCGTGCTGCGTTGGGCATCGCAGCGCACTGCGTTTTTTTGGCGCAGTCTTGTTGCTGTTTTCTGTGATTCCGCTGTCTGCACCTTTTTATCCCTCTTTATGAAAAGATGCTGCGTGGTGAGTGGCATTACGCAGCATTTTTCCCGCTTTCATCGGGTGTTTTCCTGTGAATGCAGGAGGAGGATGACCAGTGTGAGTTATGGTGCTCACCCAGTCATCCTCCTCTCTTTCCTTATTTGACGCATGCGGCAGATGATGCCGCGGAGGTTGTTTGTGCAGTCCGGTTCAGCCTGTCAGTCCTCCACCAGACACTCGTCCAGCAGGGTAGTGATAGCCTCCTTGTCGAGATGCTGACCAATGAAGACAATCTTCTGCATGCGGTCTCCGTAGCGCTCGTCCCAGTCCTTGCGCAGGCCTGCATCCTTGGCAAGCATGGCATCAAGTTCCGCTTTGGGCATAGTGGCATACCACTGGCCGGCATTCTGCAAGCCTACTTGCTTGCCTGCCTGTTCGAATACATAGCACACATCTTCCTCGCCCTTGAAGTAGCAGAGGCCCTTTGCGCGGATGATGTTGGCAGGCCACAGACGCGCCACGAAGTGGTCGAAGCGGTTCAGGTCAAACGGCTTGCGGCGGTAATAGACAAAGGTGCCGATGCCATATTCCTCAGCCTCTCCCTCCTCGTCATGGTGGTGATGATGGTGGTGATGATGCGTGTGCTTCTCCTCATGGTGGTGTTCGTGCTCGTCTTCTTCGTGATGATGCTCGTCTTCCTCCTCGTGGTGGTGATGCTCGTGATGCTCTTCCTCCTCGTCGCCATGATGATGCTCTATCTCATCTATCCAGGCTGCCGAAGTGGCTACACGCTCAAAGTCGAACAGCCCAGTGTTGAGCAGACGGTCGAGTTCCACGTTTCCGTAGTCACATTCAATGATTTCCGCCTTGGGCTGCAGCGCCTTGATGATTTGTCTGATGCGTTCCAGCTCGTGCGGCTCTACTTCGCTGGCCTTGTTGAGCAGTATGATGTTGCAGAACTCTATCTGCTGTATCACCAGGTTCTCGATGTCCTCCTCGGCAATGCTTGGCTTCATCAGTCCCTCGCCGCTCTGGAATTCGTCCTTCATCCTGAGTGCATCCACCACCGTAGCTATGCAGTCCAGCACGGGTATTCCACCCCTTGTCACAGGCTCTCCCATGGATGGTATCGAGCAGATGGTCTGCGCTATAGGTGCGGGTTCACATATTCCGCTGGCCTCGATGACCAGGTAGTCGAAGCGCTGCTGTGCAATGATGTCGCTTATCTGTTGCACCAGGTCCATCTTCAGAGTGCAGCATATGCAGCCGTTCTGGAGCGCTATCAGGCTGTCGTCCTGCTTATCTACGATGCCACCCTTCTGTATCAGGTTGGCGTCGATGTTCACTTCGCCGATGTCGTTGACGATGACCGCGAAGCGAATACCCCGCTTGTTGGAAAGGATTCTGTTGAGCAACGTGGTCTTTCCACTGCCCAGATAGCCGGTAAGCAAGAGTACCGGCACATTGATCTTTGCCATATCCTTACATGTTTTAAGTTCTTCCGGGAGCAAAGGTACGCCATTTCCGTGCTGCTTGTGTCTCTATTGCATCAAAATATGCGCGCGAATCATATTTTATGGGAAAACTGTCTGCAGGCCCACGAAAAATGATGTATATTTGCAGAAAGAATAATCTGACTGGAACTATAACGTGATGAAAGGAATTGGTATCTGGCGGCAAGTGGTCTGCCTCATAATGGTGCTCGGCATGAGTGTAACGCTCAGCGCGGCAGTGGGAAGCAAGTTGAAGGGTATGCCTATCGGCTCGCCTAATGTGGATTATGCCACAGGCCAACCTTCCGAAACGGTCAACACCCTGGCTTGCGCCTTTGATGGCAAGCCCGACACGTACTATGCTTCACTCGACAGATCGAACACCTGGGTGGGTCTCGACTTGGGAACTCCTCACATCATCACCCGTGTGGGCTGGGTATCACGCACCGGTCAACCCAGGCGCGTGCAGTTGGGATTGTTCGAGGGAGCCAACCGCCCCGACTTCCTCGACGCCGTTCCTCTCTATCTCATTCCCGAAGCAGGAGCCAACAACAAATATTTCTATGCCGATGTCAATGTGTCTCGCGGTTTCCGCTATGTGCGTTACGTGGGTCCCAACGATGCCCGCTGCAACATAGGTGAACTGGTGTTCTATGGCACAAAGGGTGCAGGCGACGACACCCGATTCTATCAGGTGACCAATCTACCCACGCTCGTCATGCACACTGTGGCTGGTTACGATCCCAAGGACAAGGTCACTCAGGAGCCCTCCTATATGGCTCTTATCTACGATGGAGGCACTCGTATTCAGGAAGATACCATGCTTGTGCGTGGCCGTGGAAACGCCTCCTGGGGTTTCCCGAAGAAGCCTTACCGCATCAAGTTCTACGATGGCAAGAGCAAGCGGTTGCTGATGGGAACCCCTCAGGAGTCGCCTGCCAAGGCCAAAAAATGGACGCTCATCAACAACTATGGCGACAAGACTCTCATGCGCAACATCGTTGCCTTCGAGCTCAGCCGCCGTCTGGGACTGGCCTACACCCCTTATTGCCAGCCTGTGGATGTCATTCTCAATGGCGAATATAAGGGCTGCTACCAGCTTTGCGACCAGATAACGGTGGATAAGAACCGTGTGGCCATTGCCAAGATGGAGCCTGGGTATAACGACGAACCGCTCATCACAGGCGGTTACTTGGTGGAAGTGGATGCCTATGCAAGCCAGGAGACTTCCTGGTTCAACAGTTTGCACGGTATCCCGGTCACCATCAAGTCACCCAGCGATGACGACATCACCATGCAGCAGAAGAGTTATATCAAGCGAACTTTCAACCTTATGGAAAGCGCCTTATGGTCTTCCAACTTCAAGGATGAGAAGGCAGGTTACCGCTCCAAGCTGGATGTGGAGAGTTTCCTGCGCCATTTCCTCGTGGGAGAGTTCTCGGGAAACACCGACACCTACTGGAGTACCTATATGTACAAAGACCGCGAGAAGGTGCCGTTCTATGTGGGTCCCGTGTGGGATTTCGACCTTGCCATGGACAATGATGTGCGCATCTATCCCGTGAGCAACCGCACCGACTGGGTATATCGCAGTGGTGGAAGTGCCGCTGCAGGCATGACAGCCTTTGTCAACCGTGTGCTTCAGGACCCTTATGCAGAAGCCCGTCTCAGGATGATATGGGCAGAGATGCGCCGCAGTGGGGCTTTTTCCGAGGAGTCGCTCATTGCCTATATCGACAGTACAGCCCAGGTGCTCGACGCCTCGCAGCGTCTCAACTTCCTGCGCTGGCCGATTCTCGATAGCAAAGTTCACCAGAATCCTGTGGCCTTGGGCTCCTATGATGCCGAGGTGGAAGTATTGCACAAGTTCTTCCGCGACCGCATCCGCTGGATAGATGACTATTTAGGCTATGCCAACGGAAAACTCTACACCGACTCGGTATTCTATATCAAGTCGGCCTCCGACCTCGTGGAGTTTGCTGTGGCAGTCAACTCCGGTGCCAATCGCTCCGAGGCTTATCTTGCCAATGACATCAATATGTCTGGCTTCAGTGGCGACTTCCGCTGCATAGGCACTGCGCAGCATCCCTTCAAGGGCATCTTTGACGGACGCGGGCATACCATAAGCAACCTCAATATTGTGGGCAATGACAACTGCGGCCTCTTCGGTACCGTGAGCGATGGAGTACAGATACGCGACTTCGTGTTCGACTCCTCTTGCTCCATCAAGGGCGGTTCCTATGTGGGTCTGGTGGGTGTCACCAAGCCTGGCGGCCAGGTGACCATCGAGCGTGTGGGCAATGAAGCTCCCGTCACAGGTAGTGGACGCAACGTCTCGGCCATCCTTGGCTGCAACATGAGCAACGGTTGCCAGATAATCATACGCGACTGCTACAATACGGGCAACATATCAGGCGGCTTCGAGAGCGGTGCTCTCTCGGGCTGGTTGGGCAACAATGCCCAGGTTTCAGGCTGCTGGAACACAGGCCAGGTGACTGGTTATGACGACGGACGTGAAGTGCTGCGCTACGGCTCCACCGTCGATATCACCAACAGCTACAGCACCTTCGGCACCCAGTTGCCACAGGTGACCGATGCAGTGGTACGCAGTGGCGAGCTCTGCTATAAACTCAATGTGCCCAAGGGCGACAAGCCTCTCTGGTTCCAGCGCTTGGGTGAGGATGCCCATCCGGTGTTCGATATCAGTCATGGCAAGGTGCTGCTCAACCCCGACGGAACCTACTCCAACGAGAAGGTTCTCATGGGAGATGTGCAGAAGGACGATCTTCTCACGCTCACCGATGCCGACTGGGAGGCCGAGCACATCGTGGGCCGAACTCACGCAGGCTTCTTTAGCGATAATGCCGATGTCAACTATGACGGAGCGGTCAACGTGCTCGATGTGGTGGGCATCATCGGTGGCATAGGCGGTGAAGCCATACACTTCCAGCCCGACAACGAAGGCAATGCACGCATGTACAGCAGCAATTCCTCCATCAAGAGCGGCAGCACACGCAAGCTCAATGTGTGGATGTCAGCTCCCCGAGGCATTACTGCCTGCCAGGCCGACATCATCCTCAACGGCGCTCTTGCCGTTGATACCCAGAATGTGAACGTGGGCAACATGTTCAGCGATACCCATGTGCTCAAGCGCGGAATACATCAGGACAATGTGCGTGTGCTGGCATATTCCACTGCCAACAACTCCTTCAAGACGCTCAACGGCACCTTCATCTCGTTCATCCTGCAGGCCGAAGAAGGTTTCACGAGCGGCACTGTCACTCTGGCCAACCAGGTGCTCACCGCTGCCAACGGAACCACCTATCATCCTGCTGACGTTACCTACAACGTATCCTTGGCCAAGACTTATGTCACCAGCATTGCTCTGAGCGAGAGTTCATTGGGTCTGGTGGTCGATGATGTGCACCGTCTGGGCGTCAGCGTGCTGCCTGCCACAGCCACCAATCCACAGCTCAGTTGGAAATCCTCCAGCGATGCTGTTGCCACTGTGGATGAATACGGCACCGTCACAGCCCGTTCGGTGGGTACAGCCACCATTACTGCCAAGGCCACCGACGGTTCTGGCGTGCAGGCTTCTGTGCAGGTGACAGTGGTAGATGGAACAGGTGTGATGGCCATCGAGAGCATCCCTCCCACTGCCGAAATCTATTCGCTCACGGGCATGAGGGTGCTCAAGCCTTCACGTGGAAGCATCTACATCATAGGCGGCACCAAGGTGCTCGTCAGGTGACAAACGGCTTTAGTCAGAACACAACACTATACAGATCATAAACATAAAACAAAATGACACTAATCAAATCTATCTCAGGCATCCGCGGAACCATTGGCGGACGAGCAGGGGACACTCTTAATCCCCTCGACATTGTGAAGTTCACATCGGCCTACGCTACACTCATACGCCGCACTACAAAGGTCACCAGCAACAAGATAGTTGTGGGTCGTGATGCACGTATCAGTGGTGAGATGGTCAAGAATGTGGTGTGCGGTACCCTGATGGGCATGGGTTTCGATGTGGTCAACATCGGTCTGGCCTCTACCCCCACCACCGAGATTGCTGTGACCATGGAGGGTGCATGCGGCGGCATTATCATCACCGCCAGCCATAACCCCCGCATGTGGAACGCGCTGAAGCTTCTCAACGAGAAGGGCGAATTCCTCAACAAGGCCGAGGGAAATGAGGTGCTCAGCATCGCCGAGGCAGAAGACTTCGAGTATGCAGACGTAGATCACCTGGGTTCTTACCGCGAGGACAACACCTATGACCAGAAACATATCGACCTCGTGCTCAGCTTGCCTCTGGTGGATGTGGAGGCTATCCGCAAGGCCGACTTCCATGTGGCGTTCGACTCAGTCAACAGCGTGGGCGGCATCATCCTGCCCAAGCTCTTCGATCAGCTGGGTGTGAAGCACGTTACGGGCCTCTTCACTGAGCCTACAGGCGACTTCCAGCACAATCCCGAACCTCTTGAGAAGAACCTGGGAGATATCAAGGCGCTCATGCAGAAGGGCGGTCAGGATATCGGTTTCGTAGTTGACCCCGACGTTGACCGCTTGGCTCTCTTCTGCGAGGACGGCACTATGTACGGCGAGGAATACACCCTCGTTACCGTGGCCGACTATATTCTGCAGCACACTCCAGGCAACACCGTGAGCAATCTCAGCAGCACTCGTGCTCTGCGCGATGTAACCCGCAAGTACGGCCAGCAGTACAATGCAGCCGCAGTGGGCGAGGTCAACGTGGTGACCAAGATGAAGGAGACCAACGCTGTAATAGGCGGTGAGGGCAACGGCGGAGTCATCTATCCTGCCGCTCACAACGGTCGTGACGCTCTGGTGGGCATCGCTCTTATCCTCACTTATCTGGCCAAGAAGGGCTGCACCACCAGCCAGCTGCGTGCCACCTATCCTCCCTACTTCATTGCCAAGAACCGCATCGACCTCACTCCCGAGACTGATGTGGATGCCATCCTCGAGCGTGTGAAGGAGATGTACAAGGACCAGGAAGTGAACGATATCGACGGTGTGAAGATTGACTTCCCCGACAAGTGGGTACACCTGCGCAAGTCTAACACCGAGCCCATTATCCGTGTCTATAGCGAGGCTTCCACTATGGAGGCTGCCGACGAAATCGGTCACGCCATCATGGATGTGGTATATAGCATGGTATAAACAACATTCATTCAGTAAAAGGAATATATAACAGATATGTTGACACAGATTATCAATGGTCGGATCCTCACCCCTCAGGGGTGGCTCAAGGATGGTAGCGTCATCATCCGCGACGGCAAGATTCTCGAGGTCACCAATTGCGACCTGGCCATCATTGGCGCAGACATCATTGATGCCAAGGGTATGTATGTGACTCCAGGCTTTGTGGATATGCACGTGCATGGCGGTGGCGGACGCGACTTTCAGGAGGGAACTCCCGAAGCCTTCAACGTGGCTGTAAACGCGCACATCAAATACGGAACCACCAGTATCTTCCCCACACTGAGCAGCAGCACGGTGCCTATGATTGAGGCAGCCGTTGAGACATGCGGCGAACTGATGAGGGATCCTCAGTCACCCATTCTGGGTCTGCACCTCGAGGGTCATTACCTCAATCCCCAGAAGGCTGGTGCACAGCGTCCGGAGTGGATCAAGAACCCCGATCCCAATGAATACATCCCCATCGTAGAGAACTCACCTTGCCTGGCACGCTGGGATGCAGCTCCCGAGCTGGCAGGTGCACTGCAGTTCGGTAAGTATTGTGCCGAGAAGGGCATCCTGCCCAGCATCGCTCACACCGCTGCCAGCTACAGCGACGTGAAGGCGGCTTTCGAGGTGGGCTTCACACATGTGACCCACTTCTACAATGCTATGCCTGGTTTCCACAACAAGCGCGAGTACAAGTACGAGGGTACTGTGGAGAGCGTTTATCTCATCGACGATATGACCGTAGAGTGTGTGGCCGACGGCATCCACGTGCCTCCCACCATCCTGCGAATGGTGTATAAGATCAAGGGAGTGGAGCGTATGGCGCTCATCACCGACGCTTTGGCTGTAGCAGCAGTTGATAGCGACGACGTGAAAGCCTTCGACCCCCGCGTGGTCATCGAGGATGGCGTGTGCAAGCTGAGCGACCGTTCGGCTCTGGCAGGTTCCATTGCCACCACCGACCGCCTTGTTCGCACCATGGTACAACAGGCCGAAGTGCCCCTCGAAGACGCTATCCGCATGGCCAGTGAGACTCCTGCCCACATCATGGGAGTGCACGACCGCAAGGGTGCTCTGGCTCGTGGCAAGGATGCCGATATCCTCATCATCGACGACAAGCTCAACGTGCGTTGCGTTTGGCAGATGGGTAAGATCAGGGAAAACTCACTCTTCTGACCTCCTTCCTGCAGCGTAGTATAATATAAGGAACGCGCCTGCGCGAGGCGGGCACGTTCCTGCATAAAGCTCCGATGGCCCGATGCAAATGACATGCATCGGGCCATCGTTTTTCTTGCCGGCAAACTGCCTTGCGTCTGCCTGCTTGCTGCACCCTTCCGCCAGGGCAGGCAGCCGGGCTTTCCCAAGAGACACCGCTGCAGGCTTATCCTGATTTCGTTACTCAAAAAAACATACAATTTATAACTAATTGACGAAGTCAGGAAAAAGAAGTAGTACTGCATGGGCGATAGGAGTAGTACTTCATTGGCGATAGAAGTACTACTTCATTGGCAAAGTAAGTAGTACTGCTTGAATTCTGCCAAGATTCACTAGCCCTTTGACGAAGATTTTTTGGGTGCGCAATGACGAAGTCAGGACATGGCCAGACAAGCTATATTGCTTGGTCAGGCAATATGGCTTCGTGTTTTCTCCCTTCCTGCTTCTGCTTCTGTTTTTCTGCCTCCCGGGGGCGTCACATGTCCTTTATGAAGTCGGATGGAGTCTTGCCTGTGACGTTCTTGAACACCCTTACGAAGTGGGAATAGTCGGTGAAACCGCAGTCTATAGCCACATTCTTCATCGGGATGGAGGGGTTTCGGGTGAAGATGCTTTGTGCCAGCGCTATCTTGGTAGTGCGTATGAGTGCCACAGGAGTGTCGCCTGTGAGGGCTGTCACCTTGCGGTGCAACTGGCGTGTGTTGATGCCCAACTGCTCTGCCAGGCAGGCCACACTCAGGTCCTTTCCTTCCTTCACGGCCTCCAGTATCGCAGTCTTGGCATGCTTCATGAAGTGGTCCTGCGGCATATCCACGTTGATGGACGTCAGCAGCGGTTCCTGCTCATATTTCTTGCGCAGCACATCTCTCTGCTTCAGCAGGTTGCTGATGCGCAGCTGCAGTTCCTCTGTGTTGAACGGCTTGGGCAGGTAGGCATCCACCCCGCATTCCAGTCCGCGCAGCCTGTCTTCCTCGCTCACCTTGGCCGTCACCATGATTACGGGTATGTGGCACACCAGTTCGTCGGCCCTCAACAGCCGGCAGAATTCCAGTCCGTCCATCGTGGGCATCATCACATCGCTGATTATCAGGTCGGGTATCAGGCTTCTTGCCATGTCGAGACCCTCCTTGCCGTTCTGTGCAAAGTGTATCTCATAGTCCTTGCCCAGCTGTGACCCTATGAAGCTGGCCACATCGCTGTTGTCCTCCACTATGAGTATCTGCCTCAGTCCCTGTCCCTCGTTGATGGTTTCGGGTGCTTCCTCGCCAGGTTCTATGCTGTTGGGAGCAGGTTCGCTGTACATCTCGCTTTCGCTGATGGGCTTTCCCCTGTGCTGTATGGGTATGCTTATACTGAATGTGGTGCCTACTCCCGGCTCGCTTTTCCATGTGATGCTGCCTCCGATGGCCTTCACTATCTCGTTGACCAGCGCCAGTCCCACGCCTGTTCCGTGCGGGTTCTCCTTGCTCTTGCTTGTGTAGAAAGGTTCCAGTATGTGGCTCTGTTCCTCCTTGGTCATGCCCGCTCCTGTGTCGCTCACGCTCAGTGTGATGTGCTTGTCTTCCTGCTTCAGGCTCACGGTGATGGAGCCTCCCTCGGGTGTGAACTTCAGTGCGTTGGACAGCAGATTGCCCACCACCTTGTTTACATAGTCGGGTATGAAGTCGGTCTGCAGTTCTGCGGGGCGGTCGTAAGTGATGTTTATGCCGCGTTCCTGGGCATAGTCCATGTAGGTCTCTACCATCATCTCCACCTGTGCAGCCAGGTTGCCGTGGCGCCAGTCCGGCTCTCCCACAGCCGATTTTACGGGTCACCTGAAAAAACGTGTGTATAGTTTATTGCAATAAATATCCCTTGTCCACGTTGTAATGAATAAAACAACG
>ENA-UEOM01000016-UEOM01000016.1-human-gut-metagenome-genome-assembly--contig:-NODE-16-length-77295-cov-12.230736_pt1 | contig 77295 bp, 60 predicted proteins | sample MGYA00242993_ERZ507994 | MGnify/ENA primary metagenome ERZ507994 (study PRJEB26167, sample SAMN06115536) | human gut metagenome | host: Homo sapiens | place: China:Neimenggu | collected 2014-11-07... | reverse complement strand
TGGGCACCACCATCCTGCTGTCCAGCATGGTCATCATTGCAAACGTGGTCGTGGATATCCTTTATAAGATCATCGACCCGCGCATCAAGCTGCAGTAAGAGAAAGGAGCGATTTTCATGGAAAACATTAAAAAGAATCCGCTCAGCCTGCAGCTCAACGCGGAGGATTTTCTGCCCGCCAGCAATGAGGAAAAGCAGAGCCTGGTGGTCATGCGCGAAAGCGTCAACTTCTGGAAGGACGGTATCCGCCGCCTGAAGAAGAACAAGATCGCCATGGTCAGCTTTGTGTTCATCATTGCCATTGCCATCTTTGCCTATCTGCTGCCCGCCGTTTGGCCTTACAGCTATTCCGAGCAGATGAAGGGCAGCAACAACCTGAAGCCTTTTGAGTACTCTGCCTCCGAGCAGGCGCGTATCGACGCAGGCGAAAAGGTGTTCCCGCATATTCTGGGCACCGACCGTATGGGTCGTGACTTTGCTGTGCGTATCATGATGGGCACCCGCGTCAGCCTGTCCGTCGGTCTGATCGCCTCTGTGCTGGTGCTGATCATCGGCGCTACCTATGGTGCGGTTGCGGCCTTTGCCGGCGGCTGGGTGGACAATATCATGATGCGTATTACAGATATCCTGTACACCATCCCCGATATTCTGCTGATCATCCTGCTGGGCATGGCCCTGAAGGATCCGCTGGATGCACTGGCTACCAAGCCCGGCTTCAAGTGGATGCAGACCCTTGGCCCCAACATGATCTCCATCTTCATCATCTTTGCTCTGCTGTACTGGGTCGGTATGGCGCGTATCGTCCGCAGCCAGATCCTGATCCTGAAGGAGAGCGAGTACGTTACCGCTGCCCGCGCACTGGGCGCATCCAGTGGCCGTATCATCAAAAAGCATCTGCTCACCAACTGCATCGGTACCCTGATCGTTACCACCACCCTGCAGATCCCGGCCTCCATCTTCACCGAGAGCTACCTGAGCTTCATCGGTTTGGGTGTTGCAGCCCCGCTGCCTTCTCTGGGTTCTCTGGCTACCGATGCCGTCAAGGGCATGAACACCTACCCCCATCTGCTGATCGCCCCCGCACTGATGATCAGCGTGATGATCCTTGTGTTCAACCTGTTCGGCGATGGCCTGCGCGATGCCTTTGACCCGAAGCTGAAGAATTGATGAGGTGAACAGAAATGAGCGAGAAAATTCTTGATATCAAAGATGAACGCCTTTCTTTCTTCACCCCTGCGGGCGAAGTAAAGGCACTGAACGGCGTTTCCTTTACCATGAATCAGGGCGATGTTCTGGGCGTTGTGGGCGAGTCCGGCTCCGGTAAGTCGGTCACCGCTTACTCCGTTATGGGTCTGACCGCTTACCCCGGCAAGCTGGTGGGCGGCAAGGTGTGGTTCAACGGCCACGAGATCGAGAACATGAAGGAGAAGGACTTCCGCAAGATCCGCGGTAACGAGGTCTCCATCATCTTCCAGGATCCCATGACCAGCCTGAACCCGGTGTACACCATCGGCAACCAGATCGTGGAGGTCATCCGCCTGCACACCGATAAGAACAAGGCCGATGCATGGGCACGTGCCAAGGAGCTGCTGGAGCTGGTCGGCATCAATGAGCCCGAGAAGCGCCTGAAGCAGTACCCCCACGAGCTGTCCGGCGGTATGCGCCAGCGCGTGATGATCGCCATTGCACTGGCTTGTGAGCCCAAGCTGCTGATTGCTGACGAGCCCACCACCGCACTGGACGTGACCATTCAGGCACAGATCCTTGAGCTGATGCAGGATCTGCGCAAGAAGCTGGGGATGAGCATCATCATGATCACCCACGATCTGGGCGTTGTGGCTTCCATGTGCGAGAAGATCGCCGTCATGTACGCCGGCCACATTGTGGAGTACGGCACTACCGACGAGATCTTCTACCAGCCGGGTCACGAGTACACCAAGGGTCTGATCAACTCCATCCCCAAGCTGAACACCGCAGAGCACGAGCGCCTTGTGCCCATCGAGGGCACCCCTGTGGACCTGCTGAATCCGCCGGCCGGCTGCCCCTTTGCGCCCCGTTGCAAGAACTGCATGAAGATCTGTCTGAGCAAGATGCCCCCGCGCACCGAGCTCAGCGATACCCACTATACCTACTGCTGGCTGCAGCAGAAGGCTGCATTTGAGAAAGGGGAAAAGGCAGAATGAGTGAACACAAGACGCTGGTCGAAGTCCAGCACCTGCAGCAGTATTTCCCTGCCGGCGGTGTGGGCAAGAACCGCAAGTACGTTCAGGCTGTGGATGACGTAAGCTTTGCCATCCGCAAGGGCGAGACCCTTGGTCTGGTAGGCGAGTCCGGTTGTGGCAAGACCACTACCGGCCGCACCCTGCTGCGCCTGTACGAGCCCACCGGCGGTAAGATCTACTATGACGGCAACCTGCTGTTCGATAAGGATAACAAGATCGCAGTGGATATGCTGCCCTACCGCCGCCGGATGCAGATCGTTTTTCAGGATCCCTACGCAAGTCTGGACCCCCGCATGACCATTGGCGACATCGTGGGCGAGGGCATTGATATCCATCATCTGGCTGAGAATGAAAAGGACCGCCACGATAAGATCATCGCCCTGCTGGAGCGCGTTGGCCTGAACAGCGAGCACGCAAACCGCTACTGCCACGAGTTCTCCGGCGGTCAGCGTCAGCGCGTGGGCATTGCCCGTGCACTGGCTGTGAATCCCGAGTTCATCGTTTGTGACGAGCCTGTTTCCGCACTGGACGTTTCCATTCAGGCACAGGTCGTCAATATGTTCGAAGATCTGCAGCAGGAGATGGGTCTGACCTACCTGTTCATCGCCCATGACCTGAGCGTTGTCAAGCACATCTCCAACCGCATCGGTGTGATGTATCTGGGCAAGATGGTGGAGCTGGCCGACAGCTACGAGCTGATCACTCACAGCATCCACCCCTACACCCGCAGCCTGATCTCTGCAATTCCGGTGGCAGACCCCATTACGGCCCGCCAGTCCAAGCGTATCGTGCTGCAGGGCGATGTGCCCAGCCCCCTGAACCCGCCGTCCGGCTGCCGTTTCCGCACCCGCTGCCCCTATGCAGACGAGCAGTGCGCCAACGAGGTGCCCGAGTTCAAGGAAGTCTCCACCGGCCACTGGGCAGCCTGCCATCACCTTGACCGCGTGAAGTGAGAACACTTCACGCCAGTGAAAGATGAAAGTAATTCAACTTAGCGCTGAAATGTTGTCACAAAATGGTTACAGTCCAAGTTTTGGGCTTGTAACCGGCGTGAGAACGCATTATAATCATTCGTGTTCCTCCGGTGTACAAGTTATTTGCACCGGATCGAATATAGAGGCGGCTGGGGGAACCTGGCACACTCAAATTTGATATAAGGGAAGGATATTATTATGAAACGCATTTCTCGTCGTAATTTCCTCAAGGTTGCAGGCGTGGGTGCCGCTGCTCTGGGTCTGGCAGCCTGTGGCGGCAGCAAGTCCGGTTCTACCGCAACCTCCGGTTCTGCTTCTTCCGCTGCTGGTTCTTCTACCGGCAGTGTCAACACCGCTGGCTTCACCGTCCAGTACGGCCCCAACCCCGAGACTCTGGATCCCTCTTTGAACAGCGCTGTTGATGGCGCCAACACCATCATCACCATCTTCGAGCCCCTGCTGATCATCAACGAGAACAACGAAGTTATTGGTGGCCAGGCTGAGAGCTGGGAAGCAAGCGAGGACGGCCTGACTTGGACCTTCACCATGCGTGACGGCCTGAAGTGGAGCGATGGCACCGACCTGACCGCTAAGGACTTTGAGTACACCTTCAAGCGTATGGTCAACCCCGACACCGCAGCTCCCTACGCAGAGACCTGCCTGGGCATGATCGATGGTTTTGACGCAGCTGCCGGCTTCCCCGATGCAGACGGCAACCCCACTGCAGAGCCCAACCCCGATGCTCTGAACGTCAAGGCAAGCGACGACGGCAAGACCCTGACCATCGTGCTGTCCTACCCCTGCTCCTACTTCGACAAGATGGCCGCATTCGCATCCATGAGCCCTGTGCAGCAGGCTACCGTTGAGGCCAACGGCGATGCATGGTGCACCTCCGCTGAGACCTTCGTCTCCAACGGCCCCTACATGATCACCGAGTGGACTCCCTCCGAGCGTATCGTTCTGACCAAGAACCCCAACTACGTTGGCGGCTGGGATAGCTCCAAGATCGTTTCCGACAGCATCACCCTGCTGCTGCTGGAGGACTCTTCCGCTTCCTTCGCTGCTTATAACAGCGGCGAGGCTGTCCTGATCAAGGACGTGCCCACCGACGAGATCCCCAGCCTGACCAAGGCAGAGGATGGCGGCGACTTCTATGTTGACCCCATTCTGGGCACCTATTACGTCAGCATGAACCTGCAGCGCGATGCCTTCAAGGATGCCAAGGTCCGCAAGGCTCTGGCTCTGGCTATCGACCGCGACTACGTTGCCAACACCATCATGCAGGGCACCTACTCTGCTGCTTCCAACCTGGTCGGCCCTAGCATCGTGGACGCGCAGGGCTACTTCTACGATAACGCGAACGGCGGTTCTCCCTACATTGCAGCTGACTACGAGGCAAATATGGCCGAGGCTAAGAAGCTGCTGGAAGAGGCTGGCTACCCCAATGGCGAGGGCTACCCCACCATCGAGTACAGCACCAACGATTCCGGCTACCATGTGCCTCTGGCAGAGTACCTGCAGCAGGTCTGGGGTGATCTGGGCATTACCCTGACCATCAGCAAGATGGAGTGGTCTGCCTTCACCGCTGCTCGTCGTGCAGGCGAGTACGATGTTGCCCGTAATGGCTGGGTCATGGACTACAACGATCCTTCCAACATGATCGAGCTGTTCTGCACCGACAACGGCAACAATGATGGTAAGTACTCCAGCGCTGACTTTGATGCTGCTGTTGAGGCCTCCAAGGTTGCTGATGTCGCCGAGCACTTTGCACAGCTGCACAAGGCTGAGGACATCCTGATGGAGGATATGGGCTGCATCCCCGTTGCTTACTACAACGAGTTCTGGCTGCAGAGCTCTTCTCTGAAGGGCGTCTGGCACAGCCCCTACGGCTACTGGTACTTCCAGTACGGCTACATTGAGGAGTGATTTCCTCCTTGTGCTGTGCAGCGTAAGCTGAACCGTAAACTATAAGCACTAAGCACCCCGCTGACCGGAAATGGTTGGCAGGGTGCTTTTTTGCTATTACCCTGCAAAAAAGACGAGTGCTCGGTTTTGTCGAGCACTCGTCTTTTATATGTAAACCATGCTGAAATAACGATGTCTTGCTTACACCGCAGCCATGGCGGCCAGAACGCTCTGCCAGCTCTTGCTGCGTGCGGCAGGTACCGGCGCGGGGTGGGTGCGCCGTGTAGCAGGGGCACTATGACCTGTCGCAGAGGATACCGTCAGGGCAGGGGAGGAGCAGAAGAACACAGCGGTGTCCTTTGCCAGCCACTGCGCAGCCAGTGCGGCGGCCTGCGGGTCAGACTGCAACGCGCGACGCTCGTTCCCGGCCAGAAAATCAGCCAGCCAGTACAAAATTGCGGCCAGCGGCAGGCAGGGGGAAGCGTCCTGATTCCAGTAACTCCAGCGTGCACCGCGACCGAGGTGGCTTTCGACTGTGATCTGTGCGCCGGTGCGGGCATTCTGCGGGATGGCACCGATATAATTTGTACCGGCACGCTGCCCCAGTTCCTCCACAAGGCGCTGGGTGCGGGCGGCATCCAACCGATCCTCCCGGCAGTAGGCGCGGAAGTCGGTCTGGCTGAGCAGGCTGTCGGCACTGGACGGAAAACGTCCGGTCAGCTGCCCATCGGCATTGTGGCACAGCTGCCAGCCCTTGCGGAACAGCTGAAAATTCAGGCAGCGCCGCCCCATGGTGGAGTAGCACACAAGGGCGCTCTGCTCCCCGGGCAGCTGTTTTACTTCAAGATAGGCATCGTTGCCGCAGGTGTCCTGCAAACGGATGGTGAGCAGCAGCTGTGCACCGGCGTGCAGGGTGGACATGGCGTTGTGCATGGCGTCAAAATAACGGGAAGCGTCCATGATTGATCTCCTTCCTAAAAAGCAAACAGCGAAACGTTGTAAAAGTGCCAGCCGGGTGATCGGGCCGACAGGCTGTATAAAACTTCTCTGAACGTAGTATAGCATACTTTTGAGGAAAAAACAACTGCAAGTTTCTTCAAAACGACAAAATTTTGCAAAAGCTTATGGCGTAGAGTAAACGGAAGTTCAAAGCATGGTTGTGCTTTATGATAAGCGGTTGTGAAAAATGACCCCTGCGGGAGATGCCGGCTAAGGCAGGAGTTGCTCCCACAGGGGTCATTTTATGTTTTTCAATCGCCAAGCTCCCGGATCTCGTTCTGGATCAGCCGTCCGGCTGCGCGGGCAAGCTGATCCATGCCGCGGATGCGCGCCATATTTTTGCCGTAGATCTGCGTGGCGGCACCGGCGCTGCTGTCCTCGCCCATAAAAACGGCAGACACCCGCACGCCCTGCCGCTGCAAGGTGCGCACCTGCGCGGCGGTATCGGTAACACCGGCGGCGTCCTCGTAGGCGCAGCCCAGCGGGTTCTCTGCTGTGGGCGGAATGCGGCGGCTGTCGTTGGGGCTGGCATCGGTCAGCAGGATCATCAGGTGACGCGGGGCGGGGCCGGGGGCATACCGGATCAGATCGCCCGCAGCTCGCAGTGCCAGACCGTCCCGGTTCCAGCCTGAGGCGAAGTACCGGAAGATGTTTTGCCGGTTCTTGTCCGCAAAGCCTTTCAGCACCCGCAGTACCGTGTAGCCCCGCAGGCTGCTAAAGGCGCTTACTCGCACCGGAATACCGCAGTTGGCCAAGCTTTCGGCCAGAATGACACCCTGCGCCGCAATCACCTCCTGACAGTGCAGGCGGGAGGCGGAGGCGTCCAGCAGCAGATCCACCGTAAAGGCGGGGCAGTTTTCCTCCTCCGGGCACAAAAACACCCTGTTATCGTTCAGGTAAGGGGCGCGCCACACCCGCCCGGCGCACAGGTTGCCGCTGCGTGCCACCCGCTGGTCGGGCTGCTGATGCACCAGAATACAGTTGCGGATCTGCTCGGTAAGGCGCAGTACCACGCTGCGGTGCAGCTCCTGATTTTTGGCGTAGTAGGCACGGTTGCGTTCGGCCTGCAATTCGGCCTGCTGTGCCAGCTGCCGCGCTTCCGGGGTGGGTGCCTGCGCCGGGCTGGGTACACCGGCGCTGAACCACAAGTGACAGCCCAGATGCACTCCGGTGCACAGCTCCTGCTCGGCCTTGCGCAGCTGCTCCGGCGGATAGAAGCAGCGCCCGAAGCAGCTTTCAATGTAGGCGCGGTCCTGCGCGGCGCGCTGCTTCAGGGTGATGTTTGCCCGGCGCTTGTCCACCGCCAGCCCGCTGCCAGTAGCATCCACCGCGCCGGAATGTTCCACCGTCACCCGGTCGGTCTTGATCATCTGGGTGGGCATGGTTTTGGTGGCAAGCTTTGCCCAAAAGCCTTGCAGCCGCAGATGCAGCGCGGGCTTCTGGCGCACCTTGCCGTCAAACAGGGCGAATTTTGCAAACAGCGCCAGCAGGTCGTTTTTGAGCTGTGCTGGTTCCGGTACGGTCTCCGGTTCCAGCGCGGCGGCAAGGCTGCTCTCGTAAGGGGTCATGACCGGGGCGGTGTGTCCCAGAACCTTGCGCCAGCGCGCAGCCTGCATGGTGTACACCAGCTGGTTTTTCGCCATCCACTCCTGCCGCGAAAGCTTGTACTGGATGGCAAAAAAGTAGTCCGCGTGGGCAAACCGCAGCGCCTCCAGCACCGGGCGGCGGGGCAGCTCCAGCCGGTATGCGGCGTTTTCCAGATATAGCCACGCCATATCGTCCAGCATGGGCTGGCGTGTGTCACCCTCCCAAGCGGAAAAAATGTCCCGAATCAGCGCGTCACCGTAGTATTTGTGCACCAGCCCTACGATGCAGTTCATGTAAAAATCAATGGTGCCGTCCGTGTTGCGGGCCAGAAACAGCGGCTCAAAACCGTAGGCTCCGGCAGCGGCCCAGACCTGATTGGCCGCGCGCCGCTCCTGTGCGGTGTAGCTTTGGGCGTCCATCAGGCAAACAGCTTTCCGGCATCCAACTTGGCCGGGATGCGTGCGGCGATCACGTCCCGAATCAGCCCCTGCTCGTAGGAGTCAAAGGCCTTGTTGGTGATGCCCATATCCAGCGCCGCCCCGGCCGGGATGCCCCTGCGGATCAGCCGTAGCGCGTCCAGCATACCGCGCAGATCCAGCGCTTTGGTGGAAATCTCGGCACTGTCGCATTTTTTCTGCAGGTCCAGAAACAGCAGTGCAAACTGGTGCACATATTTTGCGGTAAGATCCGGGAACTGCGCCCGCAGCAGCTTTTCCAGATTATCCTGCGTGATGGTGGGCATCTGCACCACCGCAAAGCGGGAGGTAAGCGCCTCGTTCAGCTCCCGGGTGCCCGCGTAGCCGTAGTTCATGGTGGCGATAAAGCGGGTCTCCTCGGCCAGCGGGATGCGGTCGTAACCGGGTACATCGATGGCGCGGCGGAAGTCCAGCACCGCGTGCAGCACCGCCAGCGCCTCGTTTTTGGCCATGTTGATCTCGTCCAGCACGCCGAAGCCGCCGCACTGTGCGCAGCGGTACACCGGCCCGGGACGGAACACTACCTGCCCGCCCGCAAAGGTATCCATGCCGATGAGGGAGGCGGCATCCATGTTTACATGAAAAGAGATGTCCCATGCGGGGCGGCCAAAGGCGGCGGCAAGGTTTTCGGCCAGCACGTTTTTGCCGGTGGCCTTGCCGCCGGCCAGCAGCAGGTTTTCGCCGCAGAGGATGGCCGCCAGCGCCTGCTCCCACACCTCTTTGCCGTAGTAGGTAAAGGCAGGGGCGGGAATGCGCGGGCGCAGCGCCTCGCTGAGCGGATGGGCGGCGCGGTATTCCTGCACCGCCGTAAGCAGGGCGGGGTCCACCCCTTCCTGCCGTAATGTATCCAGAATATCCGACATTTGTACAAACACCTCGATCTTGTGACCGGGCGGGAATGAACTGCCCGGTTCCACGCTTATCATAGCACAATCGCGACCATTTGTGTAGGGGGCGTGCGGGGTAAAAACACAAAGAGGGGCAGCCCCAAATGGGACCGCCCCTCTTCACATGAAAAAGAAGAAACGCTTAGAGTATGCCGGAGAACTGCGCTTTATCAGGCGTTCTCCAGACCTGCCATCTGCTTGACAGCCTTCATGGCGTAGGTCAGGGTACGGCCCATAGCCACACCGGCCATCAGGCAGGGGTAGTTGTTGGCAAAGAAGCTGCCGGACATATCGCCGGTGATGTACAGACCCTCCATGGGCTGGTTGTTGGTGTCCAGAGCCTGACCCTTTTCGTTGATGGCGATGCCCTGCTCGGTGGTCAGCAGAGAAGCACCCAGCCAGCAGCCGTAGAAGGGCGCGGTGCGGATGGCGCTCAGACGGTAAGCGGGCTTGCCGAAGTCCTCGTCGTTCTGCTTATCGTACAGCTCATTGTAGCGCTCCACGGTGGCAAGGAAGGTGTCCTTGGCAGCACCGGTAAAGCCCATCTTGTCGGCCAGCTCGTCCAGCGTATCGCACTTGAACAGTGCACCGGCCTCGATAGCCTCGTCCATCTTGCCCTGAATGTACTTCTCGCCGCCGTTACGGGTCTGGGCAGAGCAGCCGATGGTGTGGAAGCGCTTTGCATCCTCCAGAATGTTAGCATCGCAGATCTGTGCGTAGACGCGGCCCGGCTGGTGGGCGGCAGCGTAGACGATATCGTTATAGGGGCAGCTCTCGTTGGCAAAACGCTCGCCGTTGCGGTTTACCTTCAGGAAGGGCTGAGTACCGGGGTTGTACTGGCGGATCTTACCGGGGAAAGCCTTGCCGCCAAAGGCGGAGTCGCTGTCCACATAACCGGCATCCACACCGGGGGCTACGATGCCGCGGTCAAACAGCATGGGAGCGGCTTCCTTGTCCAGATTAGCACCTGCCCACACTGCGGCGCGGATGCCGTAGCCCTTGTCGGCGGGGGAGTAGGAGCAGGCAGTGGTCACGCTGGTGCCCAGCGGGTCCAGCTGCTCCATCATGTAGGGGTTGCCGGGGAAGCCGCCGCAGGCCAGCAGCACGCCCTGATTGGCGTTGTAACGGATGAAGTGGTCATCCTCGGTGCTCTGGGCGATGACGCCGGTAATGCGGCCATCGCTGTTCTTTTCCAGCTTGGCAAGGCTGGTCTTGAAGTCTACATCGTAGCCCAGCTCCTGAATGTACTGCAGCAGCAACTCGTTGCGGGGCAGACCGGATGCGCTCTCGCTGGCCATGTAGTTGTGCTCCTGCACAGGGTAGAGGTAGTCGGTGTTGTGCTCGGCATTCTCTGCGGGCCATGCAGCCTCGCTGCCGGAGGTGAAATCGCACACCCAGCCGTACTTATCTTCCAGAATGCTGCGCATAAAGTCGTGCATGGCAGCAGATTCGTTGATCCAGGTTTTGACAACGCGCTGGTCGCACTTGCCGGAGGCGTAGCGGGAGATCTCGCTCAGCAGCTTTGCCTTATCGGTGGCGGGTTCGCCAGCTTCCTTAGCGGCAGCAGAATCAACAGCGCCGTACCAGTGACGGGTGTCCTGCACGTTGGCGTTCTGCTCGATAACACGGAAGTTCAGGCCGTTGGCAGCCGCATAGGCGGCAGCGAACATACCGCCATTGCCAGCGCCCACGATCAGGATGTCGGTGTCCACGGTCTCGGTGATGGCGGCCTCGTCGATGTCAGGCTCTTTGCCCAGCCAGTCGTTCTCATCGCCGGTGGGCAGCTGCACGCTGGAGACCACGGCCTCGCCCTTAGCCTGTGCGTAGCAGCTCTTGGCAGCCTTCATCACGGCGTCGGAGGTGATGGTAGAACCGGAAACACCGTCGATCTCGGCAGAACCAGCAGCCAGCAGCTGCTCGCGCAGCTCATCGGCAGCGGCAGCGCCGAAGGAAGCGGTCTCGCCGGAGGTATCCACCACCACGTCGGTGACAGCGCTGTCGGAGAAGGTCATAGTGACCTTGACGGTGGAGGAAATACCCTCGGCAGTGCCCTCGTAGGTGCCGGGGATGTACTGACCGGCAGCACCGGAAGTGGAGGCAGAACCGGAAGCGGAATTGCAGGCAGCCAGAGCACCGGCGGTCACACCGCTCATGGCGGCGGCAGCGGCGATCTTGATAAAGCCCTTACGGGAGATCTTGTTCATAGGTACGCTCTCTTTCTTTTTGTTCTTCTTTGTGTTCCTTCTTATCGTGCAGCAAAGTAAAAGGCACTTTGCGGAATCCTTAACAATTGTAGCGTAGAAGGGCACTATTTACAATTCGAGTTTTGAATATTATAATTAAGGAAAACCTAATGTATTGCGGGAGGGAGAAAAGCATGAACGAGAGCGCACTGGAAAGCTTTGTAAAGATCGTGGAACTGAACAGCTTTTCTGCGGCGGCAGAGGCACTGTATCTTTCCCAGTCGGCACTTTCGCAGCAGATCCGCACGCTGGAAGGGCAATTGCAGTTTGAGTTGTTCCAGCATGTGCCGCGCCGGGTGGTGCTGACCCCGGCGGGACAGGATTTTTACCCCAAGGCAAAGCAGCTGGTGGCTCTGTATCAGCAGGCGGTGCGCCACGCCCGCGCGGTGCAACAGCAGGAAAAACCGCCGGAACGGCATCTGGTGATTGCAGGCTGCCATGAGGCAATGCGGATGTTCGCATACGACTTGTTTTCCCTGACAAGTGACTTGTGCCTGCAGTATACCTCCATTCTGGGGTGGTGTGCCAACCGCAGCGAGGTCTGGCGCAGCCTGAAAAAAGGGGAGATGGATCTTTCCTTCCAGCTGGAAAGTGCAGAGTTCTACGCGCAGGGGCTTACCTTTGTGCCGCTGTTCTATATGCCAGAACTTTGCATCCCCATCCACCCGCCCGCTGATATGCCGGTGGGCAGATTGACCTTGGAACAGGCATTGCAATATCGCTGGCTACCCATCAAGGAGATGTACCAGACTGTCTACGAAACAAGCCTGCTGCAGGAGGGAATGGACCGAGGGGTGGAGTTTACGCCGGTGGGCGGTATCCGCAGTGCGGCCTACGGCGACCCGGCACTCAAGATGGTCCCGGCGGTCTATTACCGCAGGCCGGACCTCAGTTTTGTGCGGGTACTGGACTGGGGCAGGGGACACCGCTTCGGCGTTGTGCTGGGGCAAAAGCGCGAGGATCCGGTAGTAATGGCCTACGTCCGCGCCTTGCAGCAACAGCTGCCGTCCCTCTCGGAAAAGCTGTTCGGCTTGAAGCTGGAACCGGTGGAGGAATCATAAAGAAAAGACGAAAACCCTCTCAGACACTTTCGTGCCAGCTCTCCCTTCAGGAGAGCTGGCACCGGCAGCTGCTGAAAAGCTCCCCCTCTCGGGGGAGCTGGCATCGCGCAGCGATGACTGAGAGGGTAAAACAAAGAGCACCTATTGCCCTAAAAAGGCAACAGGTGCTCTTTTTGCAATTATATTGTGATGACAGGTGCTTTAATCCACCACGTCCTCGAACTGGCTGTTGTACAGGTCGGCGTAGAAGCCGCCGGCCTCGATCAGCTGGTCGTGGGTGCCCTGCTCCACAATGTCGCCGTCCCGCATCACAAGAATGAGGTCGGCATCGCGGATGGTGGAAAGGCGGTGGGCGATGACAAAGCTGGTGCGCCCCTCCATCAGGCGGTCCATGGCGGTCTGGATGCGCTGCTCGGTGCGGGTATCCACGCTGCTGGTAGCCTCGTCCAAAATCAGGATGCGGTTATCTGCCAGAATGGTGCGGGCGATGGTGAGCAGCTGCTTTTGTCCCTGACTGACGTTGGAGGCGTCCTCGTTCAGCTCCATCTGGTAGCCGCCGGGCAGGGTGCGGATAAAGTGGTCGGCGTTGGCAGCCTTTGCGGCAGCAATCACCTCTTCATCGGTGGCGTCCAGCCGGCCGTAGCGGATGTTCTCCATGATGGTGCCCTTAAACAGCCATGTGTCCTGCAACACCATGCCAAAGCCCTCGCGCAGAGCGCTGCGGTCAAAGTCCCGCACATTGTGGCCGTTCAGGGTGATAGAACCGGCGTCCACATCGTAAAAGCGCATCAGCAGCTTGACCATGGTGGTCTTGCCCGCACCGGTGGGACCCACGATGGCTACCTTCTGGCCGGGCTGCACCGTGCAGCTGAAGTCGTGGATGACGGTCTTGTCCGGGGTGTAGCCGAAGCGCACATGGTCAAAGGTGACCTGTCCGTCAATGTCGGCGGGGTCGGCGCGGCGGGCGGGGTCGGCCAGCTGCTCCTCCTCCGGCTCGTTCAAAAACTCGAACACCCGCTCGGCGGCAGCGGCCATGCTTTGCAGCATATTGGACACCTGCGAAAGCTGCTGGATGGGCTGGGTAAAGTTTTTGACGTACTGGATAAAGGCCTGAATATCACCAATGGTGATAACGCCGTTTGCGGCAAAAATGCTGCCCACGATGGCCACCGCCACATAGCCCAGGTTGCCCACAAAGTTCATGATGGGCATCATCAGGCCGGAGAGGAACTGGCTTTTCCATGCGGATTCGTACAGCTTATCGTTGGCGGCGTTGAAGTCTGCCAGTACCACGGCCTCGCGGTTAAACGCCTTGACCACATTGTGGCCGGCGTAGATCTCCTCGACCTGACCGTTGACCACGCCCAGCGTGGCCTGCTGTGCCTTGAAGTACTTCTGGCTGAACTTGACCACCACCAGCACCAGCGCCAGCGATACCGGTAAGATCAGCAGGGCGATCAGGGTCATGCGGGGGCTGATGGAGAGCATCATCACCAGCACACCGATCATGGTGGTCACGCTGGTGATCAGCTGGGTGATGCTTTGGTTCAGGCTCTGGCCCAGTGTGTCCACATCGTTGGTGATGCGGGAGAGCACCTCGCCCACGGTGCGCTTTTCAAAGTACGCCAGCGGCAGGCGGTTGATCTTTTCACTGATCTGGCGACGGAAGTCGTAGCAGACCTTCTGAGAAAGGCCGGTCATCAGCCAGCCCTGAATAAAGCTGAAGGCGCTGCTCAGCAGGTACATCCCCAACAAAAACAGCAGGATGCGGCCGATATACACAAAATCGATGCTGCCGGTGCCACGCAGCCGGGCGATCCAGCCGGTGGCAAGGGCGGTGGTGGCCTTTGCCAGCACCTTGGGGCCTGCAATGTTGAAGATGGTAGAAAGAATTGCAAACAACATGGCTGCCGCAAGGGGCAGCTTGTAGTGGCTCATGGTGCGGATGAGCTGCCGCAGCGTGCCTTTAAAGTTTTTGGCGCGCTCGGTGGTGGGACGTCCGGGTCTGGGCATATCACTCACCCTCCTTTTCTGTATTCAGGGTATCCAGCGCCAGCTCCTTCTGGCTCAGCTGGCTGCGGGCGATCTCCTGATATTCCGGGCAGCTGACCATCAGCTGGGCGTGGGTGCCCTTGCCCACCAGCCTGCCTTCGTCCAGTACAAGGATCTGGTTTGCGTGCAGCACGGTGGAAATGCGCTGTGCCACAATGATCACGGTGGCGTTGTCGGTCTGTGCCTTCAAAGCGCGGCGCAGCGTTACATCGGTCTTGTAGTCCAGTGCCGAGAAGCTGTCGTCAAACAGATAGACCTTGGGGTTCTTGGCAATTGCCCGGGCAATGGAAAGCCGCTGCTTCTGGCCGCCGGATACGTTGGAGCCGCCCTGTGCAATGGGGCTTTGATAGCCTTCGGACTTTGCCTCGATAAAATCAGTGGCCTGCGCAATGGCGGCGGCTTTGTGCACCTGTGCATCGGTGATATCCTCGCCGCCGAATTTCAGGTTGCTGTCAATGGTGCCGCTGAACAGCACACCCTTCTGGGGCACATAGCCCAGCAGGTCGTGCAGCTGTGCCTGCGGCATCTCGCGCACGTCAATGCCGTCCACGGTCACCTTGCCGCCGGTCACATCGTAAAAGCGGGGGATCAGGTTGAGCAGGGTGGACTTGCCGCAGCCGGTGGAGCCGATGATGGCGGTAGTCTCGCCGGGCTTTGCGGTAAAGCTGATGTGCTCCAGCGCATCGCTGTCTGCACCGGGGTAACGGAAGCTCACATCCTCGAACTGCACAACGCCCTGCCAGCCAGTATGCGCCTGTGCAGCCTTTGCGGCGGCTTCGTCCGGGTCGTGGATGGTGGCTTTGGTGCGGATGACCTCGTCGATACGATCCGCAGCCACACCGGCGCGGGGCAGCATGACAGCCACCATGGCCAGCATCAAAAAGGACATGACGATCTGCATGGTGTAGGTGATAAAGGCAATCATTTCGCCCACCTGCATAGTGCCGGCATCCATGGCCTTGCCGCCGAACCAGACGATGAGCAGACTGGTGCCGTTCATGATCAGGGTCATAAAGGGCATCATAGCCACCATAGCGCGGTTGGTGAACAGCTGGGTGCCCATCAGCTCCCGGTTGGCCTTGTCAAAGCGCTGCTCCTCAAACTTTTCGCGGCTGAAGGCGCGCACTGGCATGATGCCGGTCAAAATTTCGCGGCTGACCAGATTCAGCCAGTCCACCAGTTGCTGCATCACCTTGAATTTGGGCATGGCAACGCTCATCAGGAAGAGCAGCAGCAACAAAAGCAGTGCCACGTCCAGCACCACGATCCAGGAAAGGCCGCTGCTGCTGCCTACAACATGCAGCACGCCGCCAATGCCCAGAATGGGCGCGTAGGCCACCATGCGCAGCAGGATGACGCAGACGAACTGCACCTGCTGGATATCGTTGGTGGTGCGGGTGATGAGGGAGGCGGTGGAAAAATTCTCGATCTCTGCATTGGAGAAGCCGATAACGCTGGAGAAGGTCTCCCGGCGCAGGTCGCGGCCGATGGCGGCAGATACCCGGGAGGCAAGGAAGCCCACGGCCACAGCCACGACCACCATCAGCAGAGTAAGGGCAAGCATCTGGCCGCCCACCCGGAACAGGTAACCCATCTGCACATTCCGTGCAACGCCCTGTGCCTCGTATTCCAGCTGCACCAGCAGCAAAGACTGGCTTTTCAGGTTTTCCAGCAGGGTGCTGTCCATCTGGCTCATGGCACTGTCCAGCTGCTTTTGCAGCATACTGCGGTCAAAACCGGGCATCTGGCTCATGGCGGCAAACTGGCTGCAAACGGTGTCCAGATCTGCTGCCGTGGGGGTAACGGTCTCGGTGTCGGTGTCCGCAGCGGCAGAGGGCATCTCGGCAAGGCCGGTCATGCCCATGCTGTTCTGCCCAGCGGGGGTGTTGGCGGCCTGTGCGGCAGCCATATACAGCACGATGTCCGGGGTGGTCACGGCGTCCTCCAGTGCGGTGCGCTCGTCCTCGGTCAGGTCAGAGCGCAGCTGCAGCACGCCATCGTCCTGCAGGTAGTACTGGTAGGCGTTTTGCAGCTTTTGTGCATCCTCTTCGCTCATCAGCAGGCTCAGCGTGTCCAGCGTGCTCTTGCGCAGCGTCTGGGGCAGGGGACTTTCAATGCCGCCCTGCTGGATGCCGGTGTCCACGATCTTGCTGGTGTAGTCCGGCAGTGCAAGGTCGCAGTACGCCTGCACGAACAGCAGCGCGAACACCACAAGGCAGACCGCCCAGTGCCGGGCCAGCTGCTTAAAGATCTTTGTCATGGTTCGTTTCTCCCTTCGGGTCAATGTTGCGCGCGGCATTTTCCGCAAGAATGGCATCCATCAGCGCGCCGCGCAGCGCGTCCATCTGGGCTACCTGCTCCGGCTCTAACCGTGCTAGCACGCTGGCAAAGTAGTCGCGCAGAGCCTGCTCACACTGGTGGCACAGCTCATACCCCTTGGGGGTGACGCGCACCAGCGTTTTGCGGCGGTCGGCGGGGTCCGGTTCCCGCACCACAGTGCCGTCCTGCTCCATCAGCCGCAGCCCGCGCGAGACCGCCGGCAGCGGCTGACGGATCTCTCGGGCAAGGTCGGAGACATAGATAGCGCCGTCCTTTCCGTGGCAGTTGATGGAATGCAGCAGGCCTTCCAGCATATTAAAGTGGCATTTGGGGCAATCAGCCAGCGCCGCCCGTATCCCGGCCTTGGATGCCTTGCTCAGCTGCCCGATAAAGTGGCACATCCCCTGAAAGCTGGGGGTACTTGGCTCGGACACGACAGTCCCTCCTCGTTTGCATTTTTCAAATACTTAACAGCTGTTAAGTATTAACGCTTGATAAGAATATTCCTTTTGCAGCCGGATTGCAAGAGAATGGGGAAATATTAAACAAAAATTCACAAAAAACTTGTAGGCTTTGTCAATGCGCAAACCGGCTCTCGCTGCATAAAAATAAAGGACAGGCAGAAACGGAGGGTGCGGATGGAGCAGGGATTCCAAGTGTTGTTACAGGTATTCGGCGGATTGGCGCTGTTTTTATACGGGACGGACAGCCTGTGTCGGGCGGTGCAGCAGGGAGCGGGCAGGCGTCTGCGCGGCCTGCTGGCGCGGTGCACCGCAAACCCGGCGGCAGGGCTGCTGAGCGGGGCGGCGGTCACGGCGGTGCTGCAAAGCAGCTCGGCGGTCACGGTCATGGTGATTGCCTTTCTGGCGGCGGGGCTGTTGCAGCTGCGGCAGGCGGTGCCGGTGGTGTTCGGAGCGAATATCGGCACAACGGTCACAGCACAGTTGCTGGCGTTCCGGGTGGAAAGCTGGCGGTATCTGCTGTTGTTTGGCGGGGTGCTGCTCTGTCTGGCCTGCAAAAACTGGCGGGGCCGCTGCGTGGGCGAGGCGGTGTTCGGCTTTGGGCTGCTGTTCGAGGGCGTTACGGTGATGCGCAGCGCCATGGAACCGCTGCTGCAAAGCCCTCTGCTCCGGCTGGAGCTTGCCCGGGTGCAGCAAAGCCCTTTGCATGGGCTGCTGGCGGGCGTCTGCATGACCTTAACGGTGCAAAGCAGCTCTGCCACAGTGGCGCTGCTGCAAAGCATGGCGGCGCAGCCCGGGGCAGACGGCGTGCACAGCCTGCTGGGGCTGACGGCGGCCATTCCCATTTTGCTGGGGGATAACATCGGCACCACCATCACGGCGGTGCTTGCCGCCATCGGGCAGGGAAGAGACGCCAAGCGGGTGGCGGCAGCCCACGCCATCTTCAACCTGAGCGGAGCGGCGGTGTGCTGCGCACTCTTGCAGCCCTTTGCGGCGCTGGTGCGGCTGTGCTCGCCCGCAGGGGTGGAGTGCGCCGTGATCGCCCGGCAGATCGCCAACGCACACACCTTATTTAACGTACTGTGCGCGCTGGTGTGGCTGCCCCTGACCGGGCAGATGGTGCGGCTGGTCTGCGCGCTGCTGCCCGATAAAAAACGCCCGCAAGAACGGTTGTAAACCGGAGCGGGGAATGGTATACTGAAGCAGACGGATACTATTATATAAAGGATGGAATGCAATGAAACGGAAAATCGGCAGGCTGTGCATGGTGCTGGGCGCGGTGCTGATCTTATGCGCCGCCGGGTTGCTGGGCTACAACCGGTGGGATGCCGCCCGGGCAGAAAAGGCCTCGCAGGAAGTATTGGGCGAGCTGGAGCAGACCATGCAAAAGACCATTACGGAGCACCAGCAGGAAAACGAGACTGCAGCCCCGCAGCCGGTGCTGGACCCGACGCAGGAGATGACCACTGTGGAGGTGGAAGGGCGGGACTACATCGGGGTGCTTTCCATCCCGGCGGTAGAACGGGAGCTGCCGGTGATGGCGCAGTGGAGCTACGCCGGGCTGAAGATCGCCCCCGGGCGGTACAGCGGCACCACCTATGGCGATGATCTTGTGATCTGCGGCCACAACTACGCAATGCACTTCAGCCCCATCAAGTGGCTGGCCATCGGCAGCCCGGTCTATTTTACGGATGCGGATGGTCTGCGCTGGAGCTATGAGGTGGAGAGCGTGGAGACTTTGCGCCCCACCCAGATCGAGGAGATGACCACCGCCACCGAGACAGACAGCTGGGATCTGACCCTGTTCACCTGCACCTCCGGCGGCAACGCCCGGTATGCGGTGCGCTGTGTGCGGACGGGCTACCCCGTCCGGGTGACGGATGCGGCAGAATAATGCTTTGCACAGCAGGATGATTTGGAAGGGCTTCCGCTTTGCTATAGCCATTATCAGCGGAAAATTTATTTTTAATTTCGGGATAGCGGAGCGTCTGCGGACGCTCCGCTATCCCATTTTCACAGGAGGGGGCGTGACGGAAAACGGCAGCTCCAGCGCCTGTTTCCTGCGGAAATGCGGCGCTGCGGGGACTGCCAAAGACCTGATCTCCGAGGAAAATGGCCGTGTACAGCGTGAGCAGACTGGGGAGCATACGCTGTTTTTTACGCAAAAATCCGCAAAAACGTTTGAAAGTCCTTTTTATGGTATCTGAATTATGCGATACTGTGTTCACCGGGGAAGTCCCGGGAATAAAACAGACACACAGGAGGGAAACACCATGAAGGATTTTGAGTTGCGTTATGTGGGCAGTCATGTGGAGGTATACACCGGCAGTGGTGTGTTCCTGTTTTCGGCCGATACGGTGCGCGAGGCCATGGAAGAGCTGGCCGGGTAAGCGGAGGCATACCGCATCCGAGATGGTATAATGTAAAATGTATGTAAAATAACGGAAAGCTTTTTGTTTGCCACCCAGAAATATGTTGCGGAATGTGTGAAAAAAGTAATTTTCGTGTAAAATAAACCTTGTTGAGACGCCCCCTTTGATGGTATAATAAAAATAAGCGGCTGCCGGAACAGGGCAAGTGCTGTGCACGTGCAAGGTTTCGGCAGCTGTGTGCTGTAAAGGATAAAAAGGGAAGTTTCATATTAGGAGTATCGTTATGGATATCACACACATTACCTCTCTGCTGGGCGGCGTTGCGCTGTTCTTGTACGGTATGTCCATCATGGGCGCCGGACTGGAAAAGCTGGCAGGCGGCAAGATGCAGGGCGTATTGCAAAAGCTTACCTCCTCTACCATTAAGGGCGTGATCTTCGGCACACTGATCACCGGCGTCATCCAGTCGTCGGCTGGTACGGTGGTTATTTGTGTTGGTCTGGTCAACTCCGGTATCATGACACTGACGCAGTCGGTAGGCGTGATCATGGGTGCAAATATTGGTACTACGGTAACAGGTCAGTTGATCCGCATGGCGGATATCTCAGGCGACAGCCTGTGGCTGACCTTGATCCAGCCCAAGACCTTTGCCCCCGTGGTGGCGTTTATTGGCTGCATTTTTTATGTGTTCCTCCGCAATGCCAAAAAGAAGAACATCGGCCAGATCATGCTGGGCTTCGGCATTCTGTTTACCGGCATGAGCCTGATGGATACCGGCGTTGCTCCCCTGCGGGAGAGCGCCGTCTTTCAGAATCTGTTCGTCACCATGACCAACCCCATTCTGGGCGTTCTGGTGGGCGTGGTGGTCACCGTGATCATCCAGTCCTCCTCCGCTTCGGTGGGTATTCTGCAGGCACTGTCCAGCACAGGGCTTGTCACCTTCAGCTCTGCCATTCCCATCATTCTGGGTGCGCATATCGGTACGGCGTTCACCCCGCTGCTCACCATCGGCGGCTCTTCCAAGGATGGTAAGCGGGCAGCGCTCATCCACCTGTACTTCAACGTCATCGGCAGTGTGATCCTGCTGGCGCTGATCTATGCGGTGCAATTCACCATCGGCATCCCCATGTGGGGCGATGTGATGAACAAGAGCTCCATTGCAAACATCCATACCTTGTCCAGCGTATGCGCCATGCTGCTGTTCCTGCCTTGCAGCGGAGTGCTGAGCCGCTTGGCGATGCTCACGGTGCCCAGTAGCGTGGAGGAAGCACAGGAGCTGAGCATGCCGGTGCTGGACGAGCGTCTGTACAAGAGCCCGGCAGTGGCCTTGCAGCAGGCGAAGAATGCGGTGATCAAGATGTCTCGCCGCGCCGCCCGCAACGTGGGTCTGGCCGCGCCGCTGCTTTTGAAAATGGACGAGGAGACCGTGAGCGCCATTAAGGTACGCGAGAACCTGATCGACCGCATGGAGGTGGAGATCACCAACTACCTGATCAAACTGACCGATCAGGAGCTGGGCGACGACGAGAGCCACGCGGTGACCGAGCTGCTGAACTTTGTCACCGAGTTCGAGCGTATCGGCGACTATGCCGTGAACATCATGGAAAAGGCCGAGGAACTGTACGACAAGGAAGCCAGCTTCAGCGAGAGCGCCAAAAAGGAACTGCAATTGCTGGATGCCGCTTTGGAACGCATTCTGGTTCTGACGGACGAGGCCTTTGAAAACGATGATGTCCAGAAGGCAGCACAGGTGGAGCCGCTGGAGGAGATCATTGATGTGATGGTGGAGCGTCTGCGCGACCAGCACATCCTCCGCCTGAAGGACGGCATTTGCTCCATCGACACCGGCGTGGTGTTCCTGGATGTGCTGAACAACGCCGAGCGTATCTCCGACCACTGCTCCAACATTGCGGTGCGCATGGTGGGCATGGAGGCCGGCGATGATTACGACTCTCACACCCTGAAAAACATCATGCACCACAGCCCCAGCAAGGACTATATGCTGGAGTACGAGCAGTGCCGCAAGGAATACCTTGTGCCGCTGGAAGAAATGGAAGCCTGAATCATATAAATGCAACGAGCCGCTGCACATCGTGCAGCGGCTCGTTGCATTTACTCCCCCAAATCCTCCAGCAGCAGGTCCAGCTCCCGGGGGCTGTTGACCACAAGCCCGCGCTTGATGCGTAAGGCGTCGTTTTCGGGCAGAAGATTGGTGTAGATGCCGGTCACGCGGATCAGGGTGCCCGGGGTGCCGTCGGCGCGGCAGGTATACACCGCCACCCGCCCGCCGCTGTCTTGCAGGCAGTAGCGGGCGGTGTCCGTCTGGGGCACTGCCTGCGCGGCAAGGCTCAGGGGAGAGGCGGGGTCGGTCTCAGACCCGGCGGGGCTTTGGGACAGCGGCAGCTTTGGCAGCGCCATCCAGAACAGACTGAATACAATGGTGAATACGCAAAGCCCGTAGAACAGACAGACAGACAGCTTGCGCATAAAAAACACTCCCTTCCCCGGTAAGTATGCCCCGTTTTGGCGGATGGCAGACAATTTTCACACGCAGATACTGTACTTTCCACAAGAGAGTGTGTTATACTATTTATATCTGCTCAGCGCGCAAAGATTGGTTCTTGCCCGGCTGGGGCTTGCGTGTTATAATATGGTATTGCAGTTTGAAATTTCGTGTCACAAACGATGTGGATAAAGCCCGGTGCAGCTATGCCCGGCAACAGTCTTGAAATGTCAGGAGGCGATCCCTATCTCCAACAATGAGATGAGAAAGATCCATCGGGGCGGCGAGGAGCAGCCTGCCCGCCCGGTGGGACGTAAGGTCAATGTTTCCCAGAGCCGCCGCGAAGCGCGCCCCGCAGTGGAAAACCGTACCCGCACACCCAAGGCACCCAAAAGCCCCAAGCCGCCGAAGGAAAAGAGCAAGCATCCCATTCTGCGGTTCATTGGCCGCACCGTCGCTACGGTGCTCTGCCTTGGCATCATGCTGGGCAGCGTGGTGGCCGTGGGCATGGTGTTCTATGTGGTGCAGGCTACTGCCAACGACGGTGACCTGCTGGACTTGGACAACATCCAGCTGAGCCAGTCCAGTATGGTGGTAGCTACCGACCCGGATACCGGCGCACAGGTGGAGTATGCCACCCTGCGCTCTTCCAACAGCCACCGCGTATGGGCAGACCTTGAGCAGATCCCCTCCAATTTGCAGTATGCCTTCATCTGCACCGAGGATAAGGACTTCTACTCAGAGCCCGGCGTCAACTTCAAGCGCACCATCGGTGCAATGATCAACGAGTATCTGCTGCCCATTTACAGCTCCAAGCAGGGCGCATCCACACTGGAACAGCAGCTCATCAAGAACCTGACCGATGACAACAGCGCCAGCGGTATCAATGGTGCACTGCGCAAGGTGCGCGAGATCTACCGCGCCCTCTGCCTGAGCCGCAGCTACTCCAAGGAGACCATTCTGGAGGCTTACCTGAACACCATCAGCTTTACCGGCACCATTCAGGGTGTGCAGACGGCGGCCAACGAGTACTTCAACAAGGACGTCAGCCAGCTGAGCCTGTGGGAGTGCGCTACCATTGCCTCTATTACCAAAAACCCCACCAACTATAACCCCTATACGAACCCCGAAAATCTGATCCACCGCCGCAACTTCATCATGTACAATATGTGGCAGCAGGGTGTGATCAGCGAGGAGGACTACCGCAACGGCGCTGCACAGCCCCTTGTGCTGGCCGAAGAAGACAGCGGCAAAAAGCCCAGCACCGTCACCTCCTACTTCACCGATGCACTGTTCAATGAGGTCGTGCAGGACATCATGACCAAGGAGGGCATCAGCGAGTCCGAGGCGCAGAAGCTGCTCTACACCGGCGGCTTTACCATCGAAGCCACTGTCAACACCAAGTTGCAGTCCCAGATGGAAAACCTGATGCTGAACACCGACGATGCCTACTTCCCGGCGGGCTGGCATGAGGAAGAGGTTACCTCCATTTCGGACGATGATGTGCAGGTGTTCAACGAGGACGGTACCCCCAAGACCCGCACCGGCGAGGATGGCACCGTCTACTATTACCGCAACGTGCGCACGCAGGCTGCTATGGTCACGCTGGACTATGACGGCAATGTGCTGGCTATTGCGGGCGGCTTGGGCGAAAAGACCAAGAGCCTTGCCCTGAACCGTGCTTACAACGTGGAACGGCAGACAGGCTCTACCATCAAGCCCATCGGCGCCTATGCACTGGGCATCGAGTACGGTCTGGTCAACTGGTCCACCATGCTCAACAACTCCCCCCTGTACCAGAAGCAGGATATGATCATCCGGGACGAGGACTACTGCCGCAAGAATGGCCTGATGGGGCTCTCCGACAAGCAGCTCCGCGCTTACCCCAACGCATGGCGCAGCTGGCCGCGCAACTACGGCGGCAACTATGGCGACGGCAGCGATCTCCCGCTGTGGAACGGCCTTGCCCGCTCGCTGAATACCATCGCAGTCCGCGTGGGCGACCTTGTGGGCGCAAGCAATATCTTCAACTTCGTCTACAACACCTTGCAACTGAATACGCTGGACCCCACCAACGATGTGGGTCTGGCGCAGATGGTCATGGGCAGCCAGACCAAGGGTGTTACGCCCATGGCGCTGGCCGCAGCCTTCCAGATCTTCTATGACGGCGAGTACACCACCCCGCACCTGTATACCCGTGTGCTGGACCGGGACGGCAACATCTATCTGGAAAACAACGCCACCAGCTATCAGGCACTGACCCCCGATACCGCTTATGTCATGAACCGTCTGCTGAAGAACGTTCTGTTCTCCAGCGTAGGTACTGCCAGCGGCCGCTACCCCAACTCCAACGGCATGGAGGCCTTTGGTAAGACCGGTACTGCCAGCGATGAAAAGGATCTGTGGTTCGTGGGCGGCACGCCCTACTATGTCACCGCTGTGTGGTGGGGATATGATGCACCTTACGATATGACCAAGACTCTGTCCAAGCAGCAGGCCAAGACCCGCACCTGTGTTATGGCGTGGAAGGCACTGATGGAGCAGGCACAGGCAGACCTGCCCTATAAGGCATTCCCCACCTCCGCAGGCGTGGTGGAGCGCCGTTACTGCACCCAGAGCGGATTGCTGGCCGGTGCAGGCTGCCCGAGCACTGCCGTGGGCTACTACCGTGCCGATGACCTGCCCGATACCTGCACCTATTCCCATGCCGCACCGCAGGCTGCTGCCCCTGCCGAGAACACAGACGATGCTGTGCCTACCCAGCCGGTCATACCCACCGATACCAGTGCACTGGACACGGAATAAGGACAAAAATCGTACTTTTTCACCCCTTTGCTGAAAAATCCGGCAAGGACAGGGCGCACTTCACAAGACAAAACTGGACAAAGTGACAAAATAGCATCCGGGCTCTTGCATTGCAGGGGTTCGGATGCTATTATATTTTCTGCAAGAACACTTGTGTTTGAGAGGTGAACAAGTTGGAACGCCGTTTTTATCTGGTGGATGCGCAGGTGCTGCCGGAGGTTTTTCTCAAGGTGGTACGCGCCAAGGAGCTGCTGGCCAGCGGCGAAGCCCGCAGCATTTCGGCTGCGACCCGCGCCGTAGAGCTTTCGCGCAGTGCATTTTATAAGTATAAGGATTGTATCTTTGATTCAGAGAACGGCCGTGAGGTCATCACGGTCATGGCCACCCTGCGGGACGAGACCGGCGCGCTGCAAAGCCTTCTGGCCGGCATCAGCGCCGCAGGTGCCAGTATTGTGACCATCAACCAGTCCACCCCGGAGAATGGGGCTGCGCTGGTGGCGGTCACCATCCGCACCGATACCATGCAGATGTCCCCGGAGGAACTGACCGAAAAGCTTTCGCGCCAGCGCATGGTCGTGGGTGTGCGCTGCGGGTATAACCTGTAACAAAGCAGGAAACGAGGGAAAGAGAGTATGGCTAAAATTGCAATTCTGGGCTTTGGCACGGTGGGCAGCGGCGTATACGAGGTGCTGTGCCACAATGCTGCAAGCGTCTCCCGCCGGGCTGGCGAACCGGTGGAGGTAAAATATATTCTGGACCCGAAGGATTTTACCGGCAACCCGGTGGAGCCCTTGGTGGTCAAGAATATCGACGTGATCCTGCAGGACCCGGAGATCCGGGTGGTGGTGGAGACCATCGGCGGTACCCGCTTTGCTTACCCCTACGTCAAGGCGTGTCTGGAGAGCGGCCGCAGCGTGTGCACCTCTAACAAGGAGATGGTGGCCACCTACGGTGCAGAGCTGCTGGCACTGGCCAAGGAGCACGACTGTGCCTTCCTGTTCGAGGCCTCTGTGGGCGGCGGTACGCCCATCATCACCCCCATGCACCAGTGCCTGGCGGCCAACGTCATCACCGAGGTGGAGGGCATCGTGAACGGTACCACCAACTTCATGCTCACCAAGATGGTGCGGGAGGGACTGGGCTTTGAGGATGCGCTGCAAATTGCGCAGGAGCTGGGTTACGCAGAGACCAAGGACCCCAGCGATGACGTGGACGGCCGCGACGCCTGCCGCAAGATCGCCATCCTGTCCTCCATGGTGTGCGGCCACCAGATCTACCCCCAGAACATCCCCACCCGGGGCATCCGTGCCATTACCGCCGCCGATGTGGCCAGCGCCGAAAAGCTGGGCTGCGTTATCAAGCTGATCGCATGGATGAAGCTTGGCAAGGACGGCAGCGTGGCCGCCGGTGTAGAGCCGTGTCTGGTGCCCAAGGCAAACCAGCTGGCCAGCGTGGACGATGTGTTCAACGCGGTGCTGGTCAAGGGCGATATGCTGGGCGATGTGGTGTTCTACGGCAAGGGCGCAGGCAAGCTGCCCACCGCCAGCGCTGTGGTGGCAGACGTGGTGGATGCGCTGAAAAACGGCGCACAGGTGCACGACAGCCTGTTCTGGCAGCCTGCGGACCCGGTGGACGGCATGCTCACCGACCCGGCTCCCGCTGCATATTATGTGCGTGTGGCGGGCATTGCCCCCGCTGTGGTGGAGGCCATCTACGGCTACGGCAAGGTGGTGGATGAGCGGTACGAGGGCTGCGCCTACTTTGTGAAGCGCGCCGATGAGCGTGCGCTGGCAGAGGCCGCGCGCAAGGTGGAGGCCGTGGGCGGCAGCGTGAAGCTGGTGCTCAAGCGTCTGCCCGAGGAAGTGTAACGGAAAGGAACTGCGGCAATGAAGATCAAGGTTTCGGTCCCTGCCACCAGCGCTAACGTAGGCTCCGGCTTCGATGCGCTGGGTCTGGCAGTTACGTTGTACAACACGGTCACCTTTGAGGACAGCGAGGTGCTGGAGATCTCGGCATCGGACGGCACCCGCATCCCCCGGGGCGAGTCGAATCTCGTGTACCGCTCCGCCAAGGGTCTGTTCGAAAAGGTTGGCAAGCAGATCCCGCCCCTTAAGATCACCCAGACGAACCCCATCCCCATGGCACGGGGTCTGGGCTCTTCTTCAGCCTGCATCATCGCGGGTCTGCTGGGCGCAAACCGGATGCTGGGCGATGTGCTCAACACGCAGGAGTTGCTCACGCTGGCAACTGCCATTGAGGGACACCCCGATAACGTGGCTCCGGCACTGCTGGGCGGCCTGACCAGCAGCGTATTCGAGGACGGCAAGGTGTATTCGGTCAAGCGGAATGTGGATGAAAGCCTCTGCTTTGCTGCCATCGTGCCGGACTACAAGCTGCTGACCGAGGCAGCCCGCGCAGCCCTGCCTAAAGAGGTATCCCATAAGGACGCGGTGTATAACCTGTCGCGTGCGGCGCTGGTGCCCGCAGCCTTCTGCGAGGGGCGGCACGACCTACTGGCCATTGCCACCGAGGATAAGCTGCACCAGCAGTATCGCATGCCTCTGATGCCCGGCTCCCGCGAGGTATTCGATATGGCGCGGCTGTGCGGCGCAAAGGCCGTGTATGTGTCCGGTGCAGGCAGCACGGTCATGGCTGTGGCAGAAAAGGCCGAGGCCGAAAAGTTCTATTCCAAGCTGGAAAAAGGCCTGGAGCTGCTGGAAGGTCTGGACGGATGTGAAGCATTTACACTGTTGCAGCTGGATGCCGATAACACCGGCGCAACCGTGGAATGATAAATGGGTAAGGGAAGTGCAAGGACGCTTCCGCCCGGCAAGCCCCCCGCAAGCGCGGGGCGTTAAAGAGGAGAGTGACAAGATATGGCGTTGATCGTACAGAAATTCGGCGGTTCTTCCGTAAAGGACCGTGACCGTATCTTCAACGTTGCGCGGATCGTGGCCAACACCCACAACGCGGGCAATGACGTAGTGGTGGTAGTCTCCGCACAGGGCGACACCACCGATGACCTGATCGCCAAGGCAGGGGAGATCACCCATAACCCCTCGGCGCGTGAGATGGATATGCTGCTGGCCTCCGGCGAGCAGATCAGCATCGCACTGCTGGCCATGGCGCTGAACGAGCTGGGCTGCCATGCCATCAGCCTGACCGGCTGGCAGGCGGGCTTCCGTACCGACCGTGCCTACACCAAGGCGCGCATCACCCGGCTGGAGACCGAGCGGATCTCCTCCGAGCTGGAGCGCAACCGCGTGGTGGTGGTGGCAGGCTTCCAGGGCTTGAACAAGCTGGATGACATCACCACTCTGGGACGCGGCGGCTCCGACACCAGTGCTGTGGCGATTGCCGCTGCCCTGCACGCTGACCGCTGCCAGATCTACACGGATGTGGAGGGCGTTTATACCGCCGACCCACGCAAAGTGAGCAACACCCGTAAGCTGGAAGAGATCACCTTTGACGAGATGCTGGAACTGGCATCTCTGGGCGCACAGGTGCTGAACAACCGCAGCGTGGAGCTGGCTAAAAAGTACAATGTGGAGCTGGAGGTGCTCTCCAGCCTGAACCCCATCCCGGGTACGGTGGTTAAGGAGGTTACAAAGGACATGGAAGGTATGCTGATCAAGGGTGTCGCCAAGGACACCGATGTTGCCGTTATCACGATTCTCAACGTTCCCGATGAGCCGGGCATGAGCTTTAGGATCTTCGGCCTGCTGGCACAGAAGAACATCAACGTGGACATCATTCTGCAGTCCACCGGCCGCGACGGCAAGAAGGACATCAGCTTTACCTGTGCCGAAGGCGAAGCCGAGCTGGCCATGCGTGTGCTGAAGGAAAGTGCACACTTCAACGATGTCAGTGTGGACACCACCTGCGCCAAGGTCTCCATCGTGGGTGCCGGTATGCAGAGCCACAGCGGCGTTGCCTCCAAGATGTTCGAGGCAATGTCCAACAACAATATCAACATCAAAATGATCTCCACCAGCGAGATCAAGATCTCCTGCATCATCGACCGTGCAGACGCCGATAAGGCTGTCGGTGCCATCCACGATATGCTGTTTGACTGATCTGCGTAAAATTTTTAATTGTGGCCTGTCTGCTCCCTGCCGGGGGCGGGCGGGTCATAATTTTTTTACACACGGCGGCGTTTACACAAATTGCAAAGGGGTGTATAATATAGTTTGAATCTGTGCGGCGCACCGGCGCTGCAACAATGCCGAAAAGGAGCCCCGCCGCATGAGTGAATCCACCCGTACCTCCAGAGCGCCTGCCGAAAAGCGCCTGACCTATCAACAATGGAAGCGCCGCAAAATGCTGCGGCTGGCCCGCAACTGGGGGCTGTTTCTGGCCGGCTGCGCGGCGGTGGTAGCGCTGCTGACCGGCGGCATCCTGTGGCTGCTGCCCAAGGTGCACGGTCTGCTGGCCGGGCCAAAGGTATTTGCAGCCAGCGTGTACGACGGCACAGACTATGTATTTAACGCAGCAGATGCCCGGCTTACACTGGTGAACGCCAACCTGCCCTATACCGCCGAGCCCGCCCCGCTGCTGGACACCGCCGACGAGGTCACCGGCCAGCAGCTGGAGGCCGAAGCTGCCATGCAGTATCGCAGTATGGCCGCCGCCGCGCAGGCGGATGGGGTCAGCCTGATCCTTGTGGCCGGTTATCAGGACGCCGACACCCGTCAGGCCGCCTACGAGGCCCGGGTGCAGACCTACCGCGATAAGCGCAAGAGCGAGGAGGAAGCCGCCCGTCTGGCGGCTACCATCCAGCCCGTCGCCAACGCCAACGAGCACGGCACCGGCTACGCGGCAGATATCCTCAGCGCGGACAATCCGCAGCAGGACACCCGTTTTGCCGAGACCCGCGCCTACGAGTGGCTTACGGCCTACGCGGCGGAATACGGCTTTATCCTGCGCTACCCGCAGGACCGGCAGGCCGCGACCGGCATCGTGTTCGAGCCGTGGCACTGGCGCTATGTGGGGGTGGAAAACGCCCTTGCCATCCGCGCCAGCGGCCTGAGCTTGGAAGAGTTCATCGCCCTGCAGCGGGCAGACTGAATCAAATGCTCTGTGCTGCGGCACAGAGAGAAGGGAACTATCATTGGAACGTACTCTCATTGCACCGGGCGTGCATCTTTCCTGCGACCCGGCTTCTAAATTCAACCGCTGCCGCATCAGCATCCACTTTGCCTTCCCGGCAGAGCGTAAAACGGCCACTGCCCATGCGCTGTTGCCGCTGGTGATGGAGCGCGGCTATGCGGACTGTCCGGATATGACCCGCCTCACCAAAAAGCTGGCAAAGCTCTACGGCGCAGACCTGACCGTGGACGCCCGCCCCATGGGCTGCAACCACAACCTCTGCGTCAGCGTGACCGGCATCAAGGATGCCTTTGCGCTGGAAGGCGAGGCGCTGACCGCCGAGTATACCAAAATTGCGCTGGGTGCGGCCTTCCATCCGTATTTTGTGGACGGCTGCTTTGACCCGCAGGCCGTCAGCATTGAAAAGCAGATGCTGAAAAAAGGCCTTGAGGACGAAATCAACGATAAACGCATCTACTGCCTGCATCAGGCCAACCGGGAGTTCTTTGGCGACAGCCCGGCAGGCGTGCGGCAGGAGGGCTATCTGGAAGAGGTGGACAGCCTTACCCCCGCCATGCTGACCGCTGTATATCACCAGATGCTGCGTACTGCAAACATCGAGCTGCTGGTGCTGGGCTGTGATGCTGCCCAGACCGCCGCCATTCGGGACGCTTTGCTAGCAGAACTTGCCTGCATCGACCGCGCCCCGCTGCCGCTGGTGGAAAACATGGCCATGCCCGCCATTGCACCGGTGCACAAGACCGAAAACTACGATATGGTGCAGGCAAAGCTGTGTATGCTGTTCACGCTGGGGCAGCCCATGCAGCCGCAGCAGCTGGCAGCGGTGCGCCTTGCCATGGCGCTGTACGGCGGCAGCGTGACCAGCCGCCTGTTCCTCAACGTGCGGGAGCGGGACCATCTGTGCTACTACTGCTCCTCCTCCTTCCAAAGCTTTACCGGCAGCATGGCGGTGAACAGCGGTGTGGAGCACGCCGATGCCGCTCGCGCAGAGCAGGCCATTTTGAAGGAACTTGCCGACCTGTGCACCGGCCCCATTACCGACGAGGAATTTGAGGACTGCCGCCGGGGCTTGCTCAGCGGCATGAACGGGGTAGAGGACAGCCTTGGCGGCATCGAAAGCTGGTACTACATCGAGGTGCTGCGTGCCGGTGCCAACAGCGCTGCACCCATCCAGAGCCCGGAGCAGGCGCGGAATGCTCTACGCGCCGTGACCAAAGACGAGGTGCGGGATATCCTGCGCCGCCTGACCCTCTCGGTCAGCTATCTGCTTACAAAGGAGGATGCTGCCCATGCCGCAGAATAACCAGACCCTGCTGGAAAAGACCGTGGCCGACCAGTGGCAGACCCTGCCCTCCGGCCTGACGGTGCTGGTGCGCCCCATGCCGGGCTATTCCAGCACCCATGTGATCTATGCCACAAAGTTCGGCTCCATCGACCGGGATTTCTGCCTGAACGGCCAAACGGTGCATCTGCCGGCGGGTGTGGCGCATTTTCTGGAGCACAAAATGTTCGAGGACGAGGACGGCGATGCCTTTGCCAAGTACGCAAAGACCGGTGCCAACGCCAACGCCTTTACCAGCTTTGACCGCACCTGCTACCTGTTCACCGCCACCCAGCAGTTGGACGAAAGCCTAGACGTGCTGCTGGGCATGGTAGGCCACCCCTACTTTACCGAGCAGACCATCGCCAAGGAGCAGGGCATCATCGGGCAGGAAATCAAAATGTACGATGACAGCCCGGACTGGCGGCTCATCACCGGCCTGTTCGAGTGCCTGTACCACAGCCACCCCATCCGCAGCGATATCGCGGGTACGGTGGAGAGCATTGCCGAGATCACGCCCGCCATGCTGTACGACAGCTGCAAGGCCTTTTATGCCCCGGGCAATATGGTGCTGGCTGCTGCCGGCAACACCACCATGGAGCAGATCCTTGCCGCCTGTGCACGGCACGGCCTGATGGAGCCCCGCCCGGCAGAAAAGGTGCAGCGGCTGTGGGCCACGGAGCCTATGACCCTTGCCGCTACGGAAAAAACGCTGACTATGCCGGTTTCCAAGCCCTGCTTCGGCGTGGGCTTTAAGGAAGAGCCGCTGCCTGCGGACGATCTGCGCACCGAGGCGCTGTACGACCTTGTGCTCAGCTGCATCGTGGGCGGGATGTCGCCGCTGTACCGCCGCCTGTATGACGAAGGCCTTGTGAACCCCGGCTTTGGCGGCGAGGTGCTGCGGGTGGACGGCTGCTGCTGCATCCTGTTCACCGGAGAGAGCGATGTGCCGGATACTGTGCGGCAGCTGCTGCTGGACGAGATCGCCCAGGTACGCGCCGCCGGTGTGGACAGGGAAGTGTTTACCCTGTGCAAGAACGAAAAATACGGCCAGCTGATCGAAAATCTGGAAAACGTGGAAGACTCCGCCAGCCAGATGGCAGACTTTGCCCTTAGCGGCCAGACGGTGGCGCAGCAGATCTCCATGCTGGCAGGGCTGACCGCAGAGGATGCGGACGCTGCCCTGCAGCACATCCTGTGCACCGACCGCATGGCTACCATGTACATCCTGCCGGATGGCACGGCGCAGGCGGCAGAAGAGGACGAGGAGGAAGAAGAATGACAAATCTGGTACAGTTCCCGGGTCTGGGACTGAGTTTTCACCTGAACCGCGTGGCCTTTACCATCGGCGGGGTCAGCATCTACTGGTACGGCGTGTGCATCGCAGTGGGTCTGTGTCTGGCGCTGGTCTTTGCCTTCCGGCACAGTCTGGAATTTGGCGTAGACCCGGACAGCATGGTGGATGTCATCCTCATCGGTGTGGTGCTGGGTATCATCAGCGCCCGCGCCTATTATGTGGCTATGGCACCTTTTAAATATGAGAGCATCTGGGAGATGATCGCCATCCGGGATGGCGGCCTTGCCATCTACGGCGGCATCATCGGCGGCTTTCTGTTCGGCGGTCTGGCCTGCAAGTGGCGGGGCGTGCCGGTGCTGCCCATGTTCGACCTTACCGCCATGGGCTTTCTCATCGGGCAGGGCTGCGGTCGCTGGGGCAACTTTTTCAATCAGGAGGCCTTTGGCTGCAACACCACCCTGCCGTGGGGAATGTACAGCGAGGCTACCCGTGCTTATCTGATGAGCAGCACGGTCACGGTGCCCAAGGGTGTGGTCATCGACCCCAACCTGCCGGTGCACCCCACCTTTTTGTACGAGAGCATCTGGTGCTTTGTGGGCTTTTTCCTGCTGTTCCGCTACATCAAAAAACGCAAGTTCAACGGCGACATCACCCTGCGGTATCTGATCTGGTACGGCGCAGGCCGTTTCTGGATCGAGGGTCTGCGCACCGACAGTCTGATGCTGGTGCCCTCCATCGGGCTGCGGGTATCCCAGCTGGTGGCAGGCATCGCCGTGGTGGCGGGCATTGCGGCAGAGGTGTATTTTACCCGCAAGTTCAAGGGCAAGCCTTTGCTTGTGCCGCTGGCGCTGAACGCAGAGAACAAGGCGGCTCAAAAGAAGCTGGATGGCCCCATCTCCTTTGCGGGTAAGGACACCCAGCTGCTGGCTTCCAACCCGCGCAAGCTGTTTTTGGAAAAGACCGAGGCCTATAATGCGCAGGTGAAAGCCGCCATAGAACAGGCCGGGCAGAAAAAAGCGTAAAAAATTTGCGCAAAATGGGAAATTTCCTCTTGCAATCCGGTTGGGTTTTTGCTATAATATTCTAGCCGCATGGTGTGGGCGCCTGAAATGGCCCGCAGTAAGGGTCTGCCTTTACGACCAGCGAGTACAACGAAAAGGAATGAACAAAATGTACGCAATCATTGTTACCGGCGGTAAGCAGTACCGCGTGGAGCAGGGCGACATCGTCTACATCGAAAAGCTGGACGTTGAGGCCGACTCCGAAGTGAAGTTTGATCAGGTTCTCGCTATTGGCGAGGAGGGTTCTGTGAAGGTTGGCGCTCCTGTTGTTGAGGGTGCTACCGTTTCTGCCAAGGTCATCAAGAATGGCAAGGGCAAGAAGCTGAACATCATCACCTATCGCGCAAAGAAGCACAGTGCTCGCCGTATGGGCCATCGTCAGCCCTACACCAAGGTTGAGATCACTGCGATCAACGGCTAAGGAGGTAAATTACAATGGCACATAAAAAGGGCGTAGGCAGCACCAAGAACGGCCGCGATTCCGCAGCACAGCGTCTGGGCACCAAGCGTGCAGACGGTCAGTTTGTTCTGGCCGGCAACATCCTGGTTCGTCAGCGTGGCACCCACATCATGCCGGGTGAGAACGTTGGCAAGGGCAGCGATGATACCCTGTTTGCTCTGGTGGACGGCACCGTCCGTTTCGAGCGCGTGGGCAAGAGCGGCAAGAAGTGCAGCGTTAAGCAGTAACTTCTTTCTGAATAACTGCAATCGTAGAGCCGGACCCTCGTGGCCCGGCTCTTTTTGATGAAATAAGGCTATGCGTTCGTGTGGCGCTGTTTGCAAGCCTTCCCCCGGTCGGGGGAAGGTGGCACGAAGTGCCGGATGAGGGCGCTGAAACGCAAAGGCCTATAAAGCTAAGGAGGGGCTGTATGGCAGCACAGACTAACTTTATCGACATCGCCACGATATGGCTCCATGCGGGCAAGGGCGGCGATGGTGCGGTGAGCTTCCACCGCGAAAAATTCGTGGCCGCGGGCGGCCCGGACGGCGGCGACGGCGGCCGGGGCGGCGACATCATCTTTGTGGCGGACGACCATCTGTCCACCCTGATGGACTTCCGCTATAAGCGCAAGTATGTGGCCCCGGAGGGCGGCAAGGGCGGCGCAAGCCTGTGCCACGGCAAAAATGCCGAGAATCTGGTCATCAAGGTGCCGCTGGGCACTGTGATCAAGGACGCAGAGAGCGGCCTTGTCATCGCCGACCTGTCCGACCACACCCCGGTCACCATTGCTAAGGGCGGTCGCGGCGGCTACGGCAACGCACATTTTGCCACCCCCACCCGCCAGATTCCCAAGTTTGCAAAACCCGGTATGCCCGGCGAGGATCTTCAGGTGACCTTGGAGCTGAAGTTGATTGCGGACGTGGGTCTGATCGGCTTCCCCAACGTGGGCAAGTCCACCCTCATCTCCACCATCAGCGCCGCCAAGCCCAAGATCGCAAACTACCACTTTACCACCCTTGTGCCCACGCTGGGCGTTGTGTCGGTGGGCGAGGGCGCAAGCTTTGTCTGCGCCGACATCCCTGGCCTGATCGAGGGTGCCAGCGAGGGCGTCGGTCTGGGACACGATTTCCTGCGCCATGTGGAGCGCTGCCGCCTGCTGCTGCACGTTGTGGATGTTTCCGGCAGCGAGTGCCGCGACCCCATCGAGGACTTTGAGAAGATCAACGAGGAGCTGGCAAAGTTCAGCCCCGTGCTGGCCGAGCGCCCGCAGATCGTGGTGGGCAACAAGTGCGACCTTGCCACCGAGGAGCAGATCGAGACCTTCCGCCAGTATGTGGAGGGCAAAGGCCTGACCTTCGTACCCATCTCTGCCGCCACCATGCAGGGCGTAAAGCAGCTGCCGGGGCTCGTGTACAACCGCCTCAAGGATATCCCGCAGGTGCCGGTGTTCACCCCCGAGTACAAAAAGCAGGAGCCCAAGAAGAATGGCCGCGACTTCACCATCCAGCGCATGGAAGCCCATGTGTGGAGCGTGGATGCCCCGTGGCTGGAGTATATTCTGGCCGGCAGCAACGTGGACGACTACGAGAGCCTGCAGTTCTTCCAGCGTCAGCTGGGCGAGAGCGGCATTCTGGACGCGCTGGTGCAGAAGGGCGTGGAAGAGAACGATACCATCCTCATCGGCGATTATCAGTTCGACTATATCTTCTAAGGATAAAGCATCATGAACGAATCAGAAAAGATCGACCCGCGGGAGCTCAGCCCGCTGGCGCTGGCCTTTGTGGGGGACAGCGTGCTGGAGCTGCTGGTGCGTCAGCGTCTGGTGGAGCACCACCGCCTTTCAGCCGGAAAGCTGAATGCCGAAAAGGTCAAGTATGTCTCTGCCAAGGCGCAGTTCAGAGAGGAACAGCTGCTGGAGCCGCTGTTCACCGAGGACGAGCTGGCTGTGTTCAAGCGCGGCCGCAACGCCAGCAAGGCCAGTGTCGCCAAGCACGCCTCCCCGGAGGAATACCGTGCCTCCACCGGCTTCGAGTGCCTGTTGGGCTGGCTGTACCTGAACGGACAACTGGAGCGTGTGCACCAGCTGTTTGAGGTGCTGTGGCAGCAGTTTGACCCTGACCAGAAATAAGAATGCGAAAGCCCGCTGCTTTCCACACTGGAAACCAGTGGTGGAGGGCAGCGGGCTTTGCTTGTTGGCATCTGCGGTCCGTCAGATGCCGCTTACGCCATCAGCGGCTGTTTTTTGCGTTGCTGGAACGGCTGTTGGTGGAGTTCTTGGCGCTCTCGTCATCGGCACCCTTGGTGTACTGGTTGGGGTGCTTGTGCTCGTTGGTAGCGCTGTTGGTGGTCTTGCTGCTGGTACGGTTAGAGGTCTGGTTCTTGCAATTGGTACTGCGGTTCTCACTGCGGTTTTCCATGGTGTGAATGCTCCTTTCGGTCGTTGCTGTGGGGGCGGGACCGCCCTCACAGTCCATAGTGTGGCCGCAGCCGGCGGCTTTATACATCCCATGGGAGGAAAAGAATATGCCTACGGAATATTTTGAGCAGCGGGAACGTGCCCTGCTGGGCCAGCGATACGAGCAGCTGTATGCCGCCCTGCAGCAGACGGCAGAGCGCGGCGTTACCGTATCGGCGCTGCGCACCACGCCGGAGCAGTTTGCGCAGAGGGCAGATTTCCCGCTGGAGCCCTCGCCCTTCTGCAAGGCGGCTTTTGTGGTGCATCAGCCGGACTTTAAGCCCGGACGGCATCCGTATCACCATGCGGGTGTGTTCTATTCGCAGGAGCCCTCGGCTTCTTCGGCAGCGCCGCTGCTGGGGGTACAGCCGGGGATGCGGGTGCTGGATCTGTGCGCCGCACCCGGCGGCAAAAGCAGCCAGCTGGCGGCGGCATTGCAGGGGCGCGGTGTGCTAGTGAGCAACGAGTATGTGGCTGCGCGTGCCGAAATTTTAAAAAGCAACCTTGAGCGCATGGGCGTTTCCAACGCCGTGGTGCTCAACGAGACCACCGCCCGCATTGCCGAGGCGCTGCCGGAGTTTTTCGACCGGGTGCTGGTGGACGCGCCCTGCTCCGGTGAGGGAATGTTCCGCAAGGAGCCGGTAGCGCTGCAGCAGCACTGCGAGGCACTGGTAAAGCAGTGCGCAGAGCTGGGTGCGCAGATACTGGACTGCGCCGCAGCAGCACTGGCTCCCGGCGGGCAGCTGGTGTACTCCACCTGCACCTTTGCGCCGGAGGAGGACGAAGGACAGGTGGCGGCCTTTTTGCAGCGCCACCCGGAGTTTGCACTGGCTGATGTGTTGGGCAATGTGGACTACACCTTTGGCAGCGCAGGCGAAGAGAACCGCACCGGCGGTCTGCCGCTGGATGTGAGCAAGGTGCGCCGCATCTGGCCCTGTCAGGGCGGCGAGGGGCACTTTATGGCCCGGCTGGTCAAGGCCGGTACGCCCCGCACCCTGCCGCCGGAGGGGGAATACACCCCGGAGGAGCAGCTCTGGCTTGCCGCTGCTGCTGAGGCGGGCAAAAAGGGCAAGGGCAAGGCGAAGCCTGCCAAGGCCGCAGATGCCCGCAGCACCCGCCGCGCAGACAGCCGCGCCTGCCGGGACGCCGTGCAGGGCACGAGCCGCCGCACCCGGGATACCGGGGCAGGGGAGGCCACCCCGGCGCAGAGCCTTGCCGCATGGCAGGAGTTTGCCCGGCAGTATTTCCCTGCGCTGGCGCAGCGCCCGGCTGTGGTGCACGGCGGCGGTGTGCTGCTGCCGGTGGCCTTTCCACAGACGGGACTCCATGTGCTGCGGGCGGGGGTGTTCGTGGGCAGTGTGCAGAAAGGCCGCTTTGTGCCGGAGCACCACCTGTTCACGGCCTTTGGCAACCTGTGCACGAACTGCGAGCAGCTGACCCTTGCCGACTGCCGCTGCACCGAGTACCTCTCCGGCCGCGAGATGGAAGCCCGCACGGCAGCGGACGGCTGGTGCTGCGTGACCGTGGACGGCTGGCCGCTGGGCGGCGGCAAGGTGTCCGGCGGGCGGGTGAAAAACCACTATCCCAAGGCGCTGCGGCTGCTGTAAACCGCAGATTTACACGCATCCGGGCGAAAATCGGGCTTTTCAGGCTTGAACGTGCCGGTGGATTGTGATAAAATAATAGAGTTAGATTTTGTGTGCTGCCACAAGCGGGCGACCACAGCCCGTCTGCCCGCAGGCGGAGATACCGATAAATTTAGGAGGCTCTTTCCCATGTCTGGACATAGCAAATGGAACAATATTAAGCGCAAGAAGGAAAAGACCGACGGCGCCCGCGCCAAGGTCTTTACCAAGATCGGCCGCGAGATCAGCGTTGCCGTCCGTGACGGCGGCCCCAACCCGGCTTCCAACAGCAAGCTGGCAGATCTGATCGCCAAGGCAAAGCGCATGAGCGTGCCCAACGATAACATCCAGCGTATCATCAAGAAGGCCGAGGGCGGCGACAAGACCGAGTTCGAGGCCATCACCTACGAGGGCTACGGCCCCGGCGGCGTGGCTGTCATGGTGGAGACCCTGACCGACAACCGCAACCGTACCGCTGCCGACCTGCGCCACTACTTCGATAAGAACGGCGGCAATCTGGGCGCTATGGGCTGCGTGGCCTTCCTGTTCAACCAGAAGGGTGTCATCGACATCTCTCTGGAGGATAAGGACGCCGACGAGGCCATGATGGACGCTCTGGATGCCGGTGCCGAGGACTTTGATGCCAGCGAGGACGCAGCCGAGGTCACCACCGACCCCGAGAACTACTCCGCTGTGGTCAAGGCTCTGGAGGATAAGGGCTACGAGATCCTGTCCGACGATCTGGCCATGGTGCCCATGACCACCACCCGCCTGACCGACCCCGATCAGCTGAAGCTGATGGGCAAGCTGCTGGATTCTCTGGAGGATAACGATGACGTCCAGAACGTCTGGCACTCTCTCGAGAACGAAGAGGACCTGCCGGAATAAGCTTCCGCAAGTCTCTTTGCTCCTGAAATAAGACGATAAAAAGCCGCTTTTTGTGCTGTTTGGCACGAAAGGCGGCTTTTGCTTGTTATTTTTGTATGTCGTGCGGATAAGGGTTCCTTCTGGCATCAGAAAAATCGTACTCTGCACGCATATCCTCATCGTATGATGGATTTTCCGAAGAAGTGCTATTAGATTTATCGTTCATAGTGCGTCCACAGACTGAGGATCTTAACGGTCTGCTCTTTTTCATAGACCTGATAAACAAGGCGGTGCTGGATGTTGATGCGGCGGCTGTATGCACCGTTCAGATCACCCACCAGCTTTTCGTACGGGGGCGGGTTTTGGAAAGGATCAACACGGATGATTTCAATGAGTGCCTTTGCCTTTTCGTCCAGATGGGCAGACCTCAGTTTTGGCACGTCCTTTGCGGCGGTTTTGGTGTAAACGACCTTGTACATTTACCACTCCACCGCCGTTTCGTCCACACAGTCCTCAAGCGGCGTGGCGATTCCGTCCATAATCTTTTCGCGCATACCCGGTGCAGAGACCAGACACAGCGTTTCCATGATGCCGCTGTAATCTTCTTCAGACAGCAGCACGGCATTGCCGTCCTTGGTGGTGATGTTGATGGGCTGGTTGTATTTAATGGTCTGCTCTACATAGTCGAAGGCATTCTTACGGAAATTCGTGATATTTGTAGTGGTCATCGTAGAATCACTCCTTTCGTGTACAGTATAGCGTACGCTTATGAAAATGTCAATATGCGACCGGCAATCGAAACATGACACACGGTCACCCCTGTGCCAGCACCTTGCCTTTTGCGTAGTAGCGCTGCATTTCTTCCCGGGGAACCATATTCCCGCCGGTGGCCCAGACCAGATGGGTGGCGTTTGCCAGCGCACCGGCAGGCAGGGCGGCTTCGGTGTAAGCGCCAAGCAGCTGCCCGGGCTGGGTGAGCACCGGGCCGTACATTCCCGCCAGAGCACTGGGCTCAAGGAAAAGCTCTTCTGTATCAGCCAGTTGTGCCAGAAGGGTGTACATCCGCTCGTCCTGCAGGGTGTAGCAGCCGCTCATAAAGGGACGCATCAGTCCGCCCACAAAGCCGGAGGCGCGCCCTACGGCAAGGCCATCGGCGGCGGTGCAGTTGTCGATGCCAAAGTCCTGCACACAAACGCTGCTGTTTTCGCCGGTGGCCATGCCCAGCATCATGCAGGGGGAGTGGGTTGGCTCGGCAAAGAAGCAGTGTGCGGCATCGCCGAACAGCATCTTCAGGCCAAAGGCCACACCGCCGGGGCCGCCGCCCACGCCGCAGGGCAGATAGGCGAAGAGAGGATGCTCCGCATCCACGGTGACGCCCTGCGCGTCCAGCTGCTTTTTCAGTCGCAGTGCAGCCACAGCATAGCCCAGAAAGAGGGTCTTGGAGTTTTCGTCATCCACAAAGTGGCAGTGGGGGTCACCCGCCGCCAGCTTACGACCCTCAGTCACGGCGATGCTGTAATCAGAGGCGTACTCCACCACCTTGACGCCCCGGCTGCGGAGCAGGTCTTTTTTCCATTGCCGCGCGTCAGCGGACATATGCACAGTGACCTGAAAGCCCAGCTTCGCGCTCATGATGCCGATGGAAAGCCCCAGATTGCCGGTGGAGCCCACCGCGATGGAATACTGCGAGAACAGCTTGCGGAAGCGCTCTTCTGCCAGAACGGCGTAGTTGTCGGCCAGATGCAGCATTCCGCTGTGCAGGGCAATGTCCTCGGCGGTTTTCAGCACCTCGTAAATGCCGCCCCGCGCCTTGATGGAGCCGGAAATGGGCAGATGACTGTCCAACTTGACCCATACCTGCCCGGCGATGGGGGTGCCGCTGCGCTCCTTCAGCACCTTCTGCATCCGGGGGATGGGCTGAACAGGGGACTCGATGATGCCGCCGGTCGCAGCAGTCTCGGGAAAGACGGCGGCAAGATAGGGCGCAAACCGCTCCAGTCGTGCGGCGGCGTCCTCAATGTCGGAAAGGGTCAGCGGGCAGGCGGCCGCAGCCTGTGCAAAGGGCAGTTTGTCCGGGTTTGTCCATGCAGTCTCCTTCAGGGCGCAGAGGTCAGAGACCACGGGATATGCCGCGATCCAATCGGCAACAGAACGCCCGGCGATGCACTTGGCAGGTGAAACCATAGCGGATCCTCCTTTATATATAAAAGTAAAAGCAGATGGCGCGCCCGGCGGTTTTTGCGGAGCGCTGCGTGTCTTGAATATAAAGGTTTTTACAGGAATTGTCAACCGGCTGCGCTTCGCGCCGGGCGGGTCAGAGCGCCACGATCTCGGTGGTCACCAGCTGCTGCTCTGCGCCGTAGTTCAGCTTCATGGCATAGTCGGTCAGGACACAGAATTCCTCAGCCTCCTTCCGGGTGGCAAAATAGTTTTCGGTAAGTACCTCGGAGCTGCCGCGGGCGTGGAAGATGGTCTTTACCACAAAGTTGTTTTCGTCCATAGTATGCCTCTCTTTTCCAGTTGATGCGGGAGACGCCGCCGTCCCTCGGTGTAATTGCAGTATAACAGGACAAATGTCCCACAGAACGGACTTTTAACGGAAGCAGGACATATTTTTGCGCAAACCGGTCAAAAAGCCGCACCAGCCGGAGGAACAGGAGAAGATTGGAAGGAGAGCAGCACACTGCCCAAAAACCTTGTTAAAAAACTGGCATTTTGCCATTTTTGTGTAAAGTATACAAGAATAAACACAAAAAAAATGGCATTGTGCGTATTGCTATTTTATAACTGATATATTAGAATATAAGCAAGAAGAGCGTGCAGGCGTACTGCGCGTGCCATAAGATAAATAACGACAGGAGGAACTTCTCTATGCCTATGAAAATGGGTTGGCGCTGGTATGGCGAGGGCAACGACCCCGTCACCCTGAGCGACATCAAGCAGATCCCCGGCGTGACCAGCATCGTCTGGGCACTGCACAACAAAATGCCCGGCGAGATCTGGGAAATCGACGAGATCCAGAAGGTTGCAGACCAGATCCACGCCTACGGCTTTGACATGGATGTTGTCGAGTCCGTCAATGTGCACGACGATATCAAGATCGGTCTGCCCACCCGCGACCAGTATATCGAGAACTACAAGCAGTGCATCCGCAACCTGTCCAAGTTCGGCGTCAAGGTCATCTGCTACAACTTTATGCCCATCTTCGACTGGACCCGTACCGACCTGTTCCATCCGGTAGGCGATGGTTCCACCGCACTGTTCTACGAGAAGGACAAGATCAAGGGCGATTACAAGGCGATGGCCGAGTATATCATGTCCTTCACCGAGAAGTACAACATGACCTTCCCCGGCTGGGAGCCGGAGCGCATGGCAAAGCTGGACGAGCTGTTCAAGGCCTACGCCCCTGTCACCAAGGAGAAGCTGTGGGAGAACCTGAAGTACTTCCTGGAAGCTCTGATGCCCACCTGCCACGAGTGCGACATCAAGATGGCCATCCACATGGACGATCCTCCTTGGGATATCTTCGGCCTGCCCCGCCTGCTGGTGGACGAGCCCAGCATCGACCGCTTCCTGAAGATGGTGGACGATCCGTACAACTGCCTGACCCTGTGCACCGGCAGCCTGAACGCAAACCCCAACAATAACTGTGCCGAGATCATCCGCAAGCACTGCGACCGCATTGCCTTCGGCCACGTCCGCAATATCCACCACTTCCCCAACGGCGACTTCTCTGAGGCTGCGCACCGCGACTGCTGCGGCGAGACCGGCATCATTGAGGTGATGCGCGCTTACCATGACTGCGGCTTTGAGGGCTACATCCGTCCTGACCACGGCCGTCAGCTGTGGGAGGAAGGCCCCGGCGTCTGCCGCCCCGGCTATGGCAAGTATGACCGCGCTCTGGGCATCCAGTATATGCTGGGTATCTGGGATCTGCTGGACCGTCTGGATGAAGAAAAGAAGGGCTGATGATTATGAAGCTGTCTGATATCAAAAACGGCAATCTGTCCGCCGAGTGGGCAGAAAAGGGCTACGAGCTGCCCAAATTCGACATCGAGGCTGTCAAGGCCAAGACCCACGCCGAGCCCACTTGGGTGCACTTCGGTGCCGGCAACATCTTCCGTGCTTTCCCCGCTGCCGTGCTGAACGACGCACTGAACAGCGGCAAGTACGACCGCGGCGTCATCGTGGCCGAGAGCTTCGACTACGAGATCATCGACAAGGCTTACCAGCCCTATGATAACCTGAGCCTGCTGGTCTGCCTGAAGTCCACCGGCGAGATCGAGAAGAAGGTCATCGCTTCCGTTACCGAGAGCCTGAAGGCTGACTACTCCTTCGGTGCCGACTGGGCACGTCTGGTGGAGATCTTCCAGAACCCCAGCCTGCAGATGATCTCCTTTACCATCACCGAGAAGGGCTACGGCGTTGCTCCCGCTGACTTGGAGCGCGGCCTGACCCCCGTGCTGGCCATGGGCAAGGTCACCGCTCTGCTGTACGAGCGCTTCAAGGCCGGCAAGCTGCCCCTGACCGTGCAGAGCATGGATAACTGCTCTCACAACGGCGATAAGGTCAAGACTGCCGTCCACGCCTACGCTGCAAAGTGGGTGGAGCAGGGTCTGGTGCCCGCTGAGTTCCTGGCCTATGTGCAGGACGAGACCAAGATCACCTTCCCCTGGAGCATGATCGATAAGATCACCCCGCGCCCGGACGCAAAGGTGCAGGAAATGCTGGCAAAGGACGGCTTTGAGGACAACTATACCATCGTGACCGAGAAGCACACCTTCACCGCTCCCTTCGTCAACGCCGAGGAGACCCAGTACCTGTGCATCGAGGATCACTACACCAACGGTCGTCCTCCGCTGGAACTGGGCGGTGTGCTGTACTGCGACCGCGAGACCGTGGACAAGATCGAGAAGATGAAGGTCTGCACCTGCCTGAACCCCCTGCACACTGCCATGTCCATCTATGGTTGCATGCTGGGCTACACCCTCATCTCTGCTGAGATGGCAGACGAGGATCTGCGCTCCTTTATCCAGAAGATCGGCTATATCGAGGCTATGCCTGTTGTGGTCGATCCCGGCGTGCTGAACCCCTACGAGTTCATCGGCGCTGTCATCAACCGCCGTCTGCCCAACCCCTTTATGCCCGATGCTCCCCAGCGTATCGCTACCGATACCTCTCAGAAGCTGGCTATCCGCTTCGGCGAGACCATCAAGGCTTACGAGGAGCGCGGTCTGGACAAGTCCAACCTTGTGCTGATCCCGCTGGTGCTGGCAGGCTATGCCCGCTACCTGAAGGGCATCGACGACAACGGCCAGCCCTTCGAGATCTCTCCCGATCCGCTGCTGGCTGAGCTGCAGGCCATCGTCAACCCCTTGGAGGTCAAGGAAGGCGAGCAGGACTTCAGCTGCCTGAAGGCTCTGTACAGCCGTGCCGACGTGTTCGGCGTGGACCTGTACGCTGTCGGTCTTGGCGAAAAGATCGAGGGCATGGTCAAGGAGCTGTACGCTGGTAACGGCGCAGTGCGCAAGACCCTGCACAAGTACACTCTGGCCCGCTAAAACTTTATAACGCTATTTCCGTGACCCACGCTGCGCTTTTGCTTTGCCGCAGCGTGGGTTTTTGTTTTGTGAAAATTGTTATGTAAAAATAGAACTCCCGGAGCGTCCGCAGACGCTCCGGGAGTTTGAAAAAACATAATTATTCCGCTATTCATGCGCAGAGCAAAGCGGAGCGCATGAAAAATCGTTCTGGTGCCCTTATTTCCGGCAGTCGTGCAGGCTGGCGGCGGGCAGGGCGCTGCTCAGCAGGCTCCATGCGGCATCCATGCTCTCGTTCAGCAGATAGGCCTGATTCCGCTGGACGTAGATGTACACCGCCTCTTTGGTGCGGTAGGCGCAGTACACGGTGTTCCAAGTGTAGCGGTTGGTGGGCTCGGTCTTGTTCTGCTCACCGGCCATCCAGACCGAAAGCCCGGCGGCGTCCAGTTCCAGCCGGTAGAAGGGGCGGGGCAGACCCAGCTTTTTGATCTGCTTGGAGAGGTTGGCAAAGAAGGTACCGAAGTATACGGCGGGCAGACCGATGGCTACAATGGCCAGTACGGCGGTCAGCAGCCCGGCACCCTCCCGCTTGCCGATCTGGCTCAGGCAGATGCCGGCACACACCAGCAGAATGGCGGTGAACACCGCCGGCCGCTGCCAGCCCTTGTTGTGGCGCAGCAGGTCAAAAGATACAAAATCGTGAAAGCTTTTTTCGTCCATCTGAACGGAAACGCAAACATTCTGGGTCATAAAGTTACCCTCCTTTTTGGGCATAGTACCACATTTACCGGCAAGAAGCAAGCAAAAGATGCACCGGCGGCGGTGCATCCGGCTTGCAAACCGCCCGCAAGGCGTGGTAAAATAAGATATTATCTGGGGTGTATCTGAAAAGTCGAAAATTTAGTCTATTTCTACAAGCACAGCTGGCTTTTGCGTGAATCAGCCTTGAAATCCACAAAGGATTCCTGCGGCTATTTGCCTTAAATCCCGCTTGTGCTTGCGAAATATTCGTCATTTTCTTTGTTTTCAGATACACCTTAACGAAAAGGGGGAAGCCTTGCATGGAAAAGCGCAACTGGAAGCACATCGTTACGCTCAAGCAGCGCATGGTGCTGTGTCTGGCAGCATTTTTTGCGGCCTTTGCATTGCAGCTTGCCCTGAACGGCTATCAGGCGCGGGCGGTGCAGCAGGTGCAGGACGACCAGATGGGCAACTTTAACGCCATCAGCCGCTTTCAGGGCGGTGTGGAAAGCTCCATCAGCATTCTGGAAGCGTACCGCTGGGAGAACGGCGAGACTGAGGAAATGCTGGAAAAGCTTCAGGCGGCCTGCTCCACCAGCAACGCATGGCTGTGGCGCATCCGATCCAATATGGACGGCTTGCAGAACGTCAGCGATGAGCAGTGGGTGCTGTACGGTGCGGTGGAGACCACCTACGGCAGCTACAACACCCTTTTGGAAGAGCTGGAGAGCTATCTTTCCAGTGGGCAGGAAGCAAAGGCTTCCCAGCTGTACTACAACAAGGTCTCGGTCTGCGGCGGGTATCTGAGCCAGTACACCATGCAGCTGCTGAAAGCCTCGATTCTGGATGCCCAGACTACTTACACCGAGATCTCGGAGCTGGGCGAGCGGATCGCCCTGATGCAGATCGTGGTGGTGGCACTGTGCGTGGCGCTGGGCTGCGCCTCCGGTCTGATGGTCATGCAGCTGCTGACCCCGGTGTCTCAGATGATCGAGGCCTCCCGCGCTATCAGCCGCAGCCAGTTCGATACCCCGGACATCCCGCTGCCCAAGCAGCCGGAGATCGGCCAGCTGGCGGAGTCCTTCAACCGCATGAAGCACTCTATGGCGCAGCAGGTGAGCACCTTACAGGAGAAAAACGAGATCGAGCGGGAGTTGCATCGCCAAAAGACCGAGGCGCTGGAACTGCAGAACCGCATGGAGCGCAGTCGGTTACAGCAGCTGCGCAGCCAGATCGACCCGCATTTTTTGTTCAACACCCTGAACGTCATCCAGCAGATGGCGGGCACAGAGTCCGCCTACCGCACGCAGGCGCTCATCATGGCGCTTTCCCATCTGCTGCGTTACAGCCTGATGAGCAACGATGAGCAGGTGCCCCTCTCCCGGGAGGTGCGCGTTGTGGACGAGTACTACTCCATCTACCATGTGCGCTTTGGCGACCGGGTGCAGATGGAGTGGGCGTTCTCGGATTCGCTGGACCTGACTGAGACGATGGTGCCGTCCTTTATCTTGCAGCCCATCGTGGAAAACGCTTTCAAGCACGGCATCTGCCCCAAGGAAGAGGGCGGCGTGGTGCGCATCCGCATGATCCCCCTGCGGGAAAAAGGTCTGCTGTGCATCCGGGTGCTGGACAACGGCGTTGGCATTGAGCCGGAGCAGCTGGAACAGCTGCGCATGGCATTGGAGCAGCCCGCGCCCCGCTGGGAGCATATCGGTATTTATAATGTGGCTGCCCGTCTGCGGCTGCTGGATGCCCGCTGCCGGGTGGTGGTGCGCTCCCGGCCGGGGCGGGGAACTGCGGTGATCCTGTATCTGCCGCTGGTGGAGAATGAGGAGGAATTTGAGGAATGATTCGTCTGTTGATCGCGGATGATGAGAGGATGGAGCGGGAGGCGCTGGCGGATATCGTCATGCGCCGGTTCGAGCATGAGGTGACGGTGGAGACGGCGGAAAATGGCCGCAAAGCCGCCGACACCGCTGTGCTCTGGGAAGCAGACCTGATTTTGATGGACATCGAGATGCCGGGCATGAACGGCCTGGATGCCGCCCGCGCGGTGCTGGAACAGCGCCCGGAGTGCAAGGTGATCTTTATCACGGCATACAGCCTGTTCCAGTACGCCCACGAGGCGGTGCATCTGGGCGCCTGCGACTATCTGCTGAAGCCGGTGGACCCGGACGAGACCGAGGCCGCCATCCGCCGCGCTATCCGGCAGATCGAGGCCGGCCGCCGCTTGGCCGAGCTGGCTGCGGAAGCCCCGGAGCCGGAAACCGCCCCGGAGCAGGAGACCGAGCCCGCCGGGGAAGGGGAGAGCGACCGCAACGCACTGGTGATGGACCATGTGCGCAAGTATATGGAAGATAACTATATGGCCGACCTCTCGCTGGACAGCGTGAGCGAAATTTTGCACATCAGCCCGGCGTACCTTTCGGCGCAGTTCAAAAAATACCAGAAGATGAATTTTCTGGACTGTCTGACCGAGCTGCGCATCAACGCAGCTAAAGAACTGCTGGCCGACCCCTTCCGCTCCGCAGCGGAGGTAGCCTCTATGGTGGGCTACGAGGACGCCAGTTACTTTGCCCGCGCCTTTAAAAAGCGCACCGGCATGACCCCCACCCAGTACCGGAAGGAAGCGGCAAAGGCAGCCCGGGAGGCGCGGCTGTGACCCGCCGTCAGCTGCTGCGTCTGCTTGCGGCAGCCCCGGCGCTGGCAGTTACAGGCTGTACGGCGCAGTCTGCTTCTTCGCAGCAGGAGAAGCCGCTCATCCTGCGCTATGCGGAGAACCAGCCGGAGGACTACCCCACCAGCAAGGCGGCAAAGGCCTTTGCCGAGCTTGTGGCGCAGCGCACGGATGGTCGGGTGAAGGTGCTGGTTTACAGCGGGGCGGAACTGGGCGCAGAGCAGAGCGTCATCCAGCAGATGCAGTTCGGCGGGGTGGATTTTTCCCGCGTGTCCCTGAGCCAGCTGGCAGAGTACGAGCCGGAGCTCAGCGTGTTGCAGCTGCCTTACCTGTACAGCGATGCCCAGCAGATGTGGCGGGTGCTGGACGGCAGCATCGGCGATGAGTTTCTGGCCATACTGGATGGGATGGACTTGGTAGGGCTTTCGTGGTTCGACGCCGGTGTGCGCAGCTTCTACACCCGGGAAAAGGTGACCGGGCTGGATGATTTGCAGGGGCTGACCATCCGGGTGCAGGAGTCGGACATGATGAGCGACATGATCACCGCGTTGGGCGCAAAGCCGGCGCAGGTGGTGTACAGCAAGGTGTATGCCGCCCTGCATAATGCCGAGATCGACGGGGCAGAGAACAACTGGCCCAGCTACGAGGTGATGGGACACTACGAGGTGGCGCCCTTTTTCCTGAAGGACGAGCACACCCGGGTGCCGGAGGTGCAGCTGGCCAGCCCGGCGGTGATGGAAAAGCTTGCCGCGCTGGACGAGAGCTTCCCGGAGGTGATTCGTGCCTGCGCCCGGGAGAGCGCACAGACAGAGCGGGAGCTCTGGGCACGGCGGGAGGCGAACGCAGAGCAGAATATGCGCAAGCGGGGCATCTGCGTCACCGAACTGGACGAGGCCGAAAAAGCCCGCTTCCGCGCAGCGGTACAGCCCATGTACGATGGCTTCTCTGCCCAGCAGGAACTGATCGACCGGATACAGAAAAGCTGAAAAAGACACCCCGAGAAGTGCCCGGATGGACATTTTTCGGGGTGTTGTTTTTTGCTATGAATGCAGGAATGTATCCAACTGGTCAGTAGTGTTGCACAAACAAGACGGAAAGTGATTGTGCAATGTGTCAAAAACAATCTTGACATTCTTTCGAAAAATAGGACATTTTTCGAAAGCTCTTGTTTCATTTCGGAAAATTTGCTAAAGTGTGTACAGTCAATGAACGAAAGCTCCGGCACCTGTGCGCCCGGAGAATTTCACAATTATTTAAGGAGGACGATTCCTATGAAAATGATCTCTCGTCGTAGCTTTATGGCCGTTGCCGGTGCAGCTACCGCTGCTGTTGCTCTGACCGCCTGCGGTGGTTCCAAGAGCGGCTCCACTTCTACCGCTGCTTCCACCTCTACCGCAGCTTCTGCTTCTGCTGCTGCCGGTGATGCAGCAGCTGCTGCCAACGATCCCAAGGTGACTCTGGTCTACGCCGAGGTCAACCCGCTGGATACCATCGTTGGCCAGACCGGTTCTCACTTCAAGGAGAAGGTCGAGGAGCTGAGCGGCGGTTCTGTGGTCGTCGATGTGCAGGCTTCCGGTGTTCTGGGCTCTGAGAACGACGTTCTGGACGCTATTCTGGGCGGCTCTACCTCCATTGATATCAGCCGTATCTCTGCTTTCGCTCTGACCAGCTACGGCTGCAATAAGTCCAAGCTGCTGTCCATCCCCTTCACCTTCAACAACCGCGCTCACTTCTGGAACTTTGCCAACAGCGATCTGGCTCCTGAGTTCCTGAACGAGCCTCAGGAACTGGGCCTGCCCGTTCGCGGCCTGTTCTACGGCGAGGAGGGCTTCCGTCACTTCTTCACCGTCAAGCCCGTTGCAACCATCGATGATCTGAAGGGCATGAAGCTGCGTGTGTCCAACGACCCTGTTATGAACGGCATGGTCGAGGGTCTGGGCGCTAACCCCACCGTCGTTGCTTTCGGCGAGCTGTACAGCGCACTGCAGACCGGCGTTGTGGATGGCGCTGAGCAGCCCATCGCAAACTACAAGTCCAATGCCTTCCCCGAGGTTGCTAACAACCTGATCCTGGACGGCCACACTCTGGGCGCTGTGCAGGCTGTTATCACCGACAACGCATGGGGCAAGCTGACCGCTAACCAGCAGGCTGCCGTTATGGCTGCTGCTGCCGACACCCAGAAGTTCAACGCTGATCTGTCTGAGACCGCTGAGAACAAGGTTCTGGAAGAGCTGCGCTCCTCCGGCTGCAACGTTGTGGATGTGGACGACAAGACTCCCTGGCAGGAAGCTTGCGCTAAGGTCATCAAGGACAACACCTCTGATCAGGCTGAGCTGTACCAGAAGCTGCTGGACATGAAGGCATAAGCTGGTTTTCCATCCAATCTAAGTAGTACATTGCCCGGCGGGGGCCCACGGGAATACGCCCGCAGGCTTCGCCGGGTTTTTATATGGAGGAATTTCTATGCCGAAAATCTTTACCACTCTGGATAAGATCAGACCGGCGTACGACTTTACCTACAAGGTGGTTCTGTTCATCTGCAAGATCCTGCTGATCGCAGATATCCTCATTACCACGATGTCGGTCATTGGCCGTTACGTCCCCTTTATCCCGGACCCCTCCTGGTCTGAGGAGGTCGTTCTGACCTGCATGAGTTACATGGCTGTGCTGAGCGCTGCGCTGGCCATCCGCCGCGGCGCACACATCCGCATGACTGCCTTTGATATGTACCTGCCCAAGAAAGTGGTCAAGGCGCTGGACATCCTGTCTGACGTGGCCGTGATGATCCTTGGTGTGGTGATGATGGCGGTCGGCTGGAACTACGCCACCACGCTGGGCGGCCGTGGCTTCTATGTTTCCATGCCTTGGCTGAGCCGCTTCTGGATGTACTTCCCGGTGCCGCTGGCCGGTGTTGCCATGGTCATCTTCGAGATCGAGTCTCTGTATAACCATATCAAGAGCTTTTTTGTAAAGGAGGAAATGTAATATGACAGTTCAGACACTGGCAATCATTGTCCTTCTTGTCAGCTTCTTTGTTATGATCTTCCTGCGCTTCCCCATTGCATACGCCGTTGGTCTGTCCAGCGTGCTGTGCATGCTGGTGCAGGGTCAGGCACTGACCGACGTCTGCCGCCTGATGGTCAAGGGCATCTCCTCCTTTAGCCTGATGGCTGTGCCGTTCTTTATCACCATGGGCGTGCTCATGGGCTCCGGCGGCATCTCTGAAAAGCTGATCGCACTGGCTGACGCCTGCGTGGGCTGGATGCGCGGCGGCATGGCCATGGTCAACATCGTGGCTTCCTACTTCTTCGGCGGCATTTCCGGTTCTGCTTCCGCCGATACCGCTTCCATCGGTTCTATCATGATCCCCATGATGGTGGATCAGGGCTACGGCGCAGACTTCTCCACCGCTGTTACTATTACCTCTTCCTGCGAGGGTCTGCTGGTTCCTCCCAGCCATAACATGGTCATCTACGCTACCACCGCCGGTGGTATCTCCGTGGGCAGCCTGTTCCTGGCCGGTTACCTGCCCGGCGCTCTGCTGGCTATCGTGCTGATGATCGGCTCCTACATCATCTCGGTCAAGCGCAACTACCCCAAGGGTGATCCCTTCAGCATCAAGGCTTTTGTCAAGCAGCTGGGCACTTCCATCTGGGCACTGGCCGCTGTCATCATCGTGGTGTTCGGCGTTGTCGGCGGTGTGTTTACCGCTACCGAGTCCGCTGCTATCGCCGTTATCTACTCTCTGCTCGTTTCCGTGTTCGTCTATAAGGGTCTGGACTGGAAGGGCGTGTGGCACGCTCTGGACGAGTGCGTCAACACCCTGTCCATCGTGCTGATCCTGATCGCTACCTCTGCAGTGTTCGGCAACTGCCTGACCATGCTGCATGTGCCTGATCTGGCAGCAACCGCCATCACCGACCTCACCGATAACCCCTACATCATTGCACTGCTCATCGACCTGATCCTGCTGGTGCTGGGCATGATCATGGATATGGCTCCCATCATCTTGATCGCTACCCCCATCCTGCTGCCCATCGCCACCTCCATCGGCATCGATCCCATCCAGTTCGGTATCATCGTGGTTCTGAACTGCGGCATCGGTCTGCTGACTCCTCCCGTTGGCTCCGTTCTGTTCATCGGCTCTGCCGTTGCAAAGCGTCCCATGGAGAAGGTAGTCAAGGCAACCCTGCCGTTCTACCTGTGCATGTTCATTGCACTGCTGCTGCTGACCTACATCCCCGACATCAGCCTTGCTATCCCCAAGCTGCTGGGCGGCTATGTAAGTCCCATTGCAAACCCGCTGGGCCCTGTGTTCATCCACTAAGCGCAGCATAAGGGAAACCCCTTGCATCTTTAAGACCGGAGCCTGTCAGCCCTTTGGGCTGCGGGCCCCGGTCTTTTTTGCTTTTGCACCAAAATGCGGACAGCTTGCACGGCGGGGAACACTATGATACAATAAAGTGTATAGAAGCTTGGAAGGGGAGAGAACACTATGGAGCAAAAACGCCTGTGTCCGTTCTGCATGGGGGAACTGCCGCCTGCGGCGACCGTCTGCCCCCATTGTGGGAAGATCTTAGAGGGATGCAACCCGGCGGGCTGCCTGCCGGTGGGCACGGTGCTGGCCGGGCGCTACACTGTGGGCGAGATGCGCAGTCTGGACGGCGAGGGCGTGCTGTACAGCGGCGTGGAGAATCTGGGTGCTTTCCGGGTGACCATCAAAGAGTACCTGCCCGTCACCCTTTCTGCGGAGCGGGGTGCGGACTGCGTCCTGCGCCCCAAGCAGGGGAGCGAGGTACTGTTCAAGACCACCCGCATGGACTTTGCAGATCTGTACCGCGCCATCCAGCGCATTACCCCCGCCAGCGGTCTGGAGGCTGTGCTGGATGTGGTGGAAGCCAACAACACCGTGTATGCGGTGTTGGAAAACCTGGGCGGCACCCCGCTGGAGCAGTGGCTGGAAAATCGTCCCGCTCCGGTGCAGGCAGAGGAGGCCTGCGCCATGCTGCGCCCGGTGTTTGAGGGCGTGGCGGCCATGCACAAGGCAGGGCTGGTGCACCGCGGCATCTGCCCGGAGAATATCCGGGTGATGGCGGATGGCCGCTGTCGTCTGGCCGGGTACGCCACCGTGGGTCTGCGCACCGCAGGCAGCGGTCTGCACGAGCAGCTGTACGAGGGTTACTCCGCGCCGGAGCAGTACACCACCGCCGAGTTTGAGGGGCGCTACACCGACGAATACAGCCTTGCCGCCGTCTTTTACCGCATGGTGTGCGGGCAGGCACCCATGCCCGCTGCCCAGCGTGTGGTGTCGGACTCTAACCCCCGGGCACGCACCGTAGAGCCTGCCGTACCGGCCTATGTTTCCGATGTATTGCAGCTGGGGCTGCGGCTCAAGGTCATGGAGCGCATCCAGACCGTGCCGCAGCTGTATCAGGCGCTTTCTTCCAAGGAATATACCGCCGAGCTGACCCGCACCATGAAGCCGGAGACCCCGATGCATCCGGCGCGGACAGAGCAGAGCGGGCAGGGCAGGGAACACCTGCTCAGTTTGAAAGGGCTGCTGGCGGGCATCCTGATCCTGCTTTCCGTTCTGATCTTGCTCACCCTGTGGGGCATCGTGAGCAGCAAGGAGGAACAAACTCCCTCTTCGGAGCCGAGCTCGGAAGCTGCCAGCAGCGAGGAAATGAAGCCCCAGAACCTTGTGCCCAACTTTGTGGGCATCGATTACGAGCAGATCAAGAATAACCGCGAGTACACCAGTATGTACCTGTTCCGGGCGGTGCTGGAGTACAGCGATACCGTGCCTTCCGGGCAGATCATCCGGCAGGAGCCGGAGGCCGGCGAGGTGATGGAGAACGGCGAGGTGATCCAGATCGTGGTCAGTCAGGGCCCGGAGAAGGTGGAGATGCCCAAGATCATCGGGGCATCGCAGGATAAGGCTATTGAGATCCTGAGCAGCCGGGGGCTTGTGGCCAGCTGCTTTATGGTAGTGAACGATGGCTCCTACGCTACGGGCTGTGTGGTCTCTGCCAGCGAGGAAGAGGGCGCCATGGTCACGGTGGGCACTGTGATCACCGTGTATATCGCCGCAGACCCCAGTGTGCAGATCACTGCCACCCCGGAGGAGCCTGCCGCTACCGAGCCCACTACCCCGGAAACGCCCCCGGAGGGCAGCACAGAGCCGGAATACGATACCGATTAAGCAGCATACAACAAAAGCAGAAGCGGGAGCCTTGAACGGGCTCCCGCTTCTGCTTGTTTAGGATAGGAAAGAGAATGGCAAATTAAAGGTTCGAGTAGCCCATCAGGCAGCGGTCCACCTCGGCGGCGCAATCGCGGCCCTCGCGCAGACCCCACACCACAAGGCTCTGGCCGCGGCGCATATCGCCACAGACGAAAACCTTGTCCACGTTGGTCTTAAAGCTGTGGTCGGCTACATTGCCCCGGGCGGTCAGCTCCACCCCAAAGGCATCGGCTGTGTAGTTTTCGCAGCCGGTAAAGCCTGCGGCGATAAACGCCAGCTGGCAGTCGTAGGTAAATTCCTTGCCGGTGGGCACCATGCTGGTGCGGCCGGTCTCGGGGTCGCGCTCCGGCTTCAGGCAGCTGATGACGGCACCGGTCAGGTTGCCGGCCTCATCCTTCAAAAACTCCTTGACAGTAGTCTGGTACACACGCGGGTCCTTGCCGAACTTGGCAATGCACTCGGTCTGGCCGTAGTCCACCTTCAGCACCCGGGGCCACTCCGGCCACGGGTTTGCGGCGGTGCGCTCGACAGGGGGCTGCGGCATCATTTCCAGCGCCATCAGGTCGGTGCAGCCCTGCCGCAGGGCAGTGCCCTGACAGTCGTTGCCGGTGTCGCCGCCGCCGATGACCAGTACGTTTTTACCGGCTGCGTTGATGGCCTTGCCGTCTGCAAAACCCGAGTCCAGCAGGCTCTTGGTCACGCTGGTCAGGTAGTCCACGGCAAAGTGCACGCCCTTGGCGTCCCGGCCGGGCACGTTCAGGTCGCGGGGCTTTTTTGCGCCGCAGCACAGCACTACGGCATCAAAATCTGCCAGCAGCTGCTCGGCGGGCACGGCACCGCCCACATCCATGCCGGTGCGGAACACAACACCTTCGGCCTGCATCAGCTTGACCCGGCGCTCGATGACTGCCTTGTCCAGCTTCATGTTGGGGATGCCGTACATCAAAAGGCCTCCCACGCGGTCGGCGCGTTCAAACACCGTGACGGCGTGGCCGCGCTTGTTCAGGTACTCGGCCACTGAAAGCCCCGCAGGGCCGCTGCCCACCACGGCAACGCTCTTGCCGGTGCGGGTCGGCGGCGGGGTGGCGGTCAGCCAGTTCTTGGCGTAGGCCGTCTCGATGATGGCGTGCTCGTTTTCGCGCACGGTGACGCTGCTGCCGGTCACATCCCCGCAGGTGCAGGCGGCCTCGCACAGGGCGGGGCACACCCGGCTGGTAAACTCCGGGAAGCGGTTGGTGGCCATCAGGCGGTGGAGCGCAAGCTCCCACTTGCCGTGGTACACCAGATCGTTCCACTCCGGGATGAGGTTGTTCAGCGGACAGCCGGAGGCCATGCCGCCGATCATCATGCCCGCCTGACAGAAGGGCACGCCGCAGTCCATGCAGCGGGCGGCCTGCGTCTGCTGCTGCTCCCGCGAGAGCCAGATGTGGAACTCGTTAAAATTTTCAAGGCGCTCCAGCGGCGCAACGTCCGTGCTGGTCTTGCGCGCATAATCCATAAATCCTGTTGTCTTACCCATGCTGCTGCCCCTCCTTACTTATGCTTCTGCACTGCATAGAATGCTTCGATCTGTGCCTGCTCGCCGTCCAGACCACGCTCCTCTACCGAGGCGATGACCCGCAGCATGCGGTCGTAATCGTAAGGCAGCACCTTTTTGAATTTGGGCAGGAACGCACTGAAATTGTCCAGAATTTCCTTGCCGCGCGGAGAGCCGGTGGCCTCCACATGGGCGCGGATCAGCTCCTTCAGGGTGGCAACATCGTACTTGTGCTCCACCGGCTCCAGGCTGACGGTCTCCTTGTTCACCCGCTGGTAGAAGTCCCAGTTTTCGTCCAGCACATAGGCAATGCCGCCGGTCATACCGGCTGCAAAGTTCTTGCCGGTCTGTCCCAGCACCACCACGGTGCCGCCGGTCATGTACTCACAGCCGTGGTCGCCCACGCCCTCCACAACGGCGGTCGCGCCGCTGTTGCGCACGCAGAAGCGCTCGCCGGCCACGCCAGAGATGAACGCCTGGCCGCTGGTAGCGCCGTACAGCGCCACGTTGCCGGTGATGATGTTCTCCTCGGGCTTGAAGTCGATGCCCTGCGGCGGGCGCACGATGATCTTGCCGCCAGAAAGGCCCTTGCCCATGTAGTCGTTGCAGTCACCCACCAGCTCCAGCGTCAGACCATTGGGGATAAAGGCACCAAAACTCTGGCCGCCTGCACCGTTGCAGTGCACGGTGTACACATCGTCCGGCAGGTCGTTGCCGTATTTACGGGTGATCTCGCTGCCAAAGATGGCACCAAAGGCGCGATCCACGTTGGAAACATTCAGGCTGACGCTCTGGGGAGCCTTGCTGCCCAGCTTGAACTTCTTCATCAGCACCTTCATGTCCAGCGTGTTTTCCAGATGGAAGTCGTAGCTGTCCTCCTTGATAAAGTGGACGTTGCTGTTTGCAATGGCGGGGTTGTGCAGGATGCAGTCCAGATCCAGCTTTGCGGCGCGGCTGCCCGGGGCAGCGGGCTTGACCCGCAGCAGATCGGTGCGGCCCACCAGCTCGTCCACGGTGCGCACGCCCAGCTTTGCCATGTACTCCCGCAGCTCCTCTGCCACAAAGGTGAGGTAGTTGATGATGTACTCCGGCTTGCCCTTGAAGTTCTTGCGCAGCTCGGGGTTCTGGGTGCAGATGCCCATGGGACAGGTGTCCAGATTGCACACACGCATCATCACACAGCCCTCGGCCATCAGCAGGGTAGTGCCGAAGCCGAACTCCTCGGCGCCCAGCATACAGCTGATGACCACATCCCGGCCGGACAGCAGCTTGGAGTCGCTCTCAATGCGCACGCGGGTGCGCAGACCGTTCAGGATCAGGGTCTGGTGGGTCTCGGCGATGCCCAGCTCCCAAGGCAGACCTGCGTGCTTGATGGAGGTACGGGGCGCAGCACCGGTGCCGCCGTCATAGCCGGACACCAGAATGACCTGTGCGCCGCCCTTGGCAACACCGGCGGCAATGGTGCCCACACCGGCCTCGCTGACCAGCTTGACGTTGATGTTAGCGCTGCGGTTGGCGTTTTTCAGATCGTAGATCAGCTCTGCCAGATCCTCGATGGAGTAGATATCGTGGTGGGGCGGGGGAGAGATCAGGCCCACGCCGGTGGTGCTGTGGCGGGTCTTGGCAATCCACGGATACACCTTGGCACCGGGCAGGTTGCCGCCCTCACCGGGCTTTGCGCCCTGTGCCAGCTTGATCTGGATCTCCTCGGCGCTGACCAGATACTTGCTGGTCACGCCAAAGCGGGCAGAGGCCACCTGCTTGATCTTGGAATTGCTCTCGCTGTGGTAGCGCTCCTCGGGCTCGCCGCCCTCGCCGGTATTGCTGCGGCCGCCCAGACGGTTCAGGGCGATGGCAATGGTCTCGTGTGCCTCACTGCTCAGTGCGCCGTAGCTCATGGCAGCGCCCTTGAACCGCTTGACGATGCTGGAGACCGGCTCTACCTCCTCCAGCGGGATGCCGCCGTCTGCGGCGTAGTTGAAGTCCAGCAGGCTGCGCAGATGCACACCCTCGGCACCCATGTTGTCCACCGTCTGGGTGAACTGCTTGAAGGTGTCGTAATCGCCGGTGCGGCAGGCTTTCTGGAACAGGTGGATGGTCTGGGGGTTGAACAGGTGCTCTTCCTTGCCGCTGCGGAACTTGTGGGCACCGCTGTCGGCCAGCTCCATGTTGATATCCAGCCCCAGCGGGTCAAAGGCGGCGTTATGCAGCGCCTCCACATCGGCCTGAATGTCTGCCATGCTGATACCGCCCACACGGCTCACCGTGCCGGTGAAGTATTTGTCGATGACCTCCTTCGAGATGCCCACAGCCTCGAAGATCTGGCTGCTCTGATAGCTCTGGATGGTGGAAATGCCCATCTTGGAGGCAATCTTCACGATGCCGTTGAGGATGGCGTTGTCGTAGTCCTGCACAGCGGCGTAATAGTCCTTGTCCAGCAGACCCTCGTCGATCAGCTGCCCGATGGTCTCGTGTGCCAGATAGGGGTTGATGGCGCAGGCACCGTAGCCCAGCAGGGTAGCAAAGTGGTGCACCTCCCGGGGCTCGGCGCTTTCCAAAATCAGCGCCAGTGCGGTGCTCTTTTTGGTGCGGATGAGGTACTGGGACACTGCCGACACCGCCAGCAGGCTGGGGATGGTCACATGGTATTCGTCCACATCCCGGTCAGACAGGATGATGATGTTCGCACCCTCCTTATAGGCGCGGTCGACTTCCAGAAATACCCGGTCGATGGCCTTTTCCAGACTGGTGTTCTTGTAGTAGTTGATGGACACCGTAGCCACCTTGAAGCCCGGCACGTTCATGTACTTGATCTTCAACAGGTCGGTGTTGGTCAGGATGGGGTTGTGCACCTTGAGCACCTTGCAGTTCTCGGGCTTATCCTCCAGCAGATTGCCGTGGGCACCGATGTAAACGCTGGTGGAGGTGACCACCTTCTCCCGGATGGCGTCAATGGGCGGGTTCGTCACCTGTGCGAACCGCTGTTTGAAGTAGTTGAACAGCGGGGGATGCTGGCTGCTGAGCACAGCAAGCGGGGTGTCGGTACCCATGGCACCGGAGGGCTCTGCGCCCGCCCGCGCCATGGCAAGGATCATGGTGTTCACGTCCTCGTACTTATAGCCGAACACCTTCTGCAGCCGGGTCAGCTGTTCACCGGTGTAGCTTTCCACCTTTACGTTGGGGATCTTCAGCCCGCTCAGCTGTACCAGATTGCGGTCGATCCACTCGCCGTAGGGCTCGCGGCTGGCGTAAAGCTCCTTCAGCTTTTCATCGTCCACCACCTCGCCCTTGACGGTGTCCACCAGCAGCATTTTGCCGGGACGCAGGCGCTCCTTGACCAGAATGTTCTCCGGGTCGCATTCCAGCACGCCCACCTCAGAGGACAGGATCATGCGGCCGTCCTTGGTGATGTAGTAGCGGCTGGGGCGCAGACCGTTGCGGTCCAGCACCGCGCCCATCACGTCGCCGTCCGAGAACAGGATGGCGGCAGGGCCGTCCCAAGGCTCCAGCATGGTGGCGTAGTACTGGTAGAAATCCCGCTTTTTCTGGCTGATGTTCTTGTTGTTCTCCCACGGCTCGGGAATGGTGATCATCACGGCCAGCGGCAGGTCCATGCCGTTCATCACCATGAACTCCAACTCGTTATCCAGCATGGCGGAGTCCGAACCGGAGGTGTTGATGATGGGCAGGATCTTGTTCATATCGTCCTGCAAAATGGGGCTGGAGATGCTCTCCTCGCGCGCCAGCATGGCATCGGTGTTGCCCTTGATGGTGTTGATCTCGCCGTTGTGTAGGATAAAGCGGTTGGGGTGTGCACGCATCCAGCTGGGGTTGGTGTTGGTAGAAAAGCGGCTGTGCACCATGCCGATGGCGGATTCATAGTCCGGGTCCTGTAAGTCGGCGTAGAAGCGGCGCAGGTCGTGCACGAGGAACATACCCTTATACACGATGGTGCGGCTGGACAGGCTGGGCACATAGGTGCCGTTGCTGGCCTGCTCGAACACGCGGCGCACGATGTACAGGCGGCGGTCAAACTCAATGCCCTTGCTTACCTTGGCGGGCTTTTTGATGAAGCACTGCCAGATGGCGGGCATGCAGTCCCGCGCCTTCTGCCCCACGGCATCGGGGTCTACGGGCACTTCGCGCCATGCCAGAAACTCCAGCCCCTCCTTGCGGGTGACCACCTCGAACAGCTTCATGGCCTGTGCCCGCAGGTGCTCGTTCTGGGGGAAGAAGAACATACCCACGCCGTACTCCCGCTCGTTGCCCAGCCGGATGTTCAGCTCCTCGGCCACCTTGGAGAAGAACTTGTGGCTGATCTGCAGCAGGATGCCCACGCCGTCGCCGGTCTTGCCCTCGGCGTCCTTACCGGCGCGGTGCTCCAGCCGCTCCACGATGGACAGTGCATCGTCCACCGTCTGGTGGCTTTTACGTCCCTTGATGTCCACCACAGCGCCGATGCCGCAGGCATCGTGCTCGAACTGCGGGTCGTACAGACCAAGGGTGGTTTTCTGCTCTGTAAAGTTTTCCATAGTCTTTCCCATCCTTTTTACTTGTTTACCGGGGGCTGCGGCACCCTCCGCAGCTTTTTATCCCCTGCAAAAAGAAAAAAGCGCCCCGCAAGGGCATAGGATGCCCCCGCGGAACGCCTTTGTTCCGATACCTGATATTATACAGATTCCTGAAAAATCTTCAAGTGACAGCTGCACCAAATATGCCACACACATTGCGCCGCTTCTTGTGCGAAACGCCGCGAGCCCCCGCAGCTGTGCGCGGTATACAAGCCAAACCGCCGCACCCGGCGTTGTGCACGCGGGTACGGCGGTTTGGAGGAATTTGCCCTGAGTGATGCGGAACACTCAGGACTCAGGAATGCTTTGATTTGCGGGTGAAGAACCATCCGCAGGCCAGCAGCAGGGAGCCCAGGCTTGCCAGCACACCGGCCATCCAGCCGGTGGTGCCGGTCTGGGGCAGGGTGGGCACTGCCGGGGCAGCGGGCTGTGCGGCGGCAGGAGCTTCCGTGTGGGGAGCCTGAGCCGGGGCGTCGGATGCGGCGGCAGCTTCGGTGCCGTTGGTGTCGTCAGAGTCAGCCGGGGCTTCCGGGGCGGAGGCGTCTGCGTCGGGGTCCGGTGCCAGAGAGATCTCTTCCACCGGCAGAACCGCCAATTCTGAGTTGCGGGTTTGTTGTAAAATAACCAAACGAAACCTCACCCGCCCAGAATGGCCTGCAGGTCGGCTTCCGGGGTGGCAATGGGCTTGAGGCCGTACCGTTCCTGCAGGGTGCGCACCACCCCCGGCGAGAGGAACGGGGGCAGGGTAGGCCCCAGCCGGATGTTCCGGATGCCCAGCGCCAGCAGCGCGATGAGGATGCACACGGCCTTCTGCTCAAACCAGCACAGCACCAGCGAGAGGGGCAGGTCGTTGACGCCGCAGCCAAAGGCGTCGGCCAGCGCCAATGCGATGCGGATGGCGCTGTAGGCGTCATTGCACTGGCCCACGTCCAGGATGCGGGGCAGGCCGGTGCCCGGCACGGTGCCAAGGGGCAGGTCGTTCAGGCGGAACTTGCCGCAGGCCAGGGTCAGCAGGATGGTGTCGGGCGGGGTAAGGCGGGCAAACTCGGTGTAGTAGCGGCGGCTGGGCCGGGTACCGTCGCAGCCGCCCACCAGAAAGAAGTGCCGCAGCTTACCGTCCCGCACCGCCTGCACGATCTCGTCCGCGTGCTGCAGCACGGCGGTGCGGGCAAAACCGGTGGTCACCGTGGAGCCGCCGTTCAGGCCGGGTAGCAGGGTGTCCTGCGCGTAGCCGCCCAGCTCCAGCGCCTTTTCGATCACCGGGGAAAAGTCGCGCCCTTCGTCGATGTGGGGCACGCCGGGGTAAGCCACCACCGAGGTGGTGAACACCCGGTCGGCGTAGCTGGCGCGCAGGGGCATGATGCAGTTGGTGGTGAACAGGATGGGCGCGGGGATGTCCTCGAACTCCCGCTGCTGGTTCTGCCATGCGGTGCCAAAGTTGCCCTTGAGGTGGGGGTAGCGGCGCTTCAGCTCCGGGTAGCCGTGGGCGGGCAGCATCTCCGAGTGGGTGTAGACGTTGACGCCCCGGCCTGCAGTCTGTTCCAGCAGCTGCTGTGCGTCGTAGAGGTCGTGGCCGGAAATCACGATGAACGGCCCCTTTTCAATGGTCAGGGGCACCTGCACCGGTTCCGGATCGCCAAACGCGCCGGTGTTGGCCGCGTCCAGCAGCTCCATGCAGCGGTAGCTGGCTTCTCCTGTGGCCTGCACCAGCTGCCACAGGGCGTCGGTGGTCTGGCCGGGGTCGCCCACGGCCTGCAGGGCGGTACAGAAGAACCGGTCCAGCTCCGGGTCGATGCGGCCCAGCACCCGGGCGTGGTAGTTGTAGGCGGCCATGCCCCGCAGGCTGAACAGCACAAAGCATTTCAGGCTGCGCCGGTCGGCATCCGGTTCCCGCCAGAGGGCCTGCATGTCGTAGTCCGGGCCGGTGCCGGGGCTGGCGTCGTGCACCCGGCGGGTCAGCGCGTCCACGGCGGCGGGGTCAAAGTTCACGTTGGTAATGGTGGTGAACAGCCCCTGCATCAGCAGCCGGGCCTGTTCCGGGGCCGGGCCGCGCCCCGCCGCGATGAGCTGCCCGGCAAACGCGATGAGCGCCCCGGTGAGCCGGTCCTGTGCGGCGGCTGTCTCGGCCGACTTGCCGCACACCCCCGCTGCGCCGGTGCAGGCGGTGCAGCCCGCCGCCTGCTCACACTGAAAACAAAACATCTGCTCGTCCATACAAAACTCCCTTTCTGCCATAAGATACTGCCAGTGTGGGCAGAGCGGGGCGGGGTTATACCAAAAAAGAGCCGCACCCCTGCGGGCGCGGCTCTTGGACGATGCAGTATGATTTAGTAGGTGATGCCCTGTGCCATCATGGCAGTAGCAACCTTCAGGAAGCCGGCGCAGTTTGCACCGACCATCAGGTTGCCCTCAGAGCCGGCAGCCACAGAAGCGTCGTAGGAAGCGTGGAAGATGCCCTCCATGATGCCCTTCAGCTTGGCATCCACTTCCTCAAAGCTCCAGCTCAGGCGCTCAGAGTTCTGGCTCATCTCCAGACCGGAGGTAGCCACGCCGCCTGCGTTGGAAGCCTTTGCGGGTCCGTACAGGATGCCGTTGGACAGGTAGACCTCGATAGCCTCCGGGGTGCTGGGCATGTTAGCGCCCTCGCACACCACGGTGCAGCCGCCCTTTACCAGAGCCTCGGCAGACTCCTTGTTGATCTCGTTCTGGGTAGCGCAGGGCAGGGCGATGTCGCAGGGGACAGTCCAAACCTTGCTGCAATCAGCCACATAGGTTACACCCTCGTGGGTCTCGGCGTACTCCTTGATACGGCCGCGGCGCACTTCCTTCAGATCCTTGACGTAAGCCAGATCGATGCCGTTGGGGTCGTAGACATAGCCGTTGGAGTCGGACATGGTGACCACCTTGGCACCCAGCTGGGTAGCCTTCTCGCAGGCGTAGATGGCCACGTTGCCGGAGCCGGAGATGACCACGGTCTTGCCCTTGAAGCTGTCGTTGCGCATGCACTTCAGAGCCTCGGCGGTGAAGTAGCACAGGCCGTAGCCGGTAGCCTCGGTACGAGCCAGAGAACCGCCGAAGGTCAGGCCCTTGCCGGTGAGCATACCGCCCTGGAAGCTGTTGGTCAGGCGCTTGTACTGGCCGAACATATAGCCGACCTCGCGGCCGCCGACACCGATATCACCGGCGGGGCAGTCCACGAACTGGCCGATGTGGCGGTACAGCTCGGTCATGAAGCTCTGGCAGAAGCGCATCACTTCCATGTCGCTCTTGCCGTGGGGGTCAAAGTCAGAGCCGCCCTTGCCGCCGCCCATGGGCAGGGTGGTCAGGCTGTTCTTGAAGGTCTGCTCGAAGCCCAGGAACTTCAGGATGCCCTGATTGACAGAGGGATGGAAGCGCAGGCCGCCCTTGTAGGGGCCGATGGCGCTGTTGAACTGCACGCGGTAGCCGCGGTTTACCTGCACCTTACCGGCATCGTCCACCCAAGGCACACGGAAGGTGATGATGCGCTCCGGCTCCACCAGGCGCTCGATCAGACCGGCCTTCTCGTACTCGGGGTGCTTTTCCACAACGGGCTGGATGCTCTCCAGCACCTCGCGCACAGCCTGCAGAAACTCGGGCTCGTTGGCGTTGCGCTTTTCCAGACCCTCGTAAACACGCTTCAGATATTCATTCGTCAGCATAATAGAATACTCCTTTTCCCAATTACTCTATAAATTTGAAAAAGCGGAAATGCCCCTGCCCGCCGCACAGCGGGGATATCCTTGCAGATGCCGGGCGCTTCCGGTTCTCCATGCTTGTAGGGCACGCCCACACAAGCGGGCAATGCTTACTTTACTATTATAAAGCTTTGCAATGGGTTTTACAATAGCAAAAAGCAGAATTTGTTTAAAAAAACAGATAAAAAGTCACAGCTGCTTCACAAAACGAAAATTAAAAGCCGGAATGCGCCGCGAACCTTGTTTTTTAAAGTGCGCTGCCACTCCAAAGCCGCACGGAAAAGAATGTCTTTTGCACGTCGGCGGGCTTATCTAAGCAAAAAGCCCTGTGTCACAACGGGCACAGGGCGGGGTGCATTACTTCTTCAGCAGCTTTTCGCAGGCGTCTGCGGCACCTTCCAAAAATTCGCCGCCATAGGTCTCGATCATGCCGGCATCGGAAAGCTCTGCCAGTTTGGGGTCGATGGGGCACTTGGCCAGCACAGGCAGATGATGCTTTGCGGCCACCTCGTCCACATGGCTGTTGCCAAACACATTGATGTGCTTGCCGCAGTCCGGGCAGACGATGTAGCTCATGTTCTCCACGATGCCCAGCATGGGAACCTTCATCATCTCAGCCATGTTCACGGCCTTTGCCACGATCATGCTTACCAGCTCCTGCGGGCTTGCCACCACAACGATGCCATCCACCGGCAGGCTCTGGAACACGGTCAGGGGTACATCACCGGTGCCCGGGGGCATATCCACGAACAGGAAATCCACGTCCTTCCAGACCACATCGGTCCAGAACTGCTTGACCGCACCGGCAATGACCGGGCCGCGCCACACAACGGGGTCTTCCTCGTTCTCCACCAGCAGATTGATGCTCATTACATCAATGCCCATGCGGCTCTGGATGGGCCAGCAGCCCTTGTCGTCCGCCATGGCACGGCCATGAATGCCGAACAGCTTGGGGATGGACGGGCCGGTGATATCGGCATCCAGAATGCCACAGTGGTAGCCGCGGCGGGCCATGGCACAGGCCAGCAGAGCGCTGGTCATGCTCTTGCCCACGCCGCCCTTGCCGGAAACAACGCCGATGACCTTTTTCACACTGCTGTTAGGGTTGGGGGCATCGTGCTGCGGAGCGGCATCGCGGGAAGAACAGGCTGCACTGCAATTAGAGCAGTCATGGGTACATTCTTCGCTCATTCTCTTTGTCGCGCACGGCAGGGGCAGGACCCGGGCGGTGCGCTTCCTCCTTGCTCAAAATACAGGCGGGGGCTTGCGCCCTGCCTGACCACTGTTAACTATACCATAAAAAGTGCGCAGAAACAACCCATAGCGCCGCTCATGTTTTGCAAAGCCGCTGCATAGGCTGAACCGTGAACGCCCGTTCCGGGGCAGGGGGAGGTGCAGGGTGCGGCAGAGTTATTTTAAGAACGCGGCGCTGCTTACCGGCTCGGACGTGGTGCTGCGGCTGGCTGGCATGGGGCTGCGCATCTGGCTGGCCAACGCCTTGGGCGGGGCGGGGATGGGGCTGTATCAGCTGGTGCTGGCAGTGTACGGGCTGTTCGTCACGCTGGCCACGGCGGGCATCTCGGTGGCCGCTGCCCGGCTGCTGACCGAGGAGCTCAGCCGGGATAAAGCCGCTGCGCGCGGGATGCTGGTGCGGCTGGTGCTGGCAGGGCTTACGCTGGGCGGGCTTGCCATGGCCGCCCAGCTTGCCACCGCGGGCCTTGCGGCAAAATGGTGGCTGGGGGATGTCCGTGCCGCTGCCGCGCTGCGCACTTCGGCGCTGGGGCTGCCGTGGATGGCTGTTTCTGCGGTGCTGCGCGGCTTTTTTCTGGCGCGGCGGCGGGTGGAGCCCAACGTGCTCAGCCAGCTGGCAGAGCAGACGGTGCGCATTGCCGCGGTGGTGTGGGCGCTTTCCCGCACGCAGGGCTGGCCGGACGGCAGCCGCTGTGCACTGGTGCTGGCTGCCACCGCCTTGAGCGAGGCCGTATCCACCGCCCTGATGACACTGTTTTACCGGCGGGAGGCGGCACGCTGCTTCGGCAGCACAGCGCCGCGCCCGCCAAGGGAGGTGTCCCGGCGGCTGTGGGACATCCTGTGGCCGGTAGAGGGCGGCAGGGCGCTTTCCAGCGCGCTGCACACCGCCGAGAATATGCTGGTGCCCGCCTGCCTTGCGGTGTATCTGGGGGCTTCCGGCGGGCGCACCGCTGCGCTGGAGCAGTACGGCACCTTAAAGGGCATGGCGCTGCCGCTGCTCAATTTCCCCTTTGGGCTGCTGGGCAGTCTGGCGGTTTTGCTGATGCCGGAGATCACGCAGGCGCATATAGAGGGGCAGACCGCCCGGCTGAACGCCCTGCTGGACCGGATGCTGCGGCTTACGGGATACTTTTCCATGCTGGCGGGCACGCTGTTCTGGGTGTGGGGCAGGCCGCTGGCGCAGCTGCTCTACCATAGCCCGGAGGCCGGGTTCTATCTGGAGACCCTTGCCCCGGCCATGCCGCTGATGTATCTGGAAAGCATGGTGGACGGCGCCATGAAGGGCATCGGGGAGCAGAAGGCCGCTTTCCGGTACAGCGTGTGGGACGCGGTGCTGCGCATTGGCGGGGTGGCGGTGCTGCTGCCCCGGTACGGGATGCGGGGCTTTCTGACGGTGATCTTACTTTCCAGCTTTTACACCTGCGCAGCCAACACCGGGCGGTTGCTGCTTTCCAGCGGCACAGGGCACGCCTTCCGGCGGTGGCTGGGTGCGCCGCTGCTGGCGGCGGTTGCCGCCGGTGCGGCAGGGCGGGGTGTGCGCCGGGCGCTGACGGGCTTTCCGGCTCAAGGGTTGCCGGGGCAGCTGGCAGTGCTGACAGTGGGCGGTACGGTGACGGCCATCGTGTTTTTGCTGGCGGCGCTGCCGCTGGGGCTTTGGGAGGAGCTGCGGGCGGTGCTGCGGCAGGCAAAGACCGGGAAAAAACAGGGGAAAGTGATAAAAACGTAAATTTTCTGGACACAGGCGGGGATTGTGAGTATAATACAAACGTGTAGTTGTATCCTTCCGGCATTGCCGGGGGAGAACACTGCCGAAAAAGCAGCGCAGGGCAAACCCTTGGCGCTGAGAGGGAAAAAGAGGATCGTAAGTGAAAGATAGAACCAAGAATACCCCGCAGGTGCTGCTGCGCCGTGCGCTGCTGGTGCTGCTGGATGCAGCCATTGTGGCATTCAGCTTTTATTTTGCCCTGCTGCTGCGGGCAGACGGTGCCGTGGAGGCCGGGTGGTGGCCGCACAACCGTGCCCTGCTGTACGAAAACCTGCCGTGGATCGTGGCGGTGTATATCGTCTGCTTCCTGGCGGGCGGGCTGTACTCGGTGCTGTGGAAGTACGCCGGCGAGCGGGATCTGATCCGCCTTGCCGGGATGATCGCCGTGCCCACCGCCGTGGTGTATGTGGTGAACCGCCGTTTTATCCACGGTGTGCTGTTCAATTCCGCCAACTGCATGGCCTCGGTGCTCATCTTTTTGTTCATCGGCGGCAGCCGCTTGGCTTGGCGGCTGTTTTTGAACCACCCGCTGGGTGAGCGGATGCGCAAAGTGCCCGCCAAGGACCCCAACCGTCCGGTGTTGATCGTGGGTGCGGGCGAAGCCGGTGCATGGGCCATCAATGTGTGCAAATCCAACAAGGAATACGGCCACGCCGTGGTGGCGGTGGACGATGACCCCGCAAAGCTGAACCAGACCATCCACGGCGTGCCGGTCAAGGGCACGCTGGAGGATATCCCGGAGCTGTGCAATCGCTACGGCATCCACAGCATCATCATTGCCATCCCAACCTTAAAGGGCAGCAAGCTGAGCCATGTCATCGACCTGTGCGTCAGCACCCACTGCGCGGTGCAGCTGCTCAGTGACCCGCAACTGGTGGGCAGCGGCGCACCCCAGCAGGAGGTGTTCCGCGAGCTGAACCCCGCCGACTTCCTCTCCCGCGAGGAGGTCACGCTGGATACCGACAAGATCTCCGGCTACCTCACCGGCAAAACGGTGCTGGTAACGGGCGGCGGCGGCTCCATCGGCAGCGAGCTGTGCCGTCAGGTCATGCGCTTCAAGCCCGGCAAGCTGCTCATCTTTGATATCTACGAAAACTGCGCCTACGAGCTGCAGATGGAACTGCAGCAGAAGTACGGCCGCGATATCCCGGTCACGGTGCTGATCGGCTCCATCCGGGATAAAAAACGTCTGGATGAGGTTTTTGATACCTACCACCCCACGGTGGTGTTCCATGCGGCGGCACACAAGCACGTGCCGCTGATGGAGGTAAGCCCTGCCGAGGCCGTGAAAAACAACGTGCTGGGCACCAAAAACCTGCTGGTCAGCGCCAGCGAGCACGGGGTGGAGCGCTTTGTGCAGCTTTCCACTGATAAGGCCGTGAACCCCACCAGCGTCATGGGCTGCACCAAGCGCATCTGCGAAATGCTCATCCAGACCTTTGCGGGCAACACGGATATGAAGTGTGTGGCAGTGCGGTTCGGCAACGTGCTGGGCAGCCACGGCAGCGTTATTCCGCTGTTCGAAGCCCAGATCAAAAAGGGCGGGCCGGTCACCCTGACCGACCCCAACATCGTGCGCTACTTTATGACCATCCCGGAGGCAGCCCAGCTGGTGCTGCAGGCGGGTGCGCTGGCCGAAAGCGGCAATATCTATGTGCTGGATATGGGCGAGCCGGTGCGCATTATGGATCTGGCCAAGCAGCTCATCCGCTTTTACGGCTATGAGCCGGGCGTGAATATGGAGATCAAGATCGTGGGCCTGCGCCCCGGTGAAAAGCTTTACGAAGAGCTGATGATGGACGAGGAGCAGGACAAGATGCGCCGCACCCAGCACAACAAGATCTTTGTGGCAAGCCCCCGCACCATTGATCTGGCCGAGTTCTACGAGCAGCTGCAGGCGCTGGAAGCCGCTGCTGCCCACAACGATGAGGGCGTGGTGCGCCAGCTGGCGGCCATGATCCCCACCTTTACCCCCACCCGGGAGAACCTGAAACTGTAACAGCTTGAATTGCGGCACTGGGCCGCATGGGATAGACCGCAGGCCGGAACATGCCGGGCTGCGCAAAACGAGAGGGATGTTATTATGGAAAAGAAACCGTTTCTGACCGAGGCGATGGCACAGCAGATCATCGAGGATGTGCCCACGCCGTTCCACGTCTACGACGAAAAGGGCATCCGGGAGAATGTCCGCCGCATCAACAAGGCCTTCAGCTGGAACAAGGGATTCAAGGAGTATTTTGCGGTCAAGGCACTGCCGAACCCTGTCATCCTGCAGATCCTCAAGGAGGAGGGCTGTGGTGTGGATTGCTCCTCCCTGACCGAGCTGATGCTCAGCGAGGCTTGCGGCTTTACCGGCCACGAGATCATGTTCTCCTCCAACCAGACCCCTGTGGAGGATATGCAGAAGGCCTACGAGCTGGGCGCCTACATCAATCTGGATGACGCCACCATGGTGGAGTTTCTGGAGCGGGTGGCCGGGGTGCCGCAGGAGATCTTCTGCCGCTATAACCCCGGCGGGACCTTCCAGCTGGGCGAGAGCGAAGAGGGCTTTCAGGTCATGGACAAGCCCGGCGATGCCAAGTACGGCATGACCGAGCAGCAGATGATCGACAGCTACAAAAAGCTGATGCAGAAGGGCGCAAAGCAGTTCGGCATCCATGCTTTCTTGGCCTCCAACACCATCTCGGACGCCTACTACCCGGAGCTGGCAGGCATCCTGTTCCAGCTGGCTGTCCGGGTGCAGCAGGCTACCGGTGCGCACATCAGCTACATCAACCTGTCCGGCGGCGTGGGCATCCCGTACCGCCCGGAGCAGACCGAGAACGACATCATGGCCATCGGCGAGGGCGTGCGCAAAAAGTTTGAGGAGATCCTTGTGCCCGCCGGTATGGGCGATGTGGCCATCTTCAGCGAGATGGGCCGCTTTACCACCGGCCCCTACGGTGCACTGGTGTCCACCGTCATCCACGAAAAGCACATCTATAAGGAGTACATCGGTCTGGATGCCTGCGCCGCAAACCTGATGCGCCCCGCCATGTACGGCGCTTACCACCACATCACCGTGCTGGGCAAGGAGAACGAGCCCTGCGACCACAAGTACGACGTGGTGGGCGGACTGTGCGAGAATAACGACAAGTTTGCCGTTGACCGGATGCTGCCCAAGATCGACATCGGGGATATCCTTTACATTCACGATACCGGTGCCCACGGCTCTGCTATGGGCTACAACTACAACGGCAAGCTGCACTGCGCCGAGGTGCTGCTGTGCGAGGATGGCTCTCACCGGTTGATCCGCCGCGCCCAGACCCCCCGCGATTACTTTGCAACGCTGGACTTTTTGCCTTTTATGAAGCCCCTGTTTGAGGACTGATCCGCTTTTCGTATCCTGATAAAAAAAGAGGTGTGACCCATGTTTTTTGGCTTTCAGCTTACCCTTGGCCTGATGATGGCCTTTTACGGTTTTTCGGTGATGAAAAATCCCCGCGTGTGGGGCGATCAGGGGCGCAGGGCGGTCAAGGCCGAAAACTTTGAGGAATACTGCCGCCAGAACGGCCAGTTCTTTTTAAAGGCAGGCTGTGTTGTGGCAGTGATCGGTGCACTGGATGCCCTGATCACGCTGGATGCCCTGCTGTACGCCCTGCTGTACATTTTTGGCTTGGCATTTGCCTTCTACCCCCTTACCCGCTGGTGCAAGCAGAACGAGGGCTTCTCTTGGCCGTGGCCCCACGTCCAGAGCGAGAAAAAACGCATCAAAGAGCTGCGCCGCGAACAGCAGGCACAGGAGAACGAGGAAAAAGGGGAGAAGTAATCCCCCGGATAAAGCATAAATAGCAAAAGAACAGCTCCCGGTCACGCCGCTTAACGTGACCGGGAGCTGTTTTACTGTTTGTGGATAAGCGGGCGCTTACTCGGCGTCCTTCGGGTCGGTCATCAGCTCCTTGATGCTGGGCACAACGCCGCCCAGATTCTGCAGCTCAGAGGGGATGATGATCTTGGTAGCCTTGCCGTTGGCAACCTTCGCCAGCGCTTCAAGGCTGCGGATGGCCAGCACCTTGTCGCTGGGCATGGCCTCGTTCAGCAGACGGATGGCATCAGCGTTGGCCTTCTGCACAGCCAGAATGGCCTGTGCCTCGCCCTCGGCCTCCAGAATGCGCTGCTGCTTCACAGCATCGGCGCGCAGGATAGCGGCTTCCTTTTCGCCCTCGGCGGCGGTAATGGCGGCCTGCTTTTCACCGTCTGCCTTCAGGATGACGGCGCGCTTCTCGCGCTCAGCCTTCATCTGCTTCTCCATGGCTTCCTGGATCTCACGCGGCGGGATGATGTTCTTCACCTCCACGCGGTTCACCTTGATGCCCCACTTGTCGGTGGCTTCGTCAAGGATGGCGGTGATCTTGCCGTTAATGACATCGCGGCTGGTCAGGGTGTGATCCAGCTCCATCTCACCAATGATGTTGCGCAGGGTGGTGGCGGAAAGGCTCTCGATGGCGGCAATGGGCTGGTTGACGCCGTAGGTGTACAGCTTTGCGTCCATGACCTGAAAGAACACCACCGTGTCGATCTGCATGGTCACGTTATCGCGGGTGATCACAGGCTGAGGGGGAAAGTCTGCAACCTGCTCCTTCAGGCTTACCTTTTTGGCAATGCGCTCAATAAAGGGGATCTTGACGTGCAGGCCGGCAGTCCATGTATCGGAGTAGCTGCCCAGCCGCTCAATGACATATACCTTAGACTGCGGCACAATGACGATGTTGGAAACAATGACCAGCACCAGAACAAAAACAAGCGCAAGGATGACAAAAAACAGAACCATAATACATCTCCTTTGTCAGGTTGTTGTGTGGGGGTTGCGGCTTTCGGTCAGAACAGGCTCTACGATGAGCAGGGTGCTGTGGATCTCGGTAACGCGGCAAAGCGAACCGGGGCCAAGGGTGTCGCCGGGGGTGGCGCAGCGGGCGTTCCAGTCCACGCCGTCCAGCCGTACCCGGCCGGGGACCTCGGCAGTGACAGGGGAAAGCACGATGGCCTCCCGTCCCAGATTGCGGTCGCCGTTGGTGGCGGTATGCTTGAGCCGCAGCTTTGCCGCCAGCGGGCGGAAGGCTGCCAGACACAGGATGCTTACCACCAGAAAGACCACCGCCTGCACCCGGAACGACCCGGTGAACACGCAGCACAGCAATGCGGCGGCAGAGCCGATGGCAAACCAGATGGAGGTCATATTAAAGGTACTGGCCTCCAGTGCCAGAAAGCCCACGGCTGCAGCCAGCCAGAGAATGGGGGAGATCTGCATGGTATGTTACCTCCTTATGCTGCTATTATACGGCATCCCCTTGGGGGAAGGTCAAGAGCTTTTTACTGGAACGTTGCACAGAAAACAAAATATAGACAAAAATGGGAAAAAAGTCCGTAAATCACTGCGTCCCTCCCTGTGAAAAAAGTAAGTCGGGAGGCTCTGCAGAGCCTCCCGACTTACAAATAAAGAATAGGATCCCGCCATGGATGCTCAGAGCGCAAGCGGAGAGCATTTTAATTGGTTACAGCCTCGCAGGCATCACTGGATATCGTAGTAGCTGTGGTTGGGGTTATGGCCGTTTTCCTCCACCACGATGGTAAAGCCCATGGGGTTTACCTCGGTGTGCTTGCCGGAAGCCAGCGGCTCCACGATGATGTGCTCGGAGCGGTTTACGATGATCTCCGCAGTCTCGGTCTTACCGATGCGCTGGTAGTGCAGAATGCCGTCCTCAGCCCGCAGCACCCGCAGTTCACCGGTGCGGAAAGCCTCGCAGCTGTGGCGCAGTTGCGCCAGCTGTGCCAGCACCGGGCGCAGCCGCTCCTCGTGGCTGTCCCAGCAGAAAAAGGCGCGGTTGAAGGGGTCGCGGTAGCCCTGCATCCCGATCTCATCGCCGTAGTACAGGCAGGGTACGCCGGGCAGGGTGTAGATGATGGCATACGCCATGCGCAGGCGCAGCATCCCTTCCTCGTAGGCTTCGCCGGTCACGCTGCGGCCGCTCTGCCACTCCCGGCCGCGTCCGTTGGCGGGCTCGTCCGCGATCACGGTCAAAGCACGCTCAGTGTCGTGGGTGGACAGGAAATTCAGTGCCGTGTTGATGGCAGGGGCAGGGTAGTGCTCGCAGATGGAAAGGATCTCGTTGGCGGCCTGCTGGGCGGGCTTGCCTTTTACAAAATCCAGCACGGAGTTCTTGAAGGGGTAGTTCATCACGCTGTCCAGCCCCTTGCCCAGCAGGTAGGTGCGGCGGTGGTCAAAGCCGAACTTGGTGGTGGCGTCCTCCCACACCTCGCCCAGCAAGAACTTCTCCGGGCTTACCCGTTTAACGGCGGTACGGATCTTCTCAATGAACTCATCCGGCAGCTCGTCGGCCACATCCAGCCGGAAGCCGGCAGCACCCCGGCGCAGCCATGTGTCGATGACGCCGCCCTCGCCGGTGATGAACTCCACAAAGGAGGGGGTCTCCTCGTTGACCTCCGGCAGGGTCTCAAAGCCCCACCAGCTGCGGTAGCCGCCCTTGTATTTGGGGTCAAAGTCGTACCAACTGCGGTAGGGAGAGTTGGGGTCGCGGTAAGCGCCGCCCTCGCCGTAGCGGCCCTCACGGTTGAAGTACCGGCTGTCAGAACCGGTGTGGCTGAACACACCGTCCAGCACGATGCCGATGCCGTACTTGGCGGCCTCGCGGCAGAGCACCTCAAACTCTTCGTTGGTGCCCAGCAGCGGGTCCACGTTCAGGTAGTCGGCGGTGTTGTAGCGGTGGTTGGAATGCGCCTCAAAGATGGGGTTCAGGTACAAATAATCCACGCCCATTTCCCGCAGGTAGGGGAGCTTGATGCGGATGCCCTCTAAATCGCCGCCGAAGTAGTCCTCGTTCAGGTGACCGCCGGTCTCGTTGGGCTGCCAGAAGGGCTCAGCGTGCTTATCGGCCTGATACAGCCGGTCCGGGAAGGGCATGGGCTTGTTCTCAATGCCCTCGCAGAACCGGTCCGGGAAGATCTGGTAGAACACCTTGCCCTTGATGCATTCCGGCGTCTGGAAATCCGGCTCGTAGACCGTGATCTGCCAGCTTTCACCCTCCTGCCAGCTGACCACGCCGCAGTTGTCTGCCCCGCGCACGATGCGGCGGAAGTCAGTATACAGGTCAAAGTAATAGAAGTATAAGCCCGGGTCGCCCAGCACAACATCCACCGAAAAGTGGTTCTGGTGAGGGGTCTGGCCGTCAAATTTCATGCGGTAGTGCACGGGCACATCGTATTTGCCCTCCTTTTGCAGCACAAGGTGCGGGTCCACATAGCCCAGCTCCTCGGGGATGCACAGGGACAGGTGCACGGTCTGCCCGGCGCGCACGGCACCAAAGGGCTGCTTAAAGTAGGGGTCGTAGCTGTTGAACAGACAAGACAAAAAAGATCGTCCTTTCTCAAAAAAGCCCCGGCGGGCGAAATGCCACCGGGGCTTTGCGGTTTTACAGGGGAAAATTACTTGCCCATGGGCACGGGGGAAGCGTACCAGATATCGCGGGCGTAGTCCAGCACGGCGCGGTCTGCGCTGAAGATGCCGCTGTTGGCAATGTTCTTCAGGCTCATGCGGGCCCAGGTCTCGCGGTCAGCATACAGCTTCTGCAGGTCGGCCTGTGCACGGCGGTAGTCCTTGAAGTCGGCCATGACCATGTACGGGTCGCTGCTGCGCAGGTTCTCGGTGACCTCGTGGAAGTTCTCGCCGTTCCAGCCGCGCTCCAGGAAGTTCAGGGCGCTGTTGGCAACGTCGTCGCCCATGATAAAGGCGTTGGGGTGGTAGCCCACCCGCTTCAGGTTGTTCACCTCAGGGGTCAGCATACCGAAGATCAGCTCGTTCTCCTTGCCGGCAGCATCGGCGATCTCCACGTTTGCACCGTCCAGAGTGCCCAGCGTGATTGCACCGTTCAGCATGAACTTCATGTTGCCGGTACCGGAAGCCTCGGTGCCTGCCAGAGAGATCTGCTCAGAAACCTCGGCAGCGGGCATCAGGTGCTCGCTCAGGGAGACGCAGTACTCTTCCAGATACACCACGCGCAGCTTGTCGCGCACAGCGGGGTCATTGTTGATCAGATCGCCCAGCTTGCAGATCATGCGGATCATCTGCTTTGCCATGTAGTAGCCGGGAGCAGCCTTTGCGCCGAAGATGTAGGTCTTGGGGATAAAGTCGGCGTTGGGGTTCTCCTTCAGGTACAGGTACTGTGCAGCGATGTTCAGCGCATTCAGGTGCTGACGCTTGTACTCGTGCATACGCTTGACCTGGCAGTCAAAGATAGAATTGGGGTCGATGACCTGACCGGTGCTCTTTGCCAGATAGCTTGCAAAGTCCTTCTTGTTGGCCAGCTTGATCTCGTTCAGCTTCTTCAGCACGGTCTTGTCGTCGGCGTACTTGTTCAGCTTGGTCAGATCAGAAGCATCGTGCTTGTAGCCGTCGCCGATGGTCTCGTCCAGCAGCTTGCACAGGCCGGGGTTAGAGGCCAGCAGCCAGCGGCGGTATGCAATGCCGTTGGTCACGTTCTTGAAGGCGTTGGGCTTGAACAGGTAGTAATCGTGGAAAACGCTCTCCTTGATGATCTCACTGTGCAGCTTGGAAACGCCGTTGATGCTGTTGGCGGTGTAGGCGCAGATATTGGCCATGCGCACCTGATTGTCGCCGATCAGTGCCATGTAGTCGATCTTGCCCTGATCGCCGGGGAAGGCCTTTGCCAGCTCCTCGCGGGCGCGGCGGTCCATCTCCACCACGATCTGGTAGATGCGGGGCAGGGTCATCTTGAAGATGTCCACGTTCCACTTCTCCAGAGCCTCGGCCATAACGGTGTGGTTGGTGTAGGAGAACACCTTCTGGCAGATGCTGAAGGCCTTGTCCCAGTCAAAGCCGCACTCATCCAGCAGGATGCGCATCATCTCGGGGATGGCCAGCGTGGGGTGGGTGTCGTTCAGCTGGATAGCGACCTTGTCGGGCAGGTTCTCCAGCGTAGCGTAGCTGGACAGGTGGTTCTGCACGATATCGCCGATAGAAGCAGCGGACAGGAAGTACTGCTGACGCAGGCGCAGGATCTTGCCCTCAACGTGGTTATCGTTGGGGTACAGCACCTTGGAGATGAGCTCGGCGTTGGCGTTCTTGCTCATAGCAGTGTTGTAGTTGCCCAGAGAGAAGCTGGACATATCAAAGTCCGGAGCCTTTGCCTGCCACAGACGCAGCTTTGCAACGCCCTTTCCATCGTAGCCCTGCACATACATATCGGAGGGGATGGCCATGACGCTGTTGTAGTTGGTGTGCTGGATGTAGTGGAAGCCGTTGTCCCAGTTCTCGTGGATCTCGCCGTCAAAGCGGATCTCCACAGCCTGATCCGGGTGGCTCTTCAGCCACACCTGACCGCCGGGCAGCCAGTTGTCGGCGCGCTCCTGCTGCCAGCCGTCCACGATCTTCTGCTTGAAGATGCCGTACTCGTACAGGATGGAGTAGCCGGTGCCGCAGATATCGGTGGTGGCCATGCCGTCCAGATAGCAGGCAGCCAGACGGCCCAGACCGCCGTTGCCCAGGCCTGCATCGGGCTCTTCCTCAAAAATGCTGTCCAGATTGATGTCGGCGTCGGCCAGTGCCTTCTTGGCAACCTCGTCCAGACCCAGATTGAACAGGCTCATCTTCAGGCTGCGGCCCATCAAGAACTCCATGCAGAGGTAGTAGACCTGCTTGGTGCCGGTGCCGATAGCCTTGGACTGGAACTTTTTGTGGTTCTCGCTCATCATCTGACGGCAGATCAGAGCCAGAGAACGGTAGATCTGCTGGTTGGAGGCAACATTCAGCTCCACACCGTACTCACTGGTGAGCTTGTCCTGAAGAATTTTGCCAAATTCTTTTGATGTCATAGTGTGCTCCTATCCGCATAAGCGTTTGCTTTGCTAAAATAATTGAGTAGATAATAGCAGCAGAAACGTTCCCACTTTCGCCCGGCTGCCAACATAACAAAGTTATTATAATATGAACGATTTATAAATGCAAGGAAACAGGCGCTTTTTTTCTTGCCCTTTTTGTTGTTCCCGCTCATGATCTGTTTCTTCCAATGTGTTCTGAGTCTTGGAATCTTCTTTTGGCTCATTCCCTTTCGACTGTCCATACCCGATTTGAGCTTTGAGAACTTCTATCGGTTCCATCGGCGGCTTGAACTTCGGATCAAGCGTATCTTCAACGCCCA
>ENA-UEOM01000011-UEOM01000011.1-human-gut-metagenome-genome-assembly--contig:-NODE-11-length-85000-cov-13.624260_pt1 | contig 85000 bp, 60 predicted proteins | sample MGYA00242993_ERZ507994 | MGnify/ENA primary metagenome ERZ507994 (study PRJEB26167, sample SAMN06115536) | human gut metagenome | host: Homo sapiens | place: China:Neimenggu | collected 2014-11-07... | reverse complement strand
AGGGCTCTGTTGCGTGGCATCATAGATAGAAAGTTTTTCCTGTTCAGATTGACAAAAATCTACGCATAAGCCACACGGTTTTTCATGTGACCCGATTTTACCCTTGAGATGTCCAGCAGTTGCGTCACCAGTTCCAGCAGACGCGCCCCTTGCCGGTGTATCGACCTGGCCTGATGCTGTGTGGTGCTGTCTGTGTTTTCCCTGTTTGCCATCTCCCGGCTCAGTCCCAGTATGACTGTGAGCGGCGTGCGGAACTCGTGGGTGACGTTTGTAAAGAACTCCTCCCTCATGCGTGATGCTTTCACCAGCATCAGGTGGTGCCGCTTGCGTATTCTCTGACCGTATATCATGGCGGCTATGATGGCCAGCAGCACAGCCACTATGGCCAGCGAGACGCACATGTTCACCCATTTTGCCTGCCTCTCCACCTTCAGTTCCTCGCGCGCCAGATCCACTCGCCTCTGCTGTCGGCCCCGTTCTATGTTGATGCCAATGTTGTGTATCCGGTCGCGTTTGTTGCTGTCGAGCACACTGTCTTGCAGACTGGTGGCCAGCACATGGTGTTCCAGCGCCTGGCGATACTTCCCTTCGCGCTCGAAGATGCGGTAATACAGCATGTTCACAGTCACCAGATGCTCGCGCGAATGTATGCTTCTGGCCACGGTGTCGGCCTCTCTGAGCAGCCTCAGTGCTTCCTGCTCGCGGTGCAGGTCGAAGTTTGCCGATGCCAGCGAGAGCACTGTCTCCAGCGAGTGCCACTTGTCGGGCGAGTCTTTCATCAGGTCATAAGCCTGCTGGTATTGGTCCAGGGCAGCCTCGTAATCACCGTGCTTCTCGCTGAGCGACCCGAAATAGATGTGGCAGAGCGACTGTCCCAGCACATTCTCACTCTCCCTGTTGAGCCGCATCGACTGCTTGTAGCACTCCAGAGCCTCTTCATCTCGCCCCTGGCTGCTGTAGATGGACCCCAGGTTGGCATAGTTGATGGCTTGGCCCACTGGACTTCCCAACTGCCGCTCACCCTCCAGTGCCAGGTGGAAGATGGTGTCGGCCCGGTCCAGGTTGCCCACTGAGAGGTAGATGTTGCCCAGTCCGTTGAGCGACACCACCCTGTTCTTGCGCATCACATAGGCAGTGTCGGTGCTCTCCTCACACATGCGGTAGGCGGTGTAGTGGTACTCTTGTGCCACATCCAGTATGCCCATGCGGCGGTAGTCGGTACCTATATTGTTGAGCGCCTGTATCCATTCGGCGGTATCGCCCACTTCCTTGGCCAGATCCAGTCCACGTGTGTGCAGTTGCAGAGCTTCGTCAAACCGGCTCTCGTTGCGCATTGCCTTTCCCTCCTGTCGCAGCCTTGCCAGGCTGTCGGCCACGGTTTCATCGGTGGTTTGTGCTTCATTGCCGTTCCGGCACGACGGCATTGCCAGGCTCAGTACGGTGGCACACAGAATGGCCTTGAGTGCGTGCTTGGCACTGGGCAGCACGGCTTGTAGGGCAAGAGTAATGTTCATATCTGTCTGATTCTATCTGCCCAGTAGGGAAAATATATTTCTCCTAAAGGGTAACCATGCAAAGTTAACTAAATCATTCGACATATTCTGCTGTATGGGGCAGAACTTTTTGTGCCTCAGGACTAAAAAGTGCCTGGCATGCCTCATTGCTGCAGAAAAGCGCGGTTTTATCGGTGATATGGCCCTTGTGATATTCTCATTACACTCTGCCCGGTGTGCTGCCTGGGACAGTTTCATTGCTCTGCGGGATGGCTGAAGCGTACATGAGGTGCCTGTGCAGCCTAAAGCGCTGTGTTTTAACACTTATTAGGGTTTCATTGGTAGTCTGTCAGAGGGCGGTGTCCGATGTAGCCACCTGTTTTGTCCTAAATGTTCATGCGCCCAAGTGCATCGCGCTTGGTGTATGCGTGTGTAGAGCATTAACTTTGTGGCATAACGCGCTGCTGGCAGTGCGTGAGTGTGTACCCAAGAAACGATAATAACAATAAAACAATATAGCTATGAAGAAGCAATTCCTATTTTTCCTGTTCTGCCTTTGCGCAGGAGTGTCCAACGTTTGGGCTCAGGAGACCGATTGGTCACCGCTGGTTCGTGTGTCAAAGCACATTAACCTCAATATTGAGAATGACGAGACTTATCCGTGGCAACTTGCCGATGGGATACTGACCAATACCAACAAGGGTGTTAGTAATAGTACCAGTACGTTTAAGATGAGTTTTACATGTGAGGCTTTGACAGTCGTGCAATGGAACTATAGCGTGAAAAGTGAGCAAAATTATGATAAACTTACCATCAGACATAATGACAGGGTGCTGGGTACTTACTCGGGAGTAGTTAATTTTACATTATATTCGATGTATGTTTCGGCAGGAACACATGAGTTTACATTCACCTACTCTAAGGATGGCAGTAATGATAACAACGGAGACGAGGTACAGATAAGTGGCATATCTGTTCGTGATTATGCAGGGGAGGCTATGGAAATCGAACTCTCTGCTCCCGGCCAGTTAGGCGAGGAGGTGGTGGCAGCTGTAGGTACTCTGCCCCAAATGGAGAGCATGCGTCTCAAGGGAACGCTTAACGCTGAGGACTGGAAGACAATGAAGAATCTGACTGGCTTGCGTTACCTTGATATGACGGAGACTACGGTTACAGAGATTCCTGCCGAAGCATTTACGAAAAACCAGATTCAAACCATCAAGTGGCCGGCAAATCTCAAGGTCATTGGCGGCAGTGCTTTCTATGGCAAATCTCTGAGGGGGCATCTGGTTTTGCCCGAGACTCTGGACAGCATCGGGCCGTCTGCTTTTTATAATAATAATATAGATTCTGTGAGCATGCCGCACAAGCAGATAGCCTTTGGTAATGCAATATTCTCAGCGAATGCATACTTAACAACTGTGGAGTTCAACTCTTGTGCCTCCTATATGACCAAAGAAATGTTCCGTTCTTGTCGTCAACTACGCAGTGTGAGTGGAATGGAGTGTGTGAAGACGATAGGAGGTTATGCTTTCTCTGGGTGTGACAGCTTGCGTACAGTGGGAAACATTGCCCCCACTATGATAGGACAGAATGCCTTTTACAATTGCAGGAAGCTGGAATCTTTCGACCTATCACAAGTGACATCTGTGGGAGAAAGTGCATTCCAATCTTGCAATACGTTCAAGTCTGTACACATGCCGAACGTGACATCTTTGGGCAATTTGTGTTTCTATGATTGCGCAGGATTGACAGAAGTTTCTGTCGGTGATAAGATTTCACAAATACCAAGTCAAGCATTTCGTTATTGTAACTCGCTCAAGACTCTTACATTGGGTGCATCAGTTTCTGATATTAGTTATTACGCTTTTAACGGTTCGTCTATAGAAAAGCTCTATGTCAATTCACCCACCCCTCCCGGTGTGTATAACAACGATGTCTTTGGCTCTACCAGCGGAACGCTCTATGTGCCTGAATATTCTATGGTGAGCTATAAGCTGCATGACTACTGGAGCAAGTTTACCAGCGTGGATGTCAATCCCAATCCAGTGACCAGTCTGACCCTCAGTGGCAATCTTTCTCTCACCTCGAATGCCCGCATCCCCGACAGCCCCAATGTGATGATGAATACAGGTTCATCGTTCATTGTAAACGGAAACAAGGAGCAGACTCTGGGCAGTTTTGTTGCCTATTATAGCAATAGTGCTTCTCCATCTATCATCAGCCGCTGCAACAACATGTCAAGCACAGCCAGTGAAGCACGTTATTGGATGAACAGTGGATACTGGTACTTCATCTGTCCTCCGTTTGACGTGAGGATGTCTGACATCACCACCATTAGCGGTAATCAGGTGGCCATACGCTATTACGACAGTGAAGCACGCGCTGCTGGCAGCACATCCAACTGGAAGGATGTGGCTCCCGACGCTACTCTGAAGGCCGGACAGGGCTACATCTTCCGCGTGAGCAGCGCAGACTATGTATGTATGCCAGCCACCGAGGAAACCCACAACCAGATATTCCGCAGCCAGGCTGTCACAACTCCCCTGAGTGAGTATTCCAGCGATGATGCCAATGCCAGAAACTGGAACCTGGTGGGCAACCCCTATGCCTGCTTCTACGACATCTACCGCATGGACTACACTGCACCTCTCACCGTGTGGAATTCAGATAATAGTACTTACAATGCCTATAGCATAGCCGATGATGACTTTGCACTTCGTCCCATGCAGGCATTCTTCGTGCAGAAGCCTGATGGTGTGGAGGCTATCACCTTCCAGACCGAAGGCCGACAGATCACATCCACCATCGACCACTCGGCCGGCGTGAAGGCTATGGCAGGCAAGGCTGCCAGCCGCAGGTTCATAGAACTGGAACTGAGCAACGGCATCACCGACGACCACACACGACTGGTGGTCAACCCGCAGGCCCAAGAGACATTTGATGCCAACAACGACGCATCAAAGATGATGAGCACCGACATCACCGCACAGATATTCAGCGTGCAGGGTGATGAGGCTTATGCCATCAAGGAATCACCCTTTGCTGCCGGACAGGCCGAGATAGGCATGTGGTTCCCTGCCGACGGACAGTATGTGGTAAACATCACACGTGCCGATGTGAAGGTGGAACTGATGGACAATGGAGCCGTAGTGCCTATGCCTTATACTTTCACTGCCGATGAAGGATTCTGCGAAGGACGTTTCGTGCTGCGAATCACTACCGACCCCACTGCCATCGAGGGTGTGGACGGCAACGATGCCAGCGCACCTCTCTATGATCTGCAGGGACGCAAGGTGGGCAGCACAACCCACAAGGGCATCTATGTGCAGAAGGGAAAGAAGATGGTGGTGAAGTGATGGGCTATACATTATATATATATAATAGAGCCCCTCACATGAGTGATGACATCAAGCAGTCAATAACTTAAACCAACGCAATATGAGTTATCGAAGATATCTGGTCATGCTACTGTCGGTACTGATGGTGCTGACGGCAGCAGCCCAGGGATTTAATCCTGATAGCCCAGCCGAACCGGGAACGCAGTACCGCATAAAGGTACAGGCATCGCCCAAGGAGGCTGGCACAGTGAGCGGAGGCGGATGGTATGTCTCAGGAAAGAAGGCTACCCTGAAGTCTTCACCCACGTCGGCAGCATGGCGCTTTGTCAACTGGACCGACAACGAAGGTGCTGTGGTGAGTACCCAATCGACCTTCACATATAGCGACATCAACGCCAGCAAGACGCTGACAGCCAATTATGAGCAGCAGCAAGTGAGCAGGGTGACACTCAGCCACGACCCTTCGACGGGTAACTTCAAAGCCACTCTGAGCGGAGCTGGCACCTATGCTGTGGGCGCGAAGATAAGAGTGCGGGCCAATAATGTGAGCGACTGGACTCTGGTCAACTGGACTCGCAAGGACAATGGAGAGGTGATGAGCACCACCAATGAGTTCGACTACGTGACCACTGAGGTGGATGTGGAGTTTGTGGCACATTACCGCTTCACGCCTGGCAGTTCGCCTGCTGAGCCCAACGAGACCAAAGCCAAACACAAGGTGACACTCAAGGCCAACCCATCCAAAGGAGGCTCGGTGAGCAACTCCACTCCTTTCTGGGTGAGGGAAGGTGAACAGTATTGGATAAGAGCCACGGAAAGAACAGACTGGAAGTTCGTAGGCTGGACTCTGGAAGACGGTACCCCTCTCTCTGCCAATTCGTATATAGGACTGACGATGGGTACAAGAGATATGGTGATTATAGCCAATTTCGAGTTCTCACCCGGCAATCCCAGCAATCCTGGAAGCGACGGCAAGAAGCGCTTCACCCTGTATGGCCAGACAGCCAGAGCATTCAAGGGAGAAAGCGTGCTCTATCCCCTGTATCTGGAGAATACCTCTGCAGCCAAGGAACTATCGCTCACTTTGGCTTTGCCAGAGGGTATCACAGCCAATCCTGACGGTGTGCAACTCACCAGCCGCACATCGGCTTACAGCGTGACAGCCAGTCAGGAAGGACAGGATTTCACACTCAGTCTGACTGGTGGAACACAGATAAGCGGCAACAATGGTGCTGTGGTACTGGTGCCTCTGCAGATAGGTGCGGCAGTGAAGGACAGCACCTACAGCCTCTCCATCAAGGAATCCAGCCTCACTCTGGCCGATGGCACACAGCCCGCCATGACGTCACGTTCGGGTTCGCTGCAGGTGAGCACACCCGAGGAAGGCGACTTGCAGGCACAGTTCACCGTGGATAGGTATATGAACAGAGCACAGTTTATCAATACCAGCAGCGAGGGTTGCAAGACCTTCACATGGGATTTCGGTGACGGAACCACCAGCAATGAGCGCAATCCCATGCATATCTACCAGTCCCCTGGCACCTACAATGTGAAGCTCACGGCAAAAGGTATAGTGAAGACCGACATCTCGGAGCAGAGCATCATAGTAAATCCTGCCAGTACCTGGGCAGCAGAAGGTGATTACACTCTGGACCGCAAGGCAGTGGGCGTGAGAAACTTCACGTCGCTCCACGAGGCTATAAGCCTGCTGTCACAGTGTACACCACGTGGCACCATCGAAGTGGCAGTACCCGCCGGTGAAGCATATCCCATGGATGCCACCCAGGCCGACTCGTTGAACCTCGTGAAGACATTCACACAGAAACTCATACAGACGGGCGCTACTCTGAAGTTCACTTCGGCAGCAAGCGATCCCAGTTCCTCCATCGCGATTAACACTACCCCCGAGGCAGAAAGCCTGTGTTCCGCTATGGCATTCATTCGGCTGTTGATACTTGACAACGTACAAGTGACTCTGAACGGAGCGGATGTCCATCCCCAGGCTCTTCTCAAAGACAGTGAGGAAATGGTGTGCTCCGGAGAGGCGACCGGTGAGGTTACCTTGAACGGATTGAGTAGCAGCCCGTCTGTTTCTGTCAGGTGGAATGCCTCCATCGAAGCAGGAAGCAAGCTCACCGACTTTGTTGCCAACGGCACAGGAAACATTCCCGTGATGGTCATCAACAGTACTGCTACAGCCATCCAGCGTGTTACCTATAATATAGAGTACTTGCTCGACGGTGTGCTCATGTGCACCACCCAGCACGTGATAGGCGTACGTCCGTTGCTCAGGAATGCAGTGCTCACTTGCAACTCACCTGCCGACGGAAGCGAGATAAACTTCGGCAACCAGCAAATCAGCTGGACAGGACTGGGCAGTCTGGCCAGTGGCGGCTACACCTTCTACTGGAAGCGTACCGACATAGATGCCGAGTGGAGCCAGGCAGATTGTACCACCAACAGCATCTATCTGCAGTGTGTGCCCGGTGCTGCCTATGCGTGGAAGGTGAAAGCCTATGGTGCATGTGACGAGAAGGAGAGTGCCATATTCAACTTCACCGTGAAGAGGCAGGCCGACCTGGCTGTCACAGAGTTCGTCGTACCTGAGGCTGTCAACGCCCTGCGCACCTTCACTATCACAGCGAAAGTGAAGAACCTGGGCAACGGAACCACCCTGCGCAGCTCGTGGACCGACGCTCTCTACTACAGTCAGAGTGCCGACGGGCTGAACACAGCCTCCCGACTGACCACTGTAACCCACCGGGGAGCACTGGAACCAGGAGGAACATACGACCTTACATTCACTATAAAAGCTCCCGAAGCATCGATGGGTCAGGTGTATTATTACCTGAAGACCGACGATTCCAACGAGGAGACAGAGAGCGACGAGCGCAACAACCTGGCCGCATCGGCAGCGGTGAGCATAGCCGAAAGCTATGTGCAGGCCGACGACTACGAGGCTCTGAAGATGCTCTTCAACAACCTTACAGGCACCTCATGGAAGCAGAAGTGGCAAGTGAATACGCCTGCCATCAACAGCACAGCCTGGCCCGGAGTAACCTTCAACAACGATGGTAGGGTATTGGCAATCAACCTCTCTGGCAATAATGTGGCGGGTGAACTGCCCACGAAAGGTTTTGCTCTGCCCCTGCTCACATCGCTCAACATGAGCGGAAACAGGGTGCGCGGCAATCTGCCCGCCTTTGTCAAGGAGCTGCCAGCACTCACCACGCTGGATATGAGCGCGTGTGCTCTGACCGAGCTGGCCGGACCTCTGCCTGCCACAATCAAAAACCTGAGTCTGGCCAACCAGAATGACTTCCGCCCGCTCTCCTATTTCACCAGGCAGGAGTGGGAGATGGCCACCTACATCGAAAATGTGGAGACCGGTTCGATCATCAGTTACAACCACGCTTTGCGCAACTTCACAGCCCATCCCACGCTGAGCCTCTACTCCAAGAGCGACACTTACCTGGGGGCGCTGACCTACAACAACGGACGTTACATGCTGAAGCTCAATGGCGACTACCGCCTGGCAAGCGGCACCGAAGTGTATGTGCGTGTGGCAGAAGGTACGGCAAAGAACAACCGCCTGCGCGGTACCCTCTCGTGGAAGAAAGGAGATGCCAACGTGGATGGCATGGTGGATGTGCTGGATGCACGCCATACGCTCAACAGGATATTGTCATGGCAGACGGGAAGTTTCAACTTCCTGGCGGCCAACACCTACGATACCGACGACATCATAAACGTACAGGATGTGGTGGCCACTGTGAACATGTTCATTACAGACGAGGTGAGCGAGGGTGCCAAGCACGTGAAGGCAAGAACGGCACCCGAGAGTGTGACTCCTCAAGGCACTCTGCAGATAGAGGCCAACGGCCTTTGGCTGGATGCCGAAAAGCCCGTGGGCGGAATAGACATCACGCTGCAGGGTGTAAAGCAGTCGCAAGTGGGATTGCGCCTGAGCCACAACCGCTACCAGATGTTCACACATCAGATGGGCGACCGCCTGCGTGTGGTCATCATCTCACCCTCGGGCGATGAAATAGCAGCCGGCAAGAACCAGTTGCTGAAGATATCTGCTGCAGGTGCCGAAATAGTATCGGTGAAGGCTTCTGACATGGATGCACTCGACATGCCACTCGCCATCGGCGACGGACTGAGCACAGCTATCGACGGGCCGGATGCTGATGATGAGGCTCAGACAGAGCTTTACGACATCCAAGGACGCAAGTTGGACAACACCCCCCGACTGCCTAAGGGCATATATATAAGGAACGGGCGTAAAGTGGTCATCAAATAACAAGAAGGATTATGAACAAGAGAATATCCACCCTTATGCTGCTCATGCTGGTCGCTTTGTCGGCCGCATGGGCAGGCAATAACACCCTCTCGATAACCAGGAACCTGGAGGGTGCATCAGGTAAGATAGTCAGTGTGCCTATTGAACTGAGCAACGAGGACGAAATAGTGGCCGCGCAGTTCAACGTGAAGCTGCCTTACTCCAAGGCAGACATGAGCGTGGTGCTCAATACAGCACGCAATACCAACGGACACTCGGTGAACTGCAGGTCACTTGGAAACAATACCTACACCATCGTGATAGTCAATATGCAGAACAAGCCAATAGGCGGCAACAGCGGCATCTTGGTGAATATACCCATGATGATACCTACTGACGCACAGCCTGGAGATGCCCGCGAGATAAGCATCACCGACGTGGTGCTCACCAACCGCCAGGGTGACAACATCCAGACAGGTAGTTCCACAGGACTGATTACCATACAGAAATCCCCATCGCCCGACCTTCGGCCTATAGAGATAAAGGCTGTGGAGAAGAGCGTAAAGCCCTTGGGAAGCATCACTGTAAACTGGTTTGTGGAGAACATAGGTGACTCTATCGCCGTAGCAGGATGGGCTGAAAACGTATTCCTGGTGGATGCAGCCACCGAGAGCAGGAAGTTTGTGGGCACAGTGCGCAGCGATGCCACTCTGCTCAAGAAAGCACGCCTGAGCCGCTCGGCCACCTTCTACGTCCCCTCGTCAATGGGTATGGACGGTGAGGTATATGCTGAAGTGACCGTGGTGGGCAATGCCAATCTGGGCGAGATAATAGCCGACCAGGGTAACAATACCGCCCGCAGTGCCGAAACCATCCAGCTTGGCAAGCGCCTGTATATCAGTTCTGATGCCAAGACCATCAGCGAGGATTCGCGCAGTCCGGTACGTATGAAGCTGGAGCGAAGCGGCGACTGGAGCACCGAAGAAACCTTCACACTCTCTGCGCTGGGTACCGGACTCATCAATGTGCCTGCCTCTGTCACCATCCCCAAGGGACAGAGTGGAGTGTATTTCTATGTATATGCAGTAGATAATGATGAAGTGAACACCGAAGAGCTCGAGCGTGTGACAGTGGCCGAAGCCAATGGCTACGAGTCGGTGAGCCAGGAGATAACCGTTCTGGACGATGAATTCCTCACCATGACATTGCGCTATAGCCAGGCAGAGGTGACTGAAGGAGAGACCTTCACACTCACCGTCAACATGGCAAAAGCCGCAGATGAGGAGCAGAAGGTGCTTCTCTCGACCGATATGCCCAAGCGCTTCAAGTTCCCAAGCGAGGTGACTGTTCCGGCCGGGGAAACCACTGTGGATGTGCAGATAGAGGCGGTGGATGACGATATAGCCGACGTCACACAGACTCCGCTCTTCTATGCAGTGGCCGATCATTACAACAAGGCCGAAGCAGCTCTCATACTGCATGACAACGACTTGCCCGATATCACCCTGGAGTTCACACCCGATGTGGTCAACGAGGGAGCCGGTCTGACGGCCATTATAGCCAAGCTCAAGCGCACTTCAGCCACCAATGCCTCTGTGAATATCCGTCTTACCGACGATGCCAAAGGCGGTCTCTACTATTCTACCAGAAGCATCACCTTGTCAAAGGGTGTGGAAGAGGCGCAGTTCACAATAGGTGTGGTGGATAATGCCATTGTGGATGGCAACCGTACCTATACCGTGGAAGCTGCTGTGTATCTGTCCTCTTGCAGCTGTAATCCCTCGGGAACGCTCAAGGGAATTGCCCGTAAGACCATTACCGTACTTGATGACGACGGTCCTTCACTCTCGCTTACTTGCTCTACGGCAGGTATTAAGGAAGGTTCCGAAGAAGGCACCTGGATAACGGTCAAGCGTAATACAGGCAAGAGCGGACGCTTGCCTCTGACCCTCACATGCGATGATCCTCGTATGGTGTTTGAGGGTGATGCCGTCATCCCAGACGGTATCGACTATGTGAGAATCAAGGCAAAGGCCAATGCCAACAGCGTCACCAACGACAGCAAGACGGTGGTCATCACCGCTTCGGCCAATGGATTTACGGCTGCCAAGGGATGGTTGCAGATCATCGATGAGACTTTGCCCGACGCTGTCATTACGGATTTCCAGGTGGATAAGCAGGAAGTCATTGTGGGCGAAAAGATTTCCACGGTGGTTACTGTGGAGAATCAGGGCGTGATAGACCTGCCCAAGGATACTTGGGTACAACTCTTCTTCGACGGAGTACCTGTGGATACTATGTTCACCAGCAAGGCTCTGGCTCCTGGCGAATCACTGCAGGTGGACTGCTCATTCAATGTTTCCGACAAGGTGAAGACAGGTCGCCTGCAGGCCCATGTGAACAAGAACAACAAGGTGAGCGAGTGCCTCTACATCAACAATACCTCTGAGGCGGTTGCCGTAAAGGTCAATCCTCCCTTCACTGCCACTGCTGTTCCTGCCAAGGCAACGATAAACATCAGTGAGAGTATCACCATCACTGGTCAGCTCGAAGGCAATGACATAGCCGGCAAGACAGTGGAGGTATATATTATAAATGAGTCACGTCGTGAGGTGCTCAATCCTGTGACCGACGAGAATGGAGCCTACACCACCACCTATACTCCCACATCCGTGCAGTTGGGACACTTCTCGGTGGGCGCTTGTTACCCTGGCCAGGGACTTGACAGCGAGATGGCATCCTTCGACATCCTGGGTCTGCGACGCAAGAGTACAGGCGGAGTATCGCACAAGCTCACGCTGGGTTATCCCCAGGAGAACAGTCTGGTGCTCTACAATCCCAGTGCCATTGCCCTTACCAACGTACGTGCAGAGATTCAGGATTGTCCCGATGACGTGAAGGTAACCTTCAACCGCATTCCTCTCATCGAGGGTGGCGACTTGGGCAGCCTCTCTTACACCATTGAGGGACTGGCACCTCAGACCGACCTGGAATGGCATATCCTGAAGGTGAAAGTGAGCAGCGATGAGGGAGCAACCTTCAATATGAACATCGCTTACCACAACTTCACGCCCATCGGAATGCTCAAGGCCGACCAGACCAACATCAAGACAACGATGATCAAGGGTGAATCGCGCGACTTCACATTCACTGTGCGCAATATTGGCAGCGGTTCTACAGGCAAGATGAGCCTGGTTCTTCCACAGGGCCAGTCCTGGCTCACAGCCGTCACACCGCTCAACATGGCTCCTTTGGCCAATGGTGAATCGGCCACTATCATCCTTCGCATGACTCCCACTGACGATATGCAGCTCAATGTACCCGTCACTGGAAACATCGCTCTGAATGCAGAGAATGCCGATGGACTTGCCATCCCGTTCCGTGTGGAGACCGTTTCTGGAAAGAACGGAACTCTTGAGGTGGAGGTATGTGACGAGTTTACCTACTATGACGAGACGGCTCCTCGTGTGGCGAATGCCGAAGTGGTGGTGCGTCATCCGACAACCAATGCTCTGGTCACCTCGGGACGAACCGGTGCCGACGGCAAATTCACAGCCGAGTTGCCAGAGGGATATTATAATGTAAACGTGACAGCCGACAACCACGACTCTTATCGCGGTACTGTGCTAGTTGACCCCGGAACCACTGTAAGCCATGTGGTCAACCTCAGTTACCAGGCTATCAAGGTGTCGTGGGAGGTTGTGGAGACCGAGGTAGAGGATGTATATGAGATCAAGACCGTGGTGAAGTATGAGACCAATGTGCCCAAACCAGTGGTGGAAGTTATCCTTCCCGACTCCATCTCACAGACAGAGGTGCTGCAGAACGGCAGTACGATGATCTACGCAATAGTCACCAACAAGGGACTCATACAGGCTCGCAACGTCAACGTAAGGCTTGGCGACATCAAGGGATGCGTCATCGAAAACCTGGTGGAGAACGGTTTCAACCTTGCTCCAGGCGTATCTGTGGTGGTTCCCATCCGTATTTCTGCCAAGAGTGAAGCAGCCCATGTGCCCGGCAAGTTCAATGTGCGCCGCAAGGCAAAGGGCTTCGACGGCTTCGTGGATTGTGCTGTCAATGCTCTTATTGACTGGGTATTTGCTTGTGCAGGTACAGAAAAAGCGGACAATATCACCCTTGCGCTCAAACTGAAGGACTGTGCCCAGAAGTATCTGGCAAATGAGACTGGTAAGTTTGAATTCCCCACAGAGGAGCCTGGACCATTTAATAATCTTGGTCTCAGCAGTCTTCTGCGGCCCTATGCAGGTATTGGAAAAACAGGAATACGTTTGCCTGTGACCGACTGCAATCCTTGTGAACGCGACCTTACTGCTTGCGTGGTAAGAGGGGCTTATGCAGCATACAGATTTGCACCTCACTCTATCCCTCATATTAACTTTAGCAGTGGAACTGGGACATTATCGCGTATAAAGTTAGGTTACGAGAACTTAAGTTCAGCGAAGGAATTGGGCGACTATTCCAAAAGAGCCTATCAAGAGCTTGAGGATTCAAGGAATGGGGTTAACCAATGTGATGCCAGCGGCTGTCAGGAAGACCCTGGTTTCACAGACGGACCTGCAGTTCCCAGTGGGTCGGGTGACTTGACGCGACGTATAAAGAAGGAGTATTCCAATAGCAAGAAACTTCCATCGTATATGTCATCCCTTGTACATGCTACAGACTTGGCTAAAGTCCGTCTAGATGCAATGTACAGACTTTCTAAGTGTAGCGGATGGGGTCCGTCGTGGTTCAATATTGACAAGGTTGCCATGGACAGGTTTATTGCAAAGGCTGAAGCTTGGGCCAAGGGAGAAGGTAGCCTGGACGAGAACGATCGCCCTGATGGGGTAAGTTATGAGGATTATCTTGCTTGGAAGAAGATGGTCACTGAAGATGAACCTCTTGACTCAGCCGAGCAAGGACGCTACTATTATGAAATTATCAAGTGGTGCGATGAGAATGCTGTGCTGAAAGGCTACCTCAACACCTGTGACTATTTTGATTCTTCCTATGAGGAGTATGACAAGAACACCGAGAACGGCAAAAAATCCACTGGTGTGTGTGCATCCATCTCCTTGCAGATAAGCCAGACGATGACAATGACGCGTCAGGCTTTCCTGGGAACCCTCACTGTGACCAACGGACATGAGAGCGAACCCATGAAGGATGTGAAGCTTACTCTCAAGGTGACCAATGAAGACGGCGACCTGGCAACGAGCCATGAATTCCAGATCAACCCGACATCGCTTGATGGATTTACCGGTGAACTTGACCTTACCAGCGGTTGGTCATTGGCTGCCAAGGGAACTGGTGTGGCGAAGATAACCTTCATCCCCACCAAGTATGCCGCTCCTACTGAGCCTGTGAAATACAGCTTCGGCGGTACACTCAGCTACACCAACCCCTACACGGGAGCTACTCTCACACGCGAACTCTTCCCGGTGACTCTCACCGTGAAGCCCAGTCCCGAACTGGATCTCGCCTACTTCATGCAGCGTGATGTGATGGGTGACAACGCCCTCACACCCGATGTGGTGGAGCCCAGTGTGCCTGCTGAGTTTGCTCTGCTCATCAATAACAAGGGCACAGGAGATGCCACTAAGGTGAACATCACCACCAACCAGCCTGAGATCATCGAGAATGAAAAGGGCTTGCTCATCGACTTCGAGATACTCTCCAGTATGGTCAACGGTCGCGACAAGACTCTTGCCCTGGGTGGCAGTGTGGCATCCAGTTTCGGTACCATACCAGCCAAGTCACAGGCGTTTGCCCAGTGGGAACTGAAATGTGACTTGCTCGGGCACTTCACCGACTATAATGTGAGTGCCACTCATGTGACCAGTTATGACAACCCCGACCTCAGTCTGCTCGACCAGGTGACTATCCACGAGCTGATACACTCGCTGCATGTAGCGCATGCCGAGGCTGGCAAGGATTCGCTCGTGGCATGGCTTGTGAATGACATCGACGATGCTTATGACTTGCCTGACGCGCTCTACTTCAGTGATGCTACAATGGCAGAAGTCAATACTGTGGATGCCGACCTGTGTCAGGTAACCCCTGTGGATGCCTATCACTACGTGCTGAAGGTGACTCCCGAGAAGAATGGATGGACCTATGGAAACATTCAGGATCCCATAGGCGGCCGTTCGGCTCTCGTCTCCATCACCCGCAGAAGCGACAATCAGAAGATATCCACACGCAACTTCTGGCAGTCGGAGTGGACACTGCGCGATGGTGACGAGCCTCTGCAGGAGTACCGCCTCCACTTTGCCGACAACATTGAACACGGCAGCGAAGAGTATGTGCTGGAGTATGTGCCTGTACCCGAGAAGACTCTCGAGGTGGTGAGCATCACTGGCCCCGACCGTACGAAGGTCATCGAAGACAAGCCGCTGGCCAAGGTGAGCGTGCAGTTCAACAAGCCCATCCAGCCTGAAACCTTCACCCATGAGGATCTCTTCATGCGCTGTCAGGGCAAGAATGTGGATATGAGCACCGTGAGCATCACCAGCGATGACAATACCAATTTCATCCTCGACATGGGAACCACCACCCAGGAGGATGGTTACTATGTGCTCGATGTGCATACCAACGGTATTCTCGACAATGAGAACTTCGCCGGTAAGAACGGCAAGAAGGCCGACTGGATACAGTATGATGGCGGACTGGTGAATCTGGCTGCCAAGGCTTATCCTGCCAACGCCGGCAAGTTGTGGATCACCTATGAGGACAACAGCGGACAGGAAAGCGGTGTGAAGAGTGAGCGCCGACAGGTGCGCACGCAGGCTGAGGGCGAAGAGGTTGCCCGTGTGCCTTACAACCAGAACGTCACACTCACCGCCGAACCCAAGGAGGGTTATGCCTTCAAGGGCTGGTATGTGGATGACGAATGCGTGAGCACCGACCTGAGTTACACCACTGCTTATCTGGGCCATACCTCTGTGCAGGCCCGCTTCTACGAGAACAACATCCGTCTCACCCTTTCCTATAATGATTTGGGAGGTACCGTCACGGGTGGCGGAAGCGGACTCTATGCCTATGGAACCAAGCTGAGCCTGCGCGCTCTGGCCACTGACGGCTATGTGTTCACAGGCTGGCTCAAGGACAACACCATCGTGACCAACGATGAGTACCTGCATCTCACCCTTGAGGAGGCACAGGATGTGCAGGCCGAGTTTGTGATGCTGGGCAGCAAGGTAGGCGATGTGAACCTCGACGGATTCATCACCGTGAGTGATATGTCGGCTCTGGGTAGCGTAGTGCTCAAGGAAGAACTCGAGCATGTATCCTATGTCTATTCCGATGTCAATCTCGACCGAACCATCGACATCAGCGATATGCCGGCTCTCTCTAATATGCTCTTTGTGGGTGGCAGCGAAGCGCGTGCTATGAAGCGCACTTCCAGAATGTTCCCCACAGCCGAGTGCGGTGGCATGGTTTTGGCCGATACCCAGTTGCCGCTGGAGTCTGAGGCCGATGCCGCACTTTCCTTCGAGGGAGTGTTCCAGGCTACCTGCTTCCAGTTTGACCTGCTGTTACCCGAGGGCATCACCGTGGAGGAAGTGGCTGGCAATGGTGCATCGCAGACGCATGTGTTCGGCTGGAACCGCATGGACAACGGACTGGTGCGTGTCATCGGATATGCTGCGGATAACGCACAACTGCCTTGCGGACCTCTGGCCAACGTGACAATCAGTGCCCAGCCAGGTGTGACCGACGGAATCTATGATGTGCTCATGTGCAACATTGTCATGGGACGCAGCGATGCTTCATCGGCCCATCTGCCCAACCGCATGGTGAAGATTACCGTGGGCAATGGTGCCACCGGCATCAACGGAACCGACGGTGCTGCACGCCACAGCGGCATTTACGACCTGCAGGGACGTAAAGTGAATTCCACCACAGACATCAACAAGGGTGTCTATATTATGAACAGCAAGAAATACATATACAGATGAGAACCTATCTGATCATAGCCCTCGCCCTGTTCCTGGCTTCTGCCAGGACAGTGGCTCAGGAGCCCACGGACGTGAGCAAGATGGATTACGCCGTGTATTGCGAGCATACCTATGCTCAAGCAGGAAGCACCGCCGAACTCTACATCAAGCTCAAGACGGGCATGGTGTGTGGTGCTTTTGCCACCGATATTGACTTCCCTGATGGAGTGACGGTGACGGGTTACAGCAGTTGCAGCTATTCCGACATGGTGCCAGTGGCACGCTATGTGGGTTCAGCCTGGCGTCAACTCTTTGCCGACATGCTGGTAAAGGGCAATCTGGTGCCTGCCAACACCGACCAGGAGCTGGTGAAGCTCACGCTCAACGTGGATGCCGGTGTGGCTGCAGGCGACTATCTGTTGCGCTTTCACCACGTGGAAATAGCATCGCACAATGGTGCGGCAGGCACAGCAAAGCGTCCAGGCGATATCTATTGCCTGTTGACTGTGCAGCAGGAACCTGTCTATGATCCTGGTTTCAGCGCCTCTTTTACGCCGATGGCAGTGAAGGAGGGGCTTACCCACGATGCTGAAAATCCCCAGCAGTCCACCTGGCTCACCCTGAGTATTGCCAATGCCAAGAACTTGGAAAAGATTTCCTTCCGCATGACACTGCCCCAGGGGATGACAATGGGCACGTATAGCTCGAAGAAGAAAGAGTATCCCGACCCCTACTACGCTTGGGATGAGGCCTTTGAGGGCGAAGATTTGCCCGAGTGTACGCTCAACAGCGACGGCACCTATAGTGTGGTGGCCCAGACCCATGTAGATGCCGGCAACATAGCTCTGGTACGCATCCCTCTGGTGACCACCGACATTGTGGCCGATGGTTGCCATGATGTGACACTCAGCGAGGTGACTATGCAGACGGCTCCCGAGGTGGATAAGGGCCACGTATATCGTGCCCGTCCCTTCACGGCATCGCTCGTGGTCAACAGAGCTGACACACGTCAGCTTGACTTGCGCGAAGCCAAGGGACTGCAGGGAGTGACCATCAATGTGGCCGACAACCCCAATGTCATCATCCTGGCACGTGCCGGACAGGTGACCAATGACCATAATGTGGTGGTAGATGGCGTGTGTGACAATCTGGTGCTTACCGACAAGATGCCCTTTGTGGCTCCCTCTGCCTTCGTGGCCAGGCAGGCTTCGTATGTGCGTGCTGATGCTCCCGAGTGGGGTACAGTGTGCCTGCCTTTTGCCGTGAGCAGCAATGACCAGGTGCAGTATTACACTCTGGCCGAGGTGAAAGGCTTGAGCGACACCGAGGGTATGATGGTGTTCTCACCCGTGGAGAGCCTTGAGCCTAATGTGCCGGCTGTCTATCGCCTCCTTGCCGAGGGTGAGAACTTGCAGGCGAAGTCCACTGATGCCAGTGTGCCAGTCGTGAGCGGCGGTCTGCACAAGCAGATGGCAGATGGCACCTGGTGCCTGAAGGGAGTGTATGAGGAAACGCGCGTTCGTGAGGCTACCACTCCGGACTACTACTATATCAAGGCTGGCAAGTTCTATCATGTGAACGACTACTTCGTTCTCGACCCCTTCCGTGCCTACTTTGAATTCACTCCTGCCCCTGGTCAGGTCAAGTATCTGCGCCTGGGCATCAGCGACGATATGCCCAGCGGAGTGGAGTCGGTGCTCACCGAAGGCAATGCTCCCGCACGTGTGTATGGTATCGACGGCATCGTGCGGCCCGGCAGACAACAGCAGAGAGGTATCTTGATTATTAACGGAAAGAAATATATAAAGTAATGAGAAAGCAGTATAAAAGACCCGAGATGAATGTACAGGAGGTGGAGGTGTGCTATGTGCTGGCCCAGAGTCTTGTCAATGGCGGTATAGGCAAGCCTGGCGATAGTGGCGACATAAAGAAGGAACACCTGTGGGAAGACGAGTTCTGGGATGACCTGGACATTAACTCGCGCTCTTTCAGATCTTAGTCCGAGTCAAACGGAAATGCAGATGTGTGCATCGGGAATCAGACTCCGTCTCAACTAAGAACGGGGATTCCAGAATCAAGCATCGGGCCGACACAAGGCTCGAGGATATCCTTTGGGGGATGACAGACCGTGGTGTTTCTGATGGAACACTGCGGTCTTTTGTCTTTTATAGCCGGCAAGGCGAAAAAAGCCATATAGCTTACTTGGCAAAGTATCCTTGGATACTTGCCCGTTTATCCTTGGATACATTGCCAAGTATCCTTGGATACTTTTTCAGGCCGGTTTCTTGGCCGGGAAGAGATGGTTCGATGCGTGGTCTGTTTCCTCTTTCTCTTGACAGGTTTCTTCTTTGCCTACTGAATCCATGGACAGTATTGCAGAACCCATACCGGGTCAGTTGACACTTGCCGGGAAACCGCTTCTGCTTCTTGCGATGCTTCACTCCTTCCTGTGGGGATGCTCCTTCGCTTCCCGTGGGAATAGTCTTGGACAAAAAAGGCTGGGCTCCTGCATCGGGAGCCCAGCCGTATTGTGTGGGTCTGGCTGTAGGCCTGTAGTTACTCGTTGGGCTGGAATGCCAGAGCAGGTACACCAGTGAAATTGCCAGTGGGATGAGTGCTACGCAGGCGGTGAGGCTGCTTGCGCTGACGCTACCAGCGGTCTGTGCGGAAGGGGGCAACGTGCAGTCCGCTCTGGGTACGCAGCGTGCAAGTGGGGTTGTCGGCCCATCCATAGCGTACTGCCACGGGGAAGTGTATGCCCTCGCAACTTACCACCACCTCGTTGCCACTCAGCACCTTGGCTTTGGCCACGTGCCATTGGCGGTTGGCGCCAGCCAGTATGAAGCCCGGCAGATTGTCCTCGATGACCAACGGTTCGCTGCCCTGCGGGGTGGCGAAATGGATATGTATGCCGTCGGCCTCCACGGTGTAGCGCTCATAGACGGGGGCTGTGAAGGCAGTCTTATGCTTGCCGTAGGTCTGGTTCAGTGCGATGGCAGCCATGCGGCGACCCACTTCGCGCTTCGTCTTGGGGTGGATATCCTTGGCATCGCCCAGGTCTATGTTGCTCACCATACCCGTGTGGGGCAGGCACAGAGCATCGGCTTGTGACTCACGCAAGAGTGCCCATTGGGATTCCGGTTGCAGGTCGCTGGGCTGCAGATAATTGGCAAGCTGCACGAAGTAGAAGGGCATGTCGGGGTTCTTCCAGCACTTGCGCCAGTCGGTGATGAGTGTCTGGAAGAGTGCCTGATGCTGTGCTGCTCGGCCCACATTGTTGCATCCCTGATACCAGATGACGCCTCGGATGGGGAACTCAATGAGTGGATGTATCATCGCATTGTAGAGCACCGTAGCATGATTGCTGTGATGGAAGTCCTGGATATAGGGTCGCTTCTCCTGAGGCAGACTCTCATAGTAGTTCTTCACGGCAGTCTCGTCGTAGTGCAGAGCAAGTATCTTGCTTGCCTGCTCCTCGAATCCAGTCACCTCCTGCAGCGCTTCGGCACGTGTCCAAGCCTCGGCGGGTGTGCCACCCCAGTCATCATCGATGATGCCCACAGGCACCTTCAGCTCCTCCCACAGGCGCAAGGCATAGAAGTAGCAGAGGGCACTGAAGTTCTCCACAGACTGGGGACTGCACTCCTGCCAGCCGTTCATGTTGACCTCCACTTGCTCCAGCGGGCGCAAACTTGTGCGCTTGGCCACCTGCAGGAGACGTATGTTGGGATATTTGGCATTGGCTATCTCCTGTTCGTAGTTGAGCACTTTGCCCCATCCCTTGATGGGCATCTCCATGTTGCTCTGTCCGCTTCCCAGCCACACTTCGCCTATCAGCACGTTGCTCAGAGTGGTCTCCTCGCCGTCGGAGAAGGTCATGTCATAGGGCTTCAGACTACCCTTGGGCGTCTCGATGGTGAGTGTGAAGCGTCCGTCGGTGGCAGATGCCTGTGCAGCCACACCTTTCTTGTTCCATCCTGTCACCAGTGTCACCTGGCTTCCGGGTTTGGCTGTGCCATGGATGGTGAGGGTGCTCTTCTGCTGGAGCACCATGTTGCTCGTGAAGTGGGTGGGCAGTGTCACCCGGCTCCAGGCTGTCTGTCCCACGAACAGCAGTCCGCAGAGCAGTGTGAGTGATAGTCTTTTCATTCTGTAGTCAATTAGGTTTCTTTTCTGCAAAATTACGCGTTTTCTCCTTTTTCATAGTAATTCTTAGACCAGAAAGAAACGTTCCTTGCTTAAAATTGCCTAACTTTGTAAGGCAAACGGGGGTGTTGGGTAACAATTCGCTGCCGTTTGTACATCAAAAGACAACTGATTAAAGCAAAACAGATATGAAGAAGATTCTCTCTTTCGTGGCGGCTGCTGTGCTGGGCACAGTGGTTTATGCCCAGCCCAAGATTGTGGCTCACCGTGGTTACTGGCGCACCGACGGCAGTGCGCAGAACTCTATCACAGCGCTCCAGAAGGCAGCTACCCTCGGCTGCTATGGCTCAGAGTTTGACATGTGGGTGACGGCTGACGGAGTGCCCGTAGTGTTCCACGATGCCACAGTAGATGGCATCCGCATAGAGGATACCACCTTTGCCACCCTGATGAATCACCGCTTGGCCAACGGGGAGTTCATACCTACCCTGCAGCAGTACCTCACTGAGGCTGCCAAGTGGGAGAACTGCAAGATCATCTTCGAGATAAAGACTCACCGCAACGACGTGCGTAACAAGCGTGCTGCCGATATGGCAGTGGAGATGGTGCGCATGCTTGGACTGGAGACGCGTACCGAGTATATCGCCTTCAGCAAGGTGGTGTGCCAGCGCCTGCACGAGATTAGCCCCGAGTCGAAGATTGCCTACCTGAGCGGTGACCTCACCCCTGCACAGGTCAAGGAGATGGGCCTCTCGGGCATTGACTACAACGAGGGCGTGTTCAAGAAGCACCCTGAGTGGCTGCAGGAAGCCAAGCAGCTGGGCATAGAGGTGAACGTTTGGACAGTGGATGGAGAGGATAATCTGCGCCATCACGCCAACCTGGATGGCATAGACATCATCACTACCAACGACCCTGAAATACTGAAGGGTATTCTGGCAGAGCAGCAGCAAGCCAAGCAGCCCGCCGCCAAGAAGACCAAGAAGCACAAGTGATTTCCATGGCGGAGTGCGGTGCGATGGCTCACGCAGCGCGCTGCATTGGCCATCGCAGCACGGTGCATCGGCCATCGCACCGCACTGCATTGTGGAAGTGAAGAGTGAAGAGTGAAGAGTGAAAAGTGCTGGCGCGGGGATATATGGTGTATTGCCATCCCCGCGCCAGCTCAATTCTTAATTCAAAATTCTTAATTCCTAATTGCGGCGTAGCTACTCCCTGACAAGCTTGTAGTCCAGTTGCTTGCGGAAGAGATCGGCGCGTGCCACCTGAATCTTGACGGCGTCGCCCAGGTTGTAGCAGTGATGAGTGGCTCTTCCACGCAGGCAGAAGTTCTTCTCATCGAACTCGTAGTAGTCATCCTTGAGGTCTCTCAGAGGCACCATACCCTCGCACTTGTTCTCGTTCACCTCTACGTAGAGGCCAAACTCCGTCACTCCGCTGATGGTTCCTTCGAACACCTCGCCCAGACGGTCCTTCATGAACTCCACCTGCTTGTACTTTATGCTCGAGCGCTCGGCCTGTGCTGCCGTCTGCTCCATCTCGCTGCAGTGCTCGCATAGCTCCTCATATTTGTCACGTCCTACGCTGCGCCCACCTTCGGCATAGCGCGTCAGCAGGCGGTGCACCATAAGGTCGGGATAGCGTCGGATGGGGCTTGTGAAGTGGGTGTAATAGCGGAACGCCAGTCCGTAGTGCCCTACGTTCTGCACACTGTACTGGGCTTTCATCATGGCCCTCAGGCTCACCATCTCCACCACATTCTGCTCTTTGCGGCCCTTCACTTCGCGCAGCAACTTGTTGAGATTGCGGCTCACGTCGTCCTTGGTGCCCGTAGTGCGCAACTTATAACCGAACTTGCCCACGAAGTCGGCCAGGTTCATCAGCTTCTGAGGGTCGGGTGTGTCGTGTATTCGATATACAAATACCTTGGCCTTCTGCCCCTTGGCCACCTTGCCTATGCTCTCTGCCACGGTTCGGTTGGCCAGCAGCATGAACTCCTCAATCAGCTTGTTGGCATCCTTGGACACCTTGAAGAAGACGCTCGTAGGCTTGCCCTTCTCGTCTATCTCGAAGCGTACCTCGCATCTGTCAAAGTCTATCGCGCCTCCGGCAAAGCGTCTGCGCCGCAGTTCCTTGGCCATGCGGTTGAGCATGATGAGCTCCTTGGCAAAGTGCTCGGCAGGCTCTGCATCGGGCGTGAGCGGCTCATAGTGGTCGCCGGGGCTGTTGTAGTCCTCCTCGCTGGCCTCGTGATGTGCCTCCAGTACCTGCTGCACCTCCTCGTAGGTGAAGCGTCGGTTGCTGCGTATGACGGTGTGTGCCAGGTGCCAGTTCTGTATCTCGGCCTTCTCGTTGAGCGTAAAGATGACGCTGTAAGCCAACTTGTCCTCGTCGGGACGCAGCGAGCAGATGTAGTTGCAGAGCCGCTCGGGCAGCATGGGAATGGTGCGATCGACCAGATACACGCTGGTGGAGCGCTTGAGTGCTTCGCGGTCGATGATGGATCCTTCGGGCACGTAGTGGCTCACGTCGGCGATGTGTACGCCCACCTCCCACAGTCCGCCGTCGAGCGCACGGATGCTCAGCGCGTCGTCGAAGTCCTTGGCATCACGCGGGTCAATGGTGAAGGTCATCACCTCACGCATATCCTCACGCTTGGCCAACTCCTCTGCACTGATGCCCGGAAGCAGCTTGTCGGCAGCTTTCTCTACGGCAGCGGGGTATTTGTAGGGCAATCCGTACTCTGCCAGGATGGCGTGCATCTCGGCATTGTTCTCGCCCGTCTTGCCCAGGATATCGATGACATGGCCCACGGGGTTCTTTGCGTTCTCGGGCCATTCGGTTATCTTCACCACGGCCTTGTCGCCGTCCTTGCCCTTCTTGAGCGCTGACTTGGGAATGAAGATATCGTTGGCCAGCGTGCGGTCCTCGGTGAGCAGGTAGGCGAAGTCCTTTTTCACCTCCAGCGTACCCACGAAGGTGTGGTCGGCCCGCTCTACTATTTCGGTCACGACAGCCTCTCGCACGTGGTTCCTACGGCGCGCAACCATGGTGGCCTGCACCTTGTCGCCGTCCATGGCATGCATACTGTTGCGCTCGGCAACCAGTATCGGCTCTGTCCCGTCGGCGGGTTCGAACACGTTCTTGCCGTTTGCCTTGCGGCGGAAAGTACCCTCCATCACCTGCGACGGCGTGTTCAGACTGAAATGGTAGCGTGGGTGCTCCTTGATATAATCGTCCATCAGCATCTCGTCCAGCACGTCCATCATGAGCATCTTGGCGGGATGCGTCTTCAGGTTCAGCGTGCGGTAGAGTGTCTTCAAGTCAAATGTCTCGCCTGGCGCTTGCTGGAACATGTCCATGAGCAAGCCCTGCAGGTCTTTCTTCTTCAGGCGTTGGCCCGACTTCTTGTCCTTTCCCATAGTAGTATAAGTTAGGTTCAACCATGACTGCCAACAGGCAACGTCATAGCAAAGTTAATGCTTTTTTCGTCTCCGCAGCCAGATGCCATATTAAATAATGTATATAAAGGACAGACTTGTGGCGTTATTGGCCACTTCTGTTACGCTTATGTGGCGAAAAGACTGTACCTTTATGCCCGAAAGAGAAAACTGATAAGCGAATGAACATATTGGTAACCGGAGCCAGTGGCTTCATAGGGAGTTATATAGTGGAGGAAGGTCTGCGCCAGGGTCATCAGGTGTGGGCAGGCGTGAGAAAGAGCAGCAGCAAGGCTTATCTGCAGGATGAGCGCATCCGCTTTGCCTGCCTCGACCTCTCCAGCAAGGCACGTCTGGCCGAACAGCTGTACGCTCTGAAGGCAGAGATGGGCGGCTGCGAATGGGATGTGGTGGTGCACGCGGCCGGTGCCACCAAGTGTCTGCATGCCCAGGATTTCTATCGCACCAACTATGATGGTACGGTGCATCTGGTGGAGGCGCTGCGTGAGGCAGGCATGATGCCTGCGCGACTGGTGTATCTGAGCAGCCTGAGTGTGTTCGGGGCCATACGTGAGCAGCCTGTGAGAAAGCCTACGCGGGACAATCCTTGGGTGTATGCTCCTATCGTGGGAACCGACTCCCCCGAGCCCAACACCGAGTATGGGCGCAGCAAGTGGAAGGCCGAACAGTGGCTGGCAGAGCAAAAGGACGTCCCCTACACCATACTCCGTCCCACTGGCGTGTATGGTCCGAGGGAGAAGGATTACTTCCTCATGGCACAGAGCATCAAGCAGCACACCGACTTCGCAGTGGGTTACAAACCTCAGGAAATCACCTTCGTGTATGTGATGGACGTGGTGCAGGCTGTCTTCAAGTGCATCGGCTCGCCCCAGGCAGTGGGCCGTGCCTACTTCCTGAGCGACGGTCAGGTGTATAACAGCCGCCGCTTCAGCGACCTCCTGCAGCAGTCGATGGGCAACCCCTGGGTGCTGCACATCAAGGCTCCACTGTGGTTCCTGCGCATCGTGTGTGCCCTGAGCGGTACTCTGAGCAAGGTCACAGGCCGCATGAATGCCCTCAACATGGACAAGTTTCATATTCTGCGCCAGCGCAACTGGCAGTGTGACATCGAGCCTGCAAGGCATGATTTCGGCTACGAACCGCAGTGGCCGCTGGAGCGTGGCGTACAGGCCGCTGTCAAGTGGTATCGTGAGAACGGCTGGCTGTAAGCCTGGAACCCTTGGGGCAATAGTCTCATAATAAGATTCCAGCCGCTTCGCTCGTGCCGGGGAAAGAGGTCTGATGACCTGCCCCTTTGGCTGGGCGAAGCGGCTGGACGCTTTGTGATGAAGGCTTCTCCTGCCTGTACGGGGCGGGAGAGGCCGGTGCCGGTTCCTCTTCTTCAGATTTCGAAGTCGAGGCAAGTGCGCACGGCGGTGTAGGGGCGTACCTTCGTGTTGGCCACCTCCTGGTGTGCGGGATGCTGGGCATAGCCCTGCAGAGCCTCGGGTGACTCCAAGGTGCAGTCCAGCATCACGTCTGCTGTGGATGAGGGAAGCACGCCGTCAATCTGCACATGCACGCTCTGCAAACCAGGCACAATGCCCTGCAGACCCTCCAGACCAGCCTTGATGCCGGCCTTCACTGTTTCTTTCTCCTCTGCGCTCAGCTCTTCGCGCAATTTCCATAGAATGATGTGTTTAACCATAATAAAGTTGCGTTAATCGTTACACTTCTCTTCTTTTCTCTGCAAAGGTAACTATTTTCGGCGTGCCAACGGGCTGTCCTATTGCAAGAAAAGCCGTATCTTTGCATCCAAGATATATAAACTCAATATTATAGATACACTTATGGCACAGCAAGAGGATGTATTCAAGAAAATAGTGTCCCACTGCAAGGAGTACGGTTTCGTGTTCCCCAGCAGCGAGATTTACGATGGACTGGGCGCCGTATATGACTACGGACAGAACGGCGTGGAGTTGAAGAACAACATCAAGCAGTATTGGTGGAAGAGCATGGTGCAGTTGCACGACAATATCGTGGGGCTGGATGCCGCCATCTTCATGCACCCCACTACCTGGAAGGCCAGTGGACACGTGGATGCATTCAATGACCCTCTGATAGACAACCGCGACTCCAAGAAGCGTTACCGCGCCGACGTGCTCATCGAGGACCAGATAGCCAAGTACGAGGAGAAGATTGAAAAGGAGGTGGAGAAGGCACGCAAGCGCTTCGGCGAAGCATTCGACGAGGCACAGTTCCGCTCTACCAATGCCCGCGTACTGGAGCACCAGCAGAAGCGTGACGCCCTGCACGAGCGTTACTCCAAGGCCATGAACGCCAACGACCTGGCTGAACTTCGCCAGATAATCCTCGACGAGGAGATAGCCTGCCCCATCAGCGGCACCCGCAACTGGACTGAGGTGCGTCAGTTCAACCTGATGTTCAGTACCGAGGTGGGCTCTACAGCCGACGGTGCAAGCAAGATATACCTGCGTCCCGAGACCGCTCAGGGCATCTTTGTCAACTATCTGAACGTGCAGAAGACGGGCCGCATGAAGCTCCCCTTCGGCATAGCACAGATAGGTAAGGCTTTCCGCAACGAGATAGTAGCACGCCAGTTCATCTTCCGCATGAGGGAGTTCGAACAGATGGAGATGCAGTTCTTCGTGAAGCCCGGCACGGAGCTCGACTGGTTCAAGGCCTGGAAGAAGACCCGTATGAACTGGCACCAGGCTCTGGGCTTCGGTGCAGAGAACTACCGCTACCACGATCATGAGAAGCTGGCACACTATGCCAACGCAGCCACCGATATCGAGTTCCGCATGCCCTTCGGCTTCAAGGAGGTGGAGGGAGTGCATTCGCGCACCAACTTCGACCTGAGCAGCCATGCCAAGTACAGCGGTAAGAAAATAGAGTACTTCGACCCGGAGACCAACGAGAGCTACACTCCCTATGTCATCGAAACCTCAATCGGTGTGGATCGCATGTTCCTCTCGGTGATGTGCCACTCCTATGAGGAGGAGCAGCTGCCCGACGGCCAGACCCGTACCGTGCTGCATCTGCCGGCCGCTCTGGCGCCCATCAAGCTCGCCATCTTCCCGCTCACCAAGAAGGACGGACTGCCTGAGAAGGCTCAGGAGATATTCCACGACCTGCGCTTCTACTTCAACTGCAAGTACGAGGAGAAGGATCAGATAGGCAAGAGATACCGCCGCATGGATGCCATCGGCTGCCCGTTCTGCGTGACCATAGACCAGCAGACACTGGAGGACAATACCGTGACTCTGCGTGACCGCGACACTATGGAGCAGACCCGAGTGAACATCCAGGACCTGAGAAGACTGGTGGAGGAGAAGGTGAGCATCGAATCTCTGCTCAAGAAACTGGACTAAACACCCCCGAGCATGGCACATACATTCAGCCGTCTGAGGGCTTTGGCTCTCTGCATGACCGCTCTGCTGGGAGCGGCCTGCCTGCTGACCTCGTGCGAGGAGACCACCGAGCAGTGGGACCCATATGAGAACTGGCAGGTGCGCAATATTGCATGGTTTGCCTCTGTGGCCGACTCGGCCCGCACAGCCATCAGCCAGGCCAAGGCCCAGTATGGCGACGAGTGGGAGAAGCATTGCGAGTGGCGCATGTACAAGACCCTGCAGCGCAGCGCATCCACGCGCGGTCCCCTCACCGACAGTATCTGCTGCCGCATCCTGCAGCGCGGCACCGGGCAGACGGCTCCGGCCTTTACCGACAGCATACGTCTCAGTTTCCGTGGCTGGCTCATGCCCGCTGAGTACGAGAAGGAGGACGGCACGCTGGAGACTCGCATGCAGGTGTTCACCCAGACTTACTACGGTGACTACAACCCCGCAACGGCCGCCCCGCAGGTGGGTGCCGTGAAGTCCTTCACCGAGGGCTTCGGTACGGCGCTCCAGTATATGGTGAAGGACGACGACTGGTTGGTGTACATCCCCAGTGACCTGGCCTATGGCGCAGAGTCCTCATCGTCGATCCCTGCCTACAGCACCTTGCTCTTCCGCATCCATCTGATGGGTGTGTATGAGAGTGGTTCGGGTGTGCCAGAGTGGAAGTAGCCCTCTCCGGGGTAATTTTGAATTGAGAATTTTGAATTAAGAATTAGGCTGGCGCGTTGTGCGGAGCTGGGTTCTGGGAAAATAAGACTGCGGTGTCTCATATCGGGCACCGCAGTCTTTTGTTTTGTCAGCCGCAACGCTATCGGTCAAGAACCAAGCTGCGGGATAATCAAGAATGTTGAATTTTGAATTAAGAATTGAGCTGCGAGGTAATTAGGAATCAAGAATGTTGAATTAAGAAAAGTGCTGGCGCGGGGGTGGCAATACACCATACATCCCAGCGCCAGCACTTTTCACTTTGCACTTTTCGCTCTTCACTTCCCGAAGGGACATCTTTCACTTCCCCAATGCAGTGCGGTGCGATGCCCGACGCAGCGTGCTGCGATGGCTAATGCAACGCGCTGCGTGGGCCAACGCACCGCACTGCGTTTTCCGGCCCAATTGGGCGTTGCGTGGCAAGGGGCGTGCCTCTCGGGGAATGGCAGGCTGCCGCCAGGCTCCCATGACGGTCGTCCTTCAGTCCCTCTGGAAGATATCTCTCGTATATACCTTGTCCTTCACGTCGTCGAGAACGGTGTCGTAGCGGTTGGCGATGATGGCTTCGGCCTTTTGCTTGAACTGGTTCAGGTCATTGACCACCAGGCTGCCGAAGAATGTGGTGCCGTCCTGCAGGGTGGGTTCATAGATGATGACCTGTGCGCCCTTTGCCTTGATACGCTTCATGATGCCCTGTATGGCCGACTGGCGGAAGTTGTCGCTGCCCGTCTTCATCGTCAGCCGATATACCCCGATGGTGGGCATCTTCTGCTCGTCCTGCCCGCTGCCATACTGGTTCTGGTGGCTGTAGGCATACCATCCGGCCTTCTTCAGCACGGCATCGGCTATATAGTCCTTGCGTGTGCGGTTGCTTTCCACTATGGCAGTCATCATGTTCTGCGGCACGTTCTCATAGTTTGCCAGCAGCTGCTTGGTGTCCTTCGGCAGGCAGTATCCGCCGTAGCCAAAGCTGGGATTGTTGTAATGCAGGCCGATGCGAGGGTCGAGCCCCACGCCACGGATGATGGCTTGCGAGTCGAGTCCCTTCATTTCGGCATAGGTGTCAAGCTCGTTGAAGTAGCTCACGCGCAGGGCCAGGTAAGTGTTGGCAAAGAGTTTCACGGCCTCGGCCTCCTTGAGTCCCATGAAGAGTGTATCCACTTCCTTTTTCTCGGCACCCTCTTGCAGCAGGCTGGAAAAGAGGTGTGCGTGCTGCTCGGCATGGGGGTGGGCGATGGCGCCGATGGCCTTGTTCTCCTCTTGGTCGGCCGCTGTGCCCCCTGTGGCGGGCTTGGGATATCCCACGATGATGCGGCTGGGGTAGAGGTTGTCATAGAGTGCCTTGCTCTCGCGCAGGAACTCCGGCGAGAAGAGCAGCCCGAAGTGCTTGCCTCGCAGGCGGCTGTCGCTGGCGAAGCGGGCTGCGTAGCGCACATACAGACTGCGGCAGTAGCCCACGGGGATGGTGCTCTTGACCACCATGATGGCATCTGGGTTGACCTCCAGAACGAGGTCTATCACGTCCTCGATGTGGTGTGTGTCAAAGAAGTTGCGCTCTGAGTCGTAGTTGGTAGGCACGGCTATGACGATGATGTCGGCATTGGCATAAGCCTCGCGCCCGTTGGTGGTGGCCGTCAGATGCAGTTCCTTCTCGGCAAAGAAGCGCTCGATGTACTCGTCCCTGATGGGTGACACGCGATGGTTGATCTGCTCTACCTTCTCGGGCACCACATCTACAGCGGTCACCTCATGGTGCTGGCTGAGCAGTGTTGCTATGGACAGTCCCACATAGCCCGTGCCTGCCACGGCTATCTTGAGTTCCTTGTATTCTTTCATATGCGTATTGTAGTTTTTTGTGCGATGCATTCCCTGGGGATGGCCTCCCCGCAGGCGCGTCTGTTGCAAAGTTAGGGCTTTTCGGAATTTAATGCTTGCAGAAATGCAAGAATATGCGTAATTTTACACCCAATTAGGGGTGCGGTGGCCTTGGGAGCCCTTTCCCCGCATACATTTATCCGCCAAATGAGCATAACAGAGAAGATAAACAGCCATCAGGGCACGGCATTCTCCTTCGAGGTGCTGCCGCCTCTGAAGGGCACGGGTACGGCCAATCTGTTCTGTACCATCGAGAAGCTGAAGGAATTTGACCCCCTCTATATCAACATCACAAGCCACCGCAGTGAGTATGTCTATCACGATCTGGAGGGTGGACTGGTGCAGCGCCAGCGTGTGCGCAGGCGTCCCGGCACCATCGCCATTGCGGCCGCCATACAGCAGCGCTTCGGGCTGCCGGTGGTGCCCCATGTGGTGTGCAGCGGCAACTGCAGGGAGGACCTGGAGTACATGCTCATCGATCTGCAGTTCCTCGGAATAGGCGACCTGCTGGTGCTGCGCGGCGATAAGGCCCGCGAGGAAAGCACCTTCAAGCCCACCGGCGATGGGCCGGCCCATGCCACCGAGCTCATTGAGCAGGTCAACAAGTTCAACAGCGGCTACTTCTGGGACGGCACGCAGATGAAGTGCCAGGGCGAGCCCTTCCGCTTCGGAGTGGCATGCTACCCCGAGAAGCACGAGGAAGCGGCCAACATGGAAGCCGACCTCTTTGCACTGAAGATGAAGGCGGATGCCGGCGCGGAGTACGCTGTGACCCAGCTCTTCTACGACAACGAGAAGTACTTCAGCTTCGTGGAGCGTGCACGTGCAGCGGGTATCGACATCCCCATCATACCGGGTATCAAGCCCCTGGCCAAGCTTAGCCAGCTCACCATGGTACCCAAGACCTTCCACTGCGACCTGCCCGAGGCCCTCTACCATGAGGCTCTCAAGTGCCGCACAGACGAGGAGGTGAAGCAAGTAGGCATAGAGTGGGGGGTGGAGCAATGCCGCCAGCTCATGCAGCACGGGGTGAAGAGTCTGCACTTCTACACCGTTAGCGCGGTGGACAGTATAGCGCAGATAGCCAAACGGATATATTAGGACAAGGCCGCACGGCACAGTAGAACCCAAGGAGGATGAGCGCAGTAACATACACAGACGTCATTGGACAGCACGAGGTCAAGGAGCATGTGCTGAGGATGGTGCACGAAGGACGTGTGCCCCATGCGCTCATGTTCAGCGGCTGCGAAGGCGCAGGAGCCATGCCCATGGCGCTTGCCCTGGCCCGGCATCTGCTCTGCGAGCACCCCACCAGCGAGGGGCCGTGCCAGACGTGTGCCGGTTGTCGCATGACGGCAGGCTGGGCGCACCCCGACCTGCACTTCTCTTTCCCTGTATATAAAGCAAAGAGCACCGACAGACCCACATCGGTCGATTATCTGCCCCAGTGGCGTGAACAGCTGCAGGAAAGCATATATTTCGACACCGAGATGTGGCTTTCGGACATCAAGGCAGAGAACCAGCAGATAACACACTATGTGCAGGAGAGCGACCGCCTGCAGGAATGCCTCGCGCTCAAACCCAGTCAGGGCGGGCGCAGAGTGGTGTTGCAATGGCTGCCCGAGCGCATGGACGCTGCCCCGGCCAATAAGCTGCTCAAGCTCATTGAGGAGCCTCCCGCACACACCCACTTCATACTGGTGAGCCTGCAGCCAGAGCTTGTCCTGGGCACCATACAGAGCCGCGTGCAGCGCATCTCGCTGCCGCCGTTGGCCGAGCAGGACATTGCCCAGGCGCTCATGCAGCGTGAGCGAGTGGCACCCATGCTGGCACAGGAGGTGGCACACATGGCTCAGGGCAACTACACAGAAGCCCTCAAGCAGGTACATGCCAAGGGAGAGAACCGCGAGTTCAACACTTTCTTTGTCAACCTGATGCGCCTCTGCTATGCACGCAAGGTCAAGGAACTGCGCTTGTGGGCGCAGTCGGCGGCCGAACTGGGGCGCGAGCGGCAGAAACGCATGCTGGTGCACTTCCAGCATCTGCTGCGTGAGAACTTCATCTATAACTTCCACACGCCCGAACTCAGTTATGAGACACGGGAGGAGAAGGACTTCAGCGAGCGCTTCGCACCATTTATCAACGAAAGAAACATAATAGGCATCATGGACGAGATGTCGCAAGCCCAGCGGGACATAGCGCAGAACGTGAATCCCCGCATGGTGTTCTTCGACTTCGCGCTCAAGATGATAATCCTTATCAGACAATAATATATATGGAATGCAAATATAAGAGCGGGGGTGCCGGAAACGGCCTCTGCAAGCGTGGATGCCACATCGGTCATTATGCACAGCTCAATGTGTATGACTATCTGGCCGATATCCCAGGCAACAACGAAACCACCGACCTGGTGGAGGTGCAGTTTAAGAATACCCGGAAAGGGTATTACCACAATATCAACAACCTGCCGCTGGAGAAAGGTGATGTGGTGGCCGTGGAGTCGAACCCCGGTCATGACATTGGCACAGTGACGCTCACAGGCAAACTGGTGCCCTTGCAGATGAAGAAGGCCAACCTCAAGAGCAACGAGGAGATACGCCGCATCTACCGCAAGGCCAGGCCGGCCGACATCGAGAAGTACGAGGAGTCAAAGGCGCTGGAGCACGGCACGATGATACGCAGCCGACAGATAGCCAAGGAGCTGGGGCTTGAGATGAAGATAGGAGACGTAGAGTATCAGGGAGACGGCAATAAGGCCATCTTCTACTACATCGCTGACAGACGTGTAGATTTCCGCCAGCTTATCAAGGTGCTGGCCGATGCTTTCCACGTAAGAATAGAGATGAAGCAGATAGGCGCGCGGCAGGAAGCAGGCCGCATAGGCGGTTTCGGACCCTGCGGACGCGAGCTCTGCTGCGCTACATGGATGAAGAACTTCGTGAGTGTAGGCACTGGAAGCGCCCGTTTTCAGGACTTGAGCCGCAACCCCCAGAAGCTTGCCGGGCAGTGCGCAAAGCTGAAGTGCTGCATGAACTACGAAGTGGACCAGTATGTGGAGGCCTATCGCAAGCTTCCCCCACGCGATGTGCAGCTGCAGAGCATGGAGGGTGACTACTACTTCTTCAAGTGTGACATCCTCTCGGGAATGATTACCTACTCCACTGACAAGCGCATGGCTGCCAATCTGGTGACCATCAGTGCACAGCGTGCCACCGACATCATCGAGATGAACAAGCGCGGCGAGAAGCCCGACACACTGGAGGAGGGTGGCCGTCAGAAGCCCGAGCGAGCAGTAGATCTCGCCACTCAGGAGGACCTCAATCGCTTTGACAAGAAGAAAAAGAAGAAGAAGAAAAGCAGCGGCAACGGCAATGGCAAACCCCGCCGAGAGGCATCCGAGGCCCCGGCCAACGGCAATGGCAAGCCCCGTCGGGAGGCATCCGAGGCTCCGGCCAACGGCAATGGCAAACCTCGTCGGGAGGCGTCTGAGGCATCTGCCAATGCAGATGGTGAAAAGAGACAGCAGCCCGACAGAACCCGCGAACCGCGTCGCCAGCAAGGAGGGAATGCACCTGCCGACAAACAGAAGCAGGAGGGAAAGGACGGGGGAGAGCAGAACCGCCGCCGCCCTAACCGTCCCAACCGCCCGCATGGTCAGCGCCCCAATGGCAGCAACGCTCCCAAGGAGCCGAAGCCCAATAGCGAGGCATGAGCAGGCACGGCGCTCTTCTCTGTTCCGTGGTGGCGCTTGTGCTGGCTGCCTGTACGGGCCAGACACGCTATCACCGCTTCCTTCCTCTCCCCGCTCAGGGGTGGGGAAGGCAGGACACCTTGCTCTTTCAACTGCCCGACAGCATGGCGGGTGATGGCCTGCAGATGCATGTGGAATTGCGCGCCATGCGTTCCTTCCCCTATACCGACCTGTGGCTCGCTCTCGAACAGTGCGATTCCACACACCGCCTGCTGCACACCGACACGATACACTTCCTGATGACTGACAGCGAGGGGGCGCTCTCGGGACGCGGGCAAGACTTCATCGAATACGCTTCCAATGCTCTCGCATTGGCCTCCGACTCGGTTTCCCGATGCACCGCAGTGCGCATCCGCCACCTGATGAGCAGTGAGACCGTGACAGGGCTGGCCGATGTGGGGGTCAAGGTGACCAGCGTCGGGCTCTGAATTCATTAGCGTTTTGGACAGATAGTATTGTTGCCCAAAGCATATTTCATTATTGTTCTGGATAAAAGGCACTTGCTTCTAAAGCATGTTTCATTGGCGTTTTTGGGCGGAACACATTTGCCTCCAAAAGGCCTTGTAGCATTCTGATAGGTAGAAGCGGGCGGGGTTGACACCCTCATGGATGTGGATGCAGTGGGCAGAGCAGAAAGGTGCCCCATTCAGGGCAGGGCGCTGCGATGACATATGCAATGCACTGCGTAGGCCGATGCAGCGCGCTGCGATGGCTGATGCACCGCGCTGCGATATCTTGCCTGGAACATACCTGTGTGTAAGGCAATGCCAGGAGCCGGGCTGCACAGCTGCTTCCCGGTCTGCGATGGGCGCATCCCATTTGCAGGTCCAATGCCGCCTGGGGGCTTTGCATTTACCCTTCGGAATACCTGGTGAAACATTCCGTGGCTCAGCCTGTCAGCGTCGTGCCATGCGCTCACGCCCTGCGTCGATGCGGAGCATGATGAAGAGCAGGATGGTGAAGCCCCACAGCGAAGAGCCGCCATAACTGAAGAAGGGCAGGGGAATGCCTATGACGGGCGTGAGTCCCAGCACCATGCCTACGTTGATAAAGACGTGGAACAGGAATATGCTCATTACGCAATAGCCATAGACGCGCCCGAAGGTGTAGGGCTGGCGCTCTGCCAGATGGATGAGGCGCAGTATGAGAGCCAGGAAGAGGCACAGTACGGTGGCACAGCCAAGGAAGCCCTCCTCCTCGCCCACCGTGCAGAAGATGAAGTCGGTGTCCTGTTCGGGCACATACTTGAGCTTGGTCTGAGTGCCGTTGAGGAAGCCCTTGCCACGCAGTCCGCCCGATCCGATGGCTATCTTGGCCTGTATCACATTGTAGCCCGCTCCCCTGGGGTCGTCCTCCAGGCCCAGCAGCACGCGGATACGAGTCTGCTGGTGGGGCTGCATCACGTCTTCGAGAACGTAATTGGCCGAGTAGAAGAAGCCCAGGCTGCCTATTGCGAAGAGTGCGATATAGAGATAGCGCATCAGCTGGTCGCGCATGGCAAGCCAGATGAGATACACTATCATCGCGCCGCAGACGCCCAGCAGGACCCAGGTGACATCGAAGGGTATGACGTAGCGGCAGAACAGCAGGGCCAGTGCTTCGGCCAGCAGGCCATACCACAGGATATTCCTGGCCGCCTTGCGGTCGGGTGTGTAGGCCCTTACAAGCATTACCGTGAACAGGTGTACCAGACCGAGCACCAGGGAAGTACCCAGCGAGGCAGGTGCCCCATCCCAGATGACATCCTCGGAGAAGCGTACTCCCACCACGAAATAGACTACGGCAGATACGGCGGCAAAGAGTATTCCTCCGGGCATACCCTCGCGGTAGAGCATCAGGAAGAAGCTGGCATAGACCAGTGCGCTGCCGGTCTCCTTCTGCATCACTATCAGTATCATAGGTGTGAGGATGATGGCCAGGCAGAGCAGGAAGTCGCGCCAGCGTGACATGCTGAAGCCGTATGAGTTCATCACCTTGGCCACGCAGAGTGCGGTGGTAAACTTGGCAAACTCGGCCGGCTGAATGCTAAACGAGCCTATCTTTATCCATGAGAGCGAACCCTTGATGTCGCGTGCTATGAACGGTGTGATGAACAGCAGTGCAAGCATGAACAGGTAGAGGAAATAGGAGCACGACTCTATCAGTCGGTCGTCGGTCATCAGTATGATGCATCCCAACAGCAGTGAGGTGCCCATCCACACTATCTGCATGCCGCTTCGTGTGGAGAAGTCGAGGAAGTTGTAGCCCTGTTCGAAGTCGTAGCTGGCGCCGCACACGCTCATCCATCCCAGCGCGAGCAGCGCCAGGTAGAGGCATATCGTAATCCAGTCGATGGACTTGATGATCCGCGGCGAGCGCGTGCTGCTGTCAATTGATGTCAGTGGCATAGTCGGTGGGATTGTATAGGTGTCTGTTCTGGAATATCTCGGCCTTGCGCTCGCTCTCGGGCGACAGATGTCCGTTGATGTACTGCTCCATCATGAGCGCGCCGATGGGTACGCCGTAGGTGGCGCCCCAGCTGCCGTTCTCGACGTACACACAGATGGCTATCTTGGGGTTCTCTCGCGGTGCGAAGCCCATAAACACGCTGTGGTCCTGGCCGTGCGGGTTCTGTGCTGTGCCTGTCTTGCCGCAGGTCTCAAACCATGGGTTGTTGGCTGTCCGGCATGTGCCTCCCAGCACGGAGCGCCTCATGCCTTCGACCACAGTCTCGTAATGCTCGCGGCTGACCATGGTGTAATGGCGTCGCGTGTAGAGTGTGTCCAGCTTCTCATCCTCTATCTCCTGCACCACATGCGGCACATAGTAGTAGCCGCGGTTGGCTATGGTGGCTCCCAGATTGGCTATCTGGAGCGGAGTCAGGTTGACTTCTCCCTGTCCGATGGATATACTGATGATGGTCAGACCGTTCCAACTCCCCCTGTACGCCTTGTCGTAGAACTGCGCGTTGGGTATCATGCCGCGCTTTTCACCGGGCAGGTCGATGCCCAGCTTATAGCCGAACCCCATGGATACCATATAGTCCTTCCAGCGGGTCATGGCATTCTGCACACTCCCATACTTCTTCTTGTTGCCGAACATATAATAGAGTCCCCAGCAGAAATAGCCGTTGCATGAGGTGGCGATGGCCGGCACGAGCGACAGTGGAGAGGGGTGCCCGTGGCATCCCACCTTGAGGTGTCCGAAGTGGAAGCCGTGATTGCAGGAGAAGGAAGTGGATGGCGTGATGACTCCCTCCTGCAAGAATGTGAGCGCCTGGCTCGTCTTGAAGGTCGATCCGGGCGGATATTGTCCCATGATGGAGCGGTTGAGCAGGGGGTGTCTGGTGTCCTGGCTCAGCATGGCATGGCTTCTTCCTCGCTGCCGGCCTACCAGTATGCGTGGGTCGTAAGTGGGGCTCGACACCATGCAGAGCACGCCGCCGGTGGCAGGGTCAATGGCCACGATGCTTCCCTTCTTGCCCGTCATCAGACGCTCGCCAAGGGCTTGCAGATCGATGTCCATGCTCAATGTCAGGTTCTTGCCAGGCACTGGAGCATTGTCAAACTCCCCGTTCATGTAATGTCCCTTGATGCGTCCGCGGGCATCGCGAAGCAGTATCTCGGTACCCTTCTCGCCTCTGAGTTGTTTCTCGTAGGAGCGTTCCACGCCCTGCTTGCCCGAGTAGTCTCCCCGGCGGTAGTAGTCGTCGGCCTCCAGTTCAGCGGGGCTCACCTCACCCACATCTCCCAAGACCTGGGCGGCATAGGGGTATCTGTATTGCCGTATGCTGCGCTTCTGGATGTAAAATCCTGGGAAGCGGAATATCTTTTCCTGGAATCTGCTGCACTCCTCAGCGGACAGCTGGCTCATGAAGAGCTGCTGGGTGTAGCGGCTGTAGCCCGGATTGCGGCGCCGGTCTTTGATTTCCACCATGCGACGCTCGTACCAGTCGCGGGTGATGCCAAGGCTCTGGCAGAGGTCGAGCGTATCGACGCCCAGCTGCTCGTTCATCACTACCATAAGGTCATAGGCGGGCTGGTTGTACACCAGCAGTTTGCCGTTGCGGTCGGTGATGACCCCTCGTGCAGGGTACTGGATGCGTCGCAGGAAGGCATTGGAGTCGGCGTTGCGCTTGAAGTCATCGCTTAGCATCTGCAGTGTGAAGAGCCTGATGAGATACACCACCACGATGCCCACTGCGATGCAGCCGAGCACATACTTGCGTTTTCCCAGTTCGTAATTGGCCTTCATAAGGATGCGTCGTGGGGGTTATTTGCTTGAGTTCCTGATGGCCTCAAGCGTGAAGGCCAGCAGGAGCGAGGTGGCCAGGCTTGCCAGCAGGTGCAGACCTGCCAGTGCAATGTGTGTGACGGAGAAAGTCTCCAGCATGAAATAGGTGGTGTGGTGCACCAGAAAGAGCGTGAGCACGTATCTCACGTGGTTCCACACACCCATTGTGCGGTAGGTGGGAAGCAGGTCTTCGGGGGCATCCTTGGGCGCCTGCATGTTCAATAGGGTGGGGCGGAGCATGGCTGTGAGTGTCATGGCGGCACTTCCCATGCCCGGTGTGTTGGAGAATACATCGGTGGCCAGGCCCATGGCGAACGCCCACAGCATGGCAGCCGAGCGCGATGTGTTCATGGGCATATACGCCAGCAGCAGCACACCTATCATGGGTGTGCCCATCCCCCAGAAGCTCATGTGGTTGAGCACGAGCACCTGCAGGGCCAGGAGCAGCAGCATCTGTACGAGCCGTTTTAGTATTGTCAGTATCATCTTCAGTGCGATGTTGCTTGTTCAATGAGCCTCCAGCGAGTCCAGTTCGGCGTGGCTCTCGTAGGCGACCACGCACACGTCCCTGATGCAGGACAGGTCTGTGCTCATCTGCACATCCAGCCTGTAGGCCATACCGTCGGGGCTGTCGTTTATCCTGGCTACCCGTCCCAGGAAGAGTCCAGGCGGGAACACATTGCTGAAGCCGCTGGTTTCCACTATGTCCCCTTCGCGTACCTGTGCGTGTCGCGGCACGTCGTCCATGCTGGCCTGCAGCGGATTGCCTCCGCTCCATCTGAGGTAGCCGAAGTAGCCTGTGCTTCTCAGTCGGCAGCTGATGCTCGATTGGCTGTTGAGCACAGACATTACCAAGGCGTAATGGTCCGTCACGCGGCTCACGATGCCTACCACTCCGGTGCCGCTCACAACGCCCATCTCGGGCTTCACCCCGTCCTTGGCCCCCACGTTGATGGTGAGGTAGTTGTCCTTGCGGTTGATGCTGTTGGCCACCACCTTGGCCGGTATCAGCTGCAGGTCACCGGTCACCTTGGCCTCTTCTGTTTCGGTGAACGACGGCACGTGGCGCAGGCTGTCCAGCTCGGCACGCATGATGCTCATGTTGTACTGCAGCACGGTGTTCTGCCTGGTGAGGTATTCGTTCTGCTTGGCAAGGTGTATGTACGACAATATCTGCTCTTCGCGTTCCATCACCAGAGCCGCAGCGGAGTTGGCTTGGGTGAACCACACGCTCCCCTGGTAAGTGTTGAAACGGAAAAGCAGCCATCCACTGAGGGCTTCCAGAATAAAGAAGACTCCCCAGTGGATGTGTCTGAGTATCCTGTTCGTCAGTTCTCCCAATGTCTTCGGATTACATCAAGAAGGAGAAGTTCTGTATGTTCTTCAGTGCGATGCCTGTGCCTTTGGCTACGCTGTGTAAGGGGTCCTCGGCCACGTGGAACTCGATGTTTATCTTGTCGCTCAGCCTCTTGCCCAGTCCGCGAAGCAGTGCACCGCCACCGCTCAGCCAGATGCCGTTCTTCACGATGTCGGCATAGAGCTCTGGCGGAGTCTCCTCGAGGGCAGCCAGCACGGCAGCCTCAATCTTGGCGAGGGTCTTTTCCAGGCAATGCGCAATCTCCTGATAGCACACGGGTACCTCCATGGGCAGTCCGGTGATCTTGTTCGGACCATACACCACATAGTCCTCGGGAGCCTCGTCGCCCAGGTCGGTCTGTGCTGCGCCCACGTGTATCTTGATTCTCTCAGCCATGCGCTCGCTCACCTTCACGTTGTGCTGTCGGCTCATGTACTCCTGTATGTCGGCTGTCAGTTCGTCGCCCGCGATGCGCAGACTCTTGTTGACCACCAGTCCGCCCAGGCTTATGACGGCTATCTCGGTGCTTCCGCCGCCTATATCTACTATCATGTTGCCCTCGGGTGCAAGCACGTCGAGTCCTATGCCAATGGCCGATGCCATGGGCTCATATATCAGATACACCTCACGCGCACCTGCATGCTCGGCACAGTCGCGCACGGCGTGCAGTTCCACCTGCGTGCTTCCGCTGGGCACTCCAATCACCATCTTCAGGCTGGGCGAGAAGAGATAACCGCCTGTGTGCACCATTTTGATGAGTCCTCTCATCATCTGCTCACAGGCACTCATATTGGCTATCACGCCGTCGCCCAGTGGTCTGATGGCCTCGATGTCGGGGTTCGTCTTCTCGTACATCATCTTGGCCTTCTCGCCAACGGCTATCATACGCTCGGTCCTACGGTTCAGTGCCACCACGCTGGGCTCATCTACCACTATCTTGCCATTGCTTATGATGATGGTGTTGGCGGTGCCCAGGTCCATGGCCATTTCTTTGCTGAATGAAAACCAACTCATATCTTGTCTGTTCTTACTTTGTTTGAAATCTGTCTGTTGCGTGTCGCCTGAGGCAGTGTACCTTACTTGCTCTCAAACCACTCGTGGATGGCTGTGTCGTAGTGGCTGCTTACGCCGAATGCCCGGGTGGCAAACCAGCGGCGGTCCTCCACTTCGCTCTGTGCGCCGCTCTTCTGCAGCAGGTCGAGCAGAGGCTTGTATTCGGCCTTCGAGGGCACGATGATCACGTCGTTGAAGTTCTTTGCGGCGGCGCGTATGAGGCTGATGCCGCCTATGTCTATCTTCTCTATGATGTCGGCGTCAGAGGCTCCGCTCTTCACGGTATCCTCGAAGGGATAGAGATCTACAATCACCAGGTCGATGGCAGGAATGGCATACTGTGCCATCTGCTGCTGGTCGCTCTCCAGTGAGCGGCGCCCCAGGATGCCTCCGAAGACCTTGGGGTGGAGTGTCTTCACTCTGCCTCCCAGGATGCTGGGGTAGGTGGTCACGTCCTCTACACGGGCGCAGGGAATTCCCAGTTGCTCGATGAATTGCTGTGTGCCGCCTGTACTGAGCAGTTCCACACCCTGCGCATGCAGTGTACGCAGTATCTCCTCCAGTCCGTCCTTATGGAATACGGACACCAGCGCACGCTGGATTTTTCTTGTTTCGGCCATATTGTGTTGCTTTTCTGATTCTTTTAACTTTCAATCGCTTAACGAGTGCGCAAAATTACACATTTTCCTCCGAATGGGAAAGCGGAATGGTGCGTTTCTGTGGATAAAAGAGGAAAATGGCAGGGAAAAGCCTCTTGTGAGCCTCCCCTTTGGGGGAGATGAACCTGTGGGACTGCGGTTTGTCGTTTTGTGCAAGGGGCTGTTCCGGATAGGCAGAATGCTCCTTTCTGCCCTCCCAAGGGGTGAGTCGTGGATGCTGTATTGCGCTCTTTGGATGTGTGCCTCCCTTTCCTCCGTTTTCTGTGCGGTTTCGCTCAGAGGCACGCAGTACGCTGCGATGGCCGATGCAGCGCGTTGCGATGGCCAGTGCAGCGTGTTGCGTTGGCCGGTGCAGCATGCTCCGTTTTCCGGGTCGGTGGGGAGGTTGGTTCCTGGCACTCGGCTTGGAGGGATGGCAGGGCGGCTTCTGCGGATGTGTGGAACGTGCAACCGGGCTTCACAAGGGTATGTGGGCAGGCTTGCAGCCGGGCGTTTGTCGGGCTGTGAAGACGTGCAGTCGTGCAGTATGCAAGGCGTGGGTGTGCTTGTGCTTTTCCCCTTGGGATGGTCTGCCTATGGTCTTCTGGCTTTCGGACTGAACTGCTCGATGGTCATGCGCAGTACTTTTACGTCCTCCAGCGGGCGGTCGTTCTTGTCCGTCTTCACGCCCTGTATGGCCCCCACGACCTCGAGTCCCTCGATGACTTCACCGAATACGGTGTATTGTCCATCCAGGTGCGGTGTGCCGCCCCGCATCTCGTAGTCATCTACCATGATGGGTGTGAGCGTGATGCCTTTCTCCTCCAGTGTGCCACGCACGCGGCGGATGTCGGCTGCATTCTGCCTTTTGCCCCACACGATATAGAACTGGCTTCCGCTGCTCTCCTGTTCGGGGTTCACCTCGTCGCCGTCTCGTGCAGCAGCCAGGGCGCCCCGCCAGTGGTAGAGGAAGGGTAGGTCAAACTCGGCGGGGATGGTGTAGCCTGGTCCGCCATTGCCCAGTACCTTGCAGGGAGCCGCGCCGCGCGAGTCGGGGTCGCCGCCCTGGATCATGAAGTTCTCTATCACGCGGTGAAACAGCGTGCCGTCATAGTATTTCTCCTTGACCAGCATGAGGAAGTTGTCGCGGTGCAGCGGGGTGTCGTCCGAAAGCGCCACTCTGATGTTGCCCGCCGTGGTCTCGATGAGCACGATGGAGCGCTTCTCCTTGCGCTTGCCCTGCAGGGTGGTCCCTGCTGCGCATATCAGCAGGAGTGTGAGGAGTACAAGCAGTCTGCCCGGAACTTTCTGCGGAGCGCAGGCAGGGGCGTCCGGACGTGTCTGGCGTGCTGTGGCGTGGGGGTGGTTGGCATGTTGTCTCATAGTTCAAATCTTGCTTCTCGCTGCAAATTTAAGGTTTTTCTCCCCACCACAAGAATAAATCGGCGGGAAACACGCTCCGCTTCTTGATAAAATCGTGGGAAATAGATATTTTCCCCCATTTCATCGAAGAAATGGAGCAAGTGCGGTCCTCTGATTTTCCTACCCTGAAAAGCAGGTTAAAAGAATGTGAAAAAATAATTCGGAAAAGGTGTGGGGAATTGTGGGGAATTACATACCTTTGCCAAAAATTACGCTTTAGCTAATAAGAAGTACACGAGATGAGGTTTACGGGCAGCATAGACGCCAAGGTGGATGAGAAGGGACGCGTGTTCGTTCCCAGCTCATTCCGCAAGATTCTGCAGCGTGAGGACGCGGCGGGGCTTGTGCTGCGCCGTGACGTTTTCCAGCGCTGCCTGGTGCTCTATCCTGCCGAGGTGTGGAACCGTCAGGTGGATGCCCTGGCTGCCCGCACCGGCATGTTCGACCGTCAGGGACGCGATGCCCTGCGCCGCTTTGTGGCAGGAGCCGAGGATATGACGCTTGATGGCAATGGCCGTCTGCTCATTCCCCGCAGGTACCTCGACGAGGCTGGCATACAGGCCGAGGTGCGCTTCATCGGCGTGGACGATACCATTGAAATCTGGAACCGCCAGGCTGCCGAGGCCCTTTCGGCCGAACCGGAGTCGCTGGCCGACAGTCTGGAGCAGATGATGAGACCGCTGGGCTGACAGGCCGCTGCGCGCCATTGTGCCCGACTGAAAATGAAAGACTGAGACATGAACTGTGAAACATATCATATTCCCGTGATGCTGCAGCAGACGGTGGATGGCCTCGACATCCGCCCCGGCGGCACGTATGTAGATCTCACCTATGGCGGTGGCGGGCATAGCCGAGAGATTCTGCGACGCCTGGGCGACGACGGTCGCCTGTTTGGTTTTGACCAGGACCTGGACGCCATGAAGGGCGCGCTTCAGGATCCGCGCTTCATCTTTGTGCGCAGCAACTTCCGTTTCCTGAAAAACTGGATGCGCTACTATGAGGTGGAGAGGGTGGATGGCATACTGGCCGACCTGGGTGTGAGCAGCCATCATCTCGATGACGCGGCGCGGGGATTCAGCTTCCGGCAGGATGCACCGCTCGATATGCGCATGAACCAGAAGGCCAAGTGCTCGGCACGGACTGTGCTGCGCGACTACACCGAGGAGCAACTGGCCTCGGTGCTTTACCTCTATGGCGAGCTGAAGAACAGCCGTCGGTTGGCTTCGGCCATCGTCAAAGCACGGGCGCAAGGCGAGATAATGACCACGGGACAGCTGGCTGCCCTGCTGCAGCCGCTACTGCCCAGGGACAGGGAGAAGAAGGACCTGGCTCGTGTGTTCCAGGCTCTGCGCATCGAGGTGAACGGCGAGATGGACGCGCTCAGGCAGATGCTCCATGCAGCGGTAGATGTGTTGGGCGAGGGTGGCAGGCTCTCGGTGCTCACCTATCACTCGTTGGAGGACCGCATGGTCAAGAATGTGATGAAGAGCGGAAACGAGGAGGGCAAACTGGAGACCGACGTGTTTGGCCGAAGCCATGCGCCCATGAAGCCGCTGAGCAACAAGCCGCAGATTCCCACCGAGCAGGAACAGGCCGAGAACCCGCGCAGCCGCTCGGCCAAGTTGAGGGTGGCTGTGAAGTTGGCCGCCGGCGGTGGCGAGTGAGTCACGGCATCCATGGCAGAGGCGCGAGGCACAATCAAAAGAGACGACGACAAGATATACAATAATGGCAGAAGACATAGAACATCAGGACATACAGACCCAGGAATCCCCATCACAGGAGCCCCGGCCTCAGGAGCGGCCCTCGGACCAGGAGCAGCCCACGCGTTCGATGCCGCACGATGAGGACGGTGACAACATTGACGCGCAGCACCTGCGCGAACTGCTGGCGGCCCTCAAGGTGGATGGTACGTGGTTCAAGAAGCACATACCAGTATTTCTGCTTGTGTTCGGCATGCTGGTGCTGTATGTGACCAACAGCTACCAGGCGCAGCAGGAGATACTGAAAGAGGAGGAACTCAACGACTCGGTCAAGGACTGCAAGTACCGATGCCTGACACGTGAGGGCGAGCTCACACGCCGTACCAGGCAGAGCCAGCTGGAGAAACAACTGAGGGATAGGGGCGACAGCACCCTGCTCCCCAGCAAGGAACCTCCGTTTTTGTTGATGGACGAATAAGGACGAATAGAGATGAACGACAGAAAGAAGAATTCTATCAAGCGCTTCGGCATACTTTTTGGTGTGGTGTTGCTTGTTGCCATCTGCATCATGAGTACAGCTGTGCGCACCATGCTTCCCCCGATGAGAGACTATTGGGAGGCGGTAGATCAGCGCTTCGTGAGCGAGAATATACCCATTCCCGCCAAGCGCGGTGACCTGCTCTCGGATGACGGAAGGGTGCTCTCTACGTCCCTGCCCGACTACCGTCTGTATATCGACCTGCGCGTGCAGGACAAGGACAGCGCGTCGCGTGTCAAGACACAGCACTTCCGCGACTCGCTCATAGACTATCATGTGGATGAGATAGCACAGGGACTGCACCGCATCTTCCCCGATTGCTCGGTTGCGTCATTCCGCATCAAGCTGGTGGAAGCCAAGAAGAACTGCCTGCGCAAGGTGAATGGACGTTACCCCCGACCCGTGCGCCTCTATAGCAATATGGCCACTTATGTGCAATACACAGAGTGCAAGAAACTGCCACTCCTGCGCGAGGGCCGCTTCAAGGGCGGCTTTTACGGCGAGGTGGTAGAGAAGCGCAAGCGTCCCTATGGAGCGCTGGCAGCCCGCACGCTGGGCGACCTCTATCCCGACTCAGGCAAGGCCAAGAACGGACTCGAACTGCAGTTTGACAGCATCCTGCGCGGAACACCGGGCATCAAGCACCGCACCAAGGTGCGTGACCGCCGGGTGAGTCTGGTGGATGTGGAGCCTGAGGACGGTCACGACCTGATGACCACCATCGACATCGACGTGCAGGATGTGGCCGACCGAGCCCTGCGCAACAAGCTCAAGGAACCGCTCGTCAACGGCGAAGAGGGCATGGCTGTGGTCATGGAAGTGGCCACAGGTGACGTGAAGGCCATTGTCAACCTGCAGAGGGGTGCCGATGGCGAATACTACGAGACCATGAACAGCGTAGTGGGCAAGCTGATGGAACCAGGTTCGACCTTCAAGACGGCCAGCATCATGGTGGCTATGGAGGACGGCCATATAGATAAGAACACGCGCGTGGATACAGGTGACGGCAAATGGCCGATGTATGGGCGCATCATGAAGGACCACAACTGGAACAAGGGTGGTTACGGCATGCTCAATGTCACCAGGGTGCTGATGAAGAGCTCCAACATAGGTGTGAGCCGTCTCATAGACGGCGCCTATCACGATTGTCCCGATAAGTTCGTGCGCGGGCTCAACAATCTGGGCGTGGGTCTGCCCATGGATCTCGACATCCCCGGCAGCGGTAGGCCCAGGGTGTATATGCCCAAGAAGGCCAAGAACGGCCATTGGATTCTGCCCATCACCCGAAATGGAGTGCCCATGGAGCTGGGCAAGCCCGACCTCGCATGGATGAGCATCGGCTATGCCCTGCAGTTGCCGCCCATCTATACGCTGGCTTTCTATAACGGTATTGCCAACAACGGCCGCATGATGAAGCCGCGGTTTGTGACACGCGAGCTGTCTGACGGACAGGTGGTGCGCGAGTTTCCGCCCGTGGTTTTCAAGGAGAAGATGTGCAGCCAGAAGACTTTGGATGCCATACATGAGATATTGGACTCTGTGGTGATGGGTGACGGAGGACTGGGCAAGCCTGCCGGTGACCCCAAAAGGTCCTTCCGCACGAGCGGCAAGACCGGCACGGCGCAAGTGGCAGAGGCAGGAGGCTATCACAACGGACCTGTCAAGTACATGGTGAGCTTCTGCGGATATTTCCCCTCAGAGAAGCCCAAGTACAGTTGTCTGGTGTGCATCGTCAAAAAGGGGACACCTGCATCGGGCGGAGGCCAGTGCGGACCGGTCTTCCGCGAGATATCGCAGTACCTGATGACCAAGGACAAATACTATGACGCGCGAAGCATAGGCAAGGACAATGAGTCCAACAGTCCCAGTGTGGCCCACGGGCATCGGGACAAGGCACAGCAGGTATTGGACCTGCTCGACAGCGATGAGCAGGTGCCTGCCGGCGTTGACTCTGTGGAGGCCAAGCCCGGTGCTGTGCCCAATCTGACAGGCATGGGGGCGCGTGACGCTGTGCAGGCATTGCAGGACCTGGGGCTGAGGGCACGCGTCAACGGCAAGGGACGCGTGGTGAAGCAGAGCGTGGCTCCGGGCATCAAGGCCGACAAGGGGCACACCGTGACGCTGACACTTGAGTGATGAAGTCGTTATACATTATATATAATATATAGGCGCGATATGAAACTGAACCAGCTGATAAAGGACTGCCAGCCCGCACAGACAGTGGGCGAGGAAGGCAGAGAGGTAAAGAGCGTACAGATAGATTCCAGAAAGGTGCAGCCCGGAGACCTGTTTGTGGCACTGAGGGGAACCCAGGTGGATGGACATGAATATATCGAGAAAGCCATTGGACAAGGCGCCACAGCCGTTGTCTGTGAGTCGTTGCCGCAGCATGTGAGCGAGGACGTGACTTATCTGGTGTATCCCGACACCGAATTGGCCGTGGGGCCGCTTGCCACTGCCTGTGCCGGCAATCCCTCGCAGAGAATGAAACTGGTGGGTGTGACAGGCACCAACGGAAAGACTACCATAGCCACCGTGCTCTACAACATGTTCCGTCGCATGGGCTACAAGTGCGGCCTGTGCAGTACGGTGTGCAACTACATCGATGGCCGTCCCATCCCCACGGAGTGCACCACACCCGATGCCGTGACGCTCAACAACCTGCTGGGACAGATGGCCGACGAGGGGTGCGAATATGCATTCATGGAGGTGAGCAGCCACAGCGTGGCGCAGCACAGGATAGGCGGACTGACCTTTGCAGGAGGTATCTTCACCAACCTCACACGCGACCATCTGGACTATCATAAGACATTTGAAAACTACAGAGATGCCAAGAAGGCATTCTTCGATGCTCTCCCACGTGAGGCCTTCGCCGTTACCAATGCCGATGACAGGAACGGCATGGTCATGGTGCAGAACACCCGGGCGCAGGTGAAGACCTATTCGGCACGTGGCGCAGCGGACTTCCGTGGCCGTATCTTGGAAGAGAGCTTCGAGGGGATGAACCTTGAAATGGACGGACGAGAGGTGTTCGTGCAGTTTGTGGGACGCTTCAATGTGAGCAATCTGCTGGCTGTATATGCTGCCGCTGTGCTCCTGGGTGTGGAGCCAGACGAGGCTCTGGTGCAGCTGAGTGCCATGAAGCCGGTCAATGGACGCTTCGAGAGCATCCGTTCACCCAAGGGCGTGACTGCCATCGTCGATTATGCCCATACACCGGATGCTCTTGTCAATGTGCTTCAGACCATCAACGATGTGCTGCAGCACCGCGGGGAGTGCTGGACAGTGTGCGGTGCGGGCGGCAACCGTGACCGCGGCAAGCGGCCCATCATGGCGAAAGTGGCAGTCGAGAACAGCGACCGGGTGATAATCACAAGTGACAACCCGCGCTTCGAGGACCCGCAGGCCATTATCGACGATATGCTTGCTGGGCTCAGCGAAGAGCAGCGCCAGAGTGTGCTGAGCATCGTGGACAGGCGCGAGGCAATACGCACCGCCTGCATGCTTGCCAAACCAGGCGATGTGATACTGGTGGCCGGCAAGGGACACGAGGACTATCAGATAGTGCAGGGAGTGAAGCACCACTTTGATGACCACGAGGTCATCCGTGAGGCTTTCGGGCTCTCGGACAAGTAACGTAATAAGTCAACAAATAAGGAAAGATGCTATATTATCTCTTTAGATACTTGGAGCAGTTTGGCATGAAGGGTGCTGGCATGTGGCAGTACATCTCATTCCGCTCACTCCTTACACTGGTTCTGAGTCTGCTCATATCCATGTGGTTTGGCCAGTACTTCATACGTTGGATGCACAACCACGGTGGCAACGAGGCCCAGAGAAACGCCGAGGTAGATCCTTACGGCGTGGAGAAGAAAGGTGTGCCCACCATGGGAGGCGTCATCATAATAGTGGCCACATTGGTGCCCTGTCTGCTGTTCGGCCGACTGCGCAATATCTACCTGTTGCTGATAATGGGTACCACGCTGTGGCTTGGCCTGATAGGTTTCATCGACGACTATATCAAGATGAAGGTGACAAAGGACGGACTGAGACCTATCTATAAGTTGATGGGACAGGCTATCCTGGGTCTGGCTGTAGGACTGACGCTTTGGGCAAGCCCCGATGCAGTCATCCGTGAGAACATCAGCACCGAGAGGGTGGGTGTGCAGAGCGTGGTCGTGCACAAGAACAAGCCCGTGAAGAGCACCATCACCACCATTCCCTTTGTCAAGGACAATAATCTGGACTATTCGGATGCGGTGGGTTTCCTGGGGCAGCACAAGGCGGCTGCGGGATGGATTCTGTTTGTCCTCGTGACCGTGTTTGTGGTGATGGCGGTGAGCAACGGAAGCAATATGAACGACGGCATGGACGGCATGTGCGCGGGCAACTCCGCCATCATCTGTCTGGCGCTGGGCATTCTGGCGTATGTGAGCAGCCATGCCCAGTTTGCCAGCTACCTCAATATCATGTTCATTCCGGGCAGTGAAGAACTCGTGATATTCCTCTGCGCCTTTGTGGGCGCGCTGACAGGCTTCCTTTGGTACAACTCTTATCCTGCCCAGGTATTCATGGGCGATACGGGCAGTCTGGCCATTGGCGGCATCATCGCAGTGGTGGCCATCATCATCCACAAGGAGCTGCTCCTGCCCTTGCTCTGCTTCGTGTTCTTCATCGAGAGCGTGAGCGTGCTGCTGCAGACAGAGTATGCCAAGATGGGCAACAAGCGTGGAGAGAAATGGAGAGTGTTTAAGCGTGCTCCCATACACGATGCTTTCAGAATCAAGCCAGGGCAGTTGCCCGCAGATTTCAAGATTTTGCTCAATTGGCCCAAAGGCTGCTGGCTGGAGTCCAAGATAACGGTACGCTTCTGGATAATAACGATTATCACGGCAGCGCTGACCATTGTGACGTTGAAGATAAGATAATGAATCAGACTGAGAGGAGAAATAAGATGAATAGAATAGTAGTGTTGGGTGCCGCCGAGAGTGGAGTAGGAGCTGCCGCGCTGGCCAAAGTCAAGGGGTACGATGTGTTTGTGAGTGATTCGGGGATGATAAAGCCTCACTACAAGGACATCCTTGGCCAGTATGGCGTGGAGTGGGAAGAAGGCCATCACACCGAGGAGAAGATACTGAATGCCACCGAAGTGGTGAAGAGTCCGGGCATCCCCGAGAATGCTCCTATGGTGGAGAAGGTGCGCCAGGCAGGCATTCCCATCATCAGCGAGATAGAGTTCGCGGGACGATATACCCATGCAAGGATGATATGCGTGACGGGCTCAAACGGCAAGACCACTACCACAAGCCTTATATATCATATATTCCAGGAGGCCGGGTACAACGTGGGTCTGGCTGGCAACATAGGGCGCAGCCTCGCCCTGCAGATAGCGGAAGGCAGGAACTTCGATTACTACATCATTGAGCTGAGCAGCTTCCAGCTCGACAATATGTACAAGTTCAGGGCCAACATCGCAATACTGCTCAACATCACTCCCGACCATCTGGACCGCTATGACAACAGCATGCAGAACTATGCCGATGCCAAGATGCGTATTGTGCAGAACCAGACTGAGGACGATGCCTTTGTCTATTGGGCAGACGATCCCGTCATCAAGAAAGAACTGAAGCGCTATGGTATCAAGGCCAAGATGTGCCCCTTCAGCATCCTGGAGAAGAAGGGAATGATAGGTTATATATCCGATGGACAGTACGTCATAGAGCGTCCCACTCCCTTCAACATGGAGCAGGAAGGACTGAGTCTGACGGGGAAACATAACATGTACAACAGTCTGGCAGCAGGAATTGCAGCTCATCTGAGTGGCATCAAGGACGACTCCCTGCGCCATAGCTTGAGCGATTTCGAAGGTGTGGAGCATCGTCTGGAGCGTGTGGCACGAGTGGGCGGTGTGCAGTACATCAATGATTCGAAGGCCACAAACGTGGATGCCTGCTGGTATGCACTGGAGAGCATGACCACTCCCACCATTCTCATCCTGGGTGGAAAGGACAAAGGCAACGACTACAATGCCATAAAGGATTTGGTGAAGAAGAAGTGTAAGGGACTCGTGTATCTGGGTGCCGACAACGCCAAACTGCATGCCTTCTTCGATGGTATGGGCATTCCCGTGGCTGATACCCACAGTATGAAGGATTGCGTGGCGGCATGTGTGGCTATGGCAAAGCCCGGTGATACGGTGCTTTTGAGCCCTTGCTGTGCCAGCTTCGACCTCTTCAAGAATATGGAGGACCGCGGCGAACAGTTCAAGGAACTTGTAAGGGCGCTCTGATGAAGCCCGTTGATTCATAAGGAACAGAACTAAGAGACAGAAGGGAAAGGTGCGGAAATGCCCCATGAGAGCATCCTCCTTCCCAAAGGATATAAGGTAAGAGATGAACGTGAAGAAGAAAATAAACTGGTCGGGACTGATGCAGGGTGACTTGGTCATCTGGATGGTCTTCATTCTCCTGCTTATGATATCGGTGGTGGAAGTGTATAGCGCCTCCAGCACCATGAGTTATGGAGGCAAGAGCAGCTACTGGGAACCGGTCATGCAACACGGCAGCTTCTGGCTGATAGGCCTGGTGACCGCATGGTTCGTGAGTCGTGTGCCGTGCAACTATTTCAAGTTGGGAGGCACCCTCGGCCTGCTTTTTGCCCTTATGCTGCAGCTTGCGGCATTGTTCTCCGGCAAGCTCAACGGTGCCGGTCGCTGGATTCACCTGTGGGGGCTGACGTTCCAGCCCAGTGAGCTCACCAAGATGGCTTTGGTCACTTATCTCGCTTTCATCTTCTCGTCATTGCGCAATGGCAAGGAAGTGTCGTCAACGGGCAATAAGTTCGCGGCCTTTGGCGCGATTGCTTCATTGGCCTTGATTGTCACAGAGAACCTATCTACGGCGGGTCTCATCTTCCTTATCGTGTTGGGCATGGCCTTCTTTGCGCAGGTACGAGCGAAGTTGCTGGCTATTATCTTTGTCATTATGGTGTCGGTGGGTGCAGGTGGCTGGATTCTTGTACACAGCATCCCCGAGGAAACACTCAGCGAGTGGAGGGCATCGGAGAACCCTATAACCCATCGCGTACCCACATGGGTGGCCCGTATCACCGACAAGCACGAGATACCGGACAACCCCAAGGACTATGACATTACAGACAATATACAGGTCACTCATGCCCGTATAGCGGTTGCCACATCGCACGGCATCGGCAAAGGTCCCGGCAAGTCACGTCAGCGCGACTACCTTCCGCAGGCCTATTCAGACTTCATCTATGCCATCATCATTGAGGAGACCGGCATATTGGGAGGCCTTGTGGTGATATTCCTGTACCTCTTGTTCATGTGGAGATGCAGGACGATAGCCGAACGCTGCAAGTCTCTGTTCCCCTCTTATCTGGTGATGGGGCTGTCACTCATGATAGTCCTGCAGGCTATGGTCAATATGGCGGTGGCTGTGGGAGCGATGCCTGTCACAGGACAGCCGCTGCCTCTCATCAGCCGCGGAGGCTCCAGCATCCTCATCAATTGCATTTGCGTGGGCATGATATTGAGCGTGAGCCGTACGGCAAAGAAGACTGGTGAGCCGGCGGGCAGTGCTCCGACCCGTGATGAAGGGGAGGCTGCAGCGGGTGCTTTGACTGCTTGAGTAAGATAAAGGAGTATGCCCATGGCGCAAGCCGACGGGAACGATATAGAGAAAGGAGAATGATATGAAGGAAAAGAAACTGAGATTCGTGATAAGCGGTGGCGGGACTGGCGGCCACATCTTTCCTGCTGTGAGCATTGCCAATGCACTGAAGGAAATGCATCCTGATGCAGATATCCTGTTTGTGGGAGCTTTGGGAAGAATGGAGATGCAGCGTGTGCCGGCAGCGGGTTATCGCATTGTTGGACTTCCCGTGCGCGGTTTGCTTCGCCCTCTGTGGCGGCTCGGAAACATACGTATCCTTCTTGACTTTCTCAAGAGCAAGCGCATGGTGAAGAAGATACTCCGAGATTTCCACCCCGATGTGGCCATAGGCGTAGGCGGTTATGCCAGTTCGGCCACACTGAACGCAGCCTATGAGTTGGGTGTTCCATGCTTGATTCAGGAACAGAACAGCTTTGCAGGACTGACCAACAGGACGCTTGCACGGAAGGCCAGTTGCATCTGTGTGGCTTACGAAGGCATGGAGCGATTCTTTCCCAAGGAGCGTATCCTGCTTACTGGAAACCCCGTGCGTCAGAACTTGCTCAATGCTTCTCTGACCCGTGAAGAGGCATCTGCAGCCTTTGGCTTAGACCCGAAGGTGCCTACCATACTGCTTATCGGCGGCAGTCTGGGGGCAAGGACGCTTAACGAGAGTGTGCTGGGTTCGCTGAAGCAAATCGCTGCAGCTCCCGTGCAATTCATCTGGCAGACAGGTGGCTACTATAAGGAACACATTGCGAAAGAGCTTGAGGCAAAGGGCCAACCAGCCAATCTCTATGTGACCGACTTCATCAGTCGTATGGACCAGGCCTATAAGGCAGCCGACCTTGTCATCAGCCGTGCAGGAGCCAGCAGCATCAGTGAGCTCTGTCTGTTGGGTAAGGCCAGCATCCTGGTGCCCAGTCCCAATGTGGCAGAAGACCATCAGACGCACAACGCTATGGCTTTGGTCAATCGCGGAGCGGCTCTCTTTGTGAAGGATATAGAAGCTGAGCACGAACTGATTCCGCTTGCCTTGAGCACCGTGATGCAGAAGGAGAAGCTCGACACCTTGGGCAAGAACGCCTATGAGATGGCATACAAGGACTCGGCACGGGTGATAGCCGAGCAAGCAATCAAACTTATAAGGAAATAGGAGGATTATAGAAATGGAACTCAAAGATATCAAAGCAGTATATTTTGTGGGCATTGGCGGCATAGGCATGAGCGCTATCGCCCGTTATTTCCTGCACATCGGCGTGCAGGTAGGTGGTTATGACAAGACTCCGAGCCCTCTTACGCGCAAGTTGGAAGAGGAGGGTGCACAGATTCACTACGAGGACAATGTGGCACTCATCCCTCATGCGTTTCTCTCGCCAGAGAGTACGCTGGTGGTCTTTACCCCTGCCATTCCCTCTACTCATAGCGAACTGACCTACTTTCTTGGCCAGAAGTTTGATGTGCAGAAGCGTGCACAGGTGTTGGGTACACTGAGCCAGTCGCTCAAGGCTCTCTGTGTGGCAGGTACACATGGAAAGACTACGACCAGCAGTATGGCAGCCCATATCCTGCATCAGAGTCATGTGGATTGCAACGCTTTCCTGGGTGGAATCACCAAGAACTACGGTACCAATTACATCCTAAGCAAGAAAAGTCCCTTTGTGGTGATAGAAGCAGACGAGTTTGACCGCTCTTTCCATTGGTTGCGACCCTATGCGAGTGTAATAACCGCTACGGATGCCGACCATCTGGACATCTATGGCACCGAGGAGGCATACCTGGAGAGTTTCCGCCACTATAGCCATCAGATGGTCCCCGGAGGATACCTTATTATACATACGGGACTGAAGATGCAGCCCGACGTGCAGCCTGGAGTCACCACCTTCACCTACAGCCGCGAGCAGGGCGACTTCCATGCCGAGGACGTGCAGATAGGCAACGGAGAGATTACATTCGACTTCGTCTCTCCCTTCGGCAACATCGCCGGCATCCGTCTGGGCGTTCCTGTGTTGGTCAATATAGATAATGGTATAGCAGCCATGGCGCTGGCACAGATTGGTGGTGCTACTGCGGAGGAGATCCGAGAGGCGATGGCTACATTCAGCGGCGTAGATCGTCGGTTTGACTTCCGTGTCAAGACACCCTCTATGGTCTATCTGAGCGACTATGCTCATCATCCTGCAGAGATAAGGCAGAGCATATTGAGCATCAAGCAGCTTTACGAGGGCCGACGCATCAAGGCCATCTTCCAGCCCCATCTCTATACCCGCACCCGCGATTTCTACCGCGATTTCGCCGATGCGCTGTCGCTGCTCGATGATGTGGCTATTGTGGATATCTACCCGGCACGCGAGCAACCCATCCCAGGCGTGACCAGTCGTCTTATCTACGACAATCTGCGTCCGGGCATCAAGAAGCAGCTCTGCACCAAGGACGAAATATGCGACATCGTGCGTCAGGGCGGGTTCGATGTGCTGGTGACACTCGGTGCTGGTGATATTGAAAACTATGCAGATGAGATAACTCAAATACTGACACAGGAGAAATGAAAACGGTTCTGAAAGCCATATTGCTGGTTGGCATCGTCGCCTATCTGGTGTGGGCGGTGGTGCAATACGCGCAGCCTACAGAGAAGCAGGTGTGTGCTGACGTCAGAGTGAGCGTCAAGGACAGTTCAAGTCGAGGCGTTGTGACCGAGGACTATGTGCATTCCTTGCTGGGACGGAAACATATCTCTCCCAAGGGGATGTGCCTTTCCGATATCAGCTTGCGCGGTCTCGACAGTCTGGTGGCTGCCGACCCCTATATCAGTAAGGCTTCCTGCCATTTCACCTCTGCGGGCATCCTTTGCATCGATGTGGTGCCTCGCAAGCCCATCCTGCACGTTATCCAGGCCGATGGTGACGAGTACTATGTGACCGACGACGGTGATTTCATGCGTGCCGACCTGGCTGAGCAGGGGCTTTGTCTGGCTACCGGAAACATGAAGCGTGCTTATGTCAAGAGCCAGTTGCTGCCCTTGGTCAGGTACATCTACCACGATAAGTTCTGGAACGCACAGATTGAACAGATCTATGTAGATGCCTCCGGCTATGTGGAACTCGTTCCTCGTGTGGGCAAGCATATAGTGGAGTTTGGCAGTGCAGACAAGTACAGGGACAAACTTCGTCGCCTGCAGTTCTTCTACAGGTACGGAATGCCCAAGGTGGGATGGAACAAATACAAGACCATCAGCCTGGCCTATGAGGGTCAGGTGGTGTGTTCCAAATGACAGAAAATAATACAAACAAGATACAAGTATGGGAACAGAAAAGGACATCATAGTGGCTGTGGAACTCGGCTCGGCTGCCATACGTGCCATTGCTGGTAGGCGTCAGCTTGACGGCAACATGCACGTCATGGCTGTCACACAGAAGTCAGACGAGTATGCCATACGCCGTGGAGTGGTTGACAATATCAATCGCACCACTCAGACACTGCAGGATGTGGTCCGCCAGTTGGGCGAACGTTTGGGCATGCAGGTAGCTAAGGTGTATGTGGGACTGGGAGGTCAGTCGCTCCACAGCGTGCTCAACCCCATCGAATATCCTATGGACCAGAAGACCATCATCACCGATGAAATCATCCAGCGGATAGATGATATGAACCGCGCACAACAATATCCCAATATGGACATCCTGCAGGCCGAGCCGCAGGAGTATCATATCGATAGCCGTGCAGGAGTGACTACTCCCGTGGGTATGGAGGCTAAGAATATCAAGGCTACTTTCCTCAATGTGATTGCCGACGTGCGTTTGCGCAACAATATAGAGAGTAGTGTGGAGAATGCAGGCTTGCGTCTGGCCGAGGATGATATCCTCATCTCACCGCTCGCTCTGGGTCGGCATTTGCTCACCGAGCAGGAGCGCAAGTCGGGTTGTGCTCTTGTGGATATAGGTGCAGCCACCACCACCATCATTGTCTATAGCCGCAACACCTTGCGCCACCTTGTCGTCATCCCCTTGGGAAGCGACAATGCTACAGCCGACATCGTGCGCTTCGGTGCCCAGAGCGAAGATGCCGAGTCGCTTAAACTCAAGTTCGGCACGGCTTATTGCCAAGAGCCACGCGAGGGTGAGGGCGGTGATGATGAGATGCTCAACCTCAGCTACGACCGTAGCGTGAGCAAGCGTCAGCTCAAGGAGATGGTGGAAGCACGCTATCAGGAGATAATCGCCAATGTGTGGGAGCATGTAAACCCCTACTGCGACAACCAGTTTGCCGGCATTGTCTTCACGGGAGCCGGTAGCCGCATTGCCGATTTGGCCGAAGGCTTTACCAAATATACCAAGACGAGCAAACTGGTGCGCGTGCATCGCGGTCTGCCTGCAGGCATCGTGCTTGACCCTGGTTGTGGTGCATCCGACAAGGATAGTTTCGATACCCTCTACTCTCTGTTGCTCAGCGGAAAGGAAGTCTGCGTGTCCGAGAAGCCGAAGGATACGGGTGAGAACGTGCTTTTTCCCGATGACGAGGACGGACAAGAACCGTTGCAGCAGGGGGCAGAACAGCCTCATGAGGCCGATCCTGTGGCCAAGCCAGCCGAGCCAGTTGAACCGGTAGAGCCAGAGAAGCCGAAGCAGAAACGTGCCAGCCTGGGCAGCAAGCTTCGCCGTGCTTTCGGGGTCTTCAAGGGAATGTTGGAAGAGGAAGAAGGCGGCAATGACAACGGATGACAGTTCCCTTCTGCACGAAAAAGGTCAGGAATGTATTTAGAAACGATTAACAGACAAGATAATGGGCGACGACAATATGACAGGAACCAAGGACGCTGGGCTTGACTTTAACTTCCCCGGGGTCAAAAAGAGCGATAACAAGAACCCTATCATCAAGGTGGTGGGAGTAGGCGGCGGCGGTTGCAATGCTGTGGGATATATGTATCGCCAGGGCATTCACGATGTGTCGTACCTGGTGTGCAACACTGATGCCAAGTCGCTGAATGCCTCTCCAGTGCCCAACAAACTGCAGTTCGGTGACGGACTTGGGGCTGGCAACAATCCCAAAGTAGGCCGTGAGAAGGCAGAAGCCTCCATTGACGAGATACGTTCTATGCTCAACGACGGCACCAAGATGGTGTTCATCACCGCCGGCATGGGCGGAGGAACTGGCACGGGAGCCGGTCCGGTGGTAGCCAAATGTGCCAAGGAGGCCGGTATCCTCACGGTGGGTATCGTCACCATCCCCTTTGTGTTTGAGGGAGAAGCCAAGATAGACCAGGCTCTCGACGGCGTGGAAGAGATAGCCAAGCAGGTAGATGCCTTGTTGGTCATCAATAACGAGCGCCTGAGAGAGATTTATCCCGATCTTTCTTTCATCAGTGGATTTGCCAAGGCAGATGATACTCTGTGTGTGGCTGCCCGCAGTATCGCGGGCATCATCTCCATGCGTGGTGTCATGAACCTTGATTTCGAGGATGTCAAGATGGTGCTCTGCAAGGGTGGTGTGGCAGTGATGAGTACTGCCGAGGCTGATGGCGAGCGTCGAGTAACACATGCTATCGAGTCTGCTCTCAATAGTCCGCTGCTCAACAATAACGACATCTTCAACTCCAAGAAGGTGCTCCTCAAGATTTGTTTCCCCGAGGGAGAGCACGCTGGAGAGGCAGATGGCGCTACAGGTGAGCAGAAAGATTCGGCGGTTGTACCCCTGAAGATGGAGGAGATGAATGAGGTGACCGACTTCATGGGCCGTTTTGGCAAGAAGGTGGAGGCTAAGTTCGGTATCGAGACTGACCCCAATTTGGGCAAGAAGGTACGCATCACCTTGCTCGCATCAGGCTTCAGACTGAAGTCTCCCGATGAAGGTATGGATGCGCGTGATGACGCTGCACAGAGCCAGGATGAGTACGATGAGCAGCGCAAGAGCCGCCGTGATATGTATTATCCCAGCAATGGTTCACGTCCCAGGAGACGCCATCGCTTCAACTGCCACATCTTCACCGACAGCGATTTGTGCAACGATGCCGTCATCGATATGGTAGCTGATTTGCCCACCCACAACCGCACTCAGGAAGATCTGAAGCGCATTGCTGGCTGTAGAGATACCCAAGAGTAGGAGCCGGCAGCTCTGTATTATATATAATGAGAATATCATCCCCATTGTGGGGTGTGAAAATAAAACCAAGACAGATATGTTATATGAGAAGATAAGCGGCGACATCGTTGCCGCTATGAAGGCAAAGGACAAAGTACGCCTGATGGCTTTGCGTAGTGTGAAGAAGTATTTCCTGGAGGCCAAGACAGCCCCTGGAGCACACGATGAACTCACCGATGAGGTTGCCCTCAAGATACTGGCCAAGTTGGCCAAGCAGGGTAGGGATACTGCTGCCATTTATGCAGGACAGTCACGTCAGGACCTTGCTGATGAGGAGTTGGCGCAGGTGGCTGTCATCGAGGAGTATCTGCCCCAGCAGTTGACTGCTGATGAACTGAAGGCTGAACTGCAGCAGATTATCGCCGAGGTGGGTGCCACTTCAGCCCGCGATATGGGCAAGGTGATGGGTGCAGCCACCAAGAAGCTCTCCGGACGTGCCGAAGGTCGTGCCATCAGCGCGATGGTCAAGGAGCTTCTGGCCTAAGACGAAAAGCTTCCGCTTCGCCTTTCTTCGGGTAGGAGCGAGGGCGGGAAGCTTGGTGAACTGAATTTCATGCAGCCGTCAGACAGTAGGAGTCTGCTTCTGAAATATGATTGTCGCCCGTCTTCTTCTGCGTGGTAGCAGAGGAGGATGGGCGGTCTGTTTCAGTTCCAAGGTGGCTTGTGCCTGCCCGTAACCTTGGAAATGCTGTCCGATTGCTTATTTCCCTGATGTCGGAGGTGCAGGACAGAAGATTTCGCGCAGTACCTCCACTGATTTCAGTTCGGGGAACTCCGGCACGTGCAGGCGATAGTAGGCCAGCAGGCAGTCCAGTATGAAGTTCCGCTGTGCGCGGTTCATTCTGAAGAGCCTCATGCTGCGGTAGTTCATGCGGGTGATAAGGGGGATGCGTGCGGTGTCGTTGGCCGACAGCCAGAAGCGGTGTGGCGGTATGGTGTCAGTCATCACCCCGTCGTTCAGGTCGAAGTAGCATCCCTCGTGCCAGTCCTCTGTGCAAGGCCACAGACCCAGATAGTGGGTAAGCCGCATCATGAAGGTCAGATGGAAGTTGGCCAGTCCGTCATCCTCCCTGTCCAGCCACCTCATGCTCTGCTCCACGAAGCGGTAGAGTGGTTCGTTGGCAACTTCGTTCTTCAATACGTGGTAGAGAAACTCCTGCAAGAACATTGCCAGTGTGGTCTTCAGAGGGTCGGTACCCAGGGAGGAGTATGGAAAGGCCGTCTGCACCTCGTCCAGTTGCTGCAGCGGACGCTGTTGTCTCCATCTGAAACCCACCTCCACCATGGCCAGCGGTGCCAGCAGAGGAGCCTTCAGCCGCCCTCCCTTGCCCGTCTTGGCCATGAAGCTCACGGTACCACGTGAGGCTGTGAAGATATCCACTATTACTCCCGTGTCGTTGTACCTCACTTTTCTTAGCACTATGCCTTGGGTTCTCTCTTCCATTCTTGCACTTTACTCCTTTTCCGGCACCAAAGTTACGGAAAACCCTCACTTGCAGACGATAATTTGTGCATTGAATTCATTTTTCTTCCGAAATATTTTGCTGGATAGCGAAAAAACCCTACTTTTGCAACCGCAATTGGGGATTATGCCCGTTTGCACTGGCTTTGGCCGAAGGTAAGGTCCCTTCGTCTATCGGTTAGGACGAGAGATTTTCATTCTCTAAAGAGGAGTTCGACTCTCCTAGGGACTACCATTATTATTGGAGACAGGTGCGAGGTCACTAAGCCATACCACATCAGACTCCGCTTAACATTTAATCAAAATCAAAGAAATGGCAAACCACAAATCAGCTCTCAAGAGAATTCGTCAGACAGAGAAGAGAAGACTGCACAACAGGTATTATGCTAAGACAATGCGTAACGCTGTGCGTAAACTTCGTGCAACAACCGATAAGGCAGCCGCTGTGGCTCTTTATCCCAGTGTTCAGAAGGCTCTGGACAAGTTGGCTAAGACAAATGTGATTCACAAGAACAAGGCCGCTAACCTGAAGTCAAGTCTGGCTAAGCACATCAACAAGTTGGCTTAATATTGCTAACGAATTTCCCCATTTGCTATAGCGGGAATAATGATAGAGGCAGCTTTCATTCGTGAAAGCTGCCTTTCTTTTTGCTGTCTGGTTCCGTGCGTGGAGGTTGTGTGGGTGGCAGGACTGTTTGAGTGACGAAAGTGATTTGCTTGAAGAGTGCCGGGTGGCGGCCTTTGCTGTTCTGTAAAACTTCGCTCGTTTGCGCTTGGGCTGCGTTTGGTCAAGTGTTTCATCGGGCTTTCCTTGTCGGATATAGCGGGCAGGGCGAAAAAAAAGAAGCAAGGATACTTTGCAAAGTAATATTGGATACTTGGCCGTTTATCCTTGGATACATTGCAAAGTAACCTTGGATATTTTTTTGGGTCGTTCCAGTGCTGTCTCTTCCCGATTTCGCTGGACGCTTTTCCTATTCACAAACTGAATCGGTTGACAGTGTTGTAGAAGTCATACAGAATCAGTTGTCACTTGCCTTGGAATTGCTCAGCTTCAGTTGACATTTCTGCCAGAATGGTTTCTTCTGCGCTTTTGCCCGTTGGAATGGGCCGTTTCTCTGGTGAAGTCCAATGTGCTTTCTCTTGCTTTGTTCTGTCGTTCTGTGTAGAGGCGGAGCGGCCTTCTTTGCTTCGTCTGGTGCCCTTTCTGGATTGCCCTGGGTTTTTGTCTTGTGGCTGGCAGCGCGGTGCGGATGTCAATGGAGCGTGCTGCATCGTGCATCGCAGTGCGCTGTGATGGCATACGCAGCGTGCTGCACTTCCTGTGCGATTATGGCGCTCGATTGCGGTGGGTATCGTGCATGTACCTGGGGGATGCCGATGGCTGGCAGGCGGATAGCGTTTTGACTGTATTTTATTGTGCTGTGAATGCCGAGGTGGAATCAAAAAAAAGTTGTATATTTGCATGTTGAAACGAAAATAAGAACACACTATACAGGAATGGAAGAGATACAGAAGAGTAATTCTGAATACAGTGCCTCCAACATACAAGTGCTGGAGGGACTGGAGGCCGTGCGCAAGCGTCCTGCTATGTACATTGGTGACATCAGCAAGAAGGGCCTTCATCATCTTGTTTACGAGACGGTTGATAACTCTATCGATGAGGCTCTGGCAGGCTACTGCACCCACATTGAGGTGACTATCAATGAGGATAACAGCATCACGGTGCAGGATAACGGCCGTGGTATTCCCGTGGATATCCACGAGAAAGAGGGCGTGAGCGCCCTTGAGGTCGTGATGACCGTGCTTCACGCAGGCGGTAAGTTTGACAAGGGCAGCTACAAGGTGAGCGGCGGTCTGCACGGTGTGGGTGTGAGTTGTGTGAATGCCCTCTCTACCCACATGCTCTCTCAGGTGTTCCGCGACGGCAAGATCTACCAGCAGGAATACGAGAAGGGCAAGGCTCTCTATCCCGTGAAGGTAGTGGGCGAGACCACTCTGCGCGGCACACGACAGCAGTTCTGGCCCGATGCCAGCATCTTCACCGTTACCACCTATGACTTTGAGGTGCTTGCCAATCGCATGCGCGAGCTTGCTTACTTGAACGCAGGCATCACCATCACACTCACTGACTTGCGTCCCAATGAGGAGGGCAAGACCCGCACCGAGAAGTATTACAGCGAGGGCGGACTGCGTGACTTTGTCCGTTATGTGGATAGCAGCCGCGTACACCTCTTCAATGATGTCATCTACCTGTGCACTGAGAAGCAGGGTGTACCCATTGAGGTGGCCATCATGTACAATACAGCTTACACCGAGAACCTGCATTCATACGTCAACAATATCAACACCATCGAGGGTGGTACGCATCTGCAGGGCTTCCGCACAGCGCTCACACGCACGCTGAAGGCTTATGCCGAGAAGGAGTGTGCCAAGGAATTGGAGAAGCTGGCCAAGAACAAGGTGGAAATCAGCGGCGAAGACTTCCGCGAGGGACTTACTGCCGTCATCTCCATCAAGGTGGCAGAACCGCAGTTTGAGGGTCAGACCAAGACCAAGTTGGGCAACAGCGAGGTGGCTGGTGCCGTGCAGCAGGCTGTGGGTGAGGCGCTCTCAACCTATCTGGAGGAGCATCCCCATGAGGCCAAGCTCATTGTGGATAAGGTGATACTGGCGGCTACAGCACGTGTGGCAGCACGCAAGGCTCGCGAGAGTGTACAGCGCAAGAGCCCCATGAGCGGTGGTGGTCTGCCCGGCAAACTGGCTGACTGCTCCGATCACGATGCAGCCAACTGCGAACTCTTCATCGTCGAGGGTGACTCTGCAGGCGGTTCGGCCAAGCAGGGTCGTAAGCGTCAGTTCCAGGCTATACTGCCTATCCGCGGTAAGATCTTCAATGTGGAGCGCGTGATGTGGCACAAAGCCTTCGAGCACGAAGAGGTGAACAACATCATACAGGCGCTGGGTGTGCGCTTCGGTCTGGGCGAAGACAGCAAGGAGGCCAACTATGAGAAGTTGCGTTACTACAAGATTATCATCATGACCGATGCCGATGTCGATGGTTCTCACATCGACACGCTCCTCATGACGCTCTTCTATCGCTATATGCCCGAACTCATCCAGAAGGGTCATCTCTATATAGCCACTCCTCCCTTGTACCGTTGCAAGGTGGGCAATGTGGAAGAGTACTGCTACACCGACACCGACCGTCTGCGCTTCATGGATAAGTATAACGGCGGCAAGGAGGACGGCATGTTCACCCAGCGCTACAAGGGTCTGGGTGAGATGAAGCCCGAGCAGCTGTGGGAGACAACCATGGATCCCGACCGCCGCTTGCTCAAGCAGGTGACCATCGATGATGCTGCCAGTGCCGATTATGTGTTCTCCATGCTCATGGGCGAGGATGTAGGTCCACGTCGCGAATTCATCGAGCAGAACGCAACATTCGCTCAAATCGACGCTTAAAGCGCATCATTCCCCCTGGGGAAGTGACTTATAAAGCCCCGTCAGCCATACTCCATCAGTGTGGCGACGGGGCTTCGCTGTCACACGCACTGCGCTGCGAAGCTCATCGCAGCGCGCTGCAATGGCCTATGCACTGCGCTGCGATGGCTGATGCAGCGCATTGCACCATTTGGCCGAAAAGGTACCGTGTGGCGGGAGGGTGGCGTGTCAGATGATGCCTGTTGGCCTGAACGGCGGTTGGGAGTCGGCTGAATCGTGTGGTGCATCTGCTTGTCTGTTTCTCCGCATACATGTCTTTTTCAGACAGGAAGCGGTTCCCATTGGCCTTTCTTGAGCCTCCTGCTTCTGTGTTTCTTCGATGAAACCGCGCTTTTTGTGCTTTTTGGCCGTTTGAGCGGGCTTTTTCGGTCTGTTGGGCTGTGAGTTGCAATGGCGGTGCATGTTGAATGGGTTGTTTCGGGAAAGAAGGTTGGTGAAACTTGTAGGTTGCTTGTCTTTCCTTATGATATGGTTTGGAAGGAGTGGGAAAGCCTTTTCTTGAAGCCGTTTGGGGGCGGTTTTGAAGCACTTTCGGGACGTTTTCTGGGTCATCTGGAGTGTATGTGGATGGTTGAGGGACCATTTGGGAGAGATGGCCGAACTGGTTGGAAATGTGCAGAAAAACGGCTTGGAATAATCGGTAAGCCCGTAAAAGTTATGGTATTTAACCGATAAATGTCTTATTTCTACCTTTTTTGTCAGGGCATGAAATGTTTTCTCTTTAATTTTGCAACGTGAAAATGTACCGGCGGGTGCATGGCTCTGGCGCAAGGACAGCTGCTTGCGGGGGCCGATGAGATATGAATAATATAATGAATCAAACAAGTAATAATCGTATGATGAAGAAAACGTTTATCTGTGCAAGCCTTTTGCTTGGCGCTTTTGCCGTTGTCTCTTGCAGCAACGACTCGCCTGGTGCAGAAGCTGAAGGCACCAAGGTGATGATTGACTTGAGCACCGACCTGTCGTTCTCGGGCACTCGTTCGGCCGACACAAGGGCTATCAACGAGAGTGCCTACAAGGACATCACCAAGTACAATGTGACTCTGACCAAGACCGTGGGCAACCAGACTGTCCACTCTGCTGTATATAGTGAGTGGAACCTGGCCTATCAGGTGGAGCCTGGAACGCAGTACACCCTCTCGGCCAGCTACGGTGAGGATGCTCCCGCAAGCTATGACAAGCTGCTGGTGAGCGGCAGTGAAACCTTCGTTCCACAGGCTGGTGCCACCAAGGTGGTGAGCTTCCAGTGCAAGCCCAAGGCAGCAAAGGTGAATGTGGTGTTTGATTCCACATTCGACAAGTACTATTCCGATGCCACCGTGAGCATCAAGACCAAGCACATGACCGATGCTGTGACCATGTCGAAAGCCAATGTGGGACAGGATCTCTACCTCAAGGCTGATGCCGATGGAGAGGATGTGGCTCTGGAGTTCACCATCAAGGACAAGAGCGGCAAGCCCATCACAGTGGAGGGCATGACGAACCAGAAGACCGTGAAGGTGCGTCCGCAGACTCTGCTGAAGCTCACCTTCAAGCCCAACGTGACTGAGATAGAAGGCGGAAAGTTCGGCGTGACCATCAACGTGGATACCAATCTGAAGGACGAGAATGTGAACATCGTGCTTCCCAACACAGTGTTTGAGTGATTGGCTCAACCCCTTATAAATTAAAGAGTAATCCAATATTAGGACAAATGAAAAAGATATCATCTATAATACTGAGCTCTCTGGTAATGCTCTCGGGCTTCACTTCCTGTGAGCTGAAGGACGAGTTGTGGGGCAAGGAAACAAGCAACACATCGGGCCAGCTGCAGATTGCCCTGAGCAACAATGCCTCTGTGAAGAACCAGACTCGCGCCGAGTCAACGGACAACGGACTGAAGCCCGGCGTGTTCGACAAGGCAGAGGTGGATGTCAACAACTATACTCTGGAGATTTCTGACCAGGCTTCGGGCCAGCTCACCAAGCATGGCAAGGTGACCGATATGGGCATCAACAACGGCAACGTGCAGCTCAACCTGGAGGAAGGAACCTATGTGGCCAAGGCTTACAACTACGATGGTTCGAACGTGACAGTGAGCACCCGCCCCTATTTCATGGGCACACGGGAGTTCCAGATTCTGCCTGGCAAGGTGACCAATGCACCTGTGGTGTGCAAGTTGCAGAACATTGAGGTGATGATTTCACTGGCTCAGTCGTTCATCGACAGCTTCAAGGATGACTACAGCATCACCGTTGACAACGGCGCTGGAGCCATCCAGGTGTTCACCAAGGACAATATCAGGACCAAGTACTACTATGCTGTTCCCGAGAACAAGAACGCTATCAAGGTATCTGTAAAGGCTACCACCAAGGCCACTGAATCTTCTACGGAGCAGAACATCGTACGCTCTTACACCGTCACTAAGCCCGCTGATGCAGAGGGCAATACCACTCTGGCAGCCGGTGATGCCTTCATCATCAACCTCAAGGAGGACGGCTCAATGCTCTCTTATGTGGATTTCAAGCTTACGGTTGACTTCACCTTCGCCGAGCAGAATGAGATTATCTCCATCCCCACAGAGAACATCGTCTTCAATGAGAGCGGTGACACTCCCAACCCGCCTGCTGCTGACCCCATCACCTTTGTAGGTCTGCCCGCCGAGTACGAGAACCCCAGCGACAAGGGTCAGGAGGTTGTGGTCAACATGGATGTACCTAAGGGCATCAAGAACCTCTTCGTGAACATCGCAAGTGACAACGGAGGCTTCATGGGTACACTGGCAGGATTCGGCCTCGACAAGGAGTTCGACCTGGCAAATCCCGGTGATTTGGAGTACATCCTGACGCACAGCCTTTCCAGTGGCGAGGGAATCGGTTTGCTCAAGCCAGGTGAAGTAGTGGCCGGCAAGACCAGCTACAAGTTTGATGTGACCGAGTTCATGGGCCTGCTGGGTCTGTATGGCAACAGTGTCAATACATTCTCCATCCGCGTGGTGGATGCAGCCAGCAACGAGAAGTCAGGCGACTTGAAGGTAACAATTAGTGGTAAATAATAATCGACACAAAATGAAATCCTACATATATAATATATTAGGGGCAAGCCTCGCAGCGGGGCTCATGCTCTCCTGCCAGTCAGATGAGTTGGCTGGCGGAACGGGCGACGCCTACATCCAGATTTCATCCGTGAATGTGGATAAGACTCTGACCACACGGGCAGAGGGCAGTGAGCAGATAGCAGTGGATATCCTCAATGAGGATGGCTCTACATTCAAGCATGCCGATGATTGGACTACCCTGCAGGGTCAGACCTTCCTGGTGCAGGCTGGCACCAAATATACGGTGAAAGCGTACTCTTTTGGCAAAACCGTATCACAGGGCTTCGATGCAGTGCCTGTATATAGTGGAGAGAAGGAGCTGACGGTCAAGGCTGGCGTAAACCAGACAGTGGATGTGACCTGCAAGCTGGCTCAGAGCATGGTGAGTGTATCTTACTCTGACAAGTTCAAGCAGCATTTCTCCGACTACAGCGCCAAGGTGTATGGCGGCGAGAGCTATTTCCTCTCTTTCGGAAAGGATGAAACTCGCTCTGCATACCTCAAGGCCGGACAGAAGCTCACCATTGATCTGACCGTAGCACAGAAGGTATTCAACCAGACCATTACAGAGAGTGCTCTGCCTGCATACCGCTACAAGGTGAACTATGATGTGAACACCACAGGAACAGGCAGCATTGACATCAGCGTTGACCAGAACCGCCAGGAGTATGAGATTACACTGGGAGTGCCCTTGAAGGCCGATGGTGTAACCACAGTGCCCATTGCAGGCGATGCATCAAAGGTGTGGGGACAGTTTGCCATCCTCGATGGTATCAGCTCTTTCGCCGATGCTACTTCTCCCGTACAGTTCAAGTACAAGAAGGCCAGCGAGGCTGATTGGCAGACAGTAGCGGCTACCAAGGTGGGTGAGACCACTGAATATACCGCCCGAGTGCAGGCTCTCGACTTCGGCACCGAATATCAGTACAAGATTGTGTGCGGTGAGAGCGAGGGAAGTGTGGAGTCCTTCACCACAGAGAGCTTCGAGGAGATTCCCAACCTTAACTTTGATACATGGACAAAGAGCGGCAAGACATGGTATCCCAATGCCGTTGCCGACAACTATACAGCCGATGGCGCTTACTGGGCAACTGGTAACGAGGGTGTTACCTCCTTCCTGGCTGGTAGCCACGACCCCATTACGGTACCCGTGGAAGGTGCAGAGGCAAGGAACGGCAAGGCTGCCAAGATGGAGACCCTCACAGGCGTCACTCTGGTTGGCTCTGCTGCTGGTAACCTCTTCGTCGGTAAGTACAAGACCAACATGAGTTCGCCTGCCAACAGCGTTTCATTCGGTCGCCCCTACTCCGGAGCACGTCCCGTGAAGCTCAAAGGTTACTACAAGTACACCCCCAAGGCTATCAACAACGGTAGCTATCCCGGTACTCTGACCACGGATGAGTGCAACATCTACGTCACCGTGTGGGATGCCAGCGGCAACCAGATTGGCTTCGGTGAGTTTGTAGGCAAGGAGGAAGTGACCAGCTACAAGCAGTTCAGCTTCGATATTACCTACTCTAACCCCTCTGCCAAGGCAGCGTCCATCACCATCGTGGCTACTTCAAGCCACTACGGAGGCCACTTCGAGGGTTCGAAGGTGACTGGTCAGGTAGGTGGCGGAAGCACCTTGTGGGTTGATGATTTCGAACTCTCTTATTATTGATATTGAATTAAGTGAAGAGACTTATAATACTGATGATTGTAACTTTTACGTGCATGACAGCTGTTCATGCGCGTAAAAGTTACGATCGTGAGATAAAGAGTACCCTGTTTATCCCCAAGGGAACATGGAACTCAGGCATCATCGTCACCTATGGCGAGCTGCAGGCCAAGAACTATAAGCTGCTTATCCTGGATGATGTAAAGGGCGAAGGCTACTCGTTCAAGATTAGTCCCCACGCCTCTTACTTCTTCAAGGACGACCTGTCAGTGGGTATCAGAGCCGATTACAAGCGTTCGTATATCGACCTGGGAAGCATCAATATCGACCTGGGTGACGACCTTGCATTCGACATCAAGGACTACTCCTATCTGTCGCATGGCGTGAATACTTCGGTCTATCTGCGCTCTTACACCAGTCTGGGAAAGAGCAAGGTGTTTGCTTTCTTTGCAGAAGGAGCCCTCACCTACGGCTATAGCCAGGGTAAGACCATATCGGGAACAGGCAAGGAGGCAACGGGTACATACCAGAAGGTAAACCACTTCCAGATAGGTGTCACTCCCGGTCTCACGGCCTTTGTGACCAATAACCTGGCGGTGGAAGTGTCGGTCGATGTGTTGGGACTTGATTTCCGATGGGTCAACCAGCGGACCAATCAGGTAGAGTATGGCAGCTTCCGAACCAGTGCAGCCAACTTCAATATAAATCTGTTCAGTATTAACTTGGGTATTTGTTCGTACTTTTGAGAAAATTGAATCCTATGAAGAAAGGACTGGTGATGACCTGCAAGGCTGCTTGCCTGCTGGTGATGGGTATGTTGGTTTCCTGTATCAAGAACGACATACCCTATCCTTATATTGAGGGGGTTATACAGGCAATCGAGGTGAAGGGCATTGTGGGCGATGCCAAAATAGACAAGCAACGTCATGCTGTAGAGGTAGTTGTGGATGAAGATACCGATCTGAAGGCTATCGTAGTGACCAAGCTCGTGGCCAACAGCGAAGCGAAAATCTATCCCGATGCCGATGCCTGTGCCAATGTATTGCAGTTCCCCGACTATAGCTTCACATCGCTCTATGACCTTCCTGCCAATGCCAACACCACCCTGGACTGCTCAGCTCCTGTCACCATCCTGCTGCGCACCTACCAGGATTACATGTGGACGTTGAAAGTCAGGCGGCAGGTTGACCGTTCGGTGAGCGTTGACCATCAGGTGGGAGAGCCGCAGATAGACGAGCTCACCCACACTGTCATCGTATATGTAGATAAGAAGAGTTGCACTCTTGAGGATATCAACATCCTGGAGCTCAACCTTGAGGGTGATCGTGCAAAGGCATTGCCCGACCCCTCCACGGTGAAGGACTTCACACGTCCACGCACCTTCAAGTTCTATCGCAACGACAAGCTCGTGGGCACTTGGACTGTTGATGTGCAGTTCACAGAGCAGACATCATCCACAGGCAGTGTGGATGCATGGGCCAAGAAGGCCACTCTCAATGGCGGAATGCGCAGCGGCGCCACTCCCACAGTGGAGTACAAGAAGGCTTCAGAGAGCACTTGGACCCGTGTGGATGCTGCTGATGTGAAGATTACTTCTGCCACATCTTTCACCACCGAGTTGCATGGACTCTCCGATGGAACTGACTATGAGTGGCACGTCATCGTGGATGGAGTGACCGGCCAGACTGCCAAGTTCACCACCGAGAAGATAGTGGAGGTGCCCAACCTCAACTTTGACACTTGGACCATGAAGGGCAAGAACTGGTATGCCAACAGCGTTCCCGACAACTACGATGACCCTGACGCTTTCTGGGCATCGGGCAACGAGGGGGTTACCTCCACACTGGCTGGCGGCAAGGATGCCACCACGATGCCTGTGGATGGCAGTGATGCCTATAAGGGCAAGGCAGCCCGTCTCACCAGCCTTACTGGTGTGGCTCTGGTGGGAGCCGCTGCCGGCAACCTGTTCATCGGCAAGTACAAGACCAATCTGAGCAATCCGTCGAGTAGCCCACAGTTCGGTCGTCCCTTCACTGGCGCACGTCCACTCAAGATGGCAGGTTATTACAAGTACATCTCTATGCCCATTACCCACGAAGGAACCGTACCCGGCAACCTCACGATGGACCGTGGTCACATCTACATTAAGATTTGGGACTCTGCGGGCAACCTTTTCGGCTATGGCGAGCAGGTCATTACCGAGACGGTGAAAGAGTACCAGCACTTTGAGTTTGATATTAAATACACCGACCTTACAGCCAAGCCTGCCATGATGACCATCGTGGCTACTTCCAGCCAGTACGGCGGTGAATTCAGCGGCGCACGTGTCTGCGGACAGGTGGGAGCGGGCAGCACCCTTTGGGTGGATGAGTTCGAATTGCTGTATGAGTAAGTTGAAATGAATATGAGAAGATATTTCTGTGGTTTGACAATCCTCATGTGTGCTTGCCTCTGCGTCACTGGATGCCGCGAGCAAGCCGACCTCGAGGTCACTGGCGGGCGCTTCGACATCACCCTGCAGGACGGTTCGTCGGCACAGCCCACACGTGTTCGTCCCTACGAGGTGACGGGTGAGATGAAGAAGCAGTTCGTCTTGCACATCGCCGATGAGACGGACCGTAGCTGGTTCAGCGGCACTATGGAGCAGTACGAAAAGGCTTCTCCTGCGCTGAAACCAGGCAATTTCGTGCTTTCCGCCTACCTTGGCGACAACCTTCCACTGGCTCTCGATGCCCCCTATTATGTGGCTGACAATACCACGGCAAGCATCCGTGCCGGCCAGGTAACCGCTGTCACCCTGCAGTGCAAGGTGGGCAACTCGATGGCTTCATTCGCCTTTGCCGACCCCGATGCCGCCGCTACTTTGCTTTCCCAATATACCATTGAGAGCCGTGTGGGCAGCACCACCGTATCCTGCACCGCCGATGACGGGCACAATCCCTACTTCAGCGCAGGCTCCACAGTGGATTTCTATCTCAAGGGAAGTACGGCAGAAGGCAAGGCTGTCGATTATAAGTTTGCCTCTATAGCCAATGCCCAAGGGCAGAAGAACTATAAATACACCCTCCAGCTGGGCGGTGTGCAGGAGGGAGGAGCCATCCTGGGCATCACGGTGAGCACTGTGGTCGAGAGCATCAGCCTCTCTGACGTTATCCCTCAGGAGTGGTTGCCCAAGGCGAAGATTACCGCTGCAGGCTTTGATGAAACTGGCCATCTCGACTATTACGAGACCGAGCAGGTGACTCCCCAAGTAAGCTACCAGGCAGTGAAGGCTACCGAGGATATGGAGTTCATATTCGACTTCCACGACCAGAATATCCAGTCGCTCAGTGGCACCTACCTGCTTTCTGAGCTCACCGATGACCGCCGTCAGGCTTTGGCCAATGCCGGTCTGGTGCTCCCAAAGCTCGGTGAAACCGCTGGAGTCATCGACCTCACCGCTTTCGTTGCCCAGTTGACCTGTGCCGACGACGGTGCTGCTGTGACCAATAATATCAGTATGCGCGTGAAGTCCAACCACCGCTGGAGCGACACTCAGGCATACAGCATCAGCACCCATAGCCCGGAGTTCAGCATCACGGTGGATGATCGTGAGTCGTGGTCAAAGGAGTTCTCCGTGCATGAATTGCAGGTGACTAAGGGCGATGCACAGACTCTGAAGTCCAAGGTGGTGTATCAGTATAGCGCCGACAATGGACATACCTGGACCGACTGCAGCGATGGAATGAGGCAGAAGTTTGCTTCTCACCCCGAGCAGAAGCAGTATCAGGTGCGTGCCATCTACCGCAGGAAGGTCGTGTCCAACGTTGAAAGCGTCACTCTGGAGACTCCCACCCAGATGCCCAACTCGGATATGGAAGACTGGTACTACGCCAATGCGGCTAAGACCATAAACTGTTACTTCCCTTGGTCTTCGGGCGGAAGTTCCTTCTGGAATACCAATAACGAGTTCACTACGCGCTATCGCAGTACGGTGGGAGGCGTTGCGGGAGCATGCCCATACAACTCTTTCCCTGCTGTGTCATATGTGGTGGGCGGACATTCGGGGACTCATGCAGCAGAGATAAGAAACACTGCATCGGGACGAGGAAACACAATAATCTTTACGAACAACGTTCTTGAAATGAACAAGGTAGCAGGTGAACTCTTCACGGGTGATGTGGCTGTGAAAACCGGTGGAAGCGATGCAATACCCAGCGGTGACCATTACACCATCGACACCAACGGACGTGCTTTCGCCTCCCGACCCACTTCCATGCACTTCTGGTATAAGTATGCTCCCCTCAAGAGTGACACCTGGCGTGCCAAGTTGGTGCTCATGGATGATGCCCACGAGGTGATAGCCGAGAAGGAACTGACCGCCAGCAACAGCGTGTCAGACTGGCAGGAGGCCAACGTAAACCTCGATTTCACCGACGGAACACTCTATTCCAAGTGCGCCTACATCTACGTGGTGTTCAGTTCTACCGTGAATGCAGGTGCCAATATGCCGTGGGAGCGCAAGAACGGCTATCAGCTGTGGGAGGGCGACAAACTCGTCAACAAGAACGATACAAGGTCGTTCATCGGCAGTATATTGACAATTGATGACATCTCTTTGGTATATGACAAGTAATATGAAAGTATTGAGCGCAGTACTGGGCTGCATCTCGCTGCTTGCCTTGCAGGCTTGTTCTTCCACCGGCGAAGAACTGAGTGCCGAGGGCACATTGCGTGTTCTGCCCATCGAGGTAAAGACTGAGGCTGATGTGGAGCCGCTCTCCACACGTGCTGTCGATGAGGCTCTGCAGGTGGATATCATGCAAGGTTCCACCGTCATACGCACTTACGATGCGGGCAGCAGCGAACTCAACGGACTCATCAGTCTGCCTGTGGGCAACTACACACTCTATGCCCACAGCCCCCAGATGCAGGAGGCTGCCAATGATGAGCAGGGTAACCCCACCTACACAGTGAGCCGCGATTTCAAGATAGTGGCCGACAAGACCACCACCTTGGGCAATCTGGAAGCTACCCAGTCTAATGTGGGCGTTCTCCTTCAGTACCAGGAGCAGTTCATGGACCTCTTCACTTCCCTCTCCTGCACGCTTTCATCGCCTTCCACAGGCCGCAGCGTCACCATTTCAGGCACGGAGAATCGCGATTTGACCTATTTTCATGTGCCCGCCAATGGCACTCTGCAGTACACTTTCGAGGCAACCAACCAGGATGGCGAATCGTTTCGCTCTCCCGTCAAGACTATCTCTATCACGGAGGCCAAGAATGTGTATGTGCTTGTCAACTGGGATTGATGAAATGGGCTGAAATTGTTCTGTGAGCGATGAAATCGGCTGTTTTTATCGGGAAAAGACGGTTCTGGGCAGCGTGAAGTACGCTTCCTTGCCCAAGACGGCAGCCTGTGTGATATGAGTAGGATTGGCTGCGTCACTTGCCGCATTTCGTTGCTTCGTTTCTCATAGCGCGCTGCATTGGCCATCGCAGCGTGCTGCGTCGGCCGTCGCAATGCGCTGCGTTGGGCGTTGCACCGCACTGCCTCTGGCAGGCGTTCTGCCTGCTGTTTGCTGGTCATTCGCTTCCTTGGATGGTTTCGCTCCGCTTGGGAGAGCGTATGATGGGGCTGTCCAGTCACCTGCACTTGCCCGAAAGCCCTTGGGCAGATTGCCGTCTCTTGGAAGTCTGCCAGAAACAAATCGGGAGGAAGCGCCCTGCTTGGATGCTTCCTCCCGATTCTTGTTTGTTCGTGAGCAGGTTACTGCTCTGTGGCCGCTTTGCTTGTACGCTCCTTCAACTGCTCTTTGAACCATTCGTCGAAGGGTCGTCCCTCGCTTCGCTCAAAGCTTGAGCGCACCGTCTTGATGGTTCCGAAGCCCGCATCGCAGCATTCCGAAATCGTTTTTGCTTCGCCCTTCCGCACCATACGCTTCAGTTCCTCGATGCGGAAAGAGTTGATATATTCGTGCGTATTGTAGAAGCCTTGGCTTCGCACGCTTTGTAGTACCAGGTGGCGATTGTATCCCACCGCTTCGCAAAGGCGGTCGCGTCCGAAGGTGTTGTCCTTCCATTCCTCCTTGTGGTTCTGCATCCACAGCTGGATACGCTGGAACCTCAGCAGGTTGGCCTCGTTGAAGTCCTCCTGCTCGGCTTTTGCCACCTCCTCGGGAGCCGGTTCCTCCTTCACCTCCTTGATGATGGGCTTGGGCAGGTTGAGTGCCATGGTCTCCAGTGTACGGAATGCCAGATAGAGGTTGAGCAGAGTGAAGATGATGACATATACCATCATCAGTCTGATGTCATAGTGGATGGCACACACGCAATAGTAGAGTGCCGATATGCCCAGAGCCAGACAATAGCCCAACATATAGCGCGGTACATTGGCATGACGGGCCATGCGGTGGGGCAGCATGAAGATGTTGGCTATGTAGTACAGGCTCAGTATCAGGGAAGCCAAGCGCAGCAGCACGCCTATGTTGAAGAAGTTCTGCCACAGGTCAGATGCCGAGTGCAGAATCACCTGCCTGCCTCCGAAGAGCATCACACTTCCGTAGAGTACGATGAGCAGGATGGCCGGACTGGCATACGTCCACATGCGCTTCCATTGCAGGAAGGCTGGCATGGGGATGCTGAGCGGGTAGATGGACTGCAGATAGCACACGGCCACCAGATAGAGCATCATGAGCGGGTGCATCGCATCGGGCTGCGTGGAGCCTATGATGGCGCTGAAGAAGGTGGCTCCCACCAGTGAGAAGCCGAAGATGCCGTTGATCCATGCCAGACACAGGTATTCGATGCGGTGTCGGGCATAGAGTGCCAGCACGCACGCAATGACCAGATGTGCTGTGGCACAGCACGATAAGATGAGTAGTACGGTAGTGGCCGACATGTTTTCTGTGTGCTTGATAAGTTGTTTTACAGGGGCAAAGATAGTGCTTTTTGCCTTTATCATGCAAGGGAAATCGCCTTTCGATGCCCGATGAAGGCCAAAAAGCGCTCCTCCCAAGCCCCTTTCTTTACAGATGTTTGCCGTTTGCGCGTGCCGTGCAGGCATCGTCCGGCGTGTGGAGAGGGCCGCTGCTGCGGTCGGGTTGCTGTACTTTTGTCCTTCAGCGAGTTGGGTGGGTGTTTCGGGGCTGCTGGCTGTGTCTTTCGGGCAACTGCTTTTGTCAAGGGAATGTTTTACAAATGCAAAATTATGCTAATAAGGTGGCAGTAGGTGGCGAGCTGGCTCAAATACATGGTGCGTATGCTTGTTGCTTACGCGCAATTTGTGTAATTTTGCACGATATATGTACAATGGGATAATGTTTAGCTGGAAGACGTGGTCATTTGGAGTTCTTTTGTGGGTACTGGCTATTGCGCCGGTTTACTCCAATGCCTCGTATGACCGCCTCAAGCGTACGCCTGTGCGGACGGATACAGTACGGCAGCGCACCTCCAGCAAGGACATCCGCAGCGGACGGCGCATGAGTACATCCGCCTACCCAGTGCGCATCGAAGTGACAGGACGGGCAGTGAAGGTGGATAGCGACCACGTGCAGCTGCTCCCCATATACACCCGTGGCGGCGTGCTCAAGATGACCATCCGACTCAATAAGGGCACCAACTGGCTCACCGGAATCCCTCGCGGCAACTATTTCATCAACAACCGTCCCGTGGCGGTCAAGTGATGCGGTGGGCGCACAGCAGTATGCCCGGCTTTAGGCAATAGAGAATTATGACGAAAGAGGAAAGTACCATCGTTCAGATTGATATAGACAAGATTATCCGCCAGAAGGCTGGCAAGCGCGCTTGGCTTGTACCACGTTGCCTGACCAGGCTGATAGAGCGGCTCATCCACCAGGATTTCATCAACGGTTACCTGCGTCAGGGCAGGGTAGGAGTGGATTTCTGCCGTGGAGTCATCGAATATCTGGGCGTGACGGTCAATGTAGAGGGCGAGGAGAACCTGCCTCCCATGGGCCAACCCTGTATCGTGGTGAGCAACCATCCGCTTGGTGCCATCGACGGGGTGACGCTTGGCTATGTGATAGGCAAGCATTATGACGGACACATCAAGTATCTTGTGGGCGACCTGCTGATGAACCTCAAGGGGCTGGCACCCTTGTGTGTGCCTGTCAAGCAGTCGGGCAAGCAGCAGGGAAGAGACTTCCCCATGATGGTCAACAAGGCATTCGGAGGTACCGACAATGTCATCATGTTTCCCGCAGGATTGTGCAGCCGGCAGCAGGATGACGGACAGATACGTGACATAGAATGGCACAAGTTCTTCATCAAGAAGAGCATCCAGTACCACCGCGATGTGGTGCCCGTGCACTTCCTGGGCGAGAACAGCGCCCGTTTCTATCGGGTAGCCCGCTTCTGCAAGCGCTGGCATCTGCCCAATCTGGCCAAGCCTCTGCTTCCCGATGAGATGTATAAGAGCCAGGGCAAAACCTATCGGGTGAAGATAGGCAAACCTATTCCCTGGCAGATTTTTGACCGCTCGCGCACACCCGACCAGTGGGCTCAGTGGGTGCAGGAGCGGGTTTATAGCCTGTAAGCATTGTGTAAGATTATGGAAGAAATAATAGATAAAGTCCCTCGCGAGGTACTTCTCGCCGAGCTGACACCGGACAAGAAGCTGCGCAGCACCAACAAGAGCGGCAATGACATCTATATCATCACCGCCCACGATGCGCCCAATGTGATGCGTGAGATCGGGCGTCTGCGCGAGATAGCATTCCGTGCGGCAGGAGGCGGAACGGGCAAGAGCATGGATATCGACGAGTTCGACACCATGGAGAAGCCTTACAGCCAGCTCATCGTATGGGACCCTGAAGCCCAGGAGATACTGGGTGGATACCGCTACTTGCTGGGCAAGGACTGGCAGGTGGGCGCTGACGGCCAGCCGCTGTTGGCCACTGGCCATATGTTCCGCTTCAGCGAGCGTTTCATGCGCGATTATGCTCCCTGGACGATAGAGCTGGGCCGCTCCTTTGTCACATTGGAGTATCAGAGCACACTCATGGGACGTAAGGGAATCTTTGCACTGGACAATCTGTGGGACGGACTGGGCGCTCTGGTGGTGATAGAGCCCACTGTGCGCTACTTCTTTGGCAAGTTTACCATGTATCCCAGCTATGACCGTATGGCCAGGGATATGATACTCTACTTCCTCGACAAGCATTTCCGCGACCACGACAACCTCATTGTCCCCATGCATCCGCTGCATCTGGAGCATGATGCGGAAATCTTCCGCAAGCTCTTCACCGAGGATGAGTTCCGCGCAGACTACCGCATCCTCAACCGCGAAGTGCGCAAGTTGGGTTACAACATACCGCCTCTGGTGAATGCCTACATGGGCTTGAGTCCCACGATGAAGCTCTTCGGCACCGCCATCAACGACGGATTCGGCGATGTGGAGGAGACTGGCATCCTCATAGCAGTGGATGAAATCCTGCAGGAGAAGCGCATGAGGCACATCGATACCTTTGCTGCCGAGCACCCCGAACTGGTCAAGATAACCAGTGGTGCCAATCGTATATTCTACAAACCAGAGTAATGACAGGAGGAGAGAGGAGTATGACAGACAGGATGGAATGGGGACAGCTGCTCTCCAACAAGCGGCTCGGGCAGGAGCATCGCCCGCATCGCAAGGATGATCGCACGGAATTCCAGCGCGATTATGACCGCCTGATCTTCTCGGCTCCCTTCCGTCGCCTGCAGAACAAGACGCAGGTGTTTCCTCTGCCAGGCAGCATCTTCGTGCACAACAGGCTCACACACAGCTTGGAGGTGAGCAGTGTGGGCCGCAGTTTGGGCAATGACGTGAGCCGTCTCTTGCTGGAGCGGCATCCCGAACTGGCTGCTACCCATCTGACCGAACTGGGTACCATCGTGAGTGCCGCTTGTCTGGCACACGATATGGGCAATCCTCCCTTCGGCCACAGTGGCGAGTGCGCCATCGGTACCTACTTCAGTGAGGGCGACGGCAAGTTCCTTGAGGACTACGTGTGTAAGGAGACACATGACTGCCTCACCCCGCAGGAATGGCAGGATCTGATACATTTCGAGGGCAACAGCAATGCTTTCCGTCTGCTCACCCACCATTTCAAGGGTCGCCGCGAGGGTGGGTTCGTAATGACCTACAGCACGCTGGCCAGCATTGTCAAATACCCCTTCACCAGCGATTTGGCTGGCAAGAAGAACAAGTTCGGCTTCTTCCGCTCCGAGGTGGAAGCCTATCAGCGTATAGCACGGGAGCTGGGTGTCCTGCAGCTGGACAGTCCTGAGGGCAGTCTGCGATACGCACGTTACCCGCTGGTGTTCCTCGTTGAGGCAGCCGATGATATCTGCTACGAGATCATGGACATCGAGGATGCTCACAAGCTGAAGATACTCACCACTCAGGAGACACAGCAGTTGCTGCTCGGCTTCTTCGATGATGACAAGCGCGAGGAGATAATAGGAAGGATGCACACACTGGGCGATGTGAACGAACAGATAGTGTATCTGCGCTCCTGCGTAATCAACTGTCTGGAGACGGAATGCGTGAAGACATTCGTGGAGCATGAGGATGAAATCATGCGCGGAACCTTCCAGGGGCCGCTCATCAAGGCCATCTCCCAGCGTCCCCGCCAGGCTTACGAAGCCTGTGAGGCAGCTGCAATGGCCAAGATATACCACTGCAGCGAGGTGGTGGATGTGGAGATAGCCGGTTTCCAGGTTATCACCACGCTCACCGATCTGATGGTGCAGGCTGTGACCAATTCGGACAAAGCCTATTCCAAGCGCCTTATCAGCCGCGTCAGCACGCAATACGACATCCTGGCACCCACGCTCTATGGGCGCATCATGGCGGTGCTCGACTACATCAGCGGTATGACCGACGTGTATGCACTGGACTTGTACAGGAAAATCAATGGCATGAGTCTGCCCATCGTGTAGGCTACGTGCGCGTACATTATATATTATATAAGGAGAGGGAAAGATGAAAGTACAGATAATCAACCGCAGTCACCATGCGCTTCCGCAGTATGCCACCCCGCAGTCGGCCGGTCTCGACCTGAGAGCCAACCTGTCGAGTCCCATCGAGCTGCGGCCTTTGGAGCGCAAGCTGATACCTACCGGACTCTATATCGCACTGCCTCAGGGCTATGAAGCACAGGTTCGCCCGCGCAGCGGACTGGCCTTGAAGCACGGAATCAGCGTGCTCAACAGCCCCGGCACCATCGATGCTGACTATCGCGGAGAGATATGTGTGATACTGGTCAACCTCTCCGAGGAGCCTTTCATCGTCAATGACGGAGAGCGTATAGCCCAGATGGTCATCGCCCGGCACGAACAGGCCGAGTGGGAGCAGGTGGATGTGCTCGACGAGACAGAACGTGGCGCCGGTGGTTTTGGCCATAGTGGCGTGAAGTAAAGGTGTTCATGATGAGAAAGGATAATCCATTGCTGTTGCGCTTGAGGCCCGTTGTGTGGGTGCTTGCGGTGGTCTTCGGCCTCGTGGGCAGTACGCTCCAGGCACAGCGGTCACCCCGCTTCGACTACTTCTACATGGAGGCAGCCAAGAGTTTCCGCAATGATGAAATGGGTGCAGCACTCGAGCTTTTCAGTCACTGCATGGAGATTGACTCCACAGCGGCAGAGGCTCTTTTTTCCATGTCGGTGTTTTATCTCTATGCCCTTGACGAGGATAGTGTGGGCGTGAAGATGCTTGAGGAGGCTTGCCGCAGAGACTCTGCCAACACCACCTATCTCAGTGCGTTGGCCAAGTATTATGTCCAGAATCGTGATACCGAGAAGGTGGCGGTAGTGCTGGAGCGGCTTGCCAGGTTGCGCAAGAACAATACCGATGTGCTCGGACAGTTGGTGACTGTGTATCGTACCAATGGCCAGAACGAGTTGGCACTGGCCACTCTGGACCGCATGGAGCTTATTGAGGGCATCTCCCAGAATATCTCCATCGAGAAGTCTGACGTATATGAGGATATGGGGAAGCCCGACAGTGCACGTGCCGAACTGGAGCGCCTCTGTGCTGCCTACCCGCGTGAGGTGAGCTACAAGATGGTGCTCGCTGCCAAGTTTGTGGATGAAAAACGGGCCGATGATGCACGTCGCATACTGGAGGAAGTACAGCGCGATGAGCCTCACTATGGGGGGCTGCCGTCGGGCTGGCTCTATTATTACCAGCATCTCGACTGGCCCCGATACCTGCAGGTGCGTGATTCCATCCTCTTCGACAAGGACACCGATGACGAAACCAAGTGCATGCTGCTCGAGGTCTATAATGCAGAGGCAGCCAACGACTCCACCCGTGTGCCCATGCTCTTGGCGGCTTATGATACGCTCACCTCTCGTCCCGACTGCTCTACAGACATCCTCATGTCCGAGGCCAAATGGCTGGCACGCAAGAGCGAGGATGCTCCTCGGATGGCAGCAGTACTGCAGCAGGTGCTGGACAAGGAGCCTGGCAACGCTCTGGCCATGCGTACTTTGCTCTTCTTTTACCTGAAGGTGCAGGATGACGATGGAATAGAGGATATCGCGCGACGGGGTGTGAACTTCTGTCAGGGCGATCTCATCTACCCTTACTTCCTGGCAAGTGCGCTCCTGAGGCAGGACAAAGAGGCCGAGGTGATACCCATCCTGGAGCAGGGGCTGGCGGTTCGCAATGAGAGCAGCAACCCAGAGATGGTCTCCGATGCCTTTGCCCTGCTGGGCGACATGTATCATTCGTTGGGCAGGCTGACCGACTCTTTTGCCGCCTACGACTCGTCTCTGGTATATAAGAGCGACAATATCTCCTGCCTCAACAACTATGCCTATTTCCTCTCGCTTACCAATGAACGGCTCGATGAGGCCGAGGATATGAGCTACCGCACGGTGGTGCTCGAGCCCCGCAACGCCATTTATCTGGACACCTATGCGTGGATTCTCTTCCAGAAAGGCAAATATACCGAAGCCCGTGTGTATATCAACCGGGCTGCCGACCCGTCTCTCTCCGACGAGAAGATACTGAAAACCGAGTATGTCAACGGCAATATACTGGAGCATGCAGGTGACATACATGCCTGTTGCGGCGATATGGAACTGGCCATGAGGTTCTGGAAGCTGGCAGCCGGACTGGATGACGGAACGTGCACCAAGCGCATCAATCAGAAAATCAAGAAACGTAAGTACTTGAAGTAATATGAAAGCAAACATACACACATTGCTCGGCCGTATGGTGTGGATAGCCCTTCTGGGCTCTCTGCTCATGGTCTCCTCGTGTAAGCATCGCGGTGGAACGGCTGCCGGAGGTTCTTCGGTGGCTGGTGGAGCACACTCTGCCGGTCTGGCCGCCAAGGCTGTGGATATCATCAATGCCAACCGCCAGACAGAGACAACCCTCACTGCTAAGGCAAGCATCAAGCTGCAGGCAGGGGAGAAGAGTGCAGGCGTGAGCGGCACACTGCGCATGAAGCGCGATGATGTGATACAGCTCTCGCTGGCTTTCCTAGGTCTGATGGAGGTGGGACGGTTGGAGATAACGCCCGACTACTTCCTCCTCATCGACCGCATGAACCATCAATATGTGCGTGTAGCCTATTCCCAGGTGCCTTTCTTCCAGCAGTCGGGCATCGACTTCCACACCTTCCAGTCGCTCTTCTGGGGCGAACTCTTCCTGCCGGGCGATGCAGGAAAGGCTCCCCAGAGCCAGAGCTACGAGCAGGAGATAGCGGGTGATACGCTCAGTCTCACCAGTGAAGTGCGCCGTCAGGCAGCTCTTCATTTCGTGGCCAGTCTGTCGCGGGCGCTGCTTCTGCAGACCAGCGTAGTGGCTCGGGACAGCCATGCCGACCCGCTCATGTCGTGGGATTACTCCAATTACAAGTCTTTCTGCGGCAAGCAGTTCCCCACCGGCATGCTCATGAAGCTGTCGGCGGGTACGCTCAAGGCGCAGGTGACGCTCAGTCTGAGCAACCTGAAGAACAATTCCGACTGGCAGACCCGCACAGAAGTCAATACCAAGAAATACAAGCAGGTGTCTATAGAGAGCATCATCAGGAGGCTCGCCAGCTTGTCGATGTAACATTAGCATAGGATTACTGACCGATATGATGAGGTGTGCATTTCTCTTTCTCATGATTCTCAGCCTGTCTGCAGGCTTCTGTCAGGCGCAGAACAGCCGCAAGGTGAAGGCTCTACAGCGCCAGAAGACCGAACTGCAGAAGACGCTCAAGAAGTCTCAGGACGAACTCAACCGTACCCGCAAGCAGGTGCAGAGCGGCGAGAAGACCATCTGCTATCTGGATGTACAGCTCGACAAGAGGCTGGAGCATATCCATGGGCTGGAGACTGAACTGGACGGGCTGGAGCGCAAACTCCTGCGCCTGCAGCGCGATATCACGCAGATAGAGGCTGAATTGCGTGCCAAGCAGGCCAAGCTCAAGCAGGCAGTCAGATATGCACGCACCCAGCGCAGGCAGGTCAGTCCGCTCCTCTTTGTGCTCTCTGCGCCCACCATCACACAGATGTACCGGCGTGCCAGATATGCCAAGGAGTTTGTTCATTACGAGGAGAATCTGGGACAGCAGGTGCTTCAGAAGCAGACGGCATTGCTTGAAACGCAGAACCGCGTGCTGGAGGCAAAGGCGCGTCAGAATGATGTCTTGCGCGAGTTGATGCAGCAGCGCAAGGAACTCAACCAGCAGCAGATAGCACAGAAGAAGCAAGTGAAGAACCTGCGACAGCAGGAGAAGAACCTCAAGGGCAAGGTGAGCGACCAGCAGAAGAAGCTCAACGCCCTCGACAAGGAGATTGACCGCCAGATAGCCTATGAGATAGAGCAGGCTCGCAAGCGTGCCGAGGAGGCTGCTCGCAAGCGTGCAGCTGCCGAGGCAGCCCGTCGTGCACAAAAGGAGAAGGCAGCTGCTGCGGGCAAGGGCAGCAAGGGCAAGAGCAAATCACGCCAGCCTGTAGAGACTCCCAAGCCTGCTCCTGCACCCAAGAGTGGCAGTTGGCTCACGCCCGAGGAAGTACAGCTCAACGGCAACTTCGTGCAGAACAAGGGCCGCCTGCCTGTTCCCATCACCGGCCAATACATGATAGGCAACCGCTTTGGCAAGTATAACGTGCCTGGTCTGCGTAATGTGCAGCTCGACAACAAGGGTACCAACTACGTGGGCAAGCCGGGAGCACGTGCCCGCTCCATCTTTGACGGCGTGGTGTCGGCTATCTTCCAGTTTGGTGGCAACAAGAATGTGCTTGTTCGTCACGGCAGTTACATCAGCGTCTATTGCAACCTCTCTTCGGTCATCGTGGCTAAGGGACAGAAGGTGAGAGCACGTGATATCCTGGGCACAGTGAAGGAAGACGGCGAGGGCAACTGCGTTCTCCACTTCCAGCTGCGCAAGGAAACAGCCAAGTTGAACCCCGAGGTTTGGATAGGCAGGTAACTCGTTACCGCCTTCCAATCCCCTTGCGGGCACCCCTTTCCGTAGCCCCTTCCCTCTTTTAACCGAGTTTCCTTTCTCTTTTGGTAGAACCCCACCTCTCTTTCTACCAAACTTCCCTCGTCTTTTGGTCAAACTCCATCCCATTTTTCGCACATCCTCCTTCCTTTCCTAATACAACTCCTCTCCCTCTTCTGATACATCTCCATTCTCTCCTTATTATATAGGGAAAAGCCCTTCGGCTTGTCATGAAATCTTATTTGTAATATTCCCAAGGCAGTTCCATTGTGCTTCAAAAGCCGTTTCTGTGCGTTCTGAAACCAGATTTCGCACGTTTCTGACACACTTTAGCCCGTTTCTGACACCGATTTTGATGTTTTATTAGAAAAAATATCGTCATTGAATAGTCACAAGATGTGTTTTATAACATGCTTTTATTGTGCGTGTTGTTGCTTCTATGGTGTAAAGAAGTCTTTTTGTTGGCCTTTTTCTCTTTTTGTTCTTTAACGATATTTTGTCTCTTAATATAGATATAAAGATGTACCTTTGCGCCCTGAAAATAAAGAAATAGGTATGACAGGACAAAAGACACCCACTGCGTTGGGTACGGAAAAGATTGGAAAGCTTTTAATGCAGTATGCCATTCCGGCAATTATCGCCATGACGGCGTCTTCTCTTTATAACATGGTA
>ENA-UEOM01000010-UEOM01000010.1-human-gut-metagenome-genome-assembly--contig:-NODE-10-length-85787-cov-15.997970_pt1 | contig 85787 bp, 52 predicted proteins | sample MGYA00242993_ERZ507994 | MGnify/ENA primary metagenome ERZ507994 (study PRJEB26167, sample SAMN06115536) | human gut metagenome | host: Homo sapiens | place: China:Neimenggu | collected 2014-11-07... | reverse complement strand
GCATCATAGATAGAAAGTTTTTCCTGTTCAGATTGACAAAAATCTACGCATAAGCCACACGTTTTTTCATGTGACCCTTAAGGACTCTCATGTCTTGATAGATTTTGTTTTGTTGTCGTGGTTGTTTAACTCTGTCGCAAAATTATATATGTATCAGAGTGACAGCAAGAACAAAGCGTTCGTCCTATACAACAATTCGTTCATTGCAACATATCTTGCATGCAATGAACGAATGTTTCTATTGGAAGAAGGGTTGCAACCGGTTTCTCACCCCCGGGGAACTCATTTTACCTCGCCGGGAAGCATGCCGAACTCCTCCTTGAAGCATTTTGAGAAATACGAGGGAGTGGAGAAGCCCACCTCGTAGGCCACCTCTGACACACTCTTGCTACGGCTCTCCAGCAGGCGCTTGGCCTTGGAGAGACGGGCTTTGCGAAGCAGTTCCACCACCGATGCACCCGTCATGGCCTTCACCTTGCGGTAGAGTTGCACACGGCTCAAACCTATCTCCTGGCCGATGTCCTCCACGCTGAAGTCGCAGTTGGAGAGGTTTGCCTGGATGATGTCATGCAGTTGCTTCATGAACTGCTTGTCGCGGCTGTCCAGCTGTGACTCTTCTATCTCCTTCTCGGCAGAGCGGTTTCCCTGGAAGAGATGCTTCAGCATGCTGCGCTGGCGCAGCAGATTGTCGATGCGGGCAAGCAGCACCTTGCCGTGGAAAGGCTTGGTGATGTAGGAGTCGGCTCCGTGCTCGTAGCCTTCGGCACGCTGCTCCTCCAGATTCTTTGCCGTGAGCATGATGACGGGGATGTGCGATGTGGCGGTGTTGGTCTTCAGCTTCTCGGTGAACTGCAGCCCGTCCATCACAGGCATCATCACATCGCAGATGACCAGGTCGGGCACTTCGCGCTGTGCCACCTCCAGTCCTTCCTGGCCGTCGGAAGCCTCGAGCACCACGTAACGGTCCTGCAGGAGTGAGCGCTCATACTGGCGTATGTCATTGTTGTCATCGATGATGAGCAGTGTGGGCTTGCTGGTCTGTCCCTCCACCAGCTGCTGCATGTTGCCCCGGTGACCGGTTTCGCAGTCGTCGATATACTGCAGCGCATTCTCGTCGGCACTGGTATCGACAGCCTCCTCATCCCGCACTTCACCCTCTTGCATGCGCGGCAGGATGACAAAGAAGTCGGCTCCTTCGCCCAACACGCTCTCCACCCTGGCTTCACCATGGTGCAGTTCGGCAAAGGATTTCACCAGTGCCAGACCGATGCCGGTGCCGCTGGCAGCCCCTTTGGCCTGGAAGAATCGTTCGAAGACATTGGGCAACTCGTCCCTCTCGATGCCCTTGCCCGTATCGCGTACATCAATGCGCATCATCGGGAAACCGCCTGGCTGCCGGCTTGCATCATCGCTCAGAGATACGAAGATACTGCCGCCCGAAGGCGTGTATTTCAGTGCATTGTTGAGGAGATTGAGCACGATGCGCGCCACCTTCTCCTTGTCGGCCACCACCAGGCAGCTTCCTGTGAAGGAGCCAGTGTCCAGATGCAGGCTGATGTGCTTGCGTTCGGCGGCCAGTTGGAAGTCGCCCGTCCACAGGCCGAGTGCCTTGACGATGTCGAAGCGGCAGAGTGAGAGTTTCATCTTTCCGTTCTGAATCTTGCGGAACTCCAGTATGCTGCCCACCAGCTGCTGCAGTGCCTTGGCGTTCCGCTGCACCATGAGCAGCAGTTCACGGCTTTTCCCCTTGACGGAATTGTCCTCGAGCAGCATCTCCAATGGGCCTGCTATCAGGGTCAGAGGCGTGCGCAACTCGTGACTGATATTGGTGAAGAACACCAGTCGCGAGTGTGTGAGTTCCATCACTTCGTTGTTCAGCCGCTCCAGCTCCTGGTTCTTGCGGGCGAGTTGTTCGTTGAGGCGGGCTTTCACAACGTAGCCTCGGAATATCATCACGGCAGCTATCATGATGAGGAGAAGCACTATGACGGAGCCTGCCAGCAGCCACTGTTGTGTCTGATAGTCGGCCAGATAGCGATCCACTTGCTGGTGCAGGCGGTCCAGGTTGTCGTGTTGGCGCATGCTCTCTCTGGCCTCCATGAGTGTCAGTTCGGCATTGTCCCGTGTGACGAGCGATGTTTGCAGGAAGTGGTCATGCTCATAAGCTTCTCCCCGCAGTATCTTCATGGCCAGCGCTATCACCTCCTCACCCTTGGTGGGGTAGAGGTAGGTGGCCTCCAGGATGCCGTCGCGCACCATCTCCAGTCCGCCTCCCTCGTTGGCCATACCATCCACTCCCGTGTATCTGAAGCGGTTCTGGAGTCCCATCTGCTGTGCTGCCTTGGTGGCTCCGAGTGCCATGCGGTCATTGTGACAATAGACGAAATCGAAATCCTGGGTGCGTTGCAGGATGCGCATCATGGCTTCGTGGCCGCTTTCCTGCTTCCAGTCTCCAGCCTCGGAAGCCACCAACTGCATCTGTGGATAAGCCTGCAGCGCATCCATAAATCCGCGGTGGCGGTCGATGGCAGGCGATGACCCTTCCAGTCCGCGTATCTCCACCACACGTCCTTTGCCGTTGAGCCGCTGCGTGATGAAGTTTCCCATCGCCTGGCCAATCTTATAGTTGTCACATCCGATGAAGGCCGTATAGTCATCTGTATCGGTCTTCCGGTCATAGAGGATAACCGGGATACCCCTCTCACGGGCATGTGAGATGGCGGGCGAGATGGTGCTCTGCTGGTTGGGGGATACTATCAGAAGGTCAACACCCTGGTTGACAAACTCATCGATCTGCTGTGCCTGCTTCTGGCTGTCGTCGTTTGCTGAGGCCAGAATGATGCTGAGCGAGTCGTTGAGATACTCTCCCGTCTTGAGTTCACGGTTGAGTTTCGAGCGCCAGATGTCCTCGGAGCATTGCGAGACACCTATCACATATCTCCTCGTATTGTCCTTGCAGGCAGCCAGCAGAAGTATAGACAGGCACACCATGCCCATCCGAATTATTGGGGAAAAAGGGTTGTTTCTTGTTGCCATATCTATTAAGAATGTACCGCAGAAGCATGTCCTCTGGCGATTGTCTCGTTGCAAATGTACGATTTATCTTGTAGAGGACAAAAAGAAGTCCGCTCTGCTTTAACCCTGAAGGCTCAATTAGGCAGTCTTGTGCTGGCCTGGCGTGAGTCGGGAGGGGAACTGCGATGGATTGCGCAGCGCGTTGCGTTGTCCGATGCAGTGCACTGCGTTGGCTGATGCAGCGCGTTGCATTGGCCGATGCAGCGCACTGCCTTTTCCCGCCTGGTTTCGTGACTGCATGCTCCCTGCCCGCTCCGTCGCGCCTGACATGGGCGTGAAGCATCCTGCAGAGGGCGCAGGGTGGAAACCAGAAAGGCGGAACCCCACACGGGACTCCGCCTTTTATCTGAATGCCACAAAAGGTTGTAGCGGGAGCAGATGTCGGTTAGCTCAGGCTGCGCACAGTCTCCTGCAGGGCAGCTATCTTGCTTTCGGCATCGGCCAGCTTCTTGCGCTCCAGCTCCACCACCTGCGTGGGGGCGTTCTGTACAAAGCGCTCGTTCTGCAACTTCTTCTGAATGCCGGCCATGAAGCCCTGCAGTCGCTTGATTTCTGCTTCGGCCTTCTTTACCTCGGCTTCTGCGTCAATCAGGTTGCCCAGGGGCACTGCATACTCATCGGTACCGATGAGGAAGGTCTGTGAGCCGTCGCTCTTCTGTGCCACGAAGTGTATTGCCTCCAGCGCTGCCATCTTCTTGATGGTCTGGCACAGAGCCTCGTCGTGAGCAGCAGAGTGTGTTGCACCGTCGGGTTCAACCACCTCCAGGGTGAGTTGCTCGCGCGGAGCAATGTTCTTGCTCTGGCGAATGGCGCGCACTCCACTGATGATCTGCTTGGCCTGCTCCATGCTGGCCAGTATGGCTGCATCGGCCTCGGTGGGAGCGTCCAGTGTGAGTACCGATGTCATGATGCTCTCTCCCTCGGCACGGTCGGCGATGTGCTGGTAGATTTCCTCGGTGATGAAGGGCATGAAGGGGTGTATCACCTTCATCAGGTCTTCGAAGATGTGCAGGGTAGCCTGCAGCGTCTGGCGGTCGATGGGAGCCTGGTAGGCGGGCTTCACCATCTCCAGATACCAACCCGAGAACTCGTCTGTGAAGAGCTTGAAGGCAGTCATCAGAGCCTCGTTGAGGCGGTACTTGGAGTAGAGGTCATTGATTTCGGCCACCTCGGCACGCATCTTCGCCTGCATCCACTCTATGGCCTTGGCACTGGCCTGAGGCTGCTCTATGTCGGCCACCTGCCAGCCCTGTACCAGGCGGAAGGCATTCCATATCTTGTTGCAGAAGTTGGCTCCCTGCTTGCAAAGGTCCTCCTTGAAGAGGATGTCATTGCCGGCAGGAGCGGCCAGCAGCATTCCCATGCGCACGCCGTCGGCACCATACTTGTCTATCAGACCAATGGGGTCGGGGCTGTTGCCCAGTGACTTCGACATCTTGCGGCCTATCTCGTCGCGCACGATGCCTGTGAAATATACGCTGCGGAAGGGTACATCATGCATGTACTCCTCGCCTGCCATGATCATGCGGGCTACCCAGAAGAAGATGATATCGGGTCCGGTTACCAATACCGACGTGGGGTAGTAGTAGTTGATCTCCGCATTGCCGGGGTTGGTAATGCCCTTGAAGAGGGAGATGGGCCACAGCCAGGAGGAGAACCAAGTGTCGAGCGCATCCTCGTCATGGCGCAAATCCTCGAGCTTGAGGTCGGGCATGTCAAACTGCTTGCGGGCCTTCTCGAGTGCCTCCTCGGCGCTCATGGCCACCACGAAGCGCTCTTCCTCATCCTCGCCACCAGGTACGAAGTAGGCAGGGATGCGATGTCCCCACCACAGCTGGCGGCTGATGCACCAGTCCTGAATGTTCTCCAGCCAGTTGCGATAGATGCTGATATACTTGGTGGGGTAGAATTTGATCTTTCCCTCAAGCACGGGAGGCAGGGCTATCTCGGCGAAGTGCTTCATCGAGAGGAACCATTGCTTGCACAAGCGAGGCTCTACCGCAGTGTCCTGATTGCGCTCGCTATAGCCCACCTTGTTCTCATAATCCTCCACCCTTTCCATAAGGCCGGCCTCTTGCAGGTCGATGGCTATCTGCTTGCGCACGTCCATGCGGTCCATGCCAACGTAGAGTCCGGCAGCCTCAGAGATGGTGCCGTCGGGGTTGAATATATCTATCGTCTCCAGGTTATGCGTCTTGCCCAGCTGATAGTCGTTGATGTCGTGGGCGGGGGTAACCTTCAGACAGCCTGTGCCAAACTCGATATCCACATAGCGGTCCTCGATGACGGGAATCACGCGGCCTACCAGGGGGACAATCACTTTGTGCCCGCGCAGCCACTGGTTCTTCACATCCTTGGGGTTGATGCACATTGCGGTATCGCCCATAATGGTCTCGGGGCGGGTGGTTGCCACCACAGCATAGTATCTGCCATCGGCATCCTTGTGCAGCACCTCGCCCTCTTGGCCAGTGGGGCAAACGGGATTGGTGTCCTGGTCGGCCACATAGTAGCGCAGGTGGAACAGGTGGCTACGCTCGTCGCGGTAGATTACCTCCTCGGTGCTGAGCACAGTCTGAGCCTTGGGATCCCAGTTCACCATGCGCAGTCCGCGGTATATCAGCCCCTTGTCATAGAGGTCGCAGAAGACGCGCAATACGCTCTCGCTGCGCTCCTCGTCCATTGTAAACGAAGTGCGGTCCCAGTCGCAGCTGGCACCCAGGCGGCGAAGCTGCTTCAGGATGATGCCTCCGTGCTCGTGTGTCCAAGCCCAAGCATGCTTGAGAAACTCCTCACGTGTGAGGTCGCGCTTCTTTATCCCCTGTGCAGCAAGGCGGTTGACCACCTTGGCCTCAGTGGCGATGCTGGCGTGGTCAGTGCCGGGCACCCAGCAGGCATTCTTGCCATCCAGGCGTGCTTTGCGCACCAGAATGTCCTGGATAGTGTTGTTGAGCATATGGCCCATGTGCAGCACACCGGTCACGTTTGGTGGTGGGATGACCACCGTATAAGGTTCGCGGCCATCGGGCTTGCTGCTGAAGAGCTTATGGCTCACCCAGTACTCATACCATTTGCCCTCTATCTCCGAGGGAGCGTACTTAGATGCTAATTCCATGTCTGTGTTATGTCTTGTTCGTTTGTTCCAAGTTGCAAAGGTACGAAATTCCGCTGTAAATAGTAGGAAAATGTGTAAATTTGCAGGGTGGAGCGGCATCCTGGCCCCTTGGGAGGGCGGTTTGCCACGCGCGCGTATATATAATAATGTATAGAAAACCCCTTTGAAGATGGAAATGCATACGAGAGAAGAGAAGTTGGCAGCCTTCGGAAGACTGCTGGATGTGCTGGACAACCTGCGTGAGAAATGCCCTTGGGACCGCAAGCAGACCAATGAGAGCCTGCGCCCAAATACCATAGAGGAGACCTTCGAGCTGTGTGATGCGCTCATGAAGGATGATACGCTCAATATAGAGAAGGAGCTGGGCGACGTGCTGCTGCACATCTGCTTCTATGCCAAGATAGGCAGCGAGAAGGGCCAGTTCGACATTGCCGACGTGTGCAATAAGCTTTGCGACAAGCTCATCTTCCGTCATCCCCACGTGTATGGCGATTCTGTGGCACAGACGGCAGGCGAGGTGGTGAAGACGTGGGAGCAGATGAAGCAGCGCGAGAAGGATGGCAACCGCACCGTGCTGGCGGGGGTGCCCGACGCGCTTCCCTCGCTCATCAAGGCTTACAGGATACAGGACAAGGCCCGTGGAGTGGGCTTCGACTGGGACAAACGCGAGGATGTGTGGCAGAAGGTACGCGAGGAGATGGGCGAACTGGAGCAGGAACTCAAGCGGGAGGACAACCGTGAAAGGCAGACCGAGGAGTATGGCGATTTCCTCTTCAGCCTGATCAATGCCGGCCGCCTCTATCATCTGAACCCCGACAATGCGCTGGAGCACACCAATCAGAAGTTCATCCGCCGCTTCGGCTACGTGGAACAGCAGGCCAAGGCAATGGGCAAGGAGCTGCGTGATATGACGCTGGCCGAAATGGACGAACTGTGGAACGAGGCCAAGCAGGAGGAGAGGAAGGGACAATAAAGCCCAACGGATGGGATGCAGAATCGGGCTGAAGGATGTGTCGGAAGGTGCAGACTTGTCTTGAGCATCATGGCAGAAGAAAAAGAACAGCGCACTTCGTGGTCATACGAAGTGCGCTGTATTCTTTCATAGTGTCTCCTGCTGCCATCGTGGCAGGGGCATCGGCAGGTAGTGGAGGTTTACTTCCTGTTTCTTCCCTGGCGGTTGAAGTTGTTGATCATGCGGCGGTGGAACTTGTCCTCGGCCTGCATCACCAGAAACACCTTGCGGGCAGAGATGGCTTTGCACATCTTCTTGTAGTACTCCTCTTCGGTCTCTGCCTTTTCCACCTCCAGGTTCTTTATCTTCTGTATGGCATTTGCAAACTCCTTGTCACTGGCGTTGCAGGCCGGGCTGTTGCGCTTGAGGCGGAAGATTTCGTCCTGTATCTTGCGCTGTTTCTCCTTCATCTCGTGGAAGAGAGGGAAGAAGGCTTTGCCCTCGCTGGCCGTCAGGCCGGCTTCCTTACAGATGAAGCCTTCCAGATGTGCACGGAACTCTTGTGGGTCGAAGCGCTCTCCCTTGGGTTGTGCAAGTGCGCTGGTGAGCATGGCCATCATCATGATGACGATGCACGAGGCTCTCAGGAGCCATTCTCTCATGTTATGTTTCATCTTTTTTATTCTGCTTCGGTCAGGTAATAAGCTATCTCTGAGTTGTCTATCATCGTGTAGTCGAGTGCGTCGTTGATGTATTGGGCGTATGCCACATCGGCGCGTTTGGACTCCCGCGAGCTGTGGCCCAGCATGGCGAAGCCTGCCGTGATGACGCATCCTGTCATGATGGCTGCCACCGCCCAGCGTATGACGAGCCTCCTGCGCTGCTGCCCCTTGGCCTTGCGCATCACTCTGCCCGGGAGCGCGTCAAAGTATCCCTTGGGCGCTCTGTAGGGATTGTGTCCCTTGGTGAGTTGGTTGAGGATGGACTCCTCGTCGGTGTATTGTCTCATATCATTGTCCTCCTTGTCTGTTGGATATCTTTTCCTGTGGTTGGTTTAATCGTTTTGCTGGAAAAAGGCAGTTATCTTCTTCACGGCAAAGTGATAGCTGGCTTTCAGTGCGCCTATGCTTGTACCGGTGAGTTCACTCATCTCCTCGTAGGGAGTCTCGTTGAAGTACCGCATGGTGAAGACCTCCCGCTGCTTGAGGGGAAGCTGCTCGATGGCCATCTGCAGCATGCGTTCGGTGGCATCGCCGTCCATATAGGGGTCGCCTTCAACCTTGTTCACCGCTTCGCCGGCATCACTCTGTGTGTCGATGGTGCGTGCTCTCTTGCTCTGGAAGGTGAGTGCCTCGTTGCGGGCTATGCTGTAGAGCCAGGTACCCAAGCGCGATTCGCCACGGAAGGTGTCGATGGCACCCCAGGCTTTGATGAAGGCATTCTGGAGCACATCATCGGTATCGGCGTGCGACTTCAGTATGCCGCGCACCAGTATGTAGAGCGACTCCTGGTACGTCTGGACCATCAGCGTGAAGGCTTGCTCGCGGGTGCGGGGGTCTTTGAGCTGCTTTAAGAGTAGTGTCTCGTCTGTCATTCTGGGGATTGGATGCCTTTTGGGGCAATGGGTTTAATGGTGTGCATGGAAAAATGAAATCAGGCATCCCGCGCCGAGGTGCCTGCATGCCTGCACGGGCAATGCCTGATGCGCAGCGGCACAGGCGTGCTCGTGGAATGGAAGTGGACGCATGATTTGAATGGTTGGTCCGTTTGTCATTTGTGCCGTAAGGGGCTGTGCGGCCTCTGCTGGCTTGAAGAAGAAGTAAAGGGACTGCGGCTGCAGCAGAAGGTGAAGCCTGCGGCGGCTGTGTGGGACTGTGGTGCCAGAGCCCGCCTGTCAGCGGATGTAGATCTTGCGAACCAGCTTGCCCACCTTGAGCAGATAGCAACCCTTGGGGATGTTGAGGGTGATGGTCTTGTCGGCACCGTCGATGCGCGTGGTGGCAACCTCCACACCAGTGAGATTGAAGACCTTCATCACCTCACCCGAAGCGCCGCTCACGTGCACCACATTGCCGCTCACCGAGATGGTGATGCCCGATGTGGTCATCTCCACGCTCTCATGCTCAACCTGAGCCACCATGCTGATGGGGCTGAGCGCAAGGGCCAGTGGCAGTGCCAGAAGGATGATTTTCTTCATATTTCTCGTTGTTTCTATAGCAAAGTTAGGCTTTTTGAAAGTTAGCGCCAAACTTTTTCGAAAGAAATTTCATTGCGAAGGCAATATTTTTGCAGTTTGTTACGTTTGGCACTCATTCGGCCTGCTTTTCCCCTGCTTCTGCGCTCCGGATTTCCAGGCGGCAGTCTTCTGTTTTTCTCCCCAAGTGCTGTGTTCTATACATTATATATATACATGCGCGCGCGAAGGATGCTGCATTGGCTGTGTCTTCGGGCTGTACGGCCTGCCGGATGGGGCTGCCCGGGCTGGCGCAGAGCAGCGGCTGTGGGCTGCAAGGGTGGTGTGGGGGGAGGCGAGAGGCACTTTTTGGAGGTTTCTGATGCGGTTTCCTGGCTGTGCGTGGAAGTTTTTGCCGAAAAAGCCTTAACTTTGTGTGTGGCTGGGCGTGAGCCTGGCAGTTTTGTTCTATCATACTGATTTTTATCTCATGACGAATTTCGTAAGCCGCCTCACCATGGTGGCAATCATCGCACTGGGGTTCTGTCTCCCCGCCGCAGCACGTAAGGCCACTGTGCCGCAGGCTGCTCCGTATGCCCAGACAATGCTCTCGGGCGAACTCTCAACTCGCGTGCAGCGCAATATGCTCAGGCTGGAGGAGGAGAAGTACCAGCCACAGAACGTGTTCCTCACCGAGGAGCAGTCGCTCGACTGGCCTGGTGACACCGAGGGACGCACCATACTGGCACTCACGCTGGATGCGCAGGCTTCGCACCGCACACCCAAGTATCTCGACGAAATCATACGCCTGGTGCCTGCACACCTCAACGCCCAGGGCTACATGGGCACCATACATCCCGGCATAGCGCACGAGCAACAGCTCTCGGGCAATGGCTGGATGCTGCGCGCTCTGTGCGAGTATTACGGGTGGAAGAAGGACGATGGCGTGCGCCAGGTGATAAGCAGCATAGCCCGCAACCTCTTCCTGCCCCTGACCGACAAGTTCGCTGCCTATCCCATCCGACCCGAAGACCGCGTGCAGGGCAAGGGCGCAGAGTCGGGCTCCATAGTGGCTTCGCGCGACGGTTGGGCACTCTCTACCGACGTGGGGTGCGTGTTCATCGGCATGGAAGGCCTTATTCATGCCTACGCAGTGCTGGGTGACGAGGAGTTGAGAAAGCCTATAGAGACGCTCATTGACCGCTTCCTGCAGGTGGATCTCACGGGTATCAAAGCCCAGACACACGCTACGCTCACCGCTTGCCGCGGACTGCTCCGCTATGCAGCCCTCACTGGTCAGAGCCGGTATGTGCAGGAGGCCGAAACGCGCTTCCGCCTGTATGTGGCCGAGGGGATGACTGAGAACTACGAGAACTACAACTGGTTTGACCGTTTCGATACGTGGACAGAGCCTTGCGCCATCGTTGACTCCTACATGCTGGCGGTGCAACTGTGGCAGCAGACGCTCAAACCCGAATATCTGGAATACGCCGAACTGATATACTACAACGCCATCTGCCACACGCAGAGGCACAATGGGGGATTCGGATGTGACAACTGCCCGGGCAAGGCCATTGGCTCAATGCGGCTTGCGGTGTCGGCTCCCGAAGCCCATTGGTGCTGCACCATGCGCGGTGGTGAGGGGCTGTCGGCTGCCGTGCGCTACACTTGCTTCTCAAGGGGGAAGGATGTGTGGATGCCCTTCCTGCGCAGCGGAAGTTTCACCATGCCGCTCTCACGCGGTGCTCTCAGCATGGAGGTGAGCACCGGCTATCCCTTTGACGGGCACGTGGAAGTGGCGGTGAAGGACAACAGTGCCGGCCAGGTGTCGCTCCGCTTGCCGGCTCCCTCGTGGACGACAGGTGCGCAGCTCACCCTCAACGGCAAGCCTGTGACGGCCAGGCATGAGCAAGGGTTCCTGGTGCTGAAGCGCAAGTTCAGGCCAGGTGACCGCGTGGTGCTCGACTTCCAGATGCCTGTGCGTGTGGAGAAACCGCTCAACAGCGCCAATATGAATGCCTCCTGGAGGCGCATCTTTGCCGGTCCGCTCATGCTCGGAAGCGACCAGCCCACCGACATCACCTTGCCTCAAACTCCCCAATGGCAGCGTGAGGGTAAGGCCGAATGGAGCGTCAAGGGCACCGGCATCCGCCTCACCCCCATCTACCACCTGCTTGACAGCCGCGTGTGGAGCGATACAGGCTACAGCAAGCAGATACTCTTCTGAGCAGGGCAGGAGGTTGAGACTTCTTACGGAGTTCCTTGCGAGGTTCTTGACAGGAGGATGAGGCTTCTTTCGGAGTGCTTTGGGATGTCTTTGGCAGAAGGTTGAGGCTTCTTTCGGAGTTCTTTGGAATGTCTTTGACAGGAGGATGAGGCTTCTTTCGGAGTTCTTTGCGAGGTCTTTGGCAGGAGGATGAGGCTTCTTTCGGAGTTCCTTGCGAGGTCTTTGACAGGAGGATGAGGCTTCTTTCTGTGGAAACTGAAAAGTATTGCTCAGCCCGATGCTCTTTCTGTCCAAAAGCATTGCCTCGGTTTGCCTGACTCTTTTTTGGAAAAATGGCTTGCTCCCGGACGGACAGGTGCAGCATGATGATACAGCTTCCCATGCGCCTCTGCTAAGGATGATGCGGTGTGGAGCACGATATGACGCAGTGCGGTGCAATGGTCAACGCAGCGCGCTGCACAGACCATCGCAGCGCGCTGCATCAGCCATCGCAGCGCGCTGCATCTTTTTACCTAAAACGATGTGAGATGATGAGAAAGACAGTTCTTACCCTTGTGGCAGCGGCTCTCATGCACTGCACTGCCCCCGTGGCCGATGCTGCGGAAACACGCTTGCAGGACAACGGACAGGCGTTGGTCAATCCCGGCATGGGATGGACCATGCACTTCTACTCCAATCTGCTGTGCAACTATGGCTCCAAACTGGCGCCGAGCGATGTGCTCGATGACTTTCCTGGGCTCAGTACCGTGTATCTGCGACTGCCTTGGGCGTTTGTCCAGCCCGGCGAGAATGAGTACAACTGGGAGGTTCTGGATACACCTGCACAGCGATGGATACAGGCGGGCAAGAGGGTGGCATTCCGCATCACCGCCACCGAGAACTGGATGCAGAGCGGTACGCCGGAGTGGGTGTTCCGCTCGGGGGCGAAGTTCTACGAGGTGAACGGCTACAAGGAGCCTGAATATGACGACCCTGTATTCCTGCAGAAGCTGGATGCCTTCCTGGAGCGGATGGCCCGGCGCTATGATGGCAATCCCAACGTGGCGTTTATCGACATAGGCCACTTCGGCATGTGGGGTGAGGGGCATACCGTACTCACCACTCCTGTACATGGCAAGAAGTGGGGGCTGGAGACGCAGAAGCGCATCATCGACCTCTATTGCAAGCACTTCCGCAGAACGCAGCTGGTCATCTCGGACGATTTTGCGGGGCATGATGCACCTGTGGTACATTCGCCCATCATCGACTATGCGCTGTCAAAGGGAGTATCGCTGCGCGACGACAGCATACTGGTGCAACAGGCTCCCAGGCACTGGTACCACAGCGGGATGGCTGGTCTCTTCTGGCCCACCATGCCTGTGGTGCTCGAGCATGAGCACATGGGCGGCTCTATGGAGCGCGGTGCCTGGGACCGGGAGTTGCTGCTGCGGTCGGTGGAGGAGTATCATGCTTCGTATATGTCGATACACTGGTGGCCGCGTGAGGAACTGGAGCAGAACCGCGACATCATACGCCGCATCAACCTGCGCATGGGTTATCGCCTGCACAACGTGCTCACTCAGTGGCCCGATACGGTGCGCAAGGGTGAACCTTTCACCATCCAGAGCCGTTGGTGCAACGCTGGTGTGGCTCCCTGTTATCAGGGTGGCTATCCCTGCTTCACCATCAAGGACAGCTTGGGCGGTGTGGTGTCGGCACTGGTGGATGAGGCTCTGGATGTGAAGTCGTTGCCCGTGGATGCACCGGGCAGAGCGCCTGTTGTGAAGGCTCGTACCCGTTGCACAGTGGCACAAGTGTTCTCCAACTCGATGGGCAACTTTGCCCGCACTTGTCCCACAGGCACTTTCAGCCTCTATGTGTCGGTAGGCAGAGCCGATGGCACTCCTCTCTACACTCTTCCCTATGACGGTGACGACGGGCATCACCGCTACTTGCTGGGCACCATCACGATAGTGGAGTGAGCGCGTCTGCCGCCCTCCCCATCCTCGGAATCCCATCAGAAAGTCCTCTCCATCGCTAAGAAAATGGCGGTGAAGAGGACTTTTCGATGGCTGCAAGTGTGTGGTGGGGAAGTGTAAGGTTGCTGTTCGTTCCGCCGGAATACGCAGGGTGGAACTCCTCGGGCAGATAAGACAAACGATTGGCCATTCTGTGCGGACCAATCGTTATTATTTTGTTTGGACTTTCAATGTTCCTCTCCTAAACATCCAGCGTCAGGCCTTCCTTGGCGAGGATGGTTGGGGGGAAGACGGCTTGAGCCTCCTTGAGCAGAACTTCCTCGTCGTGGATGCGGGCGCTGAAGTGTCCGATGATGAGGCGTTTGGCCTGTGCGTCTCTGGCCACTGTGGCAGCCTGGCTTGCGGTGCTGTGACAGGTTTGGGTGGCACGCAGGGCAAATTCCTCGGGGTAGGTGGCTTCGTGATAGAGGAGGTCGGCTCCCAGGATGAGCTTGGCCAGCTGCGGCAGGTAGCACGTATCGGAGCAATAGGCGTAGGAGCGTGCTGGGGCTGCAGGTGTGGTAAGCCGCTCGTGGGGCAGAAGGGTGCCGTCGGGCGTTGTCCAAGAGGCTCCTGCCTTGATGTTGTTGATTTGCGAGACGGGGATGTTGAAGGCGTCTATCATCTCGCGGCGTATGTGGGGCAGTCTGGGTTTCTCCTTGAACAGGTAGCCGCAGCATGGTATGCGATGCTTGAGAGGCAGGTTCCACACTTCTATTCCGCGGTCTTCATACACGAGTGAGTGCTTGGTGGTATCCACGGGAAGGAACTCCACGCTGAAGTCTATCCCCTCGCAATAGGTGGAGAGGATGCAACGGAGGAAACCTTCTATCTCCTTCGGCCCATGGATGTACAGACTGGCTGTACGACCCAAGAGTGCCATGGTGCTGATGAGACCAGGCAGACCAAACACGTGATCGCCGTGGTTGTGGGTGATGAAGATGTGTCCGATGCGTGCCATAGCCAGCCCCATGCGCTGCATCTGCACTTGTGCTCCCTCGCCGCAGTCTATCATGAAGTACTTCGAGCGGAAATCCACAATCTGTGCTGTGGGCATGTGTCTGAGTGTGGGCTTGGCTGAACCGCATCCCAGAATATTCACTTTGAATGTTTCCATTGTGTTGCCTTGTTTGGGAAAGAAGAACGGGGACAGACAGATGTCCATCCCCGTTCCGTTATTTGCCGCCTCCAGGGTTGGAGGGATTAGGCTTGTTTACTTGTCAGCCTGCATCTTGGCCTTCAGGTCAGCCAGTGCGCTCAGGTCACCCAGTGTGGTGCTGGCAGCCTGGTTCTGAATTGCAGGAGTCTCCTCCTTGCGGCCGCTGTTCTGACGCTTTGCCTTCTTGGCCTCGCGAGCCTCTGCACGCTGAGCGTCCTCAAAGGTACGGCTGTGGCTCAGGATGATGCGCTTGCTGTCCTTGTTGAACTCAATCACCTTGAAGGGAAGCTTCTCGTTGAGCTGTGCCTGTGTGCCATCCTCCTTAACGAGGTGCTTGGGAGTAGCAAAGCCTTCCACGCCGTACTCCAGCTGGATAACAGCGCCCTTGTCCATCATCTCGATTATTGTACCCTCGTGAATAGAGTCCTGCTTGAATACAGTCTCGAATACATCCCAAGGATTCTCCTCCAGCTGCTTGTGGCCAAGGCTCAGACGACGGTTCTGCTTGTCGATCTCCAGCACAACCACCTCGATAGGAGCACCAATCTGAGTGAACTCGCTGGGGTGCTTCACCTTCTTTGTCCAGCTCAGGTCGCTGATGTGGATCAGGCCGTCAACGCCCTCCTCGATCTCAGCAAACACGCCGAAGTTGGTGAAGTTGCGTACCTTTGCCATGTGGCGGCTGCCCACGGGGTACTTCTGCTCGATGTTCTCCCAGGGATCTTCCTTGAGCTGCTTGATGCCCAGAGACATCTTACGCTCCTCGCGGTCCAGGGTAAGGATCACTGCCTCTACCTCGTCACCTACCTTCATGAAGTCCTGAGCGCTGCGCAGGTGCTGGCTCCAAGACATCTCGCTTACGTGAATCAGACCCTCTACACCAGGAGCAATCTCGATGAATGCACCGTAGTCGGCCATCACAACCACCTTACCCTTCACGTGGTCACCCACCTTCAGGTTGGGATCCAGAGCGTCCCAGGGATGAGGAGTGAGCTGCTTCAGACCCAGAGCGATGCGCTTCTTCTCGTTGTCGAAGTCCAGTATAACCACGTTGATCTTCTGGTCGAGCTCCACAACCTCCTTGGGATCGCTTACGCGGCCCCAGCTCAGGTCGGTGATGTGAATCAGACCGTCAACACCGCCGAGGTCAACAAACACGCCGTAAGAAGTGATGTTCTTCACCATTCCCTCCAGCACCTGGCCCTTCTCGAGCTTGCTGATGATCTCCTTCTTCTGCTGTTCCAGCTCGGCCTCAATGAGTGCCTTGTGGCTGACAACAACGTTCTTGTACTCCTGATTGATCTTGATGACCTTGAACTCCATGGTCTTGCCCACGAAGATATCGTAGTCACGGATGGGCTTCACGTCAATCTGTGAGCCGGGCAGGAATGCCTCGATGCCGAATACATCCACGATCATGCCACCCTTTGTGCGGCACTTCACGAAGCCCTTGATGATTTCCTCGTTCTCCAGAGCCTGGTTCACGCGGTCCCAAGAGCGGCTTGCACGTGCCTTCTTGTGAGAGAGGATGAGCTGGCCCTTCTTGTCCTCCTGGTTCTCGATGTACACCTCAACGGTGTCACCCACCTTCAGGTCGGGGTTGTAGCGGAATTCGCTGGCAGGTATGATACCATCGCTCTTGAAGCCGATGTTCACCACTACCTCGCGTTTGTTCATTGCGATTACGGTGCCATCAACCACGTCGTGGTCACTTACCTTGTTCAGAGAGCCAGTGTAGGCCTGTTCCTGTGCCTCGCGGCTGTCTGATGTTGTTTTGCCACCGTTCTCAAAAGCTTCCCAGTCGAAGTCTGCAACGGGAGCAATGTTCTTGTAATCTGTCATACAGATACAAATAAATTAAAAGATTAGTAATGTGAATTAACTCGCGTGCAAAGGTAGCTCTTTTCCCGAACCCCACCAAGCGTTTTCCTCAAAGAATGATGAAGTTGCGCTGAAAAATGGTCTTTGGGAACGCTTTCCGTGCCATGTGGATGGTTTCAGAGGGGTGCGAACTGCCTTTTTCCTTGTTGTTCCGCATCGGAAAGGGCAGCTGTGTCAACGGGAGCAGCATAATTCCACGGCAAGTGACAACTGGTTCATGTGAGACCAACTGTATTTGCGGGTGAAAAGAAGAAGTCTTATGTGCAGGACTTATTTAGCCTTTCGGGCGGATGCATTGCATACCTCCACCGTCCAACCCTAGGCTGGACGGTCAGAGAATATATACTTACTTTGCAAAGTAAGCTTGCTTCATCCACCGTCCAGCCTTGGGTTGGACGGTGAAGGACAACTCCTTCTCTGATTTGGAGACATACAGGAAGTACCGAAGAAGCCTTCTTCTGGTTGTTCGCCATCCGTGCTGCGAATTTCCGATTTCCGTGCTGCGGCGGGTGGGGGATAGGGGTGAAAAGAAAAAGCGGGCGCACCTTGATGATGCGTCCGCTTTGGTTCTGCTGTGGAAGTAGGGACAATCGGATTCGAACCGATGACCTCTTCAATGTGACTGAAGCGCTCTAAACCAGCTGAGCTATGCCCCTGTCCTGCTTCGTTTGCGGTGCAAAGGTAGAGCCTTTTTCTGTTTTGTGCAAGGCTTGCAGCGTTTTTTTTGCACGTCCGCTCTGTTTTCCTGGCCTGGGGATGGGGCGCTGCGGGATGCTTGCTTGGCGCTTCCGTTCTCCTTTTTGCCGAAGATTCAGGCACTTGGGAGTGTGCTGGGTGTCGGGCAGGAGCATGCTGACTTTTTTGTGCCAATTCCCCTCAGTTTGCCTCAGATGCGGCTGCAGGGTCGGCTGCGGGCAGAGGCAGGGTGGGCGACACCTCGTTGCCGTCGGGCTGCAGGAACTCTCCCTGTGGGGTTTGGGGGCGCAGCAGGCTGATGACCACCAGCGCTGCCAGCAGCAGGAAGCACAGCGTGAGGGCCAGTGGGAGCAGGAGCGGGCGAAGGGCATCGGGCTTGCTTGCCAATGCTTCGCACGCTGACGACGGGCGCTTCTCGGGGTCGGACTGCATGCAGAGCCGTGCGCAATGGGCCAGATGGGTGTTTCGGCATGTCCTGGCCATCTGCTTCAGCACTACGCCGAACGAGTAGATGTCGGCCTTCATGTTGGGTCGGTAACCCTCCTTGGTGACTTCTGGCGCAATATAGTTGGTGGTGCCGGCGGGCATCTTGAGCACACAGTGGTTGTCGCTGTCAGAGAGGCTGAAGTCAATCAGCTTCGTGTGGTGCCCGTTGAAGGTAACCATGATGTTCGACGGTTTGAGGTCGCGGTGCAGAATCTGCTTGCTGTGCATGTAGTCCAGCGCCTCTGCCAGTTGCCGCGCCACCTTCTCGGCCAGTTCGCTTGTCAGGTGTCCGTGCTTGATGCAGTCATCCAGCGTCTCGCCGTCGATATGCTCCATCACGATGGTTGTGCCCAACCCCTCCACCTCCTCCTTGCTTATGGTGCGGCAGATATAGGGGTGGTCGAGCTGTATGCCGATGTCGAACTCCTTGGCCAATGCCTGTCGGTAGGTGGGCGAGAGCAGGAAATCTTCCTTGAGGCACTTCAATGTGTGTAGCTTGCCGTAGCGTCGGGCGGAAAACAGACGGGCATGGCCGGAATGCGACACATAGATGGGCGTGAGGTCGGAGAAGCTGTTCTCGCTGCGCAGGGCATTCTGGCTGTCCATCTCCTGTTCGATGTCTCCCACGAATCCCGACGGCTCGTCGGCCAGCGCAGCTGTGGGCGTGGGCTGTGGGTCAGTGCCGGGAGCAGGGTGCTTGTCTTGTGCGTTCATTCTTCGGATTGTATGACTGTGAGCCCACCGTTGCGTCCTGCCACGTATGGGGGAGTCTGCTGTCCGTTGCGCTCCAGTGTGGAGATGTACAGGGGTGTCCCCTTGATGAAACTGCCACACAGGAAGCGGTCGCCGGGCTGCATCTTGCTGTTCTCCGAACTCAGCACTTCGTAGGTGCTCTCACCCAGATAGGTCAGCAGCACGGTGCGGTTGGGACTCCATCCGATGGTTATCTTCTGGCCGGGCTTGAGTTCTGAACTCATCAGCTGGTCGGCCTGGAAAAACGAGGAAGCGTAGTTGGGCGTGGTCTTCAGCCATGCGCAGAACTTCTTGTAATCGTCGTAGCCCACGTATCGTGCCAGTATGTCGAGGGTGGATTCGCGTGGCTTGTGCTGGTCGCTCACGTAGTCCCACAGCCTCTTCATGGTGGCGGTGGAGATCTGTTCGCCGTACTCTTTCTCCATCTTATGGGTGAACCTCTCAAAGTCTGTGGTGGTGCGTAGGGGCTTCTTGTATTTTTCCTCCACGGCTTTTCTCAGTTCCACCATCTCGGGTGTCTTGCTCATATCTGTATTTCTTTTGTATGCGTGTATATAGGTAATGTGCCGGCGTTGGCCGGCGGTCGTGCTTGGGAGTGCCTCAGGGCATCTCCTTGACATATACAAATTCCTTCCATCCCTGGCTGGAACGGTAGCTCACCTTGCATCCCTTGGGTACATGCAGTATGCAGGTAGGGGTAAAGGGTGTGCTGTTTGATGCAAAGGCTTTCGAGTTGCAGTAGGGTGGCAGGGTGGCGCTGATGTACAGGTGCTCCAACGGACAGCCGTCGAAGGCGTAGTCCGATACCAGTTCGAGTGCGCTTCCCAGGTGCACCGTCTTCAGCCGCTTGCAGCCTTGGAAGGTGCCGGTGGGCAGTGACTGCAGGCTCTCGGGCAGTTCCACTTCCTCCACCTGGCTGTGGCTGAATGCTCCTTGGCCTATCTCTTGCAGCGTGGCGGGCAGTGTGAAATGGCTGATGTTGCACTGGCGGAAGGCGTAGTCGCCTATGCTGGTGACTGTGGAGGGCAGCACATATTCGCCGCTCTTGCCCATGGGAAACCATATCACCTGTGTGGCATTGGCATCGAGGAGCACTCCGTCGCGGCTGCAGAAGTGTTGGTTGGCGGAATCTGTGCTGATGCTCTCGAGTGCGGTGCAGCCTCTCGATTGTCCTATACGCTTCACCGAGGCGGGTATGAGCAGGCTCTTGAGCCCGGTGCAACCCTCGAAGGCGTTTTCTTCAATACGTGTGGCGGTGGCTGGGAGCTGGATGCGTTCCAGGCGGTCGAGCCTTGCAAACATGCCTGCACCTATTACATTGTCTTGGGCAAAGTGGGTCTCATCGTAGGCGCTGCCGCCTTCCACGATGGTCACTTCCGTGAGGACGGCACGCACCAGTTGGCCGCCTGTCTCATTGCCCTGCTCATCACGTCCCATCATGGCACGCAGGCAGCGCAGATCGTCGCTGTTGAGCGGTCCCTGGAAAGCCAGTTCGCTCGCCTCGCACACCTCTCCCTGCATCAGCTTGGCCAGTTGGCCCGGCTCGGAGAGCACGAAGGTGGAACTGGTGGAAAGGCTGATGGTGTCGGTGCAAACTTCTCCTATCGAGTTGGCAGCATAGGCCCACAGCTCGTAGGTGCTGTTGGGCTGCAGTTGGCCAAAGCGTATCTGCATCTGTCCGTCCTCTTTCAGCGGACTGGCCTCTGTCTTTCGCGTGTCGGTGCTTTGCTTCTCCCTGATGCAGCAGCCTGCATGGGTGATTCTCTCTCCGCCGTTGTCCTGTATCTCGAAGCCCACTATCACGCTGGTGGGACCGGCCGAGAGGATGGTGAGAGGCTTCATGCGGGGCGGGTCGTTGGGGACAGTGGTAAACCGCAGAGTGTCGGTGGTGAGCTTCACCTGCCCGTTGTCGGCAGTCATGCACCAGTAATAGGTGGTTCCTGGGGTCAGGTGGCTCAGGCTCACCGTCAGTGTGTCGCCCGAAGAGAGAGCCTGTGCAGTCACCTTCTGCTCCAGGAAGCGTGTTTTGCCATAGTGGAATGTGATGGCGGGCATTGGCGTATTGCCCTTCAGGGTGACTATGCCGTGCAGGTCGGCGCAACTGCGTTCCACTCCTGTGGCAGGCAGCACCTCCAGCTGTGGCTCAAAGGTGCCGGGCGCTTCGTTCTCGCTACATCCTGCCAGCGAGAGCAGCGGCAGCAGCGCATATAATATATAATGTGTACGTGTATGTTTCATTGTGATGCTTGTCAGAAGTTGATGCCAATGCCTACGGAACCTTGCCAGTGCCAGTCCTTGACCCATGTGGCAGAAGCCAGCACGCTCAGGCGTTTGTACTGATAGGCCAGTCCCAGTTCGGCCGCAATGCGGTTTCCGCTCAGATCGGTTCGCTTCACGTAGCCTCCTCCCTCGCTTTCCGCCAGTTGCCAGGTGACTGCCTGATGGCCGTAGCCCAGTCCCTCGAGCAGACTCACTCCGCCGCCCAGATAGTGGATGGCTCCTGCGGTGAGCGTGTAGGTGCTCTGGCGCGTGTGGCCGGTATAGTAGGGGAGAGCCTGCCAGCCGTCAATCATGCCGTCGGGACTGCTGCTTTCGTGCCGGTGGCTGCTGCCCTGGAAGTTTGACCTGCCGTGTATCCAGGCTCCATGACGGCGCATGAGTGCCAGCATGAGTCCGTAGGAAGGGCCGTTCTTGTGCCCCGAAACGGTGAGCAGAGCGTGGGTGCGCAGGGGCAGACGGGGCTTTTTGTGCTCCACCACCAGCGTGTCTGTCACCGTATGAGTGAGCGTGACGGTGTCGGTGATAAACTTTATCACCTCCTTGGGAATCTCCAGCCTCAGTTCATATACCACGCGTTCTTCCAGCGGACGCGGGAATTTGTAGTCCCTGATGACACCCCATTTGGGGTGCTTGATGGTTATCATTTTGGATTTAGGAGGCATATAAAGCCATATTTCACCCACCTTGTCAATCCGCTTCACTGGTTTGAAGGGACCTGTGAAGACGAAATCGCTGCGCGGAGTAACCTTTACCAGTGCACATGCATTGCCATTGATATCTCTCACGACATTGTCTGTAGAGGCCGAGACATCAAAGATCAGTTCCCTCATGCTTATCACTCTGAACTCCTGCGCAAGCATGTGGAATACCGGGCCTACCAGCATCCACACCAGCACCGCAAGGGCAATCCTTCTCTTGTCTTCGTTCATTTAATCCAGGTTGAAATATGATAAGTCAATTAGTTCGACGCCCTCTCTCACGTCGGTCTCCGGCTGCCAGGTGCGAACGTGGATGAGTGGGCGCTCGGGGTTGCGGAAGTCCCACAGTAGGAACAGGTAGCCGTCATCGGAATAGCGGTCGGCCTGGTAGCGCTGGCGAAGCTGTACCCCGTAGATGCCATCCGTGCTGGGGTGGCGCATGATGCGGAAATCGGTGAAGCGCACATTGATTTTCCTGTTCGTCTGGAACACCTTCTCCAGCCTTGCCAGGTAGTCCTCCTTGGTGCGTATGCTGTACTTCACCATGTCGGCGCTCTGTGCTCCGTCCTGCTGTGCACCGCTCTTGACCACGCTGCCCACGATGATGAGTGCCTTGTCGCTGAACACTTGCCTCAGGAAGGCAATGTCGCGACGGGTGTAGGCTGTGCGGAAGTGTTCGCAGTAGTCCAGTATCTTGTGGCGGCTCGCACTGTCCTTCTCCTCCAGATGTCCCTGCACCACCTTGGCTGCCTCGGCGTAGAAGGGGTTGCTCTTGGCCATATGTCTCAGGTCGGCCTGTGCTATGAGTGACTGCCGCCGGGCTTCCGGCTCGGGCTTCTCAGACTGCTCGGGCTTGTCGGTCACGGCGGTGGGCTGCGGCTGCTGAGGTTCTATGTGGGCTGTGTTCTTGCCCTCGTCGGGGCGGTCAGGCCGGGTGTCGGTGGCAGTCAGATAGGCTGTTCCCAGCGTGTCGATGTATCCCGTTTGTCCTGTATGCTTCATCCTGAAGGGCAGGCGGCCGTTCTGGAAGCGTGCGGCAAGCACGCAGTCATGCACGGGGATGCTGAAAAGGGTGCGTCCGCTGGCGTCTTCCACGTTGAGGGCAGTGTTGCCCCGGCTGTCCTTCAGCATCACCAGTTGTTTGCCTTCGCACACTCCGTAGGCTGTGCGTTCCAGGTTCTTTCTGCTGTACATCGGCATCAGCAGCCACAGCCACACAGCCCATACGGCCAGTGCAGCGGTTGCCACCGTCATCAGTATCGTGTATATTCTTGTCTTGCTCATTCTTGTCTGTGGGTTCTTGGGCCGGTGCTCATGGTGCTGCATGATGTTCCGCTATGCCGCTCACCATTGCTTCAGTTCGCCCGAAACGTATATCGACAACTTCTCAGGTGTGTCGTTGACGACCAGATTCACCAGATGGTCGGTGCCCGCTTTGAAGTTGAAGTTGCCCTCATACATATAGGATATGCCGTTCATCTCCACTTCCACGAGCGGAGCACGGGTGGTGATGCGCTGTGGCACCACGATGGCCTCATACACATACTTGCTTCTCTGGCGTGCACGTATGCTGGCTTCCCTGCCGTAGATGTCCCTTGTGGCTGTTCCTGTAGCGAGGTCGATGGTGGCGTGGGGTACTGTGCTGTGCACATACACCTTGGCTTGGGTGGGCAACTGACCCTCGAAGTCTTCGCCCTTGATAATCCTGATGGTGATGCGGCTCATCGCATGACGGAAGGTCATAGCCACAGGCGATGCCGTAGCTTCCACGCCTTTGAGTGTGGCGCACAGCAGATCGCTGGCTTCATAACCGCCTGGCGTGTTGCCCACACGTTCGGTGCTCTGGTCGGTGCATAGTGAAAAGGGCATGTCTCTGACCGACCTCACAGGCGACTGGTAGGGGTAGTAGGCGTAGATGTTGTATCGTCCCTTGCTCCAGTAGATAGGCATGCGGGGTGTCCACGTCTGGTCTGCTCCGTTGCAGGTGAGCAGTTCGTTGTTGACCAGATTGCCGCTGGGATTGAATACGGCGCTGTCCTCCACCACATACAGACCCGCGCGGTCGCCTGCCTCAAAGGCGCTGGCAGTGGCGCGTGTGCCGGCTGGGTGCTCCATCATGATGCGCATCGGCATCCTGTCAGCACTGCCGCTGACGGGCTTGGGGCACTCTTGGGTGCACGCGGCAAGCGCGAGCATCCCTATATATAATAATGTATAGGCTGTCTTTCTCATCTCTTCATCGTTTGGTGTTTGATGCCTTGCGGCTGTGTGTGCTGTGCTCCTGGGTGCGGGCTGCCCCTGTGGATGACGGGCAGCAGCCCGTGTGTGCCGGTCGTGAGAGTTGCGCCCGCCGAGCGTGTTACCGAACCGGCATTCAGCACATCATGTGCCTTGAAGTCCTCGTAGGTGAACTCCTCGCCTGCATACTCCTTGATGCGGCGCACGATGCTCAGGCGGCTGATGGCGTTGAAATAGGGGATGCTGTTGTTCATGCACGAGTTCTGTTCGGAGCGGAAGACTCCATGCATGTGTCCGAAACCGCCCTCAAACACATCCACCACGTTGTTGTACGTGGGGTCATCGAGCAGTCGGCTCCATGGCACATCGTATGTCTTGGCCGTGAGCGACACGTTGCTGTACCACCCGAGCTGTTGTCCCTCGGTCAGTTCAGCGGCATGCTGGCAGCACTGGCAGTTGCATGCTGTGATGAAGGTGTTGTGGTAAATGCCTTCGTCGGCCAGTTTGCCGAATCCGTGTCCGCCTGCTTCGTGCTGGATGACACCTCGCACGTCGTAGGGATAGGGCCTCTCGCTGCGCGGACAGATTGAGATGGCCGAACCGTCGGACCACATCTGCGTCACACCCTCATACTCGGTGGTGTTGGGTACCACGATGATGAGTGTGCGGCAGAGGTTGCCTGCATCCACTGTGGGAGCGCCCAGTGCGTAGCGGAATATCTCGTCGGTATTGGCCGTAAGCCCGCTTGTGCCGTTGTAGGTGGTGCCGAAACGTGTGGCTATAGGCGTGTTGGGGGTGCCTATGCCATTGCCCTGCGAGAGTGCTATGGCTGTATATACATTGAAGTACTGGCGGTATGACTTGTATGGCTCAATGTCGAAGAACCACTTGCTCACCGTCTTCATATCTTCGAGATAACTGCCGTCGGTGATCCGGTCGAGGTCGTAGCCGTCGCCCAGCAGCACGATGTTGATGCCTCCGTTTTGCCCCTTGGTGGCCTGCTGCAGCGTTATCCACTCGTCGCAGGGGTGGGCATAGTCCTTCTGCGTGACGTGGAACGTGCAGTTGTACTCCTTGTCGTCGAGCCGGAATATCACGTCTCCTTCGCGGTCGCCATCCCCGTGGGGCAGTGCGCTGATGGTCAGTGTCAGATTGGTGTCACCATCGCCCGATGTCTGCGACAGCGTGCACCAGTCGGGCTTGCTCTCCACACTCCACTGCCCCTCGGCACGCAGTTGCACAGTCTCCTCCTGTGTGGCGTTGAGCGCACTGGCCGATGCAGGGGCGCAGTTAAGCTCGTGATGTGCGGAGATGAACTTGAATTCCCGCCATCCCTCGGCAGTCTGGTAGGCTGTTACAGATGCCTCGGGCACCTCCAGTGTGAAGCTTTCCTTGGGCACACCATCAAATGCATTGGCCCCCACAGTGGGTGGGACGGATGCTTCGCACACGAAGCTGCGGATGCCGGAGCACCCATTGAATGCACTGGCACCGATGGTGCTTACGTTCTTTCCCAGCTTGAGTCCGCTGATACGGCTGCATCCGTTAAAGGCGTCACCTTCTATATCTTCCACGCTTTCGGGCAGCTCGATTATGTCTGCCACGTTTTCGAAGCCGGAGAAAACTCCAGCCCAAATCCTCTCAGTGCCTTCGGGAATGACGATGTGGCTGAACTTTGTTCCCTCGAAAGGGCAATATTCCATTGATGTAAGGTATCTGGGTATGACCAGCTCTCCAGTGAGTGGGGTATTCTGGAACGCAAATTCCCCGATGGTATGGATGCCGTCGTGCAGAGTGAGCGTGCCGGTCAGTCCTTTGCAACTGGCAAAGCATCGCTCAGGCACCTCTTTGATATTCTGTGGGATTACTATGTTCCCGGTCAACTGAGGGCAGTAGTCGAATGCTTCCTTCCCCAGCCGAATGAGCGATTCAGGCAGGATAAGTCTCCCATAGAGCTTCTTGCATCCCGAAAAGGCAGTGCGTCCGATGAACTGGAGACCGCTGGGCAGTCTGAGTTCACCGCTGAATTGACATGCTTCGAAAGCATAATAACCAATATACTTCAGCGTGCTTGGCAGTTTGAGTTCCCCGCTCAATTGGGTGAATCGAAAGGCAGCGTCGTAAATAGTAGTTACTCCCTCTGGGATGATGAGGGAGCCGGAGATGCTGGTGCAGAACTGAAAAGCGCCATGACCTATCACCCGCAACTTCTCAGGCAGTACTATGCGGGTAATCCCAGCGTGGCTTCCGATTCCGGCCAAACGGTCGTCGGGCAGGGTTACCTCCCTTAGGTTGAGGTGCCTCAAGAGGGGCATGTTGGTGAAGTTGATGCTCCCCAGGTCTTCGCTATTGACTCTGCCAGTCACCTTGAGGCTCACAATGCTTTCGGGTCTAAGCCCCCGCGCCAGGATGGAATCCTGCAAGTGTCCCTCGGTGGAGTTCACTACGATGTATGCCTTTGTGCTGGCATCATGGCTCGTGGGGTCGTTTTCCCAGGGGGTGATACTCTCCCCCAGGAGCGTGAGCGCGAAGCTGCCTGTGGGAATCCTGCGGTCCACCTTGATGGTGAAATTGCTCATGCGTCCGGGCTGGAAGGTGAAGTCTTCCTGGCGTGCAAAGCGATAGGGCCGTCCGTCCAGCGTAATGTCCATCATCGATGTGCCTGCCTTCACCGTCTGCGGCACCACAATGGCTCGCCACTCATTGCCTGTGTGCAGGGGTGTGGTGGCAGTCTTCTCAGGCTCGCCTCTGGGTGTGACAATGCCGGTGGCAAGGTCGATGGTGGATTTGCGCACCAGGTTGGTCAGCTGGAGCGACTTCTCCATCTCTGCCCAACTTTCGGCGTTGAAGCCTTCGCCCATCACCAGTGTCACCCTGGCGCAAGCCATGCGGTGGTGCATGGCCATGTGTATGCTGCTGGTGGTGGGAGCCATATCGGCCGACTTGCCCCACAGGAAGTCACTGGCCTCGTAGCTGCCCATGCCAGCTTCGCTTGCCTCCTGACTCTGGTCGGCCTGCACGTCGAAGGGGTACAGGTCGATGCTCTGCGGATGGCCCATGGGGTAGTAGGAGTAGATATCCACGTGCGTGTGCTTGTCTTTCCAGTAGATGGGAGAGGCGGGTGTCCACGTTCCTGTGGCTGCATCGAGGGTGTGCTGCACGTTGTTGGCACGGTTGCCGTTGACGCGCAACGTACCTGGCTGGTCGCCCTCATAATCGACCACATACACCCCCATGCGGTCACCATTGGCAAATCCTTCGTCATTGACACGTGTTACAGCCAGCTGCTCTATCTCGGCCCACAGCGTGAGCGGTCCGCCGGAACCGCCCTCCTGGCTCTGGGGCAGTGTGTCGGTAGCGCATGAAGCGATGGCCAGGGCGGTGAGCGAGGCCAGCAGTGTGTGCAGATATCTGTGTTTCATCCTGTAGGGTTCTTTGTTGTGAGTGTTGTCTTGTGCCTGTTATTGTGCTGTGCCACCGTAGTCGGTGTTGTCGATGGTCCAGCCTCCGATGGTCACCCCGATGTTTCCGTTGGCGGCTCCCACCTTCACTGTAGCATGGTGCCAGGTGCCCTGCTTGAGCGTGACGGCCCTGCGCAGCGTGTAACGGTCGCCGTTGACCACGATGGTGATGAGTGGTCCTTCGGCCACTTTCTGCGGTACGGCAGTGACGGTGAATGTGAGTGTGTCTGTCTGGCAGGCCCGTATGTCATGCCGCTCATTGCCGCTGGCTCTGACCAGGGCATTGGCTATGTCCACTGTTGCTTTCGTGATGAGGCCGTTGACCAATACCTTCAGGTCGGCCTCCCTGAGCTTCTCCTCTGTCATTCCCTGGCTGGCCTGCAGGGTGATGGTGAGGCGGCTCATCATGTGGCGAGCCTTGATTTCCACTGCCTGACTGGTGGGTGCCACGTTGTACGCATGGCCCACCAGCACGTCGGCCTGCTGCATGACAGCCTCGGAACTCTGGTCTGTGGGGACGTTCACTGTCCAGTAGCGTGGGTTGTCCATCTTGCTGCTGTAGGGGTAGTAGAGGTAGAAGTCGGCTTCCGTCTGCTCGTCCATCCAGTAGATAGGCTGGCTGGGAGTCCATGTGCTGTGGTATGTGAAGCGCATGTTGTCGATATAGTTCCCGCTGGGCTGCAGCGATTGTATCTTGCCGTTGATACGGTTCACCACATACAGACCCGCCATGTCGCCGTCCTCGAAGGCCGTATCGTTGTCCAGGACGGCATTTTCGCTGGGCACGCATACTGCGTTTATGCATATGGGCCGTCCGCTGGGCCGTGGTTGCTCGTGGGTTGTCTGGCGGCACGAAATGCCAAGCGGCGATGCCAGCAGAGCGATGGCCGCCGTGCGTGTGAACTTATATATAGGGGTTGGAACCTGGTTCATCTTGGTTGCATTTAGGCATGATTACATTTGTTAACACCGCTGCAAAGTTAGCTATTGTGCCCGTCTTGTGCAAGTTCATGTTGGTTCATAATAGCTCATAAAGGCATGTATTTGCCATAAAAATGTGTTGCCGGGACGAAATCGGGCGGCTGTGACAGACGATGGAAGCAGATAGAATGGCGGAACGTGCCTTTTGGGTTGAAAAACGCAGCGCGCTGCAATGGCTCACGCAGCACGCTGCATCGGCTATCGCAGCACGCTGCATCGGCCATCGCACCGCAGTCCGTTATTTAAGTGAAAAGTGAAGAGTGAAAAGTGAAAAGTGGTCCCTGCGGGAAGTGAAGAGTGAAGGGTGAAAAGTGAAAAGTGGTCCCTGCGGGAAGTGAATAGTGAAAAATGAAAAGTGAAAAGTGCTGCGCGGTGGCAAGGGGCGCAATGCTGCCCATGCGCCAGCCCAATTCAACATTCATAATTCAACATTCTCAATTAGCCCGTATTTCATTCCTAATAAGGAAAGGCCGTGGTGCTCAATCCGAACCACCACGGCCTCTTGTTCCAAGAACTCAGCTCCGCGCCATGCGCCAGCCTAATTCAAAATTCAAAACTCTTCATTCAAAATTGATTCGCAGCTCAATTCTTCATTCAAAATTCAACATTCTTGATTACCTCCCGCTTCAGTACGCCTGTTGGTGCACGCCGCTCACGGCACGTCCGCTTGGGTCGTTCATCTGCTTCCAGGCGGCATCCCACTCCAGCGCTATCGAGGTGGAGCATGCTACGCTTGCTTCCTGGTTGACGCTCAGAGCGGCGCTGCGGCTGGGGAAGTGCTCCTCGAAGATGCTGCGGTAGAAGTACTCCTCCTTGCACAGAGGCGTGTGGATGGGGAAGCGCTCGGCGGCATGAGCCATTTGTTCGTCGCTTACTTGCTCTGAGGTGATGCGCTTGAGCGTGTCTATCCAGCTGTAGCCCACGCCGTCGGAGAACTGCTCCTTCTGCCTCCAGGCTATCTCCTCGGGCAGGAGGTCGGCAAAGGCCTGGCGAAGTATCTTCTTTTCTATCTCCTGTCCAGGGCACATCTTGGCCTTGGGATTGAGCCTCATGGCTATGTCGAGGAAGTCGCGGTCGAGGAAGGGCACTCGTCCCTCCACGCCCCAAGCCGACAGCGACTTGTTGGCACGCAGGCAGTCATACCAGTGCAACTTGCCCAGCTTGCGCACCGTCTCCTCGTGGAAGGCGCGTGCCGACGGAGCCTTGTGGAAATACAGGTAGCCTCCGAAAATCTCGTCGGCACCCTCACCCGAGAGCACCATCTTGATGCCCATGCTCTTGATGACACGTGCCAACAGGTACATAGGGGTGGAAGCGCGCACGGTGGTCACGTCGTAAGTCTCTGTGAAATAGATTACGTCCCTCAGCGCATCAAGCCCCTCCTGGATGGTGTAGTTGATTTCATGATGCACGGTGCCTATATGCTCGGCCACCAGACGCGCCTTCTCCAGGTCGGGCGCTCCCTTGAGACCTACGGCAAAGGAGTGCAGGCGTGGCCACCAGGCACCCGTCTGTCCGCCGTCCTCCACCCTGCGCGCAGCGAATTTCTGTGCTATGGCGCTGATGATGCTGCTGTCCAGTCCGCCGCTCAGCAGCACTCCGTAAGGCACGTCGCTCATCAGTTGGCGCTTGACGGCCTCCTGCAGGCCCACCCGCAGACTGTCGATGTCGGCTCCGTTGTCCTTTACTGCCTCGTAGTCCATCCAGTCGCGGGTGTACCAGCGGCGCATCACACCCTCGCGGCTATACAGATAGTGGCCGGGCAGGAAAGGCTCATACTCGTCGCAGAAACCCTCGAGAGCCTTCAGTTCACTGGCTACATAGGTTTTGCCGTCGGCATCATGGCCTATATATAAAGGTATGACACCGATGGGGTCGCGGGCTATGAGATACTCGTCGCGCTCCTCATCGTAGAGGGCAAAGGCGAAGATACCGCTCAGTTGCTCCAGGAAGTGGATGCCGTGAGCGCGGTAAAGGGCCAGGATGACCTCGCAGTCGCTGCCCGTCTGGTACTCATAGTCGGCTGCCGTAGCCTGGCGGATGGCCTGGTGATTGTAGATTTCCCCGTTGACGGCAAGCACTTGCCTGCCGTCGGGACTATAGAGAGGTTGCTTGCCGCTCTGCGGATCCACGATGCTCAGACGCTCGTGGCACAGGATGGCATGCCCGCCGCAGTAGATGCCGCTCCAGTCCGGACCGCGGTGACGAATCTTCTGGCTCATGCGCAGAGCCTTGTTGCGCAACTCGGAGGATTGCTCCTTGATGTCAAATATACCTACTATTCCACACATTGCTGACACTATTTATTGGTTATCGCGCTGCAAAGTTACAAAAAGTGCACGATATATGCGTTATTCGTAGCAAAATGTTTGCGTTTTCATTTAAACAGCTTGCAAAATGAGGCGATATGTGCTGCGTGGGTGGACGGGGGCTGCACCGGGCGGCATGGGGATGCGGCCGCCAGGAACACCAAGGCGCGGCATCCTGGGGGAGGAAAGGCCGCGCCTTGCAGCTTGCTTGCTGCTGTGTGGGAGTTGGTGGTGTCAGTATTCCAGTGTCACTGGCCCCATGAGTCCCGAGTCGCGCAAGGGCGAACCTGCCGCCGGACCGCTTATTGTCCAGGTCTTACGGTCGGCCTCGGGGAGCGAGGCATCGTGCGCCAGACGGTTGAACCAGGTACTGGTGACCCTCACCGTAAGCGTGTTGTCGCCCTCGCGCAGCAGACGGCCCACCTCGGTGGCGTAGGGCTCGGTCCAGAGTACATCGGCGGGATGACCGTTGACCAGCACCTCGGCTATCATGTCCACGCGGCCCAGGTGGAGCAGGTAACTGGTGTCCCCATGCACCTTATCTATATGGAACGTGGCGGTGTAGGTGGCCGTGCCCGAGAAGGAGCGCCCCTCGGAGCCCAGGGGAAGGTCTTTCCACGGCTTCAGTTCCGTGACCACAAGGCTGTCGGGCGCGCCCCATCCCTGGGGGAAGGACAGCCGCCAGGGGCCTGTGATGTGGATTTCCTGCCCTTGGCGGGTGGCAGGACGTGGTTGCGCGGGCGAGGTGCCCTTGTGGCGGAACACGATGAAGCGGCTCTCGGCATGCTTGAGGTCGAGGCTCACGGTAGTGTAGCCGTCGGCCTGTGTGACGTCGGCCTGCCAGATACGGCCGTTCACGGGATTCCACTCCTCGGCTATCCCTTGGCAGCGGAAGCGTACCTGCCCCCTGAAAGTACCCTGTGGCGGTGCTGCCACAAAGTACCAATCGGCATCCTGGGTCCGCCTGTGCAGCCACAGCAGATTGCTGTCTGGCGACTGTACGTCGGGCTGCATGCGCGTGGCTTCCAGGGCTTCCTGGATGCTCATGCCCACTGCCAGTGTCCCCTTGCCCACGCGGTAGAGTCCGGGCTTGTGCCTCTTGCCCCACACTCGCTCCACTGCCTGCCTGAAGGCTTTCTCACCCTGCTTGCCGCCCATGAGCGTGGCGGGGCTGCAGGGGGCGGAGGCCACTACCAGCGCGCCCTGGCGAAGGAGGCTGCCGATGCGCTCCACGGTGGAGGTGAGCATGCGCTGGTTGTGGGGAATCCATAGCATGCGGTAGGTGAGTCCCTCGGGTGTGCACAGTAGTCCACCGCTCACGGTGAGGCGATGGGTGAGTATGTCGGTGTTGCAGTAGTCGTAGCGGAAGCCCAGGGGGAAGGGCGCGTGCTGGCTGGGGCGGTGCATGGCCTCGTCACCCAGATACCACAGCACGTCGCTCACTGGCACGCCGCGCTCGAGCATGTAGCCTGTGCGGGCCAGACAGCGGGTGAACTCGCCCATGTGAGGCCACCACGTCTGCTGCCGCAGGAAGGGCGTGCCTATCGCGCTGCCGAAACTGGTGCCTGGAGGCAGGAAGTGGGTGTGGGGATTGTGGGTGTAGGTGTGGAACACCGGATGGGTGGCTCCCTCGGCCATATTGAAGTTGGCCACGTCGCGCAGCATCTGCCAGTGCTCGTCCCAGGTGAGCTGGAAGCTGGTGAATGCCTCTGCCGCTACGCGGGTCTTGCCGTAGAGGCGGGCTGCCGAGGCTGTGGGGCGTACGGGTTTGAAGTCAACATCGCCCACGAAGCCATGCTCAAAGGGTTGCCAGAACTCGCACATCGGTACATCGGCATACTTGTAGTACTCCATGGGGTCCATGGGTGTCACATCGCCGCCGGCCGTCTCGTACTGCACCTTCATGCCCTGCCTGTGGGCCAGCTGAGTCATGCGGCGGAAGAAGTGGTCGCAATAGAGGCGGGTGAGCACGCGCCGCCAGTCGAGCAGGAAGCGCGACGTGCGCTCCTGGTCGTCCACCACATAACCCATCAGGGCGGGTAGCCAGGGGCGCAGGGCATAGCCAGTGCGCTGCTCAAACTCCCGTTCCATGGTGGGTGTCCACGTCTGTGTGAGGCATTCCCAGCTGTCCATCAGCATGCCGGCGGCGGGATGGGCTGCGAGGGGGCCTTGCATGAGATGCCCCACATAGTTGGCAAACTGGATGTCGGCTCCCGTGGAGTCCAGTTTGTTGCATTCCCATCCCGTGGCCTCGGCGGGTGCGGGGCCGTTCTTGGCCCCGGTGTTGATGTGCCCTATGCGCAGTACAGTCCACTTGCGGCCGTCGGGCAGTGTCCAGCGCAGGCGTCCGTGGCCGTCGGTGTGTGTGGTGATGTCGCGCACCTCGCCCTGGGTGAGGAAGGCAGCGGGGCTTTGCCGCGTGTGTTCCTGGCTGGTCTCCCTGGCCATCAGCGTCCAGCCAGCCTCAGCGCGCCAGTGGTTCTTGTGGGCGGCCGACAGGAATTGGATGCTTCCCATCTTGATTTCATGCTGGTGGGCGAGGGTGAGCTCGTAGTGCAAGGGGTGAGGTGCTTCGTGGCAGGCCAGTTCCAGGGGCATGATGTCCTGCCAGTTGCTCATGGGCATCTCGGCGCTTAGGAGCGTGTCGCGCCGATCGCCCGCCTGGCAGGCAACCAGCGTGAGGCGCACTCCAGGCTGATACACCCACCTGCGCCCAAAGCTTTCCACCGAAGGCAGTTTGACGGTGCGTATGGTGTCGCCCTCGGGCAAGGTGAAGCGTAGTGTGTGTGTGTCAGCGCCAGGCAGGTCGATTTGCCCCTTCAGCGTGCCTGTGAGGACGGCCTGCCAGTCGATGCCATCAGCACTTTGCACGTTCTGTGGCTTGAGTGGCTCGCCTGTGTCACCCTGTGGGGTGGGGAAGGCCAGCACGCACACGTCCTGCCAGTCGTGCCAGTCGTGGGAGGCGTTGTCGGGCAAGGGCAGGGTGAGGCTTGCGGATAGTTGACGGCTTCCGTCCAGGTCGGTGCGGCTCCATGCCAGGTGCCGCATGGCATTCTCGGGCTTTATCCAAGGGCCTCCTGCCATAGCCCATCCTGGACAGGTCTGCAGCGTGAGGCGCAGTCCCAGGCTGTCAGCCTGCTGTCCCACATAGGCTACCAAGTCCTCCCACTCGGGTGTGAGTGCCTTCACGCCATCCTGGATGCCTGGCCACAGGCCGCCGAAGTTGCCGTGAAACCATTGTATGCCCGATATGCCAGCCTGCTTGATGGCCTTCATGTCAGCGGTGATGCCCTCGCGGGACACGTTACCGCCGATGAAGTGGAACCAGGTCTCGGGCCAATACAGGCGTGGGGGCTGGACGAAGCTGGCCGCGTCCTGGGGGCCAAAGGGTGCGTGGACTTCCTGAGGCGACGGAGCGATGTCGGTGATGTGGCCTGATGCCACGGATGGCTGTGCCACGGGGACGTCATCGGGAATATAGGCGTTGCGGGACGCTGGCATGCCTGGCTGGGCATGTGCCAGGCTCGTGGCAAGAGTCGCGAGCAGCAGAGCAGTGACGGGTGTGTTCATGCGGATGATGTGATGTGCGATTATAACTTAGTGTGTGTAAAGTTACAGAGAAAGTATGGAAAAACACAAGAGAGGTCCTGTAAAAGTGGTCCTGCGGGAAGCACAATGCGGTAAAAGTTGTTAATCAGAGCACAAATAAGGACTTTCCGAAACGGGCACTTACATGATTTATCCGTACTTTTGCAGCGCGATAGAATAATAAACAAGAGCGAGATATGAGAAAGATCAACACTATCGGGATATTGACCAGCGGTGGCGACGCCCCTGGTATGAACGCAGCAATACGTGCGGTGACACGAGCAGCCATTGCCAATGACTTCAGGGTGATGGCTGTCTTCCGTGGTTATGAGGGTCTCATCAACGATGAGATACAGGAGTTCACCACCGAGAACGTGAGTAACATCATCCAGCGCGGCGGTACCATACTGAAGACAGCACGCAGCCGCGAGTTTGAGACGCCCGAGGGAAGACAGCATGCATACGAGAACATGCAGAAGCGCGGCATCGATGCCCTGGTGGTGATAGGCGGCAACGGCTCTCTGGCAGGCGCGCGCATCTTTGCCGAAGAGTTCGATGTTCCCTGCATAGGGTTGCCTGGCACCATCGACAATGACCTGAACGGTACCGACAGCACCATAGGATATGACACCACACTCAACACTATCACGTCCTGCGTAGATAAGATACGTGATACGGCCACCAGCCATGAGCGCATCTTCTTTGTGGAAGTGATGGGCCGCGATGCAGGCTTCCTGGCACAGAACAGCGCCATCGCAGCGGGAGCCGAGGCTGCCATCATTCCCGAGGACAACACTGGCGCCGACCAGCTGGAGCACTTCATCGGCCGGGGTATCCGCAAGAGCAAGTCGAGCAGTATCGTCATCGTGAGCGAGAGTCCCAAGTGCGGTGCCATGTATTATGCCGACCGTGTGCGTCAGGAGTATCCTGAGTATGACGTACGTGTCTCTATTCTGGGCCACTTGCAGCGCGGTGGCAGTCCCAGCGCAGGCGACCGCATCCTGGCCAGCCGACTGGGTGTGGGTGCCATCCAGGCTATCCTGGAGGGACAGCGCAATGTGATGATCGGCATCAAGAACGACGAGGTGGTGTATGTGCCATTCTCCAATGCCATCAAGAGCGACAAGATAGTCAAGAAGGAGCTCATCGATGTGCTGGCCGTGCTGAGCATCTGACCGGCAACCGGCAACAGCGCGTCATTTGGCCGGCAGAGGCAGAATGCAGTCCTGGCAGCCGTCTGGCCAAATGCCAGAGGCGGGATTGTAGGAACGGGCTTTTGCCATGACGGGGCGAAAGGAGGCTGTTGGAGCTTCTCTGGGTTTTGTCGTGGCGGGGCGAAAGGGGAACTTTGGCCAGTTTTTATCTCAGGCATGCAATTGCAGATGGAAAGTTCATGCGCAGCCGCAGGAATGTATATATTTAGTTGCAGAAGCCCTTCTCCCATGTCGGGGGAAGGGCTTTTTGCGTGTCTTGGGATAGTGTCCCTATTATTTGGGGAGGGCTTTGCTTCTGTCTTTGAAAAGTTTTGCTCCTGTTCTGGAAAAGGCTTTGCTTCTGTCTTGAAGTTGCTTCTTGTTTGTCTGTAAAAGCGGTTTCTTGTAAGGTGGAAAGTGGTTGTGGAAGGTATCCTGTCGCTTTCCTTGCCTTCAGGCAGTGAGGTACGGCAAAAATCGCAGCGCGGTGCAAATGTCATCGCAGCGTGCTGCGTTGGCCTACGGAGCGCGCTGCACTTGCCATCGCACCGCAGTGCGTTGTTGGAACAAAAAGGGAAGGTTGTGTACAGGAGGGGCATAGGGAAGCCGGCTTGGCCTCCCGAACGTGGGCAGGCACGATGGCTGGGGCAAGAATGCAAGGTGCTACAAGGTGCAGAATGTGGTGCTTGACAGACCAAGAGGTTTCGGCGTGAAAACTGTACTGCCGTGCCTTGGTGCCTCAGAATGTTGGCTTTGCGCCTCACGCCACCCCGTTTCTGTCTGTTTGGAGAGTTCCTGCAGATGAGAGCAAGGGGTACATCAATATCTTGAACGATAGATATTTAATCTGGACGAGGTGCGTTCGGCAATGCTTGTCGTTCGGGTACGGCGAAAGCGGAAGCGTGCCAGCGACGGTTGGCCATGCTGCCGGGTGTGTCCGATAAGTCGTGTGTGTGGGGTGGAGAAGCCTTGTGGGCAAAAAAAAGAATCAATATCATCACTGACCTTGATTCCCAAACCTTAAAAATCTAATACCATGAAAAACACTTTTTGCGTGCGGTGCGTACGGGACTCGAACCCGTGACCCCATGCGTGACAGGCATGTATTCTAACCTACTGAACTAACGCACCAACAAAAGTCAAAGAGCGGAAAACGAGACTCGAACTCGCGACCCCAACCTTGGCAAGGTTGTGCTCTACCAACTGAGCTATTTCCGCATTGTACGGGCATAGGATTGCGTGGGTAGAGATGGATTCGAACCACCGAAGGCGTAAGCCAGCAGATTTACAGTCTGCCCCATTTGGCCACTCTGGTATCTACCCAGTACCTGCTTGCTTGCACTCTGGTGTGACTCCTATAGGATTCAAACCTATAACCTTTTGATCCGTAGTCAAATGCTCTATTCAGTTGAGCTAAGGAGCCATTCCATCGTATTTCCTGTGGACGCTGACGGATTCGAACCGCCGACCCTCTGCTTGTAAGGCAGACGCTCTGAACCAGCTGAGCTAAGCGTCCAATGTGCTTCCTGGAGTGTTCTGCCTCACTTGGCAGCCCTTGTTTCCGTTTTGCGATTGCAAAGGTAGGGCGATTTGTCATACTGGCAAAGCATTGCGACATTTTTTTTTTAGAAAAAGTGTGTTTTTGTTTTCTGTACATTATATATATTGCGTGCGCGATGGGAAATGGGGCGAAAAGTGCCTTGGTGCCTTGATAAGTCCCTTGTAGATTGTGTGGAGGACGGCATTGGCAGGCGGGGTGGAAGGGTGGCGCCGCTCGGGGAGTGCGGTGCGAAGGCCGATGCATAGCGTTGCGATGGCCGATGCACTGCGTTGCGTGGCGTGATGCAGCGTGCTGCGTCGGGCAGGCTGATGTGCTGCAATTCTGACGGCATAGGGAATCGTGGAAAAAAAGAACACGATGCAGTACTTATAGGAATATTTTTCGTACTTTTGCGCACTGAAATGAACTTTGCGACACTCAAGGCCGGGACTTCAAGCGTTCGCAGATGCTGTCTGTGTTGCATAATGACGGATAAATGCATTCATCCATATATTATATATTAGGTAGCGCACGTGGCTGCGTGCGCCGTGCGTGTTTTGCTGTACTGCTCATCCTGTTTGCCGTGTCGGCGCAAGGCCGTGTTGTAAGCCGGGAGGCTGATGACGAGGTGGGCTGGAGTGTGCAGGAAGTGTCTTCCGACAGTATGTGCATGTTGCAGGATACTGGTTTTCCCTCTGCGGATAGTTACGCTCAGGCCGACTCGCTGCTGGCAAGCACCCTGGAACCAGACACCATTGTGCCATCTTCCCAGGCTGATTCCGTGGCTGCTGGTGTGGTGCTGCACGATATTGTGGTGACGGGTGGCGACTCGCTCGAAGTGGCTGATGCGCTCAACAGGAAGCATCTCCTGGCCAATACGCGCACCTATAGGATGGTGTGCGTGGGACTGCCGCTGGTGGCAGGAGGACTGCTTGCCATGAAGGAGGACAAGAATTTCCGCAGCCTGCGCACCGACTATCTGCCGCATTACAAGCACACTGCTGATGATTATCTGCAGTATTCGCCCGCCGTGGTGATGGTGGGTCTGAAGGCTGCGGGGGTGCGTAGCCGGTCGTCGTGGGGACGCATGCTCGTGTCGGATGCTTTCTCTGTGGCCATCATGGCAGCTGTTACCAACGGGATGAAGGAAGGGCTGCATGTGCTTCGCCCCGACGGTTCCAACCGCCGTTCGTTTCCCTCCGGCCACACCGCCACCGCCTTTATGACAGCCACCATGCTTACTAAGGAGTATGGATATAAGAGCAAATGGGTGGGCTTCGGCTCCTATGCAATGGCTTCCAGCGTGGGTCTGATGCGCATGGCAAACAACCGCCATTGGCTGAGCGACGTGATGATAGGGGCAGGAGTGGGCGTGATGGCCACTGAGTTGGGCTACTTCCTCGCCGACCTCATCTTCAAGGACAAGGGCATCTATCGCCCCCGCATGGAGCGCGAAGTGTATGGGCGCTGGGACAAGCCCTCGTTTCTGGGGCTTCGTCTGGGCGGTTATATTCCTCTGCATAGATACAATCTGGGCACGGGCGACAGGATGGAGGCCGCCGCCGGATGTGCAGCAGGAGTGGAGGGAGCCTATTTCTTCAATCATTGGATAGGCCTGGGCGGACAGTTCCAGGGCAGCAATTATCGCGTGCTATTGCAGGATCAGCCCAGCCGCACGGCGCGTGCCCTGACCGTGATGGCGGGTCCCTACTTCTCATGGCCGCTCACGTCCCGCTGCTCGTTGGGCAGTAAACTGGTCACGGGATACGTGCACATGGCATCGATGAAGTTGCCTGCGCAGACCATTGCAGCCCGCGACGGAGCCGATTTCGGCACGGGATTGTCATGCAGTTATAAGTTGAGGCAGAACTATATGGTGGCGCTTCATCTCGACTATCACCTGCTTCCTCCGCAGAGTACATACAGCCGTCGCGAGCAGCACATGCTGTGGGCAGGAAGCTCGTTCAACATCATCTTCTAAATATATATGTATTATGGCCAAGGACAGAAAGGTATATGTGTGTGAAAACTGCGGGCAGGAAAGCCTGCGCTGGGTGGGTCGTTGCCCCTCGTGCCAGCAGTGGAATACCATGAAGGAGCTGGTCATCCGCGAGGAGAAGCCGATGGCAGGTGCTGCCAGGGCGGCTCTCAAGGCTGCCGGACACGACAGCGCGCAGAAAGCAAGGCCGGTGCCAGTGGCCGAGATACGTGCCGACGAGGAGCCGCGCATGGATATGGGAGACCGTGAGCTCAACCGTGTGTTGGGCGGCGGACTGGTGCCCGGGAGCCTCGTACTGCTGGGCGGCGAACCGGGCATAGGCAAGAGTACGCTGGTGCTGCAGACTGTCCTGCGTCTGGCAGGCCGCCGTGTGCTGTATGTGAGCGGAGAAGAAAGTGCGCGCCAACTCAAGCTCAGAGCCGACCGGCTGCAGTCACAGGATGCGGGGCAGGGCGGTGCCCGGGGCGGCAGCGACCTGCTGGTGCTCACCGAGACATCGCTTGAACAGATCTTCGTACAGATAGAGCAGACCCATCCCGACCTGGTGGTCATCGACTCCATACAGACCATACAGACCGAGGCAGTGGAGAGCAGCCCCGGCAGCTTGGCGCAGATAAGGGAGTGCGCAGCCAGCTTGCTCAAGTATGCCAAGTGCGGAGGAGCCAGCATCCTGCTCATCGGCCATATAAATAAGGAGGGCACGCTGGCTGGTCCCAAGGTGCTGGAGCATATCGTGGATACCGTACTTCAGTTTGAGGGAGACCAGCACTACATGTACCGCATCCTGCGAAGTATCAAGAACCGCTTCGGCAGCACCAGCGAGCTGGGCATCTACGAGATGCGCCACGACGGATTGCGCCAGGTGGCCAACCCCAGCGAACTGCTTCTGACAGACAACCGCGACGGCCTCTCGGGCGTGGCCATTGCCTGCACGGTGGAGGGTGTGCGCCCCTTTATGATAGAGACCCAGGCGCTGGTCAGCACGGCGGCCTATGGCACGGCACAGCGCAGCACCACGGGGTTCGACGGCAGGCGTCTCAATATGCTGCTGGCTGTGCTGGAGAAGAGGGTGGGCTTCAAGTTGGCCTCCAAGGATGTGTTTCTCAATATCGCAGGCGGTCTGCGGGTCACCGATCCCGCCATCGACCTGGGTGTCATAGCGGCGGTGCTCAGCAGCAACGTGGATACGCCCATCGATGTGGATACCTGTGTGGCAGGAGAGGTGGGGCTGAGCGGTGAGATACGCCCCGTCTCGCGTATAGAGCAAAGAATAGCGGAAGCCCAGAAGTTAGGCTTCCGCCGTATGCTGTTGCCCGCTCATAATATGAACGGAATAGACCCTCGGCACTTCGACATAGAGCTGGTGCCTGTCAGACGTGTGGCTGAGGCCGTGCGCGAACTATTCGGATAGCCACTCTGCACAGGCCTCTGCGCAGCGCTCCCCATCGACGCCGGCGCTCACGATGCCCCCTGCATAGCCCGCTCCTTCGCCGCAGGGGAACAGCCCCTGCAGGGTCACATGCTGCAATGAGTCGGCCTTTCGGGTGATGCGCACAGGACTGCTGGTACGTGTCTCTACGCCTATCACGGTGGCTTCATTGGTCAGGAATCCCCTCTTCTGCCTGCCCCAGATGCCGAAGGCCTCCCTCAGGCGGCCTGATACACCCTGTGGCAACCAGAAGTGAAGCGGACTGGAGATGAGCCCCGGGGCGTATGAAGATGCGGGCAGAGAAGCCGAAAGCCGTCCGCTCACGAAGTCGGTCATCCTCTGTGCGGGCGCAGTCTGCTCATAGTTGCCCTGCTGCCAGCAGGTGCGCTCCAGGTTCTCCTGCCATTTCATCATGGCCAGCGGGTCATTGCCGGCGCCTATGTCTTCGGGGCGCAGCTCCACCACCATGCCACTGTTGCTCCATCTGCCCCCTCGGTTACTGGGGCTCATGCCATTGACCACCAGCTGTTCGGGGCCGCTTGCAGCCGGTACCACAAACCCTCCGGGGCACATGCAGAAGCTATACACCCCTCTGTCATCTACCTGTCTTACCACACTATATTCCGCTGCAGGCAACCATTGTCCCCTTCCCTGGCGGCTGTGATACTGAATCTGGTCTATCAGGTGGGCCGGATGTTCCAGCCGCACGCCCACGGCCAGTCCTTTGCATTCGATGTGCAGGTGCTTTTCGGCCAGGCAGCGATATACATCGCGGGCCGAGTGACCCGTGGCCAGGATGACCGCTTCGCCTCTCAGTTCCTTCTCCTCGCCGCTCACGGCATCCACGGCAAGCAGTCCCTCCACCTGTCCGTCCCGCATGAGCAGGTCGGTCATGCGTGTCTGGAAATGCACCTCGCCGCCGCATCGCAGGATGGTCAGGCGCATGTTCTCGATGACGCGGGGCAGCCGGTCGGTGCCGATGTGCGGATGTGCGTCGGCCAGAATGTTCTCCTTGGCCCCATGCTGCACGAAGATGCGCAGGATGCGGTCGGCATCTCCGCGCTTCTTACTGCGTGTGAAGAGCTTGCCGTCGCTGTAGGCACCCGCTCCGCCCTCGCCAAAGGCGTAGTTGCTCTCGGCATCCACGCGCTGTTCCACACGTATGCGCGCCACATCCTTCTTCCTTTCCCTCACGTCCTTGCCGCGCTCGATGACCACCGGGTGCAGTCCCAGTTCGATGAGGCGCAGCGCCGCAAAGAGTCCGCCAGGGCCGGCACCCACCACCAGCACGCGCCTGGCCTGGCCCACGTCGTGGTATTCGATGGGGGTGAAGAGTGCCTCCTCGGGCTGCTCGTCAAGGTATGCACGCACGGTCAGATTGACATACACGGTGCGTTGCCGCGCGTCGATGCTCCGCCTCAGCACCCTTACGGCCTGTGGTTCGATGCCCCTGTCGCTCTTCAGAAAAGCGATGATGCTCTGCTCGTCATAGGCATCCTGGGGCAATATTCTCAGATTGAATTCCTGTGTCATAATGTTGAAATGCGCTGCAAAGTTATCTCCTTTCCTTCTTTTGGGCAAATCCCCGTCCCGCTTTGTTGGTTTCGAGGACGCTTCCCAGTGGCAGAAACAGGGGAGGCAGGTGCATCGTTCGGCCTGGCCGAAAGCGGTTTTCTCGGGCGGGGAGTAGGGTGTGCGGGAGGACTTGCTGGGCTGCTTGCCGCACGGCAGTATTCCCAGCCCGGTGAGCCAGTGCGGTGCGTCGGTCATCGCAGCACGCTGCGTTGGCTGTTGCAGCGTGCTGCATAGGCACATGCAGCGTGCTGCGTCTGACGCACGACCCTTCTCCCGTCCTTGCCGCATACGCCTTCTGGGGGTGGCCTGCCGCGCCCGCTTGGCCTCCGTCGGGATACCGCCGGGGACGCTTCGTCCTGCTTCAATGATTGCACAAGTGTGGCGGATGGTGTGCGCAAATGTGCCAATTTGCAGCCTCCATCGTGCAAAATGGCTTCTTTTTGTCTATTGAATGGGATTTTATTGCTACTTTTGCGGTGTAATTTAAGGCGAATATATAAGAAGGTCAAAGGGATGAAAGTAATGAAGTTTGGCGGAACGTCTGTAGGTTCCGTGGACAGTATCCTAAGTGTCAAGAGAATCGTTGAGGCTCAGCAGGAGCCCGTCATCGTGGTGGTGAGCGCATTGGGCGGAATTACCGACCAGCTCATACGTACCGGCAAGATGGCTGTCGAGGGTGATCCATTGTATCAGAAGTCCTTTTGGGAGATAGCCCAGAGGCATGAGGATATGATTAACGCTGTCATAGAGGACGGCAAGGTGAGGCGTGCGCTGCTGGCTATAGTGCATGACCTACTGGAGGAGCTGCGCAGCATCTACCAGGGTGTCTATCTCATCCATGACCTTAGCCCCAAGACCCTGGCCGCTATCGTCTCCTATGGCGAGCGCATCAGCAGCCGTATAGTTGCCGCGCTGGTCAAGGACGCCGAGTGGTATGACAGCCGCTCGTTTATCAAGACCGAGGTCAAGGGCGGCAAGAACTGTCTGGCCACGGAGCTCACCAACAGGCTTGTCAAGGACAACTGGCAGACCATCCCCAAGGTGAGTCTGGTGGGCGGCTTTATCAGTTCCGATGCCGAGAGCGGCGAGGTGACCAACCTGGGACGCGGCGGCAGCGACTACACAGCCAGCATCATAGCAGCTGTGCTGGATGCCACTGTGCTGGAGATATGGACCGACGTGGATGGATTCATGACAGCCGATCCGCGCGTCATCAGTACGGCCTACGTCATCCCCGAACTCAGCTATGTAGAGGCCATGGAGCTCTGCAACTTCGGTGCCAAGGTGGTCTATCCTCCCACCATCTATCCCGTGTGCGTCAAGCACATCCCCATTCTCATCAAGAATACATTCAACCCCGAGGCACCCGGCTCCATCATCAAGGACGAGGTGAAGGCCGATTCCCGCATCATCAAGGGCATCTCCAGCATCAAGGGCACCTCGCTCATCACTGTGGCGGGCCTGTCTATGGTGGGCGTGATAGGCGTCAACCGCCGCATCTTCACCTGCCTGGCCGATAACGGTATAAGCGTGTTCCTGGTGAGCCAGGCCTCGTCGGAGAACAGCACGAGCATCGGTGTGAGGGATGAGGATGCCGAGGAGGCTTGCCGCGTGCTCAACGCTGAGTTTGCCAAGGAAATAGAGGACGGTGCCATGTATGCCATGCGTGCCGAGCAGGGGCTGGCCACTGTGGCTATCGTGGGAGAGAACATGAAGCACACGCCTGGCATTGCGGGCAAACTGTTCAATGCCCTTGGCCGTAGTGGCATCAGCGTGATAGCCTGTGCACAGGGAGCCAGCGAGACCAATATCTCATTCGTCATCGAGGCCACACACTTGCGCAAGGCGCTCAACGTGATACACGATTCGTTCTTTCTGAGTGAGTATCAGGTGCTCAATCTCTTTATATGTGGAGTGGGTACTGTGGGCGGCTCCCTGATAGAGCAGATAAGGCATCAGCAGGAGAAGCTCATGCGTGAGTTGCGCCTCAAACTGAATGTCGTGGGCATTGCCAGCGGACACAACGCCATGTTTGACCGCCGTGGCATCTCACTCGACAACTACAGGGAACAGTTGCGCGATGCGGCGCCCAGTGACATCCAGCGCCTTCACGACGAGGTGATAGGCATGAACATCTTCAACAGCGTCTTCGTGGATTGTACCGCCAGCCCCGATGTGGCGGGCCTCTATCGCGATTTCCTCGACCATAACATCAATGTGGTGGCAGCCAACAAGATTGCTGCCAGCGGCAACTATGCCGACTACCGCGAACTGAAGAAGACGGCGCAACTGCGTGGGGTGAAGTTTCTCTTCGAGACCAATGTGGGTGCCGGGCTGCCCATCATACGCACCATCAACGACCTGTGCAACAGTGGCGACCGCATCCTGCGCATAGAGGCGGTGCTCAGCGGCACGCTCAACTTCATCTTCAACACCATTTCGGCCGACGTGCCATTCAGCCGCACCGTGGCCATGGCGCAGGAGGAAGGGTACAGCGAGCCCGATCCGCGCATCGACTTGAGCGGCAAGGATGTGATACGCAAGCTCGTCATCCTGGCCCGTGAGGCAGGCTACGAGGTGAGCCAGGAGGATGTGGAGGTGCATCCCCTGCTGCCCCAGAAGCTGTTCGAAGGCACGCTGGAAGAGTTCTGGAAGAACCTTCCTTCGCTCGACGCAGAGTTTGAGAAGCGCCGGCAGAAGCTGGAGCAGGAGCACAAGGCATGGCGTTACGTGGCCAAGTATGCCGATGGGCATGCCTGTGTCTCGCTGGAGGAGTTCAGCAAGGACCACTCTTTCTATGTGCTCGAAGGCTCCAACAATATAGTCATGCTCACCACTGAGCGCTACCACAAATACCCCATGCTCATACAGGGCTACGGCGCGGGAGCCTCGGTGACAGCCGCTGGCGTGTTTGCCGATATCATGTCGCTGGCCTGAGCCGGCGCATCTGACCATACCTGGTACAGCTAACTGAATACTCAACCATTGGCATGCAGACGGGCATCTGCCCGCCTGTGGCCTATATATTATAGTAAGGTGAAACATCTCATCATACTGGGCGATGGCATGGCCGACTGGCTGTGTCCCGAACTGGACGGCAAGACGCTGCTCCAGTATGCCCATACTCCGCACTTCGACTACCTGGCGCGCAATGGCCGCAACGGGCTTCTGAAAACTGTGCCAGACGGCTTCCACCCTGGCAGCGAGGTGGCCAACAGCAGCATCCTGGGCTATGACCAGCATCTCGTATATGAGGGACGAGGCCCCCTGGAGGCTGCCAGCATAGGGGTGGAACTGGCTCCCGACGACCTGGCCATGCGCTGCAATCTGGTCTGCCTCGAGGGTGACCTGCTCAAGAATCACTCCTGCGGACGCTTGGAGACCGAGGAGGGAGATGTGCTCATGCGCTACTTGCAGGAGCATCTGGGTTCGGAGCGCGTACATTTCTATACCGGTGTGCAGTACCGCCATCTGCTGGTCATCAAGGGAGGCAACAAGCACCTCCTGTGCACACCGCCCCATGACATTCCCGGCAAACCCTGGCGCGAGTATCTGCCCAAGGCAGCTGATGAGGCTGCCGAGGACACTGCCCGGCTCATACTGCACCTGATGGAGGAGAGCCGGAGGCTGCTTGCCGACCATCCCCTCAACCTTGGGCGTGTGGCGCAAGGGCAGGACCCAGCCAACAGCATCTGGCCCTGGGGAGGAGGTTACCGCCCCATGATGACACCTCTCACGCAGACTTTCCCGCAAATCAAGCGCGGATCCGTGATAACGGCAGTGGACCTCATACGCGGCATCGGCCGTTATGCAGGGCTGCGCATCATTGATGTGCCTGGTGCCACGGGGCTGTGGGACACCAACTACGAGGGCAAGGCACAGGCCGCCATCGACGCTCTGCAGACCGATGACCTGGTGTATGTGCACGTGGAAGCCAGCGATGAGGCCGGGCACGACGGCAATATCCCCCTCAAGCTGGACACCATCCGGTCGCTCGACAGCCGCTTGCTCAAGCCCATCCTCGAGGCTCTCGACCCCGAGGGAACCGGCCGCTTGCAGGCTGCAGGCGAGCCCGTGGCCTTGGCCTTGCTGCCTGACCATCCCACTCCTTGCCATCTGCGCACCCACACCAACGAGCCCATCCCCTTCGCCATCTATGCTCCCGGCATAGAACCCGACAGCGTGCTCACCTTCGATGAGGAAGCTGCCCGCAAGGGAGCTTATGGCCTGCTGCAGGGCGATGAGTTCATCCGCACCTTCATGGACATCACTGCCCCGGCAGCGGCACAGGACTGAGGCATACGGCCCGGAGAACTTTTCGGGGAAGAAGAAGCCCCCAGGGACCGGACCGAAGGCGGGCGGCAGATGTGTGGCATGCCCATGCGGGCATACGGGCCAGACAGTTGCAGACAATAACATATCACCTCACAAGGGACGAATAATACTGGTGAAGGTTGGTGGGACAATGGAGAAGGCGAAAAGGCCAGGCGTAACAGGAAGGCGCGGCCATACAGCCACCCGGTTCTCCCCACGACCTCATAAAGACGTAAAGAATATGAAGTACTACAGTACCAATGGTAAAGCACCGCTGGCCTCACTGGAGAAGGCCGTGGTGCAGGGCTTGGCCGAAGACCGCGGCCTCTACATGCCAGAGCGCATCGTGCCCCTCTCTCCCGAGTTTCTCACCCATCTGGGCGACTATTCCTTCCAGGATATCGCGTGCCGCGTGGCCGACTGCTTCTTTGGTGAGGACGTGCCTCAGGACCAGCTGCATGCGCTTGTGCGTGATACACTCAGCTTCGATGTGCCTCTGGTGGAGGTGGCTCCGAATATCTACTCACTCGAACTCTTCCACGGACCCACGCTGGCCTTCAAGGATGTGGGCGCGCGTTTCATGGCCCGCCTGCTGGGTCACTTCATCCGCCAGAGCGGAGAGCAGAGGCTGGTGAATGTGCTGGTGGCCACCTCGGGCGACACTGGGTCGGCTGTGGCCAATGGCTTCCTGGGCGTACCGGGCATCCATGTGTATGTACTTTATCCCAAGGGGAAGGTGAGTCCCATACAGGAGTGTCAGTTCACCACACTCGGTCAGAACATCACCGCACTGGAGATTGACGGCGTGTTCGACGACTGTCAGGCACTGGTCAAGAGCGCTTTCATGGACCACGAACTCACCTCGCACATGCGCCTCACCAGTGCCAACAGTATCAACGTGGCGCGTTTCCTGCCCCAGAGTTTCTATTACTTCTACGCCTGCGCGCAGCTCCAGCGCATGGGCAAGCAGGACAGGGTGGTGGCCTGTGTGCCCAGCGGCAATTTCGGCAATATCTGTTCGGCCCTCATAGGCAAGCGTATGGGACTGCCCGTGAGCCGCTTCATCGCCGCCAACAATGCCAACGACGTATTCTACAAGTACCTTCAGACGGGTGAGTATGCGCCCATGGCCAGCCTGCAGACCATAGCCAATGCCATGGATGTGGGCGATCCCAGCAACTTCGCACGCATCCTGGACCTGTATGGGCATAGCGTTGAAGCCATACGTGCCGACATCGCGGGTGCCACATTCAGCGATGCCCAGATAGCCGACACAGTGCGCGACTGCCTGCGCCAGACCGGCTACCAGCTGGACCCCCACGGCGCTTGCGGCTATCGTGCATTGCAGGAGGGCCTGCAGGAGGGCGAGACCGGCTTCTTCCTCGAAACGGCCCATCCGGCCAAGTTCAAGAGCGTGGTGGAGGGCATCACGGGCCACACCGTGGAGATTCCCGCCCGCCTGGCTGCCTTCATGAAGGGCGAGAAGCAGAGCGTGCCCATGAGCTGCGACTTCCAGGACTTCAAGCAGTTCCTGCTGGCACAGTGAACCAGCGCGCTTCCCGCATGGGTATCGCCACGCGGGAGCGACACATTATATATTATAACAGAAGGGTTGTGTCACACGCTACGTGACGCAGCCCTTCTGCGTTTTCATGCGAGCAGGCGGGGGCGGGCGGGATGCTTGTTCCATCTCGGCATCATTTTTGTTTTCCAGAGCCAATGGGACAGAAGAGCCATTGGAGAAGCTTGCTCCACCCCCTCGCCATTCCCCGTTTTCCTGGACAAATAGGGCAGACGAGGTGGCTCAGACCGATTTTTCTGCCCTGGCACGGCTTTGGTCCATCCCAGCCGGCGGAGATGATGGCGCAGGGGAAGCCTTTCCTCGGGCATTGGCAATGCCTGTGACTCACACCCTCGGCCCGCTGCAGCCAAAGCCCCGCAGTTCTGCTCCCGAAAACGCAGTGCGGTGCATGTGCTCATGCAGCGCATTGCATTTGCCATCGCAGCGCGCTGCGTATGCCCATGCAGCGCGCTGCGTTTTTTGTCTTACCGTGGGTCGGGTCATCAGGCAGCGCATTCCGTCCCCGTACCGAGGCTGCAGCATCACTCCTGGGTGTGCACAGCGATGAATTGGGCACAGGACTTCGGTGGGGCATGGCACGGGGCAAAGGATTTCCAGCAATTGTATAGAAAAATACAGCAAAATGCGGTTCTTTGGGCAAAAAAGTGGGCTGGATGGTTGGATTTGTCACAGAATCTTGATAAATTTGCAATGATTATAGCAAAAAAACAAAAGCATGAGGGGAAAACGTTCCCTCGTTGTGCTGCACAGAGGAGCGTGTCGCAAGCGACAGGACATATCCCACAGACGACCAAGGCCAGCGGGCCGGAGGAGGTGCAGTAGGGTAGAGAAATTCCAAGTGAATGAAGTATCATTAACCAATAAAAAAGCAATTATCTATGAAGAGACAACTACTCACAGCAATGCTCGGACTGATGTCTGTGCCTTCGCTTGTTGTTCCCGCATCGGCAGAAGGCCTGCTGGTGGTGGGTGCCAACATTGTCATCGCTCCCTCGTCGCGCTATGACGGCGATAAGGAGTGGAGTGCGCAGACCTGGGTCTATAACACTGGCCTGGTGTATGGAGAGGGCAATGAGGCCAATCCCTTCTTCAATATCGTAAGCGGTGTGCCTGCTGAGGATGCCAACGGACACCAGTGGTACGAGGCTGCCTACGATACAGCCACCGTGGGCTACAACGAAGAGAAGCAGGAGCCTATCAAGTGGGAGGTGCGCAACGCTCCGTTCCACAGTGCCGAGAACTACAATGGACGACCCTCTTATCAGTGGACCACCCAGGAAGTGATGGCCGACATCTACTTCCGCCGCTTCTTTACCACCGACCGCCTGCTGTCGGGCGATGTGTATCTCAGCTGCGGTCACGACGACGCACCATGCGAATACTATCTCAACGGAGAACTCATCTATCAGCGCACCGGCTGGGAGATAGACCACTGGAACTACAATACGGACGAGTCAGGAGAGGTGACCGACTCCTTCCCCACCTACCAGAAGGGATGGGACGACAACGCTTACATCAAGCTCACTGACGAGCAGAAAGCGCTCATCAAACTCAATGGCGAGCAGAACATGCTGGCGGTGCATGTGCACCAGAACTGGGGCGGCGCCTTTGCCGACTGCGGTCTGTACACCAGCGTATCGGGTGGCGTGGACATGGGTTACGTGACTCCATGGACAGGTAAGGTGCTCTTCAACTCATGGGGAGGCTACGACACCGGCGGCCTGCACGACTGGGAGAAACTCTACGAGGCACAGGCCGATGACCGATATACCATACATCTGCTGGGCAGAAATCCCGGTGAGTGGGGTCAGCAGGTGCACTTCAAGAGCCCCATCAAGCTGAGTGCCGACAAGGAATATACGCTCAAACTGAACCTGGAAGCCAACCAGAGCCTGGATGACGTGACCATCAAGGTGACCGAGAACGACAATGACGAGGTGGTGGGAGCACAGGAGAAGTTTGCCATCAGCGCAGGAGAAGTGACCGAGTGCGAGATTCCTGTCGTTGGCACAGAGGTCAACAACCTGAAAGTTGTCTTCAACTTCGCCAACGAGGAGAAGGGTACCGATGTGACCATCAGCGGCATGAGCCTCATGGACGAGACTGATGAGAAGGAGTTGTGGATAGGTACATCATACTTCAACTACTGCTACGTGACCGACATCGATACCATCCGCAGCGAGGAGGACCTCTCTGAGACCTATCAGGTGAAGCAGATAAAGGACCCCGTGATAGACGGTCGTGTGGAGACCAAGAGCTGGATAGAGCCCGACTTCGACGATTCGATGTGGAGCGACCAGGAGATGCCGATGGGTAACGCAGGCTATATGCCCGAGCTCAAGAGCATCTGGCCGGGACACATGGGACACCTCGACTATCAGGGCGACGGCGCTGAGGGCCATAACACCAACTACTGGGTGCGCCGTACCTTCACGCTCGACAAGGTCAACGAGCGCCTGAGCTATGCTCTCAATGTGTGCCACGATGACGCCTATGAGACCTATGTCAACGGACATCTGCTGCAGAAGTTCGACGGATGGACTGACGGAAAGAACCCCAAGCAGGTGCATATCCCTGCCAAGTATCTGCGCGAGGGCAAGAATGTCATCGCCACTTATATCCAGCAGAACTTTGGCGGACGCTTCTATGACTGCGGTATCAACGTGGAGGAAGTGAACTACGATGAGTGTGCTGAGGAGCTGAAGGCTGCCATCGCATTGGCTGAGACCAAGACCACACTCACCAAGGCCATGCAGGCCAAGCTCGACAGTCTGGCCCAGGCAGGACGCCAGGAGCTGGAGGTCAACAAGGATGCAGCCGAGGTGAAGGAGTATGCCAAGAACCTGAAAGCAAGCATCAACACCATACTCAACTATGCCGGTGACGTGAACATCCTGCTGCAGACCATCGCCATATGCGAGCAGACCAAGGACAAAGGCTATCTCGAGGAGGCCATCAGCGCAGCAAAGGCCAAGATTGACTCTTGTGAAACGAACACCGAGACCAACAACTTGCTCAGCCCATTGCGTCTGGCACGCAAGCGCAACGCCATGGAGCGCCGCACCGAGGCTTATGTGGGCAGCCAGCCACAGGCTTATATCGCCGAGACTGCCGATCCCGACTATCCCGACGGAGCCTATTATATATATAATGTAGGGGAGCGCCTGTTCCTCAGCGGCGGTGAGAACTGGGGCACACACCTCGCTCTGGCATACGCAAGTAACGCCTTCCGCCTGATTAACGTCGATAGAGACAACAATCCTCTGGAGCGTGGCTACCGCATCGAGACCATGCGTCCCAATGGCACCATGGGCGTGAACGACTTCATCAACTACGGTGGCTATGTGGATTGCGACACTAATGATGCATGGGACTTCCAGCCTGTAGAGGGTAAGCCCAACGTGTTCAACATCGTACGTGTGAACAATGACCCCGAGGCCGAAACCCTCATGCTTGGCTATCGCGACGGCAAGGACAACAGATTCAGCCTCTCTTACAACGTGGTGGATACTGACATGAAGACTGCCGCCAGCGAGGCCAACCAGTGGATGCTCATCAGTCAGAAGGAGATGGATGAGCTTATGCTGACAGCCACCAGCGAGAAGCCCGTGGAGGCCACACAGCTTATCACGAACCCCGGACTGGACCAGCGCCTTGACATCAGTGCATGGAGACTGGATATGGGCAAGGGTACCAACAACGACGGAGTAGAGAGCTACGGCCTGGGCGTATGGCAACGTGGTGCCAACCATCCCGATTTCGTGCTCGAGTCATGGAACTGCACCACAGGCTCTGTCACACAGGAAATCTTCAACGATGCCATTCTGCCCGGTTGGTACACGCTCACCGCACAGATTTACTATCGCGACGGAAATTACGAAAACCATGCTGCTAAGTATGTGGCAGGCGAGGAACTCACCCGCAACGCCTTCCTTATTGCTGGCGAGGGTGAAGGTAAGGTGACCGGCAATGTGCCCTTCATCACCGACTATGCCAATAAGGTGCCTGGCCTGGGACGCCTTGATGCATCCGGCACACTGCGCTATCCCGACAATTGTGCGACAGCAGCCGAGGACTACTTCCAGAATGGATGCTACTGGGCAACGCCCATCCTCTTCGAGGTGACCGAGGAGAACAAGGGCTTCCTTAGCATCGGCTTCGAGAAGACAGACTGCACCAAATTCGATTGGGTAGTGGCCGACAACTTCCGTCTGCTGTATTATGGCAAGGAGAAGCCCACTGGCATCGAGGGCGTAAGCGAGCAGGTAGCTCCCTGGCAGCAGAATGGCACAGCCATCTACAACCTCCAGGGCCAGCGTCTCAGCCGCATCCAGAAGGGCGTGAACATCGTCAATGGTAAAAAGGTGATGTATAAGTGAGAGCAATGGGGAGGAATGCCCTTGGGCTTCATCCCCATTGCCGAACGTCAGTCAGCTCGACCATCAGACCAAGGTGATGTATAAGTGAGAGCAATGGGGAGGAGTGCCCTTGGGCTTCATCCCCATTGCCGAACGGCAGTCTGCTCGGTCGTCAGACCAAGGTGATGTATAAGTGAGAGCATTGGACTCTCTTTGAATGACAAGCAGAGAGGGGCGGGTCGCATGGCGGTCCGCCCCTTTGCTGTCTGTGCAGCGGGCTTGCGCAAGCGGTGTGGCATGCTGTGCTGCGCGTGCAGAGCGGCCGTCCCTTTCCCGCCAGTCTGTAAACATTCTCCCCGTACTTGTGTATGGGGTGCGAAAAAAGCCGTATCTTCGCGCAGGAAACAATTATCCTGGAGGCCAGACAAAGGCTTCCTGCCAACCAACAACACATTTATAACACATGAAGAAAAGCATCTTATCACTCTGTCTGGTGGCCATGCTTTCGGCAGGCACGCAGGCCCAGCCTACTCCGCGGCACGAACTGGCACCCACTCCACCCATGGGATGGATGACCTGGAACATGTTCAAAGGCGACATCAACGAGCAACTGATACGCGAGACAGCCGATGCCATGGTGGCAAGCGGCCTGGTGGAGGCTGGCTATAAATACATCTTCATCGATGACCTATGGCAGGGAGGACGTGATGTGCGCAACAATATCATCCCCGACCCAAAGAAGTTCCCGTCGGGCATCAAGGCGCTGGCCGACTATGTTCATGCGCGTGGCATGAAGCTCGGAATCTATTCCGATGCCGCACAGCTCACCTGCGCTGGCGCTACCGCCAGTCTGGGGTTTGAGGAGCAGGATGCCCGCACCTTTGCTTCATGGGGCATCGACTATCTGAAGTATGACTACTGCAACGCACCTGAGGACAGTGCCACGGCGCGCCGACGCTACCGTGCCATGGCCGACGCCCTGCAGAAAAGCGGACGCGATATCGTGCTCGGCATCTGCGAGTGGGGTCAGCGTCAGGGCGAGGAGTGGTGCGAGCATGTGGGTGGCCAGCTCTGGCGCACCAGTTACGACGTGCGCGACATGTGGCGGGACGAGTCTCACCAGGGGGGCATGGGCATCCTGGACATCATCAACATCACTGCTCCCCTCAGTCCATACGTGCGCCACGGCCAGTGGCCCGATATGGACATGCTGGTGGTGGGGCTCAACGGCAAGGGCGGACCATCGAGCGACCTGGGCGGCAAGGGCTGTACACAGCATGAGTACCAGACTCAGATGAGCCTCTGGTGCATGATGTCATCGCCCCTCGCCCTGTCAAACGACATGCGCAAGCTCACTGCTGACGACCTCCGGATAATTTCCAATGCCGAGGCCATTGCCATCAACCAGGATGCGCTGGGCAAGGCAGCCGAGCGCAAGGTGTGCCAGGACGACCAGCAGATCTTTGTGCGCGAACTCTCGGGCGGCCGTCATGCGGTGGCGCTGATAAACACCGCCGACCAGGACAGGCGTATCACCGTGGATTTCCGCTCCCTTGGCCTCACCGGCAAATACCGCCTGCGCGACATTTGGGCGCACAAGCAGATAGCATCCAAGGCCACCAAGTGGACCGGCACAGTGGCTTCCCACGAGACCAAAGTGTGGGTGCTGGAGTAAAGGCAACGAACAGAATAGAACTATGCAAAGCGGCGGGGAGGGTTGAAGAAGACCTGTTCCTGCCGTTTTCGTTTGTGCCGGGTTGTTCCGTCTTGTTCATTCCGTGAATTGCGGGAGAACGGTTGGTGACAGAAGCAGAAAGTTTGGATAAGCTGTTGCACTTAGGAAACGAATTCGTATATTTGCATTCTTAATTGTAATCTATAGAGGAAAGATATGGCAACTTACACTATAACATTGAACGAGCGGACCGCGAGCGGGAAGGCCCTGATGGCATATCTGAAGGCTCTTGGCGTGCTGGTCCAAAAGGTTTCCCCCAATGCAAAGGGCAGTTATCTGCGCTCACAAGAGGATATCAAGGCTGGTCGCGTGGAGAAGTTCGCTTCTTCCGACGAGATGTTTGATTCGCTGGGCATCTGAGTGCACATGTATGAGATAAGGATGACAAGGACGTTCCGCAGGGATACGGAACGTTGCCGCAAGCGTGGCTACGATATGGAATTGCTCAAGAGAGCGATTCGGGCGCTTGAGGCCGATGGGGTGTTGCCTGCATCGTATCGTGCTCATAAACTCGTGGGGAACTATGCGGGTTGTTGGGAATGCCATCTTAAAGGCGACTGGTTGCTGGTGTGGGAACAAAATGACAGCGAACTAACGTTGCTCTTTACGGGTACAGGTACGCATGCCGACCTTTTTGGATAGATTCTTTTCCTCAGTGGACTCCTCCTTGCGTCCGTATTCGCTTGATGGCAACGAGGCTTCCTTGAGGGTGGAAAGTGAATTGCCAATGGTATCCCAAACTGTTGGGTAAGACCATGTACCACATAGCTTACTTCTCTGTCGCATGCTCAGTCAGAAGAAAGAAGGCGAAGGGAATGTTATGCTATGATATAGTTAAACAAAGTTAAAGGCGGCGGGAGCGGGCAAGGAATGCTTGGTCCCGCCGTTTCAGGTGTAAAAGGACATGACAAAGACAGATATGAAAAGTATGATGAAGACTATGGCCCTGATGGGCGCAACAGCGGTGGCTCTCGCAGGCTGCCGCTCGGCAAGAGTGGAAAAGACTGCTGCTGGCGATGAGCCAAACTGGAGTGTGAGCAAGGACATCGACGGTTCTTACCTGGTGCTGTCGGATGCACAGCGCGAGATGGTGGGGCAGAACAATGACTTTGCCTTCAATCTCTTCCGCAAGACCATGGGTATGGACTCCCGCGTAATATCGCCCTTGAGCGTCACCTGCCTGATGAGCATGCTGGCCAATGGCGCCGGCGGCGACACCCAACAGCAGGTGCTTGCCACCCTGGGCTGGGCAGGTAAGGGACAGAACCAGCCTACGCTGAGGAACATCAACGAGTTCTCGCGCATGATGATGGAGAAGGCCGGCCATATGGACAGGGATGTGAAAGTGAACATTGCCAATTATGTGGCAGTGAACAACCGCTTCAAGGTGAACAGTGAGTTCCAGAAGACGGTGGAGCGAAACTATAAGGCGGGCGTTGAGAGCCTGGACTTCACTTCCCCCAAGACGCTCAAGCGCATCAACGGCTGGTGCTCCGACCAGACCCACGGCATGATTCCCAGCATCATCGACCAGGTTGACCCACAGGCCGTATCCTACCTGATGAACGCCATCTACTTCAATGGAACGTGGGCAGATAAGTTTGACAAGAAGCAGACCAAGGTGGAACCTTTCCGCGGCTATACGCGTGACATGAAGCGTGTGAACATGATGCACCGCCACGATGACTACTATTATGCCGACGGCGAAGGCTACCAGGCTGTGCGCATCCCCTACGGTAACGGAGCCTACAGCATGACCGTGCTGCTGCCTGCCGAAGGCAAATCGGTGAGTGAGATAATGGCTGGGATGAACGGAGAGAAGTACGAGGCTTTGCTCGGCAACATGGCTGAGTGTGACGTAGATCTGAAGCTCCCGCGCTTCACCACCGAGGTGGAGCAGCCTCTCAATGAGGTAATAGCAGAGCTGGGTGCGCCGCTCATCTTCACCCCGCAGGCCGACTTCCGCCAGTTTGCAAGCGGCCAGTTCAGCGTGTCGAAGATGCTTCAGAAGGCCAAGATAGAGGTGAGCGAGGAGGGTACAAAGGCCTCCGCTGTGACGGCCGCCATCATGTGTATGAGTCTGATGCAGCCTGAGGCTAAGCGTAGCGTGGTGTTCCATGCCGACCGCCCCTTCGCTTACATCATCAGCGAACGCAGCACCGGCAGCATCTTCTTTATGGGACAGTTCACCGGCGAGTAAGATAAGACCGTTTCCCCATCGCCCTGTACATACAGGTCAGTGGCGACGGAAAAGCCCGAGGAGTGGAGCGCATGGCTTCATCCTCGGGCTTTCTGTTTCGTGCCCATGCCGTTGGCTGGCCGTCCAGCTCTGGCATGGGTGGTCAGATGCACCGCGCTGCATGTACCATTGCACCGCGCTGCGTTGGTCATTGCAGCGCGGTGCGTTGGTCATCGCACCGCACTGCGTTTCTTAACGAAGTTTGCATGGTGCAGGGTGGGGGCGTTCTGCGATAGGTCTTGCACCCTATAGGCGCGAAGTCTCCTATCTGCCGACTTCATTTTATCAGGAACTTGCGCGACTTGCCGCCTGCGTGTGCCACATAGGTGCCACGGCGCAGGGCCAGGCTGCGGAGCAACTTGCTGTTGAGGTTGCCGCGCAGACTTGCCACCATGCTGCCGTCGGTGGAATACACGCACACCACTCCAGGATGCCCCTTCTGTGTGTCCCCTTGCACTTTGCTGACGGCTGTGGGGAGCAGCGAACCCTTGTAGCGATAGTTGAAGCGGCCGTTTGGCGCACAGTCGCCATTGGCAATGAAGTCGAGAATCTCGGTGGTGAGCAGGGGCGTGTTGTCCGTCCACTTGAAGTCGAAATCCACGTCCTCGAGCATCCCGAGGCTGGCACGCGACACTGCGTACATCATCTCCTTACCCTCCTTGACGCATGTTACCGCCTCCACGTTCTGCCATGACTTGGTTTCGCTGTCCCAGCGCATGAGGGTGGGTGTGACGCCCGAACGGCTTATGCGGTAGTCATACCCCTCCCACCCGGTGGTGTAGTTCTTATCTACATTGAGCAATACGCTCATGTAGTCGGTGGCTATGGAGTGCGATGCATAGGGGATGTATTGTGCGGCGCGGGCGTATAGGTAGAGGCTGTCGGCATCGCGGCTCACCTTGCATGCCACTATGTCGGCGCTCTTGCGCTTCATACATACGGCTTTCATGGCCGATGTGGAGGTGTAGGCCACATCGCCCGGCTCGTCGAGGAATTCGGGTGTGATGTCGGCCCATTGGGCAAAGCCCAGTTCGGTGTTGATGGTGTGGCACACTGTGGGTGCGGGTATCTTGTTCACGCCACGGTAGCGGCGCACGCCAGAGACCATCTGCATGTAGTAGTTGTCGCGTATGAGAGGCTCCGAGCTGGGCTCTATGTCGCGGTTGAACTCCTGGTTATATACATCCACAAAGTAGGTTTCGCCTATGGCCTTGGCCGCTCCTGGGCGTGTGTAGCCCTTCTCGCCCTCGCTCTTCACGATGAACCTCTGTGCCATCCACTCGTTCCACTGTGTGAGCATGAGCACCTTGGGATGCTTGCTGATGGCCTGCTTGAGCTGTTCGGCAAAGAACTTGCCGTAGGGAGTCACGCTGCACAGTCCGTACTTATCCACCGCCGGCTCCCTGCCGTTGCTGTAGCTCTTGCCTATGCTCGAGCTGGGATGCATGGCTGTGGAGATGGTCATCTGCTCATACACAGTGCGTCCGGTCTCCTTGGAATAATTGGTCTTCTGGGGGTAGAAGGCGAGCCAAGGCCATTTGTCCTCCCCTTCCTCCCATGCCCAACTGTGCCGCATGGTGAAGTGGTCGCGTATCTCCTGGCTGATGTCGGCCTTTGCCGAGGCGTCGATAAGGATAAGCGGCTTGCCGTTCCAGCGGAACCAGTACTTGTCGTTGGCCGCTTCCTTGTACCATTTATTATAGAGCTGCGTCACCACGCCTGCGGTGTTGGCGTGGCAGCAGAAGGCCAGCTTGGGTGATGGAAGCCCCAGCGAGGTGCGTCGGTCTATCTCGTTGATGACCACCTGCACCTGTGCATCGTAGGTGAAAGCGTTGGTCACATCGAAGAAGTAGAAGTCTATGCCCGCATCGGTGAGCATCTGCATGTGCTTGGCCACGATGAAGCGGTCGCCCCCGCTATAGTATCCCAGCGCCGGTTTGCTGCCCCAGTGGAACTGTCCCTCGGCACCCCATGCGGGCGAGTCAGGGTTCTTCTCCAGCAGTCGGGTGATGTCCTTCACCTCGGCGCCGTGCTGTCCGTGCCACACATAATAGAACATGCCCACACGGCACGCGGTATCTTTCTGCGCACGGCTTACGCCCATGTCGGATGAGGCCACGTTGCGGCCCAGTCCGTCGCAGCACACCCATGTGTCGCTCATTACGTCCACATTCTGTCCCACGACCAGCGATGCGGTGGTCATCAGCACGGCTGCTATGGCCGTGCACCTCTTTGTCTTGGTTGTTTTTGCTCTCATCTTAGTTCTCAGGTTTATGGTGGTTTGAATGTCTTATTATAGAGAGTAAAGTGTTTCTTGCCGGTACGTGGATTGCAGGATGACAGTCAGGTGGTGGCTTGTGCCGCCTTGGCCTTCTTCCCGGAGTTCAGTGCCACAAGCATTCCGCCTATGAGCACCATGCAGCCCAGCAGCGCCATCCAGGTGACGCGCTCGTGTAGCACCACGGCACCCACCGTCATGGTGAGCAGGCTTTGGAAATATACATAGTTGGTGACACGCACGGCACCCAGCACCTTCATCACCCTGTTCCACACCAGGAAACCGCCTGTGGAGGCCACCAGTCCCAGCATGAGCAGTGAGTAACAGGCCGACCACATGCGCCGGTGGCTTACTGCCACCAGGCACATATAGGCCAGCAGGAACCGATAGAAGAAGATGTCGGCAGGTGTAAGGCCATATCCTATCAGCACTTTACTGCTGACAAAGGTGGTGCCCCATACGGCCACCACAAGCATTGCTCCCACATGCCCCATCCACTCCTTCATATTAGCGTACCATTATCTTTCGTCCGTCCTTGATGTAGATGCCGCGTTGGGGAGTGCCCGTAATGCGGTGGCCCAGCAGGTCATAGAGGGCTGCGGGCTGTGCAGAAGCATCATCGGCACCAGTCACTTCATGGATGCCGGTGGCCAGTGACACCTGTATGGGCTCGCTCCAATTGCTTGTGGCGAATCCGTCGGCCAGCGCACGCACACGATAGGTGTATGTAGCATCGGCGGTCAGATTGGTGAAGGTGTAGGCGGTGGCAGCGGTGGTCACAGTCTGGCTCTTGCTTTTGTGGGCCTGTGCACGCTTGCCTATGGTCTTCACAGGAGCCTTGAAGAGTGTGCTGAGGTCGTCATCGCTGAAGGTGCCGTCGAGCACAATCACGCGAGATACATAGGCGCGGTTGCTGGAGAAGAGCACCACCTGGCAGCCTTCAGACACATCCTCGATGGGTACTGCGAAGTAGGCATCCTCCTTCTCCAGTGTTGCTTTGCCCAGCAATTCGGTCTGTCCGTCTCCTTCGCTGTAGCCGATCTGCAGCTTGTTGCTCTTTTCGTTGAACCAGCGAGCCACTATCACCACGGTGATGGCACCGTTGCTGGGGCTGATGGCAGGCGTTGTGAGTCTGCCTGCTACACTGCTGGAACCCATCTTCACTTCGTTGCGGGGTGTGGTGAACAGCTTCAGGCCGGTCCATCCAGCGGTATGGGTGTACTCGTCGAGCTTGTTGGCAACGTCCTGGGTGCCGTCCTGGGTCTTTCCGTTATTGAAGCCCTTGAAGTTCTCATCCAGCAGGATGCTCTCCTCGATGCTGCCTTCGTTGTTCCCGGTAGCGGTCAGCTGCACCTCGTAAGATGTAGCACCCTCCACCTTCTGCCATTGTGCAGTGAAGCCGCTGGCAGTCACTTGGGTGGCAGGCAGTGCGGTGGGAGTGGCCAGTTGTGGCAGAGCCTTGCCGCCGTCAAAGGTGAAACTGATGAGTCCGTTCTTCTCTGCAATGTTCTCGATGGGGTGTCCCATGAACTTGCGACCGTTGCTGTTGAGGTTGTAAAGCTTGGCAGCAGGGTTGCTGCTGTCGGTCAGCTTGGTGTTGTTGGAGGTGCCTGGCCAGGTATCCCCCGTGGTGTTGTAGTGTGACAACTTGCCATCGGCGGGGATGATGGTCATGCGCTGGTGGCTGGCCACATTGTTGACGGTGTTCTGCTTCCATGCGTTGCTGTTGAAATCAACGTGCAGGACGAGCATGCCATGTGCGGGAGCATAAGCATCCCAACTCTCCTGCTGGTGGTTCTCGAGCAGGTAGTACTCACCGGGGAACTTGGGGTTGTCGTTCCTGATGAGGTATGCTACGGGCTCCTTAGTGATGGCCGGCATGTCATTCACGTTGCAGGGCTGTGTGAGTTCTACGGGTGTGAGCCATCCGCAATACATGCGCTCGTAGCTGGTGAAGGGAGCAGGAGTCTCGCCGTAGCCGTCCTCGCCGTTGTACGAACCATAGTCCATCAGATCCCACACGTTCATGCCGAAGTTCTCTCCATCGGCGCTCGTATCGTACATGTCGGGGATGGCCAGGCAGTGGCTGAACTCATGGCAGGCTGTGCCAATGCCGTCCATCTTGTTGCCCGAGGAGCCGCGCAGCTCGCTGGAGCAGGCATAGGTGTCGATGGTGACTCCGTTGATGGTGAGGGCACCAGGGCCGTCATTGTACTTGGCAGCCTCTGAGAGCTCATACTCATGCGGCCAGATGGTGTTTGCAGGTGCATCGGCATGCTCGCCGTAGCCTGCATATACCACATATACCTGGTCCACATAGCCGTCGCCATCCCAGTCATATCTCTTGAGGTCGATGCCTGACACGGCCAACTTCACGGCTTCGGCCACCATCTCAGCGGCATGTTTGTCGTTGCCGTCGCTGTCGTTGTCGCCGTAGTAGGAGAGGTTCTTGCTCAGTGTGACGGGTCCCATGACGTCGAAGTCGAGGGAGAACTTGCCGTAGCTCTGGCTCAGGAAGTAGTCGCGAACCGAGCCCGTGCAGTTGTTGTCCGAGTAGCCGGCCTTGTTGAAATAGTCATTGTATTCTGCCTGGGTATGCTGCATCTTCTTGTCCTTGTAGTTGACCAGAATCACGAGGCCTTTTCTTTCTCCAGAGATAGGATTGGTCTCGGCGCCCCATGCAGCCTTGCGCTTGGTGCGTTTGGCTATTCGGTGTGCGTTGCGTGCCTGCACCTTGGCCTGCAGCTTGCTCTGTGCCTGCTGCAAGGATATCTCTTGGGGGATGTTCTCTTCGTTCATTACAAAGGCGCGGCCGTCTGCTGTCTTCCAGTAGTGATAGTTCTCGTCACCGCTCAGTGTGGCTGTCACCTGGGTGCCGTCGCTCAATGTCAATGTGCGCTGTGTGCGCCTGGCTGGCACTGCACTTGCAGTCAGGGTCAGCATGGCCAGCGCGATAGATAGAATGATTTTCTTCATAAAGTGATATTGTTCAACGTATATATACTTTCCTTACACTGTTGTCGGGGTAGCGCAGCACATAGATGCCGGCGCGCAGGGAGAGGCGATGGATCTCGTCGGCTTGGCACTCGGTGACGAACATACCGTCGGTGGCAAACACGCGCACACGCTGCTCGCTCTCCTGCATATCGCTGATGCCTGTGGCCAGTGTGCTGAATGTGGCGGGCACCGACCATGCTCCGTTGAGGTAGTCATCGGCCATAGCCTGCACCTCGAAGGTGTATATGTGGTTCTCCTGCAGTCCTGTCACCCTGTGGCTGGTGCCGTTGATGCTGTCGGCCAGGCACACTACATCCTGTCCGTCAAGTACCTTCAGCCGGTAGCATTGTGCTTCAGATACGGGCTGCCAGACCAGAGTGGCTTCGGTCTCACCTGTTTCCTGGGCTTCGAGACCAGTGGTGAGAGCCAGTGTGCCGCGTGGCATGAACTTCAGTGTTACCAGTCCGTCTTCATCCTCCTGTATATCCACGATGGGCTTGCTCATGTATTTCCCCGTGAAGAGAACGCTGGCCGGTGTGGTATTGTCCGTCAGTTCGTGGTTGTCAGAGGTGCCTGGCCACAGATTGCCACGCAGGCTCTCCACCCACTGGTCCAGCGAAGAAGCGTTGTTGCTGCCTATAAGCGAGTTGTTGGCAGGGATGATGGTCATGCGCTGATGGCTGGCCTGCACGTTCACGGTGTTGCTTGTCCAGGCGGTGGCAGAGTAATCCACGTGTGTGATCATCAGTCCGTGTCCGCGGCTGCCACACATCTTCACGTCCCATCCATCGGCCTGTCTGTTCTCCAGGATGTAGTATTCATTGGTGTTGAAGTCGCTCACCACCTTCCATCCACAGCCTCCCTTGGCAAAACTGTGCAGGTGCAGAGTGGTGGGTTCGCTCACTGTCTGGAGCGGTTGCCAGCCCATGAAGTCGCGTTCATAGGCGGTGTAGCCCACGGGGGTGAAGCCATTGTTGGCATATTCACCATAGTCCATCACGCTCCAGAAGTCCATGCCGAAGCATGTGCCACGTGTGTCATAGAAGTCGGGCAACCCCAATGCATGGCTCAGTTCGTGCACAAACACGCCCACGCCATCGGGGATGGATATGTATTCTCCTGTGGAGAGTTTCTTCATGCGGCTTTCACATACAGATGAGTTGGCGGCAAAGCGGATACCGCCGATGGTGCTTGCACCGCTCACCTCCTTGGGCCAGATGGCATTCTCATCAGTGCTGTTGCTCTCTCCCAGCCCGGCAAAAACGAACATCACCAGGTCAACAGCGCCATCGCCGTCGTTGTCATAGAGGCTCCAGTCTGTTCCTGCGGCCGTGGCTTTGCTGATGGCTTCAGAGCAGAACTTGTCATAGTTGATGTCCTTGCGCTTTCCGTCGGCCGAGTTGGCGCCGTAGTAAGCGTATCCCTTGTCGAGCTTGACGGGACCGATGGCGGTGAACTCAGGCTGGAATTCTCCTCTGCTCTGCTCTGTAAAGTACTCGCGCAGGCTGCCCTTGCTGCCGTGGCCGGTGTAGGGCGAACCATCGGCGTTGCCGTTACAGTAGAGATGGTAGTAACGGTTCACGGCTTCGGCATCCTCGCCTACGGCAAAGCCCTTGTCGGCAAACGACACCAGCACCACGGGCACGCGCTTCACTCCGTGCTGTCCCAGTGGTGCACCGGCAGCCGAACCCACCTTGCGTCGCACAGCCTTGCGCCTGCCGTTGGCCTCCGAGAGCAGCGCCTGCCACTCCTCATCGTCCTCCACCAGCCGGTAGCCCAGCGAATCACGCACGATGGTCTCCCCTTCGTCGGTCATGTAATAGGTGAAATGTTCGTCGCCCATGCGGGTTACCTCCAGCTGTGAGCCGTTGGCAAGTGTTATGTTGATACGTATGCGCTCGGATGGAGCCGCGCTTAGCGGTTGGACAGAAGCGCATATGGTAGCCGCCAGAAGCGTAAGGCCCAAGAGCCGTCTCCCAGTGAATAATCTTGTCATAAAGTCTATAATATAATATGTATTGTAGTGCAAAGGTACGGTTTTTTGGGTGCAGGAAGAAAAAAAGTGGTGCAAACATTTGCGGGCAAGAGTAAAAGTTTATACTTTTGCAACGCAATAAGGCAATGGGGGATTAGCTCAGCTGGCTAGAGCGCTTGCATGGCATGCAAGAGGTCATCGGTTCGAACCCGATATTCTCCACACTACGCGGGACGGGAGATTTGTCATGAGGGACAAGTCTCCCGCTCTTGTTTAAGCTGGATTATACAATTAAAACTTCAAGATATGGACAAGCAGAAGAGGGTCACACTCCCCGAAAACGCATTCAGAGAACTCAAGGAGGGCGAACAGTACACACCGCTGATGCCCAAGGACTCGCATCCCCGCGAGGTGACAGCATGGTCAGTGGGGTGGGGTATCCTGATGGCAGTGCTCTTCAGTGCCGCTGCTGCCTACCTGGGACTGAAGGTAGGTCAGGTGTTTGAGGCAGCCATTCCCATCACCATCATCGCTGTGGGCGTGAGCGGAGCCACTCACCGCAAGAACGCCATGGGCGAGAACGTCATCATCCAGAGCATTGGCGCCTGCAGCGGAGTCATTGTGGCAGGAGCCATCTTCACGCTTCCTGCGCTCTACATCCTGCAGGCCAAGTATCCCGAGATGACTGTCAACTTCCTCGAAGTGTTCTTTGCCAGCCTGCTGGGCGGCATTCTGGGCATTCTGTTCCTTATTCCCTTCCGCAAGTATTTCGTCAAGGAAATGCATGGCAAGTATCCTTTCCCCGAGGCTACAGCCAGCACACAGGTACTGGTGAGCGGCGGTCAGGGAGGTTCGCAGGCTCGTCCCCTGCTCATAGCCGGACTGCTGGGCGGACTGTATGACTTCTGTGTGGCCACCTTCGGATTGTGGAACGAGAACTTCACCAGCCGTGCCATTCTGTGGGGCGATACCGTAGCCGAGAAGGCCAAACTCGTGTTCAAGTGCAATACCAGTGCGGCTGTGCTGGGCATGGGTTACATTGTGGGCCTCAAGTATGCCTTCATCATCTGCTGCGGCTCCGCCCTGGTATGGTGGCTGATAGTGCCTGCCATAGCCCTGCTGTTCCCCGACCTGGAGATCTCCACCGGACTTACAGCGGCTGCCGCATCGCCTGAGGAGCTCTTCCGTTATGCCAAGAGCATCGGTATAGGCGGTATTGCCATGGCCGGTGTGATAGGTATCGTCAAGAGTTGGAAACTCATTGTGGGCGCAGTGAAGCTGGCTGCCTCCGAGATGGGAAGCAAGAAGAGCGACGGTGCCGATGTGGAGCGCACCCAGCGTGATATTCCCATGCGCAGTGTGGCACTGGGCATCATTGTGGCACTTATTGCCACCTTCCTCTTCTTCCAGTGGGATGTGATGGGCGGCGTATTGCGCTTCAGCCTGGTGGCTATCCTGCTGGTGGCCGTCATCACCTTCCTTTTCACCACCGTGGCAGCCAATGCCATTGCCATCGTAGGCTCCAACCCCGTGAGCGGAATGACGCTCATGACTCTCATCCTGGCTTCTGTCATCATGGTGGCAGTGGGCCTGAAGGGCACTTCAGGCATGGTGGCGGCCCTCATCATGGGCGGTGTGGTGTGTACGGCACTCAGCATGGCCGGCGGTTTTGTCACCGACCTCAAGATAGGTTACTGGCTTGGAGCCACTCCACAGAAGCAGGAGACCTGGAAGTTCCTGGGCACTCTGGTGAGTGCGGCAACAGTGGCCGGTGTGATTATGATACTGAACAAGACCTATGGCTTCGACAATGGCCAGCTCTCTGCACCTCAGGCCAATGCCATGGCAGCCGTCATCGAACCGCTGATGAACGGTAGTGGTGCACCCTGGTTGCTCTATGGCATCGGCGCTGCCATTGCCCTTCTGCTCAATGCCTGTGGTGTGTCGGCCCTTGCCTTTGCACTTGGCATGTTCATCCCATTGGAGCTCAACCTGCCCCTGTTGGCTGGTGGAGCCATCCAGTGGTTTGTTTCCACACGCAGCCAGGACGCTTCGCTCAACAATGCCCGCAGCGAGCGTGGCACTCTGCTCAGCAGTGGATTTATCGCCGGTGGTGCTCTGATGGGTGTGGTGAGTGCAGCCTTGCGCTTCGGCGGAGTGGAGTTCGATTACGCCTCATGGTGGGACAACACGCTGAGCGAACTGCTCTCGCTGGGCATGTACTGCATGCTCTGCATCTTCCTCATCAAGCATAGCATGAAGGCCAAAGCCTGACCTAAAAGGGCGAAATACAGCTCTTTCGGACAAAAAAGCGCGGCAAGGGACGACCACATACGCAGAAAAGTCGTACCTTTGCCGCGCTGTCACGTGTTGGCAGCATATTTCAAACCTATAATTAAAGTTTAATTAAATTATGGCAACAAAAATCAGATTGCAGCGCCACGGCCGTAAGGGTTATGCCTTTTACAGCATCGTAATCGCTGACGTAAGAGCTCCACGCGATGGTAAGTTTACAGAGAAGATTGGTACGTACAATCCCAACACCAATCCTGCCACTGTAGATTTGAAATTCGACCGCGCCCTTTATTGGGTAGAGGTAGGCGCACAGCCCACCGACACGGTTCGTAACATTCTGTCTGACGAGGGTGTTTATTTGATGAAGCACCTCCGTGGTGGTGTGAAGAAGGGTGCTTTTGATGAGGCTACCTGTGATGCAAAGTTTGCAGCATGGAAGGACGACAAGCAGAAGGGCCTGGAGGCTTTCGAGGCCAAGAAGGCTGCTGACAAGAAGGCTGCTGAGGCAGCTCGTCTGGATGCAGAGAAGAAGGTCAACGAGGAGATCGCTAAGAAGGTAGCCGAGAAGAAGGCTGCAGAGGCTGCTGCTAAGGCAGAAGCTGAGGCAGCTGGCGCTGAGGGCGCACAGGCAACCGAGGGTGAAACAGAAACTCCCGCAGAGGCTTAAGCAATCAATCACAAACCATTATTTCAATTAGACTTTTTCCAAACAACAACCAGAGGGGCGTTGCCGTGAGGCAATGCCCCTCATCTTTTTCTCTTGAAGCTGTTCTATGTCCTGGGGAACATGCTGCCTTGCACGCCCTGGAGCCTTCTGTTTGCGAAATGAGCCTGCTTCTTGGGTTGAGTTATATGCGTCTGATAATCAGCGAAACGTAGTACCACAAGAATGATGATGTGCTGATACTGTAGTTTTAGCTATCTGGTACTGGAGTATCAGTAGTGGGTGTATGGCAGTATCAGCATACTGAAATTGCCGGGTATCCTTGCTTGCTTTTCCTGCGCAAGCGATTTCCCTTTTTCTCCCGACAGACTTCATGGGAATGTGTACCTCGAATCCGTCTGCGGGGAAGGTTGGTTCGTGTGGAGTAAGGGGGTGCTGTGCTTGAATCCGTGCAGTAATGGACAGGCCAATATGCTGTGGTGCTTGAATTATCGGAAAGAGGTGCTTGAGTCTGCGTAATGCGATGTGTTGGCTGTTGGAGCTTATTGCATCTGTGATTGCAGCGTGCTGGGTTTCTGAGGTCAGTGGGAAGTGGTGTAACAGCAAAGGGGCTGTCCCGCTTTCGGAACAGCCCCTTGCTTGTAGTGATGGCAGGGAAACGATGATGTGTATCCCGCCTTTCTGCTGTGGGTTATCGGATTTCCACTTCTTCCTTCATGTCTATCTCCTGGCCCTGTGCGTCGTAAAATTCGTATTGCAGGAAGGCCAACTTCTGGCTGGGGATTACTTTCACGCCGAAGCCAAAGCGCCACTGCCAGCGTTTCTTGATAGAGAGCAGCCCCTGGTTGAGGTAGGCTGCCACGTAGGGATGCACGTGCAGGGTGAAGTTCTTGATGCCCAACTTGTAGTAGAGAAGTTCTATCTTGCCCTCGAGCACCTTGTCGAAGAGGAAACTGCTCTTGATTGTGCCTGTTCCGTGACAAGTGGGGCAGGTCTCATCCACCTTCACGTCCATCACGGGACGCACACGTTGGCGTGTGATCTGCATAAGCCCGAACTTGGACAGAGGCAGGATGTTGTGGCGTGCGCGGTCACGCTTCATGTTCTCGCACATGTGCTCATAGAGCTTCTGACGGTCTTCTGCCAGCTTCATGTCGATGAAATCTACCACGATGATACCGCCCATGTCTCGCAGTCGCAACTGTCGTGCCAGCTCGTCGGCAGCACCCAGGTTGACGTCGAGTGCATTGGCTTCCTGTCCGTCCTTGTTGCGTGTGCGGTTGCCGCTGTTCACATCCACCACGTGCAGAGCTTCGGTGTGCTCGATGATGAGGTATGCACCGTGCTTGTAGGAAACGGTGCGTCCGAAGCCCGACTTGATTTGCCGTGTGATGTCGAAGTTGTCAAAGATGGGCAGCTTGCCGCGGTAGAGCTTTACGATATCTGCTTTCTCGGGTGCGATGATGGATACGTATCCCTTCACTTCATTGAATACATCTTCGTTGTTGACGTAGATGTTTTCGTAACTGGGGTTGAATACGTCGCGGAGCATACCCACTGTGCGGCTCGTCTCCTCGTAGATGAGTGCGGGGAGCTGCTGTGCTTTCTGTGCATTGCGCAGGGTCTGTTCCCATCGGGCAGCCAGCACCTTCATCTCGGCGTCGAGTTCTGCCACGCGCTTGCCCTCGGCTACGGTGCGTACGATGACACCGCAGTTGCGCGGTTTGATGCTCTGTATGGTCTGCTTGAGTCGTGCCCGCTCCTCTGAGCTTTTGATTTTGGTCGATACCGACACCTTGTTGTCAAAGGGTACGAGCACCAGATAGCGTCCCGGGAAAGTGATTTCGCAGGTGAGTCGTGGTCCCTTGGTGCTGATAGGTTCCTTCACTATCTGCACCAGCAGTTCCTGGCCCTGCTTGAGCACATTCTGCACGCTTCCGTTCTTCTCCAGTTCTGGCTGGAACGATGCTTTTGCGTGCGGATAGAGGTTCTTCTTGTCGTTGAGTACCTGTTTGAGGTACTTGGCATACGAGTTGAATTGGGTTCCGAGGTCCAGATAATGCAGAAAGGCGTCTCTCTCATGTCCCACGCTTACGAAACATGCGTTGAGTCCTGGCATGAGCTTATGCACCTTGGCCAGGTAGATGTTGCCCACCGAGAAGGAGGCAGACTGGCCTTCTTCCTGATATTCCACCAGTCGCTTGTCTTCGGTAAGTGCGATGGATATCTTCTTGGGCTGTACATTGATGTAGAGTTCGCTTGTCATACTCTGGTTGTCTAACTAAAAAAAGACTCGGCGACAGAGCAATGACTGTCACCGAGCTATCCTTTACTGAGAGAGTCTTACTTGCTCTTGTGTCTGTTCTTTCTCAGTCTCTTCTTACGCTTGTGCGTTGACATCTTGTGTCTCTTATGCTTCTTTCCGTTTGGCATAATTGTATTATTTTATTGGGTTAGTATATCCGATTTCTGCTTATGAGCGTACAAAAGTACTGCTTTTCCTCAATACGACCAAGAGTTAGGGGCGAATTTTGAGGTTTGGGTACGCATTTAAGTCCCTGGGCACCCCTCTCTTTGGGGTGCCGCAGTGCAAATCCGCAGTTCCTGTTTCGCAGTCCGCACTCCTTGTGCACTCACTTGTTGAGTCCTTCGGCAGTGTAGTACTTGGTCTTGCTCAGAGGCTCTATGCTGCCAAACTGGCTCCATCCTGCATCCTGCTTGTACTGGTCGAGGAATGCGTCGGGTACGTAGAGTGTGCAGCCCTTTGAGGGTGTGCAGTTCTTGGGCATGGGGTAGAACTCGGTGCTCAGCAGATATACCTTCTTGAACTTCTCGGGTGCGGGGAACATGCCAAACATGCGGTTCTTCACGTCATTGGGGATGGTGAGCTCCTCCACGCCGGTACATCCGTCGAAGGCACCATCGTCCAGCTTCTTCATCGTGATGGCCAGGATGATGCACTTGAGTGATGAGCAGTCCTTGAAGGCTCCCTCTCTGATCCACCATATCTGGTCGCTGAAGATGGCATACTGCAGTGACTTGCAGCCGTTGAAGGCATCTACGCCCACAGTGGATACGCTTGCCTTGAGGCCCTTGAGTGCTGAGCAGCCCATGAATGAGCGGTCATTGATGACGGGAACGAAGCCCTGGAAGTGCACCTGCTCCAGTGATGTGCATCCGCTGAAAGCATCCTCGGCGATGTGTGTCACCTTGGGGCCAATCCACATCTCGCGTATCTTGGTGTTGCCTTCAAACTCCTTCTGTCCGATGCTTGCAATCTGGCTGGTGAAGCCAAGCTTTTCAGCCTCCACAACTTTCTTCTCCGAGCGGTCCTTGCTGCTGTAGAAGTAGATGTCCTTGTCGGGCTTTGCACTGCTCTTCTTCTTGGTGCTGGTGCTTGTGGTCTGTTCCTTGTCATCCTGTGCAGCCTTGTTGCCGCATCCTGTCAGTGTGAGTCCGGCGGCCATAGCCAGTGCCAGAACCCATGCTTGTGTCTTGATGTGTCTCATGTCTTTTGTGTTGTGTGTATGGGTAAATACGTTTGTTCGTGTCACAAAGGTAGGCAAAATAATCCGCACCTCCACCAAAACCCCCGCTTTTTTACCCTTATTATATAAATAATGAGTACCTTTGCAGTTCCCTTGCAGGTTCCTTCGGGTATCATCGGAGGGCATTCTCCCGCGTGGAGAGGCTGGGTGGCAGGCACGCAGATGTGGCTTGCCCGAGAGGGAGGAAAGAAGATTAGCAAGCAAGAAACAAGAATGATTTCAATAGACCATTTGAGTGTGGAGTTCAGCGCACGGCCGCTCTTCACCGATGTCAGTTATGTCATCAACGACCGCGACCGCATTGCCCTGGTGGGCAAGAACGGTGCCGGCAAGAGCACGATGCTCAAGGTGATAGCGGGGCTGCAGGCTCCCACCGAGGGTACAGTGTCGGTACCGCGTGATACCACAGTGGCTTACCTGCCACAGGTGATGGTGCTGAGTGACGGACACACGGTGCGTGAGGAGGCCGAGAAGGCTTTTGCGGGCATCCGCGATATGGAGCGCCAGATACAGGAGATGAACGACCAGCTGGCCGAGCGCACCGATTACGAGTCGGAAGAATACATGTCGCTGGTGGAGCGCTTCACGCATCTGAGCGACCGCTTCCAGATGATGGGAGGCCTCAATTACCAGGCCGAGCTGGAACGCACCTTGCAGGGACTGGGCTTCAGCCGTAGTGACCTTGACAGGCCCACCAGCGAGTTCAGCGGCGGATGGCGCATGCGCATCGAGTTGGCAAAGCTTTTGCTGGGCCGTCCTGACGTGCTCCTGCTCGATGAGCCCACCAATCATCTCGACATCGAGAGCATTCAGTGGCTCGAGCAATTCCTCTGCACCCGCGCCGGAGCAGTGGTGCTGGTGAGCCACGACCGTGCATTTATAAATAATGTAACCAACCGCACGCTGGAGATATCCTGCGGACGGGTGTATGACTACAAGGTCAAGTACGACGAGTATATCAACCTGCGGGCCGAGCGCAGGGAGCAGCAGTTGCGTGCCTATGAGAATCAGCAGAAGGAGATAGCCGACATCAAGGCCTTCATCGAGCGCTTCCGCTATCAGGCCACCAAGGCTATACAGGTGCAGAGCCGCATCAAGCAGCTGGAACGCATCGTGCCTATCGAGGTGGATGAAGTGGATAACAGCGCTCTGCGTCTCAAGTTCACCTGCAGCCAGCGCAGCGGTGACTATCCCGTGATATGTGATGACCTGGCCAAGAGTTATCCTGCCCGTAACGCCAGCGAGACGGAGCATGTCATCTTCAGCAATGTCAACCTCACCATCAGTCGTGGTGAGAAGGTGGCGTTTGTGGGACGTAACGGCGAGGGTAAGACCACGCTGGTGAAGTGCATCATGGACTCTGCAGCCCATCCCGACAAGGATGGAGCGGGCAGCGGATTCTACTCGGGCAGCCTGCGCGTCGGGCATAATGTGCAGATAGGCTACTTTGCACAGAACCAGGCACAGCTTCTCGACGGCGAACTGACCGTGATGGATACCATCGACCGCGTAGCCAAGGGGGACATCCGACTCAAGATAAGGGACATCCTGGGCGCATTCATGTTCGGTGGGGAGGCTGCTGACAAGAAGGTGAAATTCCTGAGCGGCGGCGAGCGCACCCGTCTGGCCATGATAAAACTCCTGCTTGAGCCGGTCAACTGCCTTATCCTCGACGAGCCTACCAACCATCTGGACATGCGCTCGAAGGATGTTCTGAAGGCTGCCATACGCGATTTCGACGGCACGGTCATCGTGGTGAGTCACGACCGCGACTTCCTCGATGGGCTCGTGAGTAAGGTATATGAGTTCGGTGAAGGCAAGGTGCGCGAGCATCTGGGAGGCATCTACGACTTCCTGCAGGCTAAGCAACTCACCTCGCTCACTTCGCTCAATACGTCGTCCAGCCGCGAGACTGGTACCGGTCAGCCTGCTGCCGAGCCAGCCAAACCAGCCAAGGGAGGTGCGCAGAGCTACGAGGAGCAGAAGGCGCAGCAGCGCAAACAGAAGCGCCTGGAGAAGGCCGTTGCCGAGGCAGAGGAGCAGGTGACGCAACTGGAGGCTGCCATCCGCATCCTCGAAGAGCGGATATCTACCCCCGAAGGCAGTGCCGATACGTCGCTCTACGACAAACATGCCAACCTCAAGAAGCAGCTCGCCGAGGCCGAAAGCCTGTGGGAGCAGGCGGTGGAGGAGCTTGAGTCGCCCCTCTGAACCTCTTCCCCAAGGGAACTGACCACGCTGGGTGCTACAGTGCATGCAGAGGTTGGCCTCGCGCAAAGCGATAGAGAGACTGATTTGAAGTGATGAACAATTAAATTATAAACAACAACCCTTTCCCTTCACCCCATGACGGAACCCCTTGCAGGGCAGTCTGTCAGTCACGGGAGAGTGAGGAGAAGGCCATAACACAACACTATGAAGACAAAGTTGATGTTGCACGCGATGACATTCGCTGCTGTTCTGGCATCTTGCCAGACCAATGGAGGTGCAGGTGAGAAGTCGGGTATCGACCTGGCCAACCTTGACAGCACCTATCAGCCAGGCGCTGATTTCTACATGTATGCCACTGGTGGATGGCAAAAGAGCCACCCTCTGACGGATGAGTACAGCCGCTTCGGCAGTTTCGACATCCTGCAGGAGAACAACAACAAGCAGCTTCGCACGCTCATCGACAGCGTGGCAGGACTGGAGAACAAGCCAGGAAGCATCGAGCAGAAGATAGCCGACCTCTACAACTCAGCCATGGACTCTGCCACCCTGCAGCAGCATGGTCTCGACGACATGGCGGCTTTTCTGGCTTGCGACGGCTACCGTACCAGCGCCGAGGTGACCGCTCAGTGGCTTGACCAGGTTTGGCCCCGCATGGAGACACAGGGTGTGGATGGCCTGTTCGGCTTCTATATCGGAGCCGACGAAAAGGACTCCAAGAACAATATCCTCACCATTGGTCAGGGTGGTCTGACGCTTGGACAGAAGGATTATTACGTGGATGCCGACCCCGAGACCGCCAAGGTGCGTGAGGCTTATGTGGCTTACATCCAGAAGTTGGCTGCCCACGTGGGATTCAGCCAGGACGATGCTGCACGTATGGCACAGGATGTGATGCGCATCGAGACACGTTTGGCCAAGGCCAGCCGCAGCATGACAGAGTTGCGTGACCCTGAAGCCAACTATAATAAGATGTCTTACGAGCAGCTCAAGAAGGATTTCCCCGGCATCAAGTGGGACGCTTACTTCCAGAACTTCGGTATCTCCGGCCTCAAGGAAGTTATCGTGGGTCAGCCCGAGGCTATTCATGAGGTGGAGCGCGTACTGGCAGAGGAGACTCCTGAAGCCCTGCAGAACGTGTATTTGTGGCATGCCATCAACATGGCTTCTGGCTATGTGGATGACGAGAGCCGCAACATTGCCTTCTCATTCTGGGGTACTACACTGAGCGGAAAGACTCAGGACCGTCCCCGCTGGAAGCGTGCTGTATCGAGCGTTGATGGCTTCCTGGGCGAGGCTCTTGGACAGCTCTATGTGGCCAAGTACTTCCCTCCTGCAGCCAAGGAGCGTATGGAGAAGTTGGTGGCCAACCTGCAGCAGGCTCTGGGTGAGCGCATCGATGTGCAGGATTGGATGACTCCCGAGACCAAGAAAGTGGCGCGTGAGAAACTGGATGCCTTCTATGTGAAGGTGGGTTATCCCAATAAGTGGGCCGACTATAGTTCGCTGGAGATTGGTCACAGCTACCTTCAGAACGTTCTCGCATGCCAGGCATGGAGCCTCAAGGACCAGATAGCCAAGCATCTCAATAAGCCTGTGGATAAGGAGGAGTGGTTTATGACTCCCCAGACAGTGAACGCTTACTACAACCCCACAACCAATGAGATATGCTTCCCTGCAGGCATCCTGCAGCCTCCCTTCTTCGATATGGCAGCCGATGATGCGTTCAACTATGGTGCTATCGGCGTGGTCATCGGCCACGAGATGACTCATGGATTTGACGACCAAGGCTCTAAGTATGACAAGGACGGCAACCTGAAGACATGGTGGAAGCCCGAAGACACCAAGCGCTTTGAAGAGCGCATACAGGTGATGCGTGCTTTCCATGACAGCATCGAGGTGCTTCCCGGCCTGCATGCAAACGGCTCGCTCACTCTGGGTGAGAATATGGCCGACCATGGTGGACTGATGGTAGCCTTCCAGGCATTCGAGAATGCAACAGCCAAGAAGCCCCTTGGCACCAAGGACGGATTCACTCCCGAGCAGCGTTTCTTCCTGGCTTATGCCAACGTATGGGGGCAGAACATACGCGACGAGGAAGTACGCAAGCGCGTCAAGAGCGACCCGCACCAGTTGGGTATGTGGCGTGTGAACGGCCAGATGCCTCACATGGATGCATGGTATGATGCATTCGGAATCACCGAGAGCGACCCCATGTTCGTTCCCAAGGATAAGCGCGTGACCATTTGGTAAACAGCAAAGTCTTCCCGCCAGCATTCCTGGCGGGAGGACTTCATGCATAGCATATACATACAAAATACCATTTGAAGATTAAGAAACAAGCCTCCTCTTGTCCCTCCGGCAGGGCAGATTCTTCCTCTCACGAGGGAGGGTGAGAGGGGGCTTCTCTTTTCATCCATACCATATGCCGTTAAGATTACCAGACAAACTGCCCGCCATTGAGTTTCTCAAGCACGAGAATATCTTTGTGCTTGGTGATGAGCGGGCCAACAGTCAGGACATCAGACCGCTGCGCATCGTTGTGCTCAACCTGATGCCACTGAAGATAACCACCGAGACAGACCTCATCAGGCTGCTCTCCAACTCGCCCCTGCAGCTTGACATCCAGTTTATGAAGGTCAAGGCACACACCAGCAAGAACACACCAGTGGAGCATATGCAGGCTTTCTACCGCGATTTCGAGAAGATGGCAGACGAGAAGTTCGACGGAATGATTATCACAGGTGCCCCTGTGGAGCATCTTGAGTATGAGCAGGTCAACTACTGGGAAGAGGTGAGCGGCATCTTCGACTGGGCACGTACCCACGTCACCAGCACGCTCTATATCTGCTGGGCAGCCCAGGCCGGACTCTATCATCACTATGGGGTGCCCAAATATGCGCTGCCCGAAAAGATGTTCGGCATCTTCCCACAGACACCGCTCTGCCCGTCGCTCCCCATCTTCCGGGGTTTCGATGATGTGTTCTACATGCCTCACAGCCGTCATACCGAACTTCGTCGCGAGGATATCCTGGCCGTGCCAGAACTATCCCTCATAGCCGAAAGCCCACAGAGCGGCGTGGGAATGGTGATGGCCCGGGGCGGCAGAGAGATATTCATCACCGGACACTCCGAGTATTCGCCTTACACGCTCGACACTGAGTATAAGCGCGATCTGGGCAAGGGACTTCCCATCAAGATGCCTCTCAACTATTATCGCAACGATGACCCCTCACAGCCACCACTGGTCACCTGGCGTGCCCACGGCAACCTTCTGTTCCAGAACTGGCTCAACTATTACGTTTATCAGGAGACTCCATACGATATCAATGACATCCATTGAACTACTCTCACCGGCACAGAACCTCGAGTGCGGCATTGCGGCCATTGATCATGGTGCTGACGCTGTCTATATAGGTTCGCCTCGTTTTGGCGCGCGGGTAGCTGCGGGCAACAGTATCGACGATATTGCACGCCTGTGCCAGTATGCCCGCCCGTTCGGAGTGCGCATCTATGTGACGCTCAACACCATACTTCGTGATGACGAGCTCGATGATGCACGTCGCCTGGTATGGGATTTGTATCACGCAGGCATCGATGCTCTCATCGTGCAGGATATGTCTCTGCTCGAGATGGAGCTGCCGCCCATAGCCCTGCATGCCAGCACTCAGATGGACAACCGCACACCTGACAAGGTGAAGTGGCTGCAGAGTCTTGGCTTCGGACAGACGGTGCTTGCCCGCGAACTCACTCTTGACCAGATACGTGAGATACACCAGGCAGTGCCGCAGATGCCGCTCGAAGCCTTTGTGCATGGCGCTTTGTGTGTGAGCTACAGCGGACAGTGCTACGCTTCGCAGTACTGCTTCGGCCGTTCGGCAAACCGTGGCGAGTGCGCACAGTTCTGCCGTCTGCCCTTCACGCTTACCGATGCCCAGGGGCAGGTGCTCTCATCCGAGCGCCACCTCCTCTCGCTGCGTGATATGAGCAGGCAGCATTCGCTGGAGGAGATGATGGATGCCGGAGTGGTGAGCTTCAAGATAGAGGGCCGCCTGAAGGATGTTTCCTATGTCAAGAATGTGACTGCCGCCTACCGTCAGGCCATCGACCGCGTGCTCTCGCGCCGTGCTGCCGACTATCGGCGGGCTTCCCTCGGACGTTCCGAATTCACCTTCACCCCCGACCCGCAGCGTAGTTTCTCGCGCGGCTTTACCGACTATTTCCTGCACGGCAGGCAGGGCAGTGTGGCGTCGATGGATACTCCCAAGAGCCGTGGAACGGAGGTCGGTCGTGTGAAGGAAGTGTCGCAGGGCAGCATCGTAGTGTCTGGCACCACCGCCTTTGCCAATGGTGATGGCCTTTGCTATATGGATAGCGACGGCCGTCTGTGTGGTTTCCGTGTCAACAGAGCACAGGGCAACCGCCTCTTTCCCTCGTCGATGCCCGGTGTGCGGCGTGGTGATGTGCTTTGGAGAAACTACGACCAGGCCTGGGAAAGGCAGATGGCAGGCACCACAGCCCATCGCACGATAGGTCTGGAGATGCGCTTCGAGGATGTTGCCGAGGGTTTCCGCCTGACCCTGAAGAGGGAAGACGGTGCCCAAGAATCATTCTTCTATCCCTGCGAACATCAGTTGGCTCGCTCACCTCAGGACGATGGCATACGCCAGGTGCTGGCCAAGACGGGCGATACAGCCTATGCCTGTTCGCATGTTGAGGTAGCCCTTTCGCAGCCTTGGTTTGTTCCTCGCAGTCTTCTCACAGGCTGGCGTCGCGAGGCTTTGGCACAAGCTTTTGCTGGAAAGGCTGGCAGAGACGAACTGGCAATGCCCTCTGCCGATGCTTCTGCCGGTGCTTCTGCCGCCGGGTCAGTCAGCCAGAGTGGGGCAGAGAAGACTCCTGCCGTGCAACGCTTGCCTGCTTCCTCATCCTCACCGGCTTCCGATGAGGCCCGTCCAAACCAGCCTCACCTCACCTATCAGGCCAATGTGGCCAACCATCTGGCACGCCGATTCTATGAGCGCAATGGTTTCCAAGTGGATGAGATGGCTATGGAATGCGGGCGTACAGAGGGTAGAGACTATCTGCTCATGACCTGTCGCCACTGCCTGAGATACGAGTTCGGCTGGTGCCGCAAGCGTGGTGGTGCTGCTGCGCAGCTGGCCGAACCTCTTTACCTGAACCTGAACGATGGCCGTCGCTTCCGCCTGGAGTTTGACTGCCGCCGTTGTGAAATGAAAGTCTGGAATGCGTAAACTCCTCCCCCTTCTGCTCTCCCTCCTGCTCTCGTCCTGTTATAATAGGATAAGCGATGCGGGTCTCTACGAGGTCAATGACAATTTCGTGGTCACTGCCGACACCCTCCACCTGCAGGCGCAGCAGCCTCTGCACAATATGCCTATGCCCATGGATGGGTATGCCGACAGCCTTTTCATCCTGAGGGGTGAGGAACTGGTGGTGGCGCAGATAACCGTTATCCCCGAGGATACGATAGATAGCGTGTGGGTGAAGGTAGCACACGACCAGATGGTCATGGGCTGGACACACGAGCGCGAACTGCTCTCGGGCGTGGTGCCTGATGACCCCATCAGCCGCTTCATCTACATCTTCAGCCTTCGCCATCTGCCTTTTTTCGTGTGCCTTATTGTGCTGGCTCTGGTGCTGATAGTAGCCCGCGGTGTGCGGCATGCCCGTTCGCGGGTGTTCCTGCTCAATGATATAGCATCTGTCTATCCCACATTGCTCACCGTGGTATTGGGCGGTGCGGCAGTCCTCTATGCCCATATCCAGCGTTTCGAGCCTGATATGTGGGTCAGCTTCTATTACCATCCCACCCTCAACCCATTCTCCTTGCCCGTGCTGCTCGGCCTGTTCGTATCGCTCTTCTGGCTGATACTCATCCTCTCCATGGCAGTGGCCGACGAGGTTCTTGCCCAGTTGCCCCTGGGTGAGGCATTGCTTTATCTGCTCACTCTCTTGGGTATGTGCATGTGCCTCTACACCCTTTTCTCGCTGGCCGCATTCTATTGGGCAGGGGTGGTGCTCTATGGTGTGTATGTGGTGGTGGCACTATACCGCTTCTTCCGACACTTCCGTCCGCGCTATGTGTGCGGGCAATGCGGATGCAAGATGCATTCGTTGGGCAAGTGTCTCCATTGTGGTGCCGACAACGTATGAGCTTTTTTCGTTAAAAGGGCAGAAATGGTGCAAAAAGCCGTTCCTGCCCTTGCTCTTTTTCATTTAAAAAGAGTAAATTTGTGGGTGAAAGGGGCTTGCAGACCTGGGGGAGGTCACTCTCGCGGTGCTGAGGTTCCTGCTTGCGAAGGATTTATCATAACCATATCCTAATATGAACAACCAATTACTCACGGCATCAGGACGCTTTGCGTCGGTGGTGCTACTGGCGGCTTCGGCGTTCTTCTCGTCGCAGGAAGCCTATGCCTTGCAGGATGGGCAGACGCTGCGTATAGGTCGCGGTGCATTCTCCATCATGCCTAAGAATTCTTCCCTCGATGCCGGTGCGCAGGCCGAGATGTGGACCGATGCGCAAACCAACTCGCAGCGATGGGTGCTGAAGAGTGCCGGCACCGACACCTACATGCTCTCCAATGCCTACACAGGCAAGTTCCTGGCGTGCACAAGCGGTGTGACAGCCGGTGCCGCAGTGTCGGTGCAGGACCGTGCAGCCGCAGCTTCCCGTGGCCGCTGGCAGCTTGTACCCGTGGAGGGAAGCACCAACCAGTACTACATCTATGCCAGTTCCACGCGCCGTTATGCACTCTCCACCCAGGGGGATACAGCCGACGGCAACACCCTCACGCTGGTGGCAGTGGACAAGGCAGAACCTTCGCAATATACCTGGACGGTGGAGGAATGTGCTCCGTGCGAGAATGAGCTCACTCCCGAAGTGCGCGATGATATGATGGAGAAGTGGAAGGCTCACTATTACCACAAGGCCAGCACAGGTTATGTGATAGGCAACGGCGGCTGGTGGGGCGATGCAGAGATGTTTGAGGTGGTGCTTGATGCGCTCGAGACAACGGGCGACAAGCAGTATGCCACCATGTTTGAGATGCTCTACACCAACTTCCTCTCCCGCAAGACAGGCAACTGGATTACCGGCAGCGGGTATAATGAGTTCAACGACGATATTGCCTGGATGTGCATCGCATGCGTGAGAGCCTATCTGCTCACCGGCGTGACCAAATATCTGGCAACTGCCAAGACCAACTTCGACGGCATGTACAGTCGTGCAGCGAAGTATGACAACGGAACACTCGTATGGAAGCAGGGCAACGGAGGCACCAACTCCTGTATCAATGGCCCTGCGGCTGTGTGTGCCTGCTATTTGGGTATCGCCTTGGACAAGGAGGAGTATTTCCAGAAGGCAGCACGGATATATGCCGGCGAGCGAAGCCTGCTCTACAATATCAATGCGCAGGGTGTGTTCAACGGACAGGTGTATGACAGCGGCGACCCGGTGAAGGGTACCGTGGGCAACACCTGGTCTTCTACCTACAACCAGGGAACCTCGCTGGGTGCGGCAGTCATGCTCTACGAGCACTTCGGCACCGAGCAGTACCGCACCGATGCCGATGCCATCATGAACTGGACAGCCAAGAACCTGGCCAACAGCCATGGTATCATCAAGGTGTGCCAGACTGTGAACGGCGACCTCACGGGCTTCAAGGGTATTCTCATGCGCTATGTGCGCCGCTACGCCGCCTCGATGGGGCAGCCCAAGTGGTATGAGTGGTTGGCCCGCAACGGCTATCATGCCTGGAACAACCGCAACTCCAAGGGCATCAGCATGTCGGCTTGGCTCACCAAGACCACCGAAGACTTCTATTATTCAGACGGTGGCAACTTCAACAATGACGGCGTGGGAGCCTTCACGGCCGTATCTGCTGCCTTCAACGCACACTTGGGCGTGGTGGATGAGAGGGATGCCTACAGCCGCATGCAGGCTGATGACTTCAATTTCCTGTGCGGTACCCCCATCGTACACACGGGCAATGACGATGACGGTACAGGCTATGCGGGTGCCATGCGAAAGGGCAATTATGTGGGCTACCGCAATGTGGATTTCGGTTCGCGCTATGCTTCGCACCTGCTGCTGCGTGCCCGTCTCCTGCGTCTCGTATCGGAACTGGACGTCTATATCGATGCTCCGTCGGCCAAGGGAGGTACGCTCGTATGCACCATCAAGCCGCAGGACGATGCCGAGCGCGACGGTTGGGTGACGCTGGAACGTGCTCTCAACGTGCCTGTTACCGGCAAGCACGATCTGTATCTGGTGTGTGCGGGCAGTGCGGGAATTGACCTCGTGACCCTCAACTGGCTGCAGTTTGAGGCCAGGAATAGCATTTATGACGATGTGATAAGTTCTCTGGGCAGCCTGTCAACCTCGATGGAGGACAACGGACAGACCCTTGGACTGCTCTCCGACGGCAATCCCACCACGCAGTTTGCCGGCATTGCACGTGAGGGTACAGAGGCTTGGGTGCAGTACGATGCACCAGCCCCCATCCGCCTGCAGGCTTATACTCTGTTCTCGGGCTTCAATGCTTCGGCCGACCCTGCGGGCTGGACGCTCATGGCCAGCAACGACGGGCAGCAGTGGGTGCCTCTGCATGAGGTGGGCGAAGCGGCTTTCGTGGCACGTGGACAGCGTGTGCGATGCGACCTCGACGAGACTGCTGCCTACAGCCATTTCCGCCTCGTTCTGCATGGAAAGGCCAATCAGACGTCATTCTATCTGTCTGAGTGGCAACTGATAGGACACTCTGTGAGCGCCACCGATATTACTGCCGATGGCGGTACACTGGACTCCTGTCCCTCTCTCACCGACCATCAGGGACTCACTTCCGTGGTTCTTCCTCAGTCGGGAGTGGTGTATCGCGCAGCGGGCAACTATGTGCTCAGCCATTACAGCCTCACTACGGGTGCCGATGCAGCTCCCCAGGCTTGGGTGGTGGAGGGTTCCAACAACGGCACCACATGGAAGACCATCGACGAGCGATCGGCGGTGGAGTTCCCTTGTCCTGCCACTACGGCGGTCTATGAGACGCAGAATGATGTGGCTTATGTGTGGTACCGGTTGCGCCCGAAGGATGATGCGGAGTGCCAATTGGCCCAGTGGCAGTTGTTCGGACGTCTCGATATGGGCAGGCTCTATCCCGATGTGACTTCTCTGTCAAGGGTCTCTGGTCCCGACGGAAGCAGCCAGGCTGCTCTGGTGGATGACAGTTCCGAAAGCTACAGTACCGTCAGCGGCGACAGCCTCTACTGGCTCATCGAGACACCGCTGGCCGTTCGCCCGCTGGCCTACACCGTGATAGCGGCTGCTGCCAAGGCACAGACTCCCACGGCGATTAGCCTTCGCGGGCTGGCCGAAGACGGCACTCCCGCAATTCTCTCCACACGCAATCTCTCACTCAACGCCCGTGGTTCGCATTACACAAGCACCACAGCCACCAGCAAGAGCTTCTGCCGTTTCCAGTTGCTCGTCACCAAGACGGCCGACGAGGACAGCCAGGCGGCATCGCTCATGGGATTTGAACTCTACGGCACCATGCTTGCTGCGGCTGGCGCAGAGCAGATGCCGGCCGTTCAGAGCGTGGAGGCTTCGGCCGACGGCGTGAGTGCCACCGAGGTGATAGGCAAGCTCAATGACCAGAACAGGCTCACGGCTTACAGAGCGCAGTTTGCCGACTCGCTCGCCATCACATTCTCCTATGCCGCACCTGTGAGCATCGATACCTATACGCTCACGGCTGGCAAGGACAAGGAAAACCTTGATCCCACCGACTGGCAGCTGCAAGGGTCGGCCGACGGAGAAGAGTGGGTGACGCTGGACAGCCGCACAGGGGAGAAGTTCTCACACCGCTACGCCACCCAGTTCTACCGCCTCGGCAGCCAGGCCACCTATGCCCACTATCGTCTGGTGGTGCGTGGGGTCAACGGCGGAACGCAGTTGCAACTCACCGAATGTCAGTTGCTCCACCTGGGACTGGGCACTTCGGTGCTCCCCGCAGGCGAGACTCTTGCAGCCGCCGGCATGCAGGTGAGTGGGGGACAGCTGCATGTGCAGGCTCCCCAGGCAGGCACCCTTTGCGTATATGACCTGCAGGGACGCATGCTCCTGGCTCAGTCTGTTCAGTCGGGAAGCACCACTCTGCCTTTGCCCCAGGCACAAGGCGTGGTGGTGGCAGTCTTGCGCATGCAGGGCGGTTCGCTGGTGCGTAAGGTGCGGCTGTAGGACGCCTCGCCTCGCGCGCGTATATATAATAATGTGTAAATGGCAGTTCGCCGTCGGCTCAGGTAGTCTGCCTGCGGCAGTCTGACACCGATTCCGTCCCTTGTCCTCGTGATGCGGTGCGGGATGAAATAACTTGCCTGATGCCTGCGATAGGCACAGGTGAGGGAGAGAAATCCGCCTGGCGTGTTCGCACGAACTCGTTTCGGCTTCCTCAGTAATGTGCCCAAGTGCCCCCTTGGCAAGCATGCTTGCACGAGGTCACTTGGGCACCTCTTTTTATTCAGCGTGCTGCGATGGCTCGTGTAGCACGCTTCAATCCTCCCCGCAGCGTGCTGCGATTTCCTCCGCAGCGTACAGCAATCTTCCACGCAGCATACATCAATCTTCCACGCAGCATACCGCAATCTTCCACACAGCATACAGCAATCTCCACACAACGTACTGCAATTCTTCACATTGCGTACTGCAATTCTTCCACACAGCGTACAGAAATTCTTCACATAGCATACCGCAATCTTCCGCACAGCGTGCCGCAATTCTTCACACGGCATACTGCAATTCTTCACATAGCGTGCTGCAATCCTCCCCACAGCATACAGCAATTTCCTCCGCAGCTTACCGAAATCTCCGTTTGCAGCCTTCTGATGGCCATCCAAAGGTTTCTGATGGCCATCCAAAGGCTGCGTATGTGCATCCAAAGGCTGCAAACGGAGATTTTAGCTATTATCCTGATACATTTCTTTAGAGTTCTGGGATGAGTTAAGAAGGCAGCTCCGAGGGGATATGGAATGTACTCTACACACTGATATTGATGTTCTGGGATGAATCAGGAAGGCCGCCCGAGGGGTGTTTCTTTGCTTCTTCCTCCTCTTCATAAGGCTCTGCGGTGGGCTTTAGAGTCCTTCCTCTTTCGTCTTTATACTGTTTGGATGAGGCTCTAAGCCAGCATCTTCGGCTCTTTTTTAGGCTTCTTTCTTGCCTCAACCATCTTCTCTTCCTGTGCTCAATAGCCCCTTCGCATCATCTCGATTAGGGTGAAGAAAGGATGGAGAATGCTGCATTTGAACGGCCAGTAAAATGAAGGTTTTGGGGTGACAAAGTCAGGGATGTTCCCTATCAATATTGATAGTGTTTTGTAATGTATTTTTTTGCAGGGGGGGGGGTAATTTTGAAGATTCGTTTTTTGCAGTTTCTTGCATTTTGTAAAACATTTGTTTAGTATTTGCATGCTTTCCGTGCCTGTTTTTGAATGTGTTTGAAAGTCACTTTTAGGCTATGAGCCAGTTTGAACCACAGTAATAAGGATGCAAGAGCTTGACTTTTTGTTGCACAAAGCAGATGGTTTTGTGTTATTTTTGTATGCGTAAGAATAGAATAAAACATAATTGTTTGTTTTTTCTCGCAAAATTCCGTATCTTTGTACCCAGATATTATCATTATTCCTTACATCCGGCATCCTTTCGGCACACGCCGACGAAGGAATGTGGATGCTTACCGACCTCAAACAGCAGAACGAGGTTGCCATGACAGAGCTCGGCCTGCTTATCCCTGCCGAACAGATATACAACCCCAACAGCATAGCCCTGAAAGATGCGGTAGTGCATTTCGGCGGCGGTTGCACGGGTGAGGTTATCTCGGCAGAAGGGCTGGTACTGACCAATCATCACTGCGGCTATGGAGCCATCCAGCAACACAGCAGCGTGGAGCACGACTATCTGACTGACGGCTTCTGGGCTATGAGCCGCAAAGAAGAACTTCCCTGCAAGGGGCTGACTGTCACCTTCATAGACAGAATTCTGGACGTCACTCCTTATGTAAAGGAACAACTGGCCAAAGATGAGGACCCGGAAGGACTGAACTACCTGTCCCCCTCCTATCTGAGCAAAGTAGCCAAACGTTTTGCCGAACAAGAAAATATAGAGATCACTCCGTTCACCGCTTTGGAACTAAAGCCTTTCTACGGAGCCAACCGCTATTACTTGTTTATAAAGACCATCTATAAAGACGTCCGTATGGTAGGCGCTCCTCCTTCCTCCATCGGAAAGTTCGGAGCTGACACCGATAACTGGATGTGGCCCCGTCACTGTGGCGATTTCTCCATGTTCCGCATTTATGCAACACCCGACGGTAAACCTGCTGACTATAACGAAAGCAATGTACCCTTGAAGGTGAAAAAACATCTGACCATCAACCTGGGAGGAGTCAAAGAGGGAGACTTCACTTTCGTAATGGGATTTCCCGGACGCAACTGGCGATACATGATTTCGGACGAAGTGGAAGAACGTATGCAGACTACCAACTTCATGCGTAAGACCGTCCGCACCGTACGATTGAATAATCTGCTGGAAGAGATGCTGAAAAGTGATAAAGTACGCATCCAGTATGCCAGCAAATACGCCTCGTCAGCCAATTACTGGAAGAATGCTATCGGTATGAACGAAGGACTGGTTCAGCTGAAAGTACTTGATACGAAAAAGAAACAACAGGAAAAGCTTCTGGCTTACGGACGTGAGACGGGTACTGACGCCTACCAGAAAGCCTTCGATGCTATCCGGGAAATCGTGAGCAAACGCCGGGATGCCGTATATCATCAGCAAGCCATTTACGAAGTTTGCAAACTGGGAACGGAATTCTATAAGATTCCTTCCACAGACAAAGTCCTGCAAGCATTGAAAAAAGGATATAAAGTACCTCATGCTACTAAAGAAATCAATCCGCTGGATCATGCATTAAGCACACTGATCAAACAAGCCGATAAATTTTTCAATAAAGACTATAATCCCGAAATAGACCGTAAAGTTTCCAAAGCTTTGCTGAAGACTTACGCAGAATTAATTCCGGCCGAACAGCGCATCAGCATCTTTAAAGTAATAGACAAAGAATTCAAAGGAAACATTGACGCCTTTGTCGATGCTTGTTTTGATACATCCATCTTCCGAAGCCGTGAAGCCTTTGACAACTTTGTGGCAAAGCCGGATGCCAAGACATTGGAAAATGACCTGATGGTGCAATATGCCAAATCAGTAGACCAAGGTTATGCAGATACCGATGCAGCCATGAAAGCCGAAACCGATGCTTATAATCTGGCCCATAAAACCTGGGTAGAGGGTATGATGAAGCTGAAACAGCATGAAGGCACTCCTATTTATCCGGATGCCAACTCCACGTTACGTTTCACTTATGGTAAAGTAGGTTCATACAGCCCCAAAGACGGTATGGAATACAACTATTACACCACGTTGAAAGGAGTGATGGAAAAAGAGGATCCGAACAACTATGAATTCGTGGTTCCGGCCAAACTGAAGGACTTGTATAACAAGAAAGACTTCGGGCGCTATGCCATGAAAAATGGTGAAATGCCCATCTGTTTTGTTACAGGAACAGACAATACAGGAGGTAATTCCGGCTCCCCCGTTTTCAATAACAAAGGGGAATTGATCGGTACCGGCTTTGACCGCAACTACGAAGGACTGACCGGTGACATTGCTTACAATCCCCAGTTACAACGTGCAGCCTGTGTGGATATCCGCT